>Ga0180218_1000368_pt1 | contig 48997 bp, 46 predicted proteins | sample eDN3rd37CKraftBY_FD_151334 | JGI IMG/M metagenome (GOLD analysis project Ga0180218, IMG submission 151334) | Enriched backyard soil microbial communities from Emeryville, California, USA - eDNA 3rd pass 37_C Kraft BY (version 2) (version 2) | ecosystem: Environmental > Terrestrial > Soil >... | reverse complement strand
ATCGGCAGGACGATCCTGAAGACGGGCGGGGTGCGACGCTCAGCCTGACCTCCGAAGGCACTGCGGTCATCACGAAGGCATTCGCAGATCACAATCGGCGCGAACACGAGTGGGCATCTCTGCTCACGCCGATCGAACGCCAGCTCCTGATCATGCTGTTGGAAAAGCTGATGAACGGTCGTCGGGACATCGGGGCAGTCGAGCGGCACTGAAGCCGGTCGGACATCGTACGTCGACCCCGTAGACAGCTCGAACTCGATCGCTCGGCGGCGTGTGTGTCCTACCGGCGATCACGGCGCGTTCGGCGTCATCGGCGAAAGCTGATTCGCATCGGGGCAGGTCGCGGCCGCGTCGGTGAGGGCACGGTGGTCGGCCGCGGTCACCGGCAGTCCGTACCGCACCGCGACCGTCAGATACTTGCCCGCGAACCAGCAGCGCGTGCTCGACGCGGGCGGCAGCCAGTCGGCGGGAGTGCGGTCGCGTTTGTCCTCGTTGGCCTCGCCGTCCACGGCGACGAGATTGAAGTCGATGTCGTTGGCGAACTGCCGGCGCAGCTGCGGTGGCCACGTCGCGGCACCGAGGTCCCACGCCGCGGCCAGGGGATAGACGTGGTCGATCTGCACCTCGCGGGCGTCGCTGCGCCGGAACAGGATTCGTTCTCCCGTGTACGGGTCGTCGAGGGTGCCGGACAGCACGACGCAGTTGCCCGTGCCGGGACGGAACGTCGTTTCGCGCAGGTCGCGTGCGAGCACGTTGTTACGGGTGTCGCAGCCGTCGCGCCCACCGCGACCGGGATGATCGTCCGACCAGGCCGGCCCGAACACACACGCCTCGCCGGCGTCGCAGCCACGCTGATATCCCGGCACGTGCGGGCGCCGGAACACCACCTCGACGCCGGCGAGCAACCGCCCGAGATCTGCGCGGGACGGGCTGCCGGGCGCGGCCGGTCCCGTCGGGCCGGTTCGTTCCCACCCCGACGACGCGACGATCGCGACCGCCACCACCACGACCCAGATGCCCTTGCCCCCGCGCACCGGACGATCGTCGCAGCGGGCACCGACAACGATCAGTTGCTCATCCGTCGACCGTCAGCGGAAACCGGGCGGCGTGGATGGACGAGACCGTCCGGCCGTCGTGCCCGATGATCCACGAGCCTCCGCTCTGCTTGCACTGGGCGATCCGGTCGAACACGGTGAGCAGGAAGAAGATCGCCTGCTCGGGACTCGCGGTCGCGGCGAGGCGATGGGATTCGCCGTGCTTGGTGCCGTCGAGCCACACCCCGCACTGGCCGTCCAGCCGCAGGGTGGTGACGTGACCGGAATCGACGAACGCGTACTTGACCTGTTCCCAGGGGGTGTTGGAGCTGTAGGTCTGCTCGAGGACCTGGATCAGAATCGTCATGGCGGACTCCTGGTGAGGGACCTGGTCACCAGTGTCCCAGTGTCGTTCCCGCTGCGCGTCCGATCCGCGGGTGCGCTCAGCGAACCACGATGACGACCTTGCCGCGGGCGTGGCCGCCTTCGACGACGGCGAGCGCCGCACCGGCCTCCCGCAGCGGGAACGTCCGCTCGATGTGCGGGTCCACGGTGCCGTCCGCGACGAGAGCCGCAACGGCCGCGAACACCTCGGTGGTGCGCCGCCGCTCCACTCCGGAACCACCCAGTTCCGCTGCTCCGGCCGGATCGGCGACGCTGACGATGCGGGCTCCGGGAGCGGCTGCGGCGAACGTCCGGAGGGTCGCGCCGCCGACCAGGTCGACGATCGCGGTGATGTCGGAAGCGGCGGCGGAAACACGGTCGGCCGCGTCGTCGCCGGATTCGATCCAGGTGGCGCCGTTGCCTTCCAGCAGGTCCCGCTTGCCGGCCGACGCGACCCCGAGCACGGTCGCGCCGCGTGTCCGCGCGAGCTGGGTCGCGGCGGATCCGACGCCCCCGCCGGCGCCGATCACGAGCACGGTGTCCTCCTCCGAGATCGCGAGCGCGTCGACGATGTCGAACGCGGTGCCCAGGGCCACCGGGACGGTCGCGGCGGCGGCGAAACCCACCTGCTCAGGTTTGTGGACGGCGCTGTGCGCATTGAGCAGCGTGTACTCGGCGTATCCACCGAACCCGGTCGCGGTCGCGCCGAACACCGCGTCCCCGACCGCGAAGCCGTCGACGCGGTCGCCGACGGCGGTGACGACACCGGACACCTCCCGGCCCAGCACGGCCGGCAGCGTGACCGGCACCGTGTCCTTGCGGGTGCCCGCCCGGACCTTCCAATCGGCCGGATTCACGCCCGCCGCGTGCACCGCCACCAGCAACTGCCCGGGACCCGGTACGGGGACCTCGAGGTCGAGGAACTGCTGGGTTTCGGGGCCGCCGTATTCGACGAAACCGTAGGCGAGGGGCATGCGCTCAGCCTAGGGCGGCTCCGCCGCCCGTGTGCCTATGTGGAGGCCCTGACCGCCACAAAGACGCACCGGCGCCGGAGGCGCACCCGCCTGGCACCATGGTGGGCATGTTGCACGGGGTCTGGTCACCGGGATCGGGTCTGTTGTTGTGGCGCGACCCCTCGGCCCCGCCCGACGACGACGTGCTGCCGTCGGCGCTGCGGCGCTGGATCGACCGCCCGTTCCGGCATCGCGTCGAGCTGACCTTGCCCGGGGACGACGCGCCGCGAACCCTGCCCGCGGTCGCGGTGGCACCTCCGGATGCTGCCCAGCTCCTACTGGATCTGCCGCGGCGGCCCGACGGCGTGTCCGGGGACCTGCGTTTCCTCGCGCACGTCGCCCGCGGCATCGAACGCTGGGCCCAGGCCGGTCGCGTCGCCCCCCGGATGCATCGCGCCGAGAAGCAGTGGTGGGTGCGCTGGCAGCTGCTCGGCGGGGAGCGGACCCGCGCGTGGAAGGCCGAACTGGTCGCCGCGATGCCGCCGGTGCAGCGGCAGCTGGGCAATCCGTCGCGGCTGCTCGAGAACCTGTGCACCGAGCTCACCGACCCGATCACCCGGGCGATGCTCGGGTCCGGCACCTCGCTGCATCCGCTGATCGCGGCGCTGACCGAGGGCACGCCGCACCACGCCGGCACCCAGCGCATGGCCGACGCGCTCGACGAGTGGCGCGCCAGCCTGTCCGGCAACGAACCCGACCTGGTGCTGCGGCTCGTCGAACCCGACGAGGCCGACGATCCCGCGGACGCCCTGTGGCGGCTCGAGGTGTGCCTGCGATCGGAGGGCCAGGCCCCGGCGCCGGTGCCGATCGGCGGCACCGACGCGGAACTGCTGCAGATCGGTATCCGCAAGCTCGGCGCCGCGTTGAAGGCCTACCCGCGGCTGCAGGACGTGCCCCGCGACCCCGACAGCCTGGATCTGCTGCTGCCCACGCCCGTCGTCGTCGATCTCGTCGAGCACGGCGCGCGTGCCCTGCAGGACACCGGCGTGGCGCTGCTGCTCCCGCGCGCGTGGGCGACGGTCGAACCGTCGCTGCGGCTGCGTGTCGAGTCCGCCGCCGCCCCCGTCGCGGCCGAGGAGAGTGCGGTCGGCATGAACGCGATCGTCTCGTACGAATGGCAGCTCGCGGTGGGCGACATGCTGCTCAGCGCCGCCGAGATGGAACAGCTCGTCGCCGCCAACAGCGACCTGGTCAAATTGCGAGGCAAGTGGGTCAAGGCGGACGCCGCCGCGCTGGCCCAGGCCGCCCGCTACGTGACCCGCAATTCCGGGCAGGACACCACCCTCGGCTCGTTGTTCGCACAGTTCACCGGCGACGACGTGCCGCCCGCCGAGGTCACCGACATCAGCGCCTCCGGGTGGGTCGCGACCCTGCTCGACGGGCAGGCGCACCCGGAACCGGTCCCGGCCCCGCCCGGTCTGCACGCGACCCTGCGGCCCTACCAGCAGCGCGGCCTGGACTGGCTGGCGTTCATGAGCGGGCTCGGGCTCGGTGCGGTGCTCGCCGACGACATGGGCTTGGGCAAGACCGTGCAGGTGCTGGCGTTGCTGGTGCACGAACGCACCCGCGGCCCGGTCCGGCCGACGCTGCTGGTGTGCCCGATGTCGGTGGTCGGCAACTGGCAGCGCGAGGCCGCGAAATTCGCGCCCGGCCTGCGCGTCCACGTCCACCACGGGTCGGGCCGGTTGCGTGACGACGACCTGGCCGCGGTGGTCGACGACAGCGACCTGGTCATCACCACCTACGCGATCGTCGCCCGCGACCTGGCGCACGTGCGGGCTCTGACCTGGCATCGGGTGGTGCTCGACGAGGCGCAGCACGTGAAGAACGCGAATACCGCGCAGTCGCGCGCGGTGCGGTCGGTTGCGGCCTCGCATCGCATCGCGTTGACCGGCACACCCGTGGAGAACCGGCTCGAAGAACTGCGGTCGATCCTCGACTTCGCGAATCCGCGGCTGCTGGGGTCGCCCGCGTCGTTCCGTGCCCGGTTCGCGGTGCCCATCGAACGCGAACGCGACGCGGCGGCCGCGGCCCGGCTGCGGGCGCTGACCGCCCCGTTCGTGCTGCGGCGCGTCAAGACCGACCCGGACGTGATCGCCGACCTGCCGGAGAAGTTCGAGCAGACCGTCCGCGCGAACCTCACCGCCGAGCAGGCCGCGCTGTACCGGGCGGTCGTCGACGACATGATGCGCAAGATCAAGGAGAAGGAGGGGATGGCCCGAAAGGGCGCGGTCCTCGCGGCGCTGACCCGGCTCAAGCAGGTGTGCAACCATCCGGCGCACTATCTCGCCGACGGATCGCCGGTGCTGCGCCGCGGCCGTCACCGCTCCGGCAAGCTCGGCCTGGTCGAGGACATCGTCGAATCGGTGCTCGCCGACGGCGAGAAGGTCCTGCTGTTCACCCAGTTCCGCGAGTTCGGGGAGCTCATCGCCCCCTATCTCGCCGAGCGGTTCTCCACGCAGGTGCCCTTCCTGCACGGCGGGGTGTCCAAGACCCGCCGCGACGCGATGGTCACCGGGTTCCAGGAGCCGGACGGGCCGCCGATCATGCTGCTCTCGCTCAAGGCCGGTGGAACCGGACTCAACCTGACCGCGGCCAATCACGTTGTGCACCTGGATCGATGGTGGAATCCCGCGGTGGAGAACCAGGCCACCGACCGGGCGTTCCGGATCGGCCAGCGGCGCGACGTGCAGGTGCGCAAGCTCGTCTGCGTCGGCACCGTCGAGGAACGGATCGACGAGATGCTCACCGGCAAACAGGAACTCGCGGATCTCGCGGTCGGCGTGGGGGAGAACTGGATCACCGAGCTGTCCACCGACCAGCTCCACGCCCTGTTGACCCTGAGCGACGACGCGGTGGGTGAATGACCATGGCGCGAAACAATTTCCGCAGATACGGCACACCGATCCGCGTCGACGGCGGTATCGAGGCCCGCACCAAACGCGGCGCGATCGGGCGCAGCTGGTGGTCGAAGGAACTGATCGGTGCGATGGAGCAGGTCGCCGACAAGGGCCGGCTGACCCGCGGCCGCACCTACGCGCGCTCGGGGCAGGTGCTCTCGATGCGGCTCGAACCGGGCGCGGTCGTCGGCGACGTGCAGGGCAGCCAGCTGCGCCCGTTCACCGCGACCGTCACGGTCCGCACCCTCGACGAGGAGGCGATCGCCGAACTGGCCGAGCAGGTGCGTTCCGCGCCCGGGATGCTCGCGCGGCTCGCGGCCGGGGCGCTGCCGGAGGAGCTGGGGCCGCTGCTGCTGCCCCGGCGCGCCGGTGAACTCGACTTCGACTGCACGTGCCCCGACGACGGCTGGCCCTGCAAGCACGCCGCGGCGGTGGCGTATCTGCTGGCCGAGCACGTCGACGAACACCCGCTGGCCGTGCTCACCCTCCGGGGCGTGGGTCTCGAGCGGTTGATCGGCGAGGTCGATGCGTCGGAGCCGCCCGTCGACGACTTCTACGGCGACGACACGGAACTGCCGGAACTGCCGATGGAGCGGTTCCGCCCGGCGCTCGAGGATCTGGACCCGATGCTGCTGCGGCGTGCGCTGCGCGCGGGCGGCACGGACGAGGCCGTCGTCATCCGCGCGGTGTCCGACCTGGAGGATCTGTACCGCCGCCTGCGGTGACGCGGCGTTCCCTGGGGGTGACGCGGCGTCGCGGGGGGACCGCCGGGATGTGACGGTAGACATACATGGACTTCCAACTATAGGATGGACACAGACTTCGAGGGGCCCGCTTTCGGCGCCCTGTGTCCGAACCGTCGATCAGCAAAGGACTCGCGACAATGAGCATTCGTGAACTCACCCACTTCATCGGCGGCGAGCGCGTCGCCGGGACGTCCGGGCGATTCGGGGACGTCTTCGACCCCAACACCGGCGCGGTGCAGGCACGCGTCCCGCTCGCCACCCAGAGCGAGGTCGAGGCCGCCATCGCCAACGCCGAAGAGGCCCAGAAGGAATGGGCGTCGTGGAACCCGCAGAAGCGCGTCCGGGTGCTGATGCGGTTCCTGCAGCTCGCGCAGGACAACATGGACGAACTCGCGCGGCTGCTGTCGAGCGAGCACGGCAAGACCATCCCCGACGCCAAGGGTGACGTCCAGCGCGGCCTCGAGGTCGTCGAGGTCGCTCTCGGCGCCCCGCACCTGCTCAAGGGTGAATACACCGAGTCCGCCGGCACCGGCATCGACGTCTACTCGATGCGCCAGCCCCTCGGTGTCGTCGCCGGCATCACCCCGTTCAACTTCCCCGCGATGATCCCGCTGTGGAAGGCCGCCCCGGCCCTCGCCTGCGGCAACGCGTTCGTCCTCAAGCCGTCCGAGCGCGACCCCTCGGTGCCGCTGCGCCTCGCGGAGCTGTTCATCGAGGCCGGCCTGCCCGCCGGTGTCTTCAACGTCGTCAACGGCGACAAGGAATCCGTCGACGTCCTGCTCAACGATCCGCGTGTCAAGGCCCTCGGCTTCGTCGGCTCGACCCCGATCGCGCAGTACATCTACGAGACCGCCGCGAAGAACGGCAAGCGCGCGCAGTGCTTCGGCGGCGCGAAGAACCACGCGATCATCATGCCCGACGCCGACCTCGACCAGGTCGCGGACGCACTCGTCGGTGCCGCCTACGGCTCGGCCGGTGAGCGCTGCATGGCGCTGTCCGTCGCCGTCCCGGTCGGCGAGGAGACCGCCGACCGCCTCGTCGCCAAGCTCCAGGACCGCATCGCCGAGCTGCGCATCGGCACCAGCTTCGACGAGAAGGCCGACTTCGGTCCGCTCGTGACCGCCGCCGCCCGCGACCGCGTCCACGACTACATCGCCAAGGGTGTCGAGGAAGGCGCCGAGCTCGTCGTCGACGGCCGCGGCTTCGTCCTCGAGGGCAACGAGAACGGCTTCTTCTCCGGTGCGACCCTGTTCGACAAGGTCACCACCGACATGTCGATCTACCGCGAGGAGATCTTCGGCCCGGTGCTCACCGTCGTGCGCGCCCGCGACTACGAGGACGCGCTGCGTCTGCCGACCGAGCACGAGTACGGCAACGGCGTCGCCATCTTCACCCGCGACGGTGACACCGCCCGCGACTTCGCCACCCGCGTCCAGGTCGGCATGGTCGGCGTCAACGTCCCGATCCCGGTCCCGATCGCCTACTACACCTTCGGCGGCTGGAAGGCCTCCGGCTTCGGCGACCTCAACCAGCACGGCCCCGACGCCTTTCGCTTCTACACCAAGACCAAGACGATCACGCAGCGCTGGCCGTCCGGCGTCAAGGAGGGCGACCTCGAGGGTGCCCACGTGAGCGACACCGACCACTTCGTCATCCCCACGATGGACTGAGCGCCTCGGACCGGACCGGACGACAGACCCCAGACAGGATCAGCATGTTCACCCTCACCGACGACGACCGGGCGATCCGCGACACCGCCCGCGACTTCGCCACCGAGTACCTGGCACCGAACGCAGTGGAATGGGACCAGGCCAAGCATTTCCCGGTCGACGTGATGCGCAAGGCCGCGGCACTCGGCATGGGCGGCATCTACGTCCGCGAGGACGTGGGCGGCTCCGGACTGCGTCGACTCGACTCGGTGCGGATCTTCGAGGAACTCGCCAAGGGCTGCCCGTCGATCGCCGCGTACATGTCCATCCACAACATGGTCACGTGGATGATCGACAAGTTCGGCAACGACGATCAGCGGCGTCGCTGGGTGCCGGGGCTGTGCTCGATGGAACAGTTCGGCAGCTACTGCCTCACCGAACCGGGCGCAGGCTCGGACGCGGCGGCCTTGAGCACCAAGGCCGTCCGCGACGGTGACGACTACGTGCTGACCGGCGTCAAGCAGTTCATCTCCGGCGCCGGCACGTCCGACGTGTACGTCGTGATGGCGCGGACCGGCGAACCCGGCCCGCGCGGCATCTCGGCGTTCATCGTCCCGAAGGACACGCCGGGTCTGTCGTTCGGCGCGAACGAGAAGAAGATGGGCTGGAACGCCCAGCCCACCCGCCAGGTCATCCTCGAAGGCGCGCGGGTACCGGCGGAGAACCTGCTCGGCGCCGAGGGCGGCGGCTTCCGCATCGCGATGCAGGGCCTCAACGGCGGCCGTCTCAACATCGCCGCGTGCTCGGTCGGCGGCGGCCAGACCGCCCTCGACCGGACCGTCGCCTACCTCGCCGAACGCAAGGCGTTCGGCGACCGGCTCCTCGACTCCCCGGCGCTGCAGTTCCGCCTCGCGGACATGCGCACCGAACTCGAGGCTGCCCGGACGCTGCTGTGGCGGGCGGCGGACGCGCTCGACCGGGGCGCCGACGACGTCGTCGAACTGTGCGCGATGGCAAAGCGTTTCGCCACCGACGCCGGTTTCGAGGCCGCGAACGAGGCGCTGCAGCTGCACGGTGGCTACGGCTACCTCGCCGAGTACGGTATCGAGAAGATCGTGCGGGATCTGCGTGTGCATCAGATCCTGGAAGGAACCAACGAGATCATGCGGGTGGTCGTCGCGCGCAGCGTGGTGGCCGCGGCGCAGACAGGAGCGGCATGACCGGGCAGGAACCGGAAGTTCTCGTCGAGGTGTCGAACGGCGTCGGCCGTCTGACCCTCAATCGCCCCAAGGCGATCAACGCTCTCAACCACGGCATGGTCCGTACCATCGCCGACAATCTCTCCGCATGGGCCGACGACGACTCGATCCGGGCCGTCGTCGTGTCCGGGGCGGGGGAGCGGGGGCTGTGCGCCGGCGGCGACATCGTCTCGATCTACCACGACGCCAAGGACGGCGGCACCGGATCGCAGGAGTTCTGGCGCGACGAGTACATCCTCAACGCCGCGATCGGCCGCTACCCGAAGCCCTACGTGGCGATCATGGACGGCATCGTGATGGGCGGCGGCGTCGGCATCTCCGCCCACGGCAACGTGCGGATCGTCACCGAACGCTCCACCATCGCCATGCCCGAGGTCGGCATCGGCTTCGTCCCCGACGTCGGCGGCACCTACCTGCTCTCGCGTGCCCCCGGCGAACTCGGCACCCACATCGCGCTCACCACCGGCCGGCTGAAGGCGGGCGACGCGATCGCCCTCGGCTTCGCCGACCACTTCGTCCCGTCCGAGTCGCTCGACAAGTTCGTCGCCGCGATCGGAAGCGCCGGGCTCGACGACGCGATCGCCGAATACTCCCGGCCCGCACCGGAATCCGAACTGCTCGCACAGCAGTCGTGGATCGACGCCGCCTACTCCGCGGACACCGTCGAGGAGATCGTCGAACGTCTGCAGGCCTCCGACCTTCCCGAAGCGCAGGCCACCGCCGAGCAGATCCTCGGCAAGTCGCCGGTCGCGCTGAAGGTCACGCTGCGCTCGCTGCGGCGGGCCCGGCAGGCCGGCAGCCTCGAGCAGGTGCTCGACGAGGAATACCGGGTGTCGCTCGCGTCGCTGAAGTCGCACGACCTCGTCGAGGGCATCCGCGCCCAGGTCGTCGACAAGGACCGCAACCCGCAGTGGTCGCCGGCAACCCTCGCCGACGTGACCGCCGCCGACGTCGATGCCTACTTCCAGCCGCTCGGCGAGCTCGAACTCGGCCTCGCCGCCTCCCAAGGAGAATGACATGAGTGCTCTCCCCACCGTCGCGTTCCTCGGTCTCGGCCACATGGGCGGGCCGATGGCCGCGAATCTCGTCAAGGCCGGCTACTCGGTCACCGGGTTCGACCCGGTACCCGCAGCCCAGGAACAGGCGACCAAGGACGGCGTGACCGTCGTGGCCTCCGCCGTCGAGGCCGTGCGCGACGCCGACGTCGTCATCACCATGCTGCCCAACGGCAAGCTCGTGCTCGATCTCTACGACGAGATCCTGCCCGCCGCCAAGCCGAACACCCTGTTCATCGACAGCTCCACCATCGACGTCGCCGACGCCCGCGAAGCGGCCGAACGCGCCCACAAGGCCGGACACCGCGCCATCGACGCCCCCGTCTCCGGCGGTGTGGCGGGTGCCGCCGCCGGCACGCTGGCGTTCATGGTCGGCGGTTCCGAGGAGGACTTCGCCACCGCGCAGCCGCTGCTCGACGTCATGGGCAAGAAGGTCGTGCACTGCGGCGGCTCCGGCGTCGGACAGGCCGCGAAGATCTGCAACAACATGATCCTCGGCGTGTCGATGATCGCGATCAGCGAGGCGTTCGTGCTCGGCGAGAAGCTGGGCCTGAGCAACCAGGCGCTGTTCGACGTCGCGTCCAACGCATCCGGCCAGTGCTGGGCGCTGACCAGCAATTGCCCGGTCCCCGGACCGGTCCCGACGACCCCGGCGAACAACGACTACCAGCCGGGCTTCGCGGCAGCGCTCATGGACAAGGACCTCGGGCTGGCCGCGAACGCGCTGCGGGCCAACGGAGTGGAGGGCGAACTCGGGCTGCGCGCGGCCGAGCTCTACCATCGGTTCAACACCGGTGGCGGTGGCGGACTCGACTTCTCCGCCATCATCACCGACATCCGTGCCCGTTCGAATGCAGAGGACAACCAGTGACCGATTTCGAGACCATCCTGCTCGACCGCAAGGGTCGCGTGGGACTCATCACGCTCAACCGGCCCAAGGCGCTCAACGCGCTCAACAGCCAGCTGATGCGCGAAGTGGTCGCAGCCGTCGAGGAACTCGACGCCGACCGCGAGATCGGCGCGATCGTCATCACCGGCTCGGAGAAGGCGTTCGCCGCCGGCGCCGACATCAAGGAGATGGCGCCGAAGACCTACTCCGAGGCGTACGGCGAGGACTTCTTCTCCGACTGGGACAAGATCTCGTCCGCCCGCACCCCGATCATCGCCGCGGTCTCCGGCTACGCGCTGGGCGGCGGCTGTGAGCTGGCGATGCTGTGCGACTTCATCATTGCGTCGGACACCGCGAAGTTCGGGCAGCCCGAGATCAAGCTGGGCGTCATCCCGGGCATCGGCGGTTCGCAGCGCCTGACCCGCGCCGTCGGCAAGGCGAAGGCCATGGACATGTGCCTGACCGGACGCAACATGGACGCCGAGGAAGCCGAACGCGCCGGCCTGGTTTCGCGTATCGTGCCGGCCGCCGAGCTGCTCGACGTCGCGCTCGAGACCGCCACCACCATCGCGTCGATGTCGCTGTCCGCGGCGATCATGGCGAAGGAAGCGGTCAACCGCGCGTTCGAGACGACCCTCGCCGAGGGCGTGAAGTTCGAACGGCGCCTGTTCCATTCGACGTTCGCCACCGCCGACCAGAAGGAAGGCATGGCCGCGTTCATCGAGAAGCGCGCGCCGGAATTCAAGCACGCCTGAGCGTGATACGACTGCAGGGCCGACCCGGAAGGGGCGGCCCTGCAGTCGTTTTCGTGATCGGAGGTGGCGCCGTCACCACTTGGTCGGCGCACCCCCGGTGTCGAAGTCCCCGGCGTCGTGCCGCATCCCGGCCAGGATGCGCAGCAGCGGCTCGAGCTGATCGTCGGGAATGCCGGGTCGCGAGAACACCTCGGTGTTGAGCTTCTCGGTCGCGGCGATCGCCAGCGCGCGACCCTCGTCGGTGAGTTCGACCAGCGTCGCGCGGCGGTCGCTCGGGTGCGGGGTCCGGCGCACCAGTCCCGCCGATTCGAGCCGGTCCACCGCGTTGGTGACGCTGGTCGGGTGCACCTGCAGCCGCGCGCTGGCCTTGGCCATCGGCAGGGCGCCCTGGCGCGTGAAGTGCAGCAACGTCAGCAGTTCGTAGCGCGCGAAGGTGAGGCCGAACGGTTTGAGCACCTCTTCGACCCGCGCCATGAGGATCTGCTGGGCCCGCATCAGCGACGTCACCACGGCCATGCCGTCCGCGACCTCACCCCAGCCGTGGTCGATCCACTGGCGGTGGGCTTCGGCGATGGGGTCGAGCGGTAGCGGTGCAGGCATACGTCGATCATCCCACGACGGAACGCCTCAGCGGATAGCGGACACCGTCCGAAATCGATTCCGCGGGTGTCGCGGACGGTGATTTCGGGGCAGTGAGGGCTCGAACGGCCGGCACCGGGACCCGAAACGACCGCTGTTCCGACGGTGATCACCAACCATGGGGTGCCACCGCATGTTTCGTGCCCGCGGATGGTCAGCGGAAGGCGTAGTCGGGAAAGCGTTCGTCGACGTCTTCGACGGTGAGCCCGAACTCCGCGAGGGTGTAGCGATGCGCGGGTTTGCGGTCGCCCTGGCGGCTTTCGGTGTGCAGGGCCACCATCGCCGCTTCGGCCTCGGCGCTGAGACCGATCTCGAAGCGGTCGTAGAGGGACCCGATCGTGCCGATCGGGTCCTCGACGAAGTCGCGGTAGGCGACGTCGACGAACCGGGCCCGGTCGTGCCGGGCCCGGACCTCGGTGAACTTCTCGAAACCGCGCGCCCACAGGTCGAGCTGGCTGCGGCCGATCGTGTCGCCGACGAAGACCTCCGACCACCCCTCCGAGGCCTGCGCGGTGAGGCTGCACACCGACGGGATGACGGTGCGCGGGTCGCGATGGGTGACGACGACGAGCGCGTCCGGGTACACGGTGAGCAACTCGTCGAGCGCGAACAGGTGACTCGGGTTCTTCAGCACCCAGCGCTTGTCGGCGTCGGGCAGGCCGATGAGCTGCAGGTTGCGGCGGTGCCGTTCGTAGGCGCTCGTCCAGTCCTGGGTGGCGAGCCACCGGGAGTAGGTGGGCAGGTGCGCGAGGCACTCGTACGACACGGACCGGAAGGACTGACGCAGCAGCTGCCAGCATTCCTCGACCTCACCGGCGGACATGTAGTGCACACCCATGAACTCCGGATGCTCGATGTGGTGCTGCGCGAACCCGGCCTCGATCCCGGCGAACACCGGATTGTCCGCCCACGTGTCCCGCGGCGGCCGCGGCTGGGGCATCTCCGTCAGCCACATCTCGAGCCCCTGATGGGCCGGGTCGGCGGTGAGCAGCCGGTGCAGCGCGGTGGTGCCGGTGCGGGGCAGCCCGGTGACGAAGATCGGGCGGGTGATCTCGACGTCGGCGTGCTCGGGATGCTGCTTCCAGGCGGCCTCGGACAGCAGGCGCGCGACGAGGGCGCCGCGCAGGAACACCCGCGACATCTTGCTGCCGAGCGGCGTCAGTTTCTCGTCGCGGGCGTACGACTCGAGCAGGACGTCGAGGGCCTCGCGGTAGTCGTCGCTGCCGAAGTCGGTCAGCCCGGTGATCCGGGTTGCGGACTCGTGCAGGGATTCGGCGCTGCCGACCGTGGTGCGTTCGGACATGGTGGACTCCGTCCCCGTGTGCCTTTGTGGCGGCTCCCGCCGCCACAAAGGCACACGGCTCAATGGTGGAATTCGCCGCAGTTGACGTCGAGGCACTGCCCGGTGATCGCCGATGCCATCGGCGAGGCCAGGAAGATCACCGCGTCGGCGATCTCCTCGGTGGTGGGCAGGCGACGCAGGTCGCTGGCGGCTGCGGTGTGCTCGTAGATCTGCTCGACGGTGGTGCCGTACTTACCGGCCTGGTGCTCGAAGTAGCTCCGGAGAATCGGGCCCCAGATGTAGCCGGGAGCAACAGAATTGACGCGGATTCCCTGGGGGCCGAGTTCGGTCGCCAGCGACTGCGACATCGACAGCAACGCCGACTTCGCGATCTTGTAACTGCCGTACTGTTCCTGGGAGTGCCGCACCACCATCGAATTGATGTTCACCACTGCACCTTTCGCCTCGGCGAGGGCGGGGGTGAACAACTGGGTCAAGCGCAGCGCGCCGAGCACGGACAGTTCCACGCTGTCCCGGATGTGTTGGAAGTCGGTGCGCGCCAACGGCTTCATCGACGGGACCGAGAAGGCGTTGTTGACCAGCACGTGCACGGCGCCGAATTCCTCGGCGGCCGCGGCGACCAATGCGGCCGCGGACTCGTCGTCGGTGATGTCGGTGGGCACTCCCAAGGCGCGCCGGCCCAGCGCGGTGACCTCCGCGGCGACCTCGTCGAGCCGCTCGCGGGTGCGGGCTGCCAGCACGACGTCGGCTCCATGTTCGGCGCACCGGACCGCGAGGGTGCGCCCGAGGCCGGGCCCGACGCCGGAGATCACGACCACCCGGTCGTGCAGCAACCCCGCCGGCGCGCTCACGCCTGCATCCGATCGGCGATCGCGGTCTGGCGCGCCGCGATCCGCCGGGACCACGCCTCGGGGGTGATGCGGTTGGACTCGTGGAACGGCAGCGACTCGGCGATCTTGTCGAACGGAACCACCTGCGCCGTCGGACCGTCCGCGGACGTGAGCTCGCGGTCGATGCGCTGCCAGCGGAACTGCAGGATGCCGCGGCTGCGGCCGAGCGTCTCGATCCAGTTGGTGATGCCGGGGTTGCGGTTCGAGATCACGATGCGGACCTTGCCGTCCGGATCCACCTGGGCCTGAGTGTTGTTCAGCGACGTCTGGTGGTGGATGTAGTCCAGCGAGATGTACCAGAGGCTGCCGATCTGGAACCCCAGGTAGGGGGCGTCGGACGCGGGCACGGTGAGGATCATCGCCTCGTCGTCGGCGAGTTCGTAGTGCCCGACGGACGAGTACTGCGTGTCCAGGCCTCCGGGGGTGCGGCGCGGTGCGGTCACGGTGTTGACCGGCAGCTTCAGGTAGAACCACTCGGGGAACTGCAGCCACGTCTTCACCCGCGAGACGAGCGCACGTCCGGCGCGCTCGTAGCGTTTGACGGCGTCCTCCTGCGTCGGTTCGGCCGCGGGGGTGCCGAGCGTGTCGACCCGGTCGATGCGGACGGTGCCGCGTCGCTGCGACCAGTCGTTGTACACCTCCCGGATGACGAGCTGCGACGATCCGGGCGCGAGGGTGAAGTAGTTGCGCTCCGGATCGGCGGGGCCGGGGCCGAATCGCACCTCGAACGTGCCGTCGTCCTCGATGTGGATCGCACGGTCGTCGAAGGCGGTGACGTTGCCGGGCACGTCGGCGTCGGTGTAGTTGCCGGCGAGCACCTGGAAGCTCAGGTCGCAGGTCGTGCCGCGGCGTCCGGAGACCACGTACTCGGCGTCGTCGCGCACGGCCGCACCCCAGTACAGGGTGTCGGGGTTGTCCAGGCCCATCTTGGTGTAGGGACCGGTGCCGGTGATGAGGACCGGGTGGGTGCTGCTGTGGGCCCAGGCGGCGTGCACGCACGCGGCGATTCCCCCGGCGAGGTAGCCGTAGCCCTCGGCGAGATCCTGGTCGGTGCGGACGTGCGGCGCGGTGGCGACGAGTTTCTCGGCCTCGGCGATCGCCGCGGTGAGCGGATCGGTGATCACATCGATCTCCCTGTGGTCCAAATATGTACCGCTGCGGTAAGGTCTGGTTGGACCGACGATAGAACGTGTTACAGGAAGTGGTCAATGGTTCGTCTCAGCGATTCCACCGCGCCGAGCGGGGACGCTGCCGGGTCCGCCCGGCGCTCGCCGCCGACCGAACGGGTCGTGCAGGTCCTCGACCACCTCGTCGCGCACCCCGGCGTCCGGTTCGGCCTCTCCGAGCTCGCCCGCGAGCTGGGCCTGAGCAAACCCACCTGCCTCGGCATCCTCACCGCGCTCGCCGACGCGGGCTATCTCATGCGCGACCCGGTCGACAAGACCTACGGGCTCGGCCCCGCCCTGATCGTCGCCGGGCGCGCGGCGCAGCGCGGCTTCGCGGCCGGTCCGGTCGCGCACCGGCATCTCGCCCGGCTCAGCGCCCGGTTCGACGCCGCCTGCACCGCCTCCGCCGTGGTCGGCGACCGCATCGCGGTGCTCGACGTGGTGGGACCCCGGGGTGCGACGGCGAGCGCGCGGGTGGGGGAGGTGTACCCGTTCGCGCCGCCCGTCGGCCTGATGTACGTGCTGTGGGACACCGACCGGCGCCTCGAACAATGGCTGCGCCGCGAGCCGACCCTGCCGGTACGGCTCGACCGCCCGCATCTGCAGCGCGTGGTCGACCGGTGCCGGCGCACGGGATACCTCGTCGAATCGCTCACCCGGGGCGGGCGGCGGCTGTACGCGCTGATGGCCGGCGTGGTCGCGCACGACCTGGCGCCGGAACTGCGCGAACTGCTCGGGGAGCTGGTGTCCAGTCCGGGCGAGCGCGTCCTGTTCCCGGAGGAGGCCCCGACCGGTGAACCGCTCGCGGTGAACCTGATCGCCGCGCCCGCCTACGACCCGGACGGACACCAATCGCTGGTCCTCGCGCTGCACGTCGAGGCCGAGATCGACGCCGCGGAGATCGCGCGGCGCGGCGCGGCGCTCGTCGAGGCGGCCGCCGCGATCACCGCGGAGCTCGGCGGGCGACGTCCGGAGCGGTGACCGCCGCTCCGGGCCTCCCCCAAACCGTTGACCCCGAATTGAAACTCGTTCTATCGTTTCGATAGTCCGACTTCGACCGAATCGGTACATATTTGGACCGACGTCCCGGGTGGGGAGTACCTCGATGACCACGGCGCAGCCGTCTCGACCACCGTCCTACGAGTTGCCGCCCCTCCGCGCGCTCGAAGCCGAATCCGTGCACATCTTCCGGGAGGTCGCGGCGACCTTCGAGCGGCCCGTGCTGTTGTTCTCGGGCGGCAAGGATTCGGCGGTGATGCTCCACCTCGCCGCCAAGGCGTTCTGGCCCGCGCCGCTGCCCTTCCCGGTGCTGCACATCGACACCGGCCACAACTTCGACGAGGTCGTCGAATTCCGCGACCGGGTCGTCGAGCGACTCGGCCTGCGTCTGATCGTCGCGTCCGTCCAGGACGACATCGACGCCGGCCGCGCCGTCGAGGACACCGGTCCGCACGGCGGCCGCAACCGGCTGCAGACCGGCACTCTGCTGCGTGCCCTGCGCGAAGGTGGCTTCGACGCGGTCTTCGGGGGCGCCCGCCGCGACGAGGAGAAGGCCCGCGCCAAGGAACGCATCTTCAGCTTCCGCGACCGGTTCGGCCAGTGGGATCCCAAGGCGCAGCGACCCGAACTGTGGCACCTGTACAACGGGCGGCACCGCAAGGGCGAGCACATCCGCGTCTTCCCTCTGTCGAACTGGACCGAACTCGACATCTGGTCGTACCTGCGCGACGAGAACATCGACCTGCCGGCGCTGTACTACGCGCACCGCCGGCCCGTCGTCGAACGCGACGGCATGCTCCTGGCGCACACAAGGTTTCTCGCTCTGCGGCCCGGAGAGCAGCCGCGCGAGGCGCTCGTGCGCTTCCGCACCGTCGGCGACGCCACCTGCACCGGCTGCGTCGAATCCACCGCGGCCACCGCCGAACAGGTGGTCGCCGAGGTCGCCGCCAGCCGCGTCACCGAACGCGGCGCCACCCGCGCCGACGACCGGATCTCCGAGGCGGGCATGGAAGACCGCAAGAAGGAGGGGTACTTCTGATGTCCCGACTGCTGCGCATCGCGACCGCCGGCAGTGTCGACGACGGCAAGTCCACGCTGATCGGCCGGCTGCTGTTCGATTCCAAGGCCGTCTTCGAGGATCAACTCGAGGCCGTGGCCCGTACCAGCCGGGACCGCGGCGCCGAACAGACCGATCTGGCGCTGCTCACCGACGGCCTGCGCGCGGAACGGGAACAGGGCATCACCATCGACGTCGCGTACCGCTACTTCGCGACGCCGCACCGCAGCTTCGTCATCGCCGATACGCCGGGACACGAGCAGTACACCCGCAACATGGTCACCGGCGCCTCGACCGCCGACCTCGCGCTGATCCTGGTCGACGCCCGCAAGGGCATCCTCGAACAGACTCGGCGGCATGCCTTCCTGGCGAGTCTGCTCGGGGTGCCGCACCTGGTGCTGTGTGTGAACAAGATGGATCTGGTGGACTGGTCGCAGGAACGGTTCGAGGAGATCTGCGACGAATTCCGGCTCTTCGCAGCCAAACTGGAGATCCACGACCTGTACTTCGTGCCGATCTCGGCGCTGCAGGGCGACAACGTCGTCAGCCGCACCGCGAACATGCCGTGGTACGAAGGGACTTCGCTGCTGCATCACCTCGAACAGGTGCACATCGGGTCCGACCACAACCTCATCGACGCGCGCCTGCCGGTGCAGTACGTCATCCGCCGCAGTGGCGAATTCCGCCGCTACGCGGGCACCGGCGACTTCCGCCGCTACGCGGGCACCGGCGACTTCCGCGGCTACGCGGGCACCGTCGCCAGCGGCGTGTTCAAACCCGGCGACGAGGTGGTCGCACTGCCGTCCGGGTTCGGTACCCGCGTCGAGCGCATCTGGGGTCCCGGCGGAGAACCGCTCGAGCATGCGTTCGCCGACGTCGCCGTGTGCGTCGAACTCGCGGACGAACTCGACCTCGGCCGTGGGGACATGCTGTGCCGGCCCAACAACCGGCCGCTGGTCGGCACCGACATCGATGCCATGGTCTGCTGGCTCACCGAACGCTCGAGCCTCGATCCGGACACCCGCTACACCCTGCTGCACACCACGAAGGCGGTCCATGCCCGGCCTGTGCGGCTCGACTACCGGCTCGACGTCAACACGCTGCACCGCGACGAGACCGCAACCACGCTGAGCCTCAACGAGATCGGGCGCGTACAGCTGCGCACTCAGCAGCCGCTGCTGTTCGATCCGTACCGGCGCAACCGCACCACCGGCAGCTTCGTCCTCGTCGACGAGGCCACCGGCAACACCGTCGCCGCCGGCATGATCACCGGACCCACCCTCGCCGAGACGGGCGCCGTGTGGCACCCCGCCGAGGTCGTCCGCGCCGACCGCGCCACCACGGGCAGGACGGTGTGGCTGACCGGGCTGTCCGCATCCGGAAAGTCCACGGTCGCAGCGGAACTCGAACGAAAGCTGCTCGCGGCGGGAATTCCCGCCTATCGCCTGGACGGCGACAATCTGCGCCACGGACTCAACTCCGACCTCGGATTCGGACCCGAGGACCGCGCCGAGAACGTGCGCCGCGTCGGGGCCGTCGCCCAGTTGATGGCCGACGCCGGCCTCGTCGCGATCTGCTCGCTGATCAGCCCCTTCCGAGCCGACCGCGACCGGATCCGGCAGCAGCACGCCGACGCCGGCATCCCGTTCGTCGAGGTGTTCGTCGACACCCCGCTCGCCGACTGCGAGGCCCGCGACCCCAAGGGCATGTACGCCCGGGCCCGGGCCGGGGAGATCACCGGCTTCACCGGCGTCGACGATCCGTACGAACCGCCACAGAACCCCGACCTGGTGCTCCGCCCCTCCGACGGCGATCCGGTCGCGCAGGCCGCCCGGATCATGGAAGTGTTGATGCCATGACAGACGATGCTGCTCTCGCCGCCGAGATCGCCACGGCGGCAGGAGAACTGTTGCTGACCGTTCGAGCCGCCGAGGCCGACGCCCTGAGCGGGCGCGAACTCGGCCGCCGCGGTGACCACGACGCGAACGTGCTCATCCTCGAAATGCTGGCCGAGCACCGTCCCGGCGACGCCGTGCTGTCCGAGGAATCCGCGGACGATCCGGCGCGCGTCGACGCCGAGCGGGTGTGGATCATCGACCCGCTCGACGGGTCGAAGGAATACGGGATGCTCGGCCACACCGACTGGGCCGTGCACGTCGCGTTGTGGGAGGCCGGTCGCGGCCTGACCGCCGGGGCGGTCGCCCAGCCGGGCCTCGGCGCCGTGTACAGCACCGACGAGGCGCCCGTCGTCGAACGGCGTCCGCTCGGCGAGGGACGTCCCCGCATCGTGGTCAGCGGTAGCCGCCCGCCGGAGTTCGCCGGTGCGGTGGCCCGCGCCGTCGGTGCCGACGTCGTGCGCATGGGTTCGGCGGGCGCGAAGGCGATGGCGGTGCTCCGCGGCGAGGTCGACGCCTATGTTCACGCCGGTGGCCAGTGGGAGTGGGACTCGGCGGCCCCCGTCGCCGTCGCGCAGGCGGCCGGATTGTTCTGCGCGCGGATCGACGGCTCGGAACTCGAATACAACCGCCCCCACCCCTATCTGCCGGATCTGGTGATCTGCCGGCCGGACTGGGCGCCGACGCTCATGGCGGCCGTCGCCGAGCACGCGACCGCGCCGACCGACAGCCCCCGGGTCGCGATGGCTCGGGCCTACATCCGGTCTCTGATCAGCCACGACGCGTCCCACGTCCGCCTGGCCGCCGATGCCTGGCGGGTGGAGAACGGGCAGCGCACCGGCGACACCGGGGCCGAGATCCGGCACCGGCTCGAGCACGGCCCGGAGTACCGGCCGCTCCGCCGGGTGCGGAATCTGACGTTCCACGAGTGGGGCAACAACGTCGTTGCGCGTTTCCTGCTCGAGATAGATACCGGCAGTGGTGCCCACACGACGGTGTCGATCACCGAGCACTTCGACATCCCGGCGGGGGAGATCCGTTCGATTCTCGCGATCATCGAACCCCTCTCCGAAGAATAGTTGAACCCTTTGCGCTAGCTTCGAAGAAAGAAGATGCAGTAGTGCAGATTTCGGAGGCGCAAATATGGAACAACTCAACGAGGCCCGGGACATCGGGGACGGCATCCACGCGATCCCCGTTCCCGTCGCGGACCTGCCGGTCGGCGACACCCAGGTCTACGCAGTCGAGTCCCAACGCGGCGTGATCCTCGTGGACGTGGGGTGGAACAACGACACCTCCTGGAATGCGCTGCAGGCCGGGCTCGCATCGGCCGGCCTGTCGGTGACCGACGTCGAAGGGGTGGTCGTCACGCACTTCCATCCCGACCACGTCGGCCTCACCGGCCGCATCCGCGAAGCGTCCGGATGCTGGGTCGGCATGCACGAAGCGGACTTCGAACAGCTCGGACACATGATGGCCGGCCACGACTGGACGAACCGGGAACTCGACCAGTGGGTCAAGGCCGGGGCGCCCGCCGAGTACATCGAGGAATTCCTCGCCGCCGGCCGTGATCGCGACGGCGTCCCGGACGAGAAACCGGACCGGGTGTTGAAGACCGACGAGATCATCCCGCTCGCCGGACGCACCCTGCGAACCGTGTTCACCCCCGGCCACACCCCGGGCCACGCGTGCTTCTTCATCGAGGAACACGGCATCCTCTTCAGCGGCGACCACGTGCTCGCCAAGACCACCCCGCATGTCGGCGAATTCGACTTCCCCGTGGCCGAACGCGACGCGCTGGGGGAGTTCCTCGACTCGCTGCGCGCCGTCGCGACTCTGCCCGCCCGCCGCACCCTGCCCGCGCACCGGCAGCCCATCGACGATCTCGCAGCCCGGACGGAGGCGCTCGTCGAACACCACGAACGTCGCCTCGACGATCTCTACGAGTCGTTCGGGGACGAGGAGCTGACGTTGTGGCAGGCCACCGAACGCATGACGTGGTACCGGCCGTGGGACGAGACACCGCCGCGCGGCAAGCAGATGGCCATGTCCGAAGGCTCTGCACACATCCGGCACCTCATCGAGCGGGGCCGCGCCCGCCGCGTCCCCGGAACCGATCCGGCGCGGTTCGTCCGCGTGTGACATTCGATCGGACTGCAACGGAGAGGCAGGCGATGACGCCCGACCAGCTCGTCACCGAATTCTGCGCCGCCTGGGCGGAACCGGATCCGGCCGCGCTCGCTGCGTACTTCACCGACGACGCCGTGTACCACAACATTCCGCTGGAGGAGGTCCACGGCCGTGCCGCCATCGAGGAGTACTTCGCCGGGATGGTCGCGACGTTCGGCGGTATCGACTTCCGCATCCATCGCCAGCTCGCGAGCGACAACCTCGTCCTCAACGAGCGCACCGACGTGCTGACCGTCAACGGGCGCACGGTCGAGGTCCCCGTCATGGGCTCGTTCGAGGTGGTCGACGGGAAGATCGCCGCGTGGCGGGACTACTTCGACATGGGCCCGCTCGCGGCGACCACAGGATAGGGATCGGCGACCAGCCCGAAAATTACGAAAAGCAGTAGGCCCCGCTTCGAATTCGAAGCGGGGCCTACTGCTCGTGGTGCCCTCGGCAGGATTCGAACCTGCGACTTCTTGCTCCGGAGGCAAGCGCTCTATCCCCTGAGCTACGAGGGCAATCCGGGCCCACCGGCTGACCGGCGGTGCGGAGTTAGCCTAGCGCATTGTTGCCCATACGCCACATCGCCTGGTCAGCGCGGGTTTTTCGGCCCGGATCGGGGGTCAGTTCATCGGCAGGGGCTGTGCGCCGCGCTCGGCGAGCATCGCCGTCATCAACTCCGACTCGCCGGTCTGCGTATCGACCATCGTCTGCGCCAGCGTCCGTACCGCGGCGACCTCGCCGTGCTCGGCGCCGTACTCCATCATCGGCAACCCGCCCTGGTGGTGCCGCAGCATCAACTGCAGGAACAGCACGTCGAGTTCCGGACCCGACGCGGCCCGCAGCGCCGCCAGTTCCTGCGAGGTCGCCATGCCCGGCATCGGGACCGCCGCGGCGGACGAACCGTGGCCCGCGGCGTGACCGTCGTGCATGGTCTCGCTGTCGTCGCTCATCCACGTCATGTACTCACCGGTGGGCAACGGCGCCTGATTCCACAGCGTCAGCCAGCCCTGCATCTGCCCGACCTGGTTCTGCTGGGTCGTGAGGATGTCGTACGCCAGGTTCTGCACCCGCTGATCCGTCGAACGGGTCAGCGCGATCGACGCCATCTCGATCGCCTGGTTGTGGTGCACGCTCATGTCCTGGGAGAAACCGACGGCCACGGAATCGGCCGCCGGAACCTCCTGCGCATCCCCGCGCGGGATCAGGAAACCGACCAGGAAACCGATCGCGAGCGCAGCAATGATCCCGAGTGCCACGAGGATTCGGCGCTGTCCCGAACCCTGCGAGAAACCGTCGCTCATGGTCAGCTACCCGCCGGAGCCTGCATGTCCGTCTGGACCTCGGCGGAGTCGACCGTTCCGCCGGTCATCGGCACGGCGTCCGGGCCGGGAGCCGACGGATCGAACGGCGGCGGGTTCGCCGGATCGTACGAGCCGGGGATCGTCGCGCAGCTCGCACCGACCTCCGGGTAGGTGTACCGGTTCTGACGCAGCGAGGCGATGAACTGGTCGATCCGCTCGTCGTCGGCGGAATCCACCGTGAGCTGGTGGCCCCACGACTGCAGCGAGATCGGCGAAGCCTGGCCCGGATACGGCGACATCATGGTGTAGGACTTGCCGTCGACCTTCGCGCTGAGCGTCTCGACCCCCGCGGCGTCGACCAGGTCCGGGTTGTACGTGATCCACACCGCACCGTGCTCGAGCGAATGCACCGCGTTCTCCGTACGGATCGCCTCCGGGTAGACGACGCCCGTGCACGTGGCCCAGATCGAGTCGTGCGGACCGCCGAACGGCGGGGTGTGGTCGTAGGCGACCCGCTGGGTGGAATCGATGTGCTGCCCGGCGGGATAGTCGACCGTGACGATGCCCTCGAGCGCGGTCGACGGATCCTGATTCGACTCGGACGGCGTCCACGCAGCCAGCTTCTGCTGATCCTGGTACTTCGGGACGATGCTGACGGCGATCACGGCGATCAGCGCGACGACCGCGACGACGCCACCGATCACCATCCACGGGATCTGACGCTGCTTGGGAAGTCCGCGGCCCCCGCCGCTCTTCTTCGCGGCGGCCGAAATGGCCTTCGCGGACTTGGCGCCGGACTTCTTGCCGGAACCACCGTTAACCGAACCGCTGGGCATCGCTGGTAGCTCTTTCGATCGGATGGACAACATCGGATGGACAACGAGACCGCGGCCCCGGGCCGCGTGCCCCCACAACTGTACGGGCGCGCTCCTGTGGGGCACCGTCGGTGCTCGCAGGGGCCAGCCAATAGGATGAACTCCTGTGACTCCTGCCGACCTTGCCGAATTGCTCCACGGAACCGCTGCGAGGGTGCTCGCCGAGCGTGACCTCGACGTGTCCGTCCTGCCCGAGACCCTCACCGTCGAGCGGCCCCGGAACCCGGAGCACGGCGACTATGCGACCAACGTGGCGATGCAGGTCGCGAAGAAGGCCGGTGTGAACCCGCGCGAGCTCGCAACCTGGCTCGCCGAAGCGCTCACCGCCGCCGACGGCATCGAATCGGCCGAGGTCGCGGGACCGGGCTTCCTCAACATCCGCCTCGCGGCCGACGCGCAGGGCGCGATCGTCGCGAAGGTGCTCACCGAGCTCTCGGCGTACGGCAACTCCGACGCGCTCGCCGGCCGCAAGATCAACCTCGAGTTCGTGTCCGCGAACCCGACCGGCCCGATCCACCTCGGTGGCACCCGCTGGGCCGCGGTCGGCGACGCGCTCGGCCGGATCCTGTCGACGCAGGGCGCCGAGGTCACCCGCGAGTACTACTTCAACGACCACGGCGCGCAGATCGACCGCTTCACGCGGTCGCTGATCGCCGCGGCGAAGGGCGAACCGGCCCCCGAGGACGGCTATGCCGGCGACTACATCGTCGACATCGCCGCCGAGGTGCAGAAGCGGGCGCCCGGCGCGCTCGACCTGCCCGAGGCCGAGCGGCACGAGACGTTCCGGTCCATCGGCGTCGACCTGATGTTCGCGCACATCAAGCGCACGCTGCACGAGTTCGGCGTCGACTTCGACGTGTACTTCCACGAGAACTCGCTGTTCGAATCCGGCGCGGTCGACAAGGCCGTCGAGACGCTCAAGGGCTCCGGCAACCTGTACAACGCCGACGGCGCGTGGTGGCTCAAGAGCACCGACTTCGGCGACGACAAGGATCGCGTCGTCATCAAGTCCGACGGCAACGCCGCCTACATCGCCGGCGACATCGCCTACTTCCAGGACAAGCGCTCGCGCGGCTTCGACCTGTGCATCTACATGCTCGGCGCCGACCACCACGGCTACATCGGCCGGCTCAAGGCCGCCGCGGCCGCATTCGGCGACGACCCCGACACCGTCGAGGTCATGATCGGCCAGATGGTCAACCTCGTGCGCGACGGCCAGGCCGTGAAGATGAGCAAGCGTGCCGGCACCGTCATCACCCTCGACGACCTCGTCGAGGCGATCGGTGTCGACGCCGCCCGCTACGCGCTCGTGCGCTCGTCGGTCGACCAGAGCATCGACATCGACCTCGAGCTGTGGGCCTCGGCCGGCAACGAGAACCCGGTCTACTACGTGCAGTACGCGCACGCCCGCCTGTCGTCGATCGCGCGCAACGCCGCCGACCTCGGTCTCAGCGCCGAGGGTGCGAACCTCGCGCTGCTCACCCACGACCGTGAGGGCGACCTGATCCGCACCATCGGTGAGTACCCGCGCGTCGTCGCGAAGGCCGCGGAACTGCGCGAACCGCACCGGGTCGCGCGTTACCTCGAAGAACTCGCCGGTGCCTACCACCGGTTCTACGACGCGTGCCGCATCCTCCCGCAGGGCGACGAGGAGCCCGGAGACCTGCACACCGCGCGGCTCGCGCTGTGCGCGGCGGCCCGTCAGGTTCTCGCCAACGGCCTCGGCCTCCTCGGCGTCAGCGCTCCGGAGCGGATGTGAACGCGCACCCCGCCGGTCCGCGGCACGCTGAGATTCCGCACGCACCGGGCCTGCCCGAACGGCCCACCACCCACGAGGAACTGAACGCGCTGCACCGGCAGGTGTGGCCGCGCGGCACGAGCCGCGGCGACGACGGCGTCGTCCGCATCGCCGGGGTTCCCGTCACCGAACTCGCCGAGAAGTACGGCACCCCGCTGTTCGTGATCGACGAGGACGACTTCCGGTCCCGGTGCCGCGACATCGCCGCGGCGTTCGGGCCCGACACCAAGGTGCACTACGCCTCCAAGGCGTTCCTGTGCACCGAGGTCGCCCGCTGGGTGCAGCAGGAGGGCCTGTGCCTCGACGTCGCGTCCGGTGGTGAACTCGCGGTCGCACTGCACGCCGGGTTCCCCGCCGAGAAGATCGCGATGCACGGCAACAACAAGTCCGTCGCCGAACTGCGCACCGCGGTCGCGGCCGGGGTCGGGCACATCGTGCTCGACTCGATGGCCGAGATCGACCGGCTCGACGCGATCGCCGGGGAAGCCGGGGTCGTGCAGGACGTGCTGATCCGGGTCACCGTCGGTGTCGAGGCGCACACCCACGAGTTCATCTCCACCGCGCACGAGGACCAGAAGTTCGGTCTCTCGCTCGCCGGAGGGGTCGCGATGTCCGCGGTGCGCCGGGTCTTCGAGACCGCCAACCTCCGGCTGGTCGGCCTGCACAGCCACATCGGCTCGCAGATCTTCGACGTCGACGGCTTCGAACTGGCCGCACACCGGGTGATCGGCCTGCTCCGCGACATCGTCGCCGAGTTCGGTGTGGACAAGACGTCCCAGCTGAACATCGTCGACCTCGGCGGTGGACTCGGCATCTCGTACGTGCCGAGCGACGATCCGCCGCCGGTCGAGGAACTCGCCGCGAAGCTCCTCGACATCGTGCGCACCGAATCCGCGCTGGCGGGACTGCCCACCCCGACCCTCGCGGTCGAGCCGGGCCGCGCCATCGCCGGACCGGGCACGATCACCCTCTACGAGGTCGGCACGATCAAGGACGTCGCGGTCGCCGCGGGTCACAGCCGCCGCTACATCAGCGTCGACGGCGGCATGAGCGACAACATCCGCACCTCCCTGTACCAGGCGGAGTACGAGGCCCGGTTGGTCTCCCGCGTCAGCGACGCGGATCCGGTCGTCTCGCGAGTCGTCGGCAAGCACTGTGAGAGCGGTGACATCGTGATCCGCGACACCTGGATGCCCGAGGACGTCCAAGCCGGGGATTTGCTGGCCGTCGCCGCGACCGGTGCATACTGCTATTCGATGTCCAGCAGGTACAACTTGCTGGCCCGTCCCGCCGTCGTGGCGGTCAAGGACGGCGTTTCCCGCGTCATCCTGCGTCGGGAAACCGTGGAAGATCTGCTCAGCTTGGAGGTTACGGAGTGACGACCGAAACGGGGACCAGTCAGGCGCCGCGTCCCGTCGGCGTGGCGGTGCTCGGCCACGGCACCGTGGGCGCCGAGGTCGTCCGCATCATCCGGGACGACGCAGCCGATCTCGAGGCACGCATCGGTGCACCGCTGGAGCTGCGCGGTGTCGCCGTGCGCACCGTCTCCGAGGACCGCGGCATCCCGGTCGAGCTGCTGACCACCGACGCGGAGGGATTGATCGCGCGCGACGACGTCGACATCGTCGTCGAGGTCATCGGCGGCATCGACCTGCCCCGCAAGCTCGTGCGGACCGCGCTCGACGCCGGCAAGTCCGTGGTCACGGCGAACAAGGCGCTGCTCGCCGAGTACACCGGTGAACTCGCGGAGGCAGCCGAGGCCAAGCACGTCGACCTGTACTTCGAGGCCGCCGTCGCCGGTGCGATCCCGGTGATCCGCCCGCTGACCCAGTCGCTGGCCGGCGACCGCGTCAACCGTGTCATCGGCATCGTCAACGGCACCACCAACTACATCCTGTCGGCGATGGACGAGACCGGAGCCGACTACGCCGAGGCGCTCGCCGAGGCGGGCCGGCTCGGTTACGCCGAGGCCGATCCGACTGCGGACGTCGAGGGCTTCGACGCCGCCTCCAAGGCCGCGATCCTCGCGTCCATCGCCTTCCACACCCGCGTCACCGCCGCCGACGTGTACCGCGAGGGCATCTCGAAGATCACTGCCGCCGACCTGACGTCCGCTCGCGCGCTGAACTGCACCGTCAAGCTCCTCGCGATCTGCGAGCGCATCACCACCGAGGACGGCAAGGACAAGGTTTCGGCGCGGGTCTACCCCGCGCTGGTGCCGCGGGAGCATCCCCTCGCGAGCGTGTCCGGCGCGTTCAACGCCGTCGTCGTCGAGGCGGAGGCGTCGGGCCGCCTGATGTTCTACGGCCAGGGTGCCGGCGGCGCTCCCACCGCGTCCGCGGTGATGGGCGACCTGGTGATGGCCGCGCGCAACCGCGTGCAGGGCGGTCGCGGTCCCCGCGAATCGAAGTACGCCGATCTCGAGATCGCGCCGATGAGCGAGATCATGACCCGCTACTACGTGAACCTGCAGGTCGCGGACCGGGCAGGTGTGCTCTCCGCCGTGGCCGCCGAGTTCGCCAAGCGCGGGGTCAGCATTTCCGCCGTGCGCCAGGAAGGCGCCGGAAACGGTGCGCGCCTGGTGGTGCTCACGCACCGCGCCACCGACGAAGCGTTGTCGAGTACCGTCGCAGCACTCGATGAACTCGAATCCGTAACTGCTGTGACCAGTGTCCTGAGACTGGAGGGATCCGCCGAATGAGCGCGGCCGAGAAGAACATCACCCCCGTGCACACCCCGTGGCCCGGCCTGATCGAGGCGTACCGTTCTCGACTGCCGATCGGTGAGGGCTGGAAGACGGTGACGCTGCGCGAGGGTGGTACGCCGCTGCTCCCGGCACCTCGCCTGTCCGAGATCACCGGCTGCGAGGTCCACGTCAAGGTCGAGGGGCTCAACCCCACCGGTTCCTTCAAGGACCGCGGCATGACGATGGCCGTCACCGAGGCGCTGGCGACCGGCAAGCAGGCGGTGCTGTGCGCCTCCACCGGCAACACCTCTGCGTCGGCTGCCGCGTACGCGTCCCGCGCGGGCATCGGCTGCGCGGTGCTCGTGCCGCAGGGCAAGATCGCCATGGGCAAGCTCGCCCAGGCCGTCATGCACGGCGCCCGGATCGTCCAGGTCGAGGGCAACTTCGACGACTGCCTCGAGCTGGCCCGCAAGACGACCGCCGAGTTCCCGACGATCGGCCTGGTCAACTCCGTCAACCCGGTCCGTATCGAGGGACAGAAGACCGCCGCGTTCGAGATCGTCGACGCGCTCGGCGACGCTCCCGACGTGCACGTGCTCCCGGTGGGCAACGCGGGCAACATCACCGCGTACTGGAAGGGCTACTCCGAGTACTTCGCCGACGGCGTGAGCACCCGCCGTCCCCGCATGCTCGGTGTGCAGGCCGCCGGTGCGGCCCCGCTCGTGCTCGGCCACCCGGTCAAGGATCCCGAGACCATCGCCACCGCGATCCGGATCGGCGCTCCCGCGTCGTGGAACGGTGCGGTCGCCGCGAAGGAGGAGTCGGACGGCGCGTTCCGTGCCGCCACCGACGAGGAGATCCTCGAGGCGTACCACCTGCTCGCGAAGTCCGAGTCGATCTTCGTCGAGCCGGCGTCGGCGGCGTCGATCGCGGGTCTGCTCGCCGCGAGCAAGGAGGGCTGGCTGCCGCGCGGCCTCCGGGTTGTGTGCACCGTCACCGGCAACGGCCTCAAGGACCCGGACACCGCCCTGCGCGATGTTCCCGTGGTGCAGCCGATCCCGGTCGACCCCGTCGCTGTGGCCTCGGCGCTCGAACTGGCCTAGTCCTCGAGCAGACGCAGTGACCGCCTCGCCCTCCTCTGTTGGGAATCACGACATGACGCAGACTCTGCCGGTAGGGATCTCGGTGACGGCCCGGGTTCCCGCGTCGAGTGCGAATCTGGGGCCCGGATTCGACTCGCTCGGTCTCGCTCTCGGGTTGTACGACGAGATCACCGTCACCACAACCGGATCCGGTCTCGACGTCCGCGTCGAAGGGGAGGGCGCCGAGGAGGTGCCGTGGGGCCCCACCCACCTGGTGGTGCGTGCGGTGGAACGTGGCCTCGAAGCCGCGGGTGTGTGGGCCGACGGCCTGGAGATCGTGTGCCGCAACGTCATTCCCCATTCGCGGGGTCTGGGGTCCTCGGCATCCGCCGTCGTCGGCGGGCTCGCCGCGGCGAACGGCCTGGTGCGCAAGGTCGCGCCGGAGCGGGCACTGGACGACGCGCAGCTCGTGCAGCTCTCCTCCGAGTTCGAGGGGCACCCGGACAACGCGTCGGCGAGCGTCCTCGGCGGTGCCGTCGTATCGTGGAGCGAAGCCGGTGTCGACGCCGAGCAGCGTGTCTACCGGGCCGTGAAGCTGGCCGTGGACCCGGCGATCAAGGTCGTCGTGCTGGTCCCGTCGGTCCGCTCGTCGACCGCGCACACCCGCGGACTGCTGCCCGATCTCGTGCCGCATCGCGACGCGTCGTTCAACGTCAGCCGCGCCGCACTGGCGGTGGTCGCGCTGACCCAGCGTCCCGACCTGCTGATGCCCGCGACCGAGGACATGCTGCACCAGGGGCAGCGGGCTCCGGCGCTGCCGCTCACCACCAAGTGGATCGCGCGGCTCCGCGAGGCGGGAATCGCCGCCACGGTGTCCGGAGCCGGACCCACCGTGCTGGCGCTGACGACCGAGCCGTTCCCCGCCGAACTGCGCGCTGCGGCGGAAGCGGACGACCTGACGGTCCTCGAACTCGAGGTCGCCGGCGGGGTCGAGGTGATCTGAGCCTCCTTGCGGGGCCGGGAACACGCCGGGGCGGGATCGCGTTCTTGCTCAACGTACAGTTCGTCGCTATCCTGTGCTTTGTCCGCACGTCGTGCGTTTCAGCCGTCGGCTCTTCAGGATATTGTCTCCAGCTCCATCGGAGCGCCAGATCCTGACCGACCCTCACATGTCCTCGTTCCAGGGGTCAAGGGACTGTAACTGCCGGGGGATGGCGTGATAGCGGACGTGCCGACCGTTCGATCCTGTGAACAGTTAGGCAAATCCCGGATCGGTGCACGAGCTGATCTGTGGGAACGAACCCTCGACTCTGCGTGGCGCGAGTGAGGGAAGGAAAGGATCTCCGTGACCGATACGGATCTGATCGCTACGCCTGTTCTCGACGTCCCGGGGTCATCCGCGGGGGAGCAGGCGGACGATTCTTCGCAGACCTCTTCGCCGCGCGCCGCTGGGCGTCGCGGCGCCGGCCTCTCGGGCATGGTGCTCGCCGAGCTGCGGGCCCTCGCGGCCGAACTCGGCATCAAGGGCACCTCCGGGATGCGTAAAGGCGACCTGATCGCCGCGATCAAGGAACGCCAGGGCGGGGGCGTGTCGAGCGCTCCGGCCGCAGACAAGGCGGCGGTGTCCGAGGAGCCCGCCGAGACCACACGACCGGCGCGGACGCGCCGGACGCGTACGGCCGCACCGGAAAGCGCCGACAGCCAGCCGAAGGCCGAAGCTGCCGAGCAGCCGAAGGCCGAGGCTGCCGAGCAGCCGAAGACCCAGGTCGAGGCCGGCGAGCGTCCGCAGGGTGACGGCGAGGTCGAAGCCCCCCGCCGCGGTCGTCAGCGTCGCGGTCGCCGTGGTGCCGAGCAGGCCACCGAACAGGGTGAGCAGGATCGGAAGACCGAGGCTCCGGCCCCGGAGCAGGCCCCCGAGCAGGGTGGACGCGGCGAGGACAAGGGCGAGGGCGACGGCCGCCAGCGGCCTCAGCGCGACCAGGGCGACCGTGCCCAGCGCGAGGATCGCGGCCAGGGCCCGCGCCAGGACCGCGACAACCGCGGTGGCGAGGACGAGGAAGGCGGCCGCGGCCGCCGGGGTCGTCGCTTCCGTGAGCGCCGTCGTGGACGTGACCGCGGTGAGGCGACCGGCACCGATTCCCGCGAGCCCGAGATCCGCGAGGACGACGTCCTGCAGCCCGTCGCAGGCATCCTCGACGTCCTCGACAACTACGCGTTCGTGCGGACCTCCGGCTACCTGGCCGGCCCCAACGACGTGTACGTGTCGATGAACATGGTGCGCAAGAACGGCCTGCGCCGCGGTGACGCGATCACCGGTGCCGTCCGGGTCCCGCGCGAGGGCGAGCAGAGCAACCAGCGGCAGAAGTTCAACCCGTTGGTGCGTCTGGACTCGGTCAACGGCGGTGAGGTCGAGGCGGCGAAGCGTCGCCCCGAGTTCAACAAGCTCACCCCGCTGTACCCGAACCAGCGGCTGCGTCTCGAGACCACGCCGAATGTGCTCACCACCCGCGTGATCGACCTGATCATGCCGATCGGCAAGGGCCAGCGTGCACTCATCGTCTCGCCGCCGAAGGCCGGTAAGACCACGGTGCTGCAGGACATCGCGAACGCGATCTCGACGAACAACCCCGAGTGCTACCTGATGGTCGTTCTCGTCGACGAGCGTCCCGAAGAGGTCACCGACATGCAGCGTTCGGTGAAGGGCGAGGTCATCGCCTCGACGTTCGACCGTCCGCCCTCAGACCACACGTCGGTCGCCGAGCTCGCCATCGAGCGGGCAAAGCGCCTGGTCGAGCAGGGCCGGGACGTCGTGGTCCTGCTCGACTCGATCACCCGACTCGGGCGCGCGTACAACAACAGCTCGCCGGCATCGGGACGCATCCTGTCCGGTGGTGTCGACTCGACCGCGCTGTACCCGCCGAAGCGGTTCCTCGGTGCTGCCCGCAACATCGAGAACGGCGGTTCGCTCACCATCATCGCGACCGCGATGGTGGAAACCGGTTCGACCGGCGACACCGTGATCTTCGAAGAGTTCAAGGGCACCGGCAACGCCGAGCTCAAGCTCGACCGCAAGATCGCCGAGCGCCGCGTGTTCCCGGCGGTGGACGTCAATCCGTCGGGTACCCGCAAGGACGAGCTGCTCATGAGCCCCGACGAGTTCGCGGTGGTGCACAAGCTGCGCCGCGTGCTCTCCGGACTCGATTCGCACCAGGCGATCGATCTGCTCATCGACCGGCTCAAGAAGTCCAAGAGCAACGTCGAGTTCCTCCTGCAGGTCGCCAAGACCGCGCCCGGGGCGCTCGAGGACTAGAAGCGCGGCCCGGGGAATTTTTTCCCCGGGCAGGCGTTTGGCATAATCGAACAGCTGAGTCCGGTCCCGGTTCACGTCTTCGAACGGCGAAGGCGACCCGGCGGCCATCGAAAGGGACACCATGAAGGCAGGAATCCACCCGAACTACGTGGCGACGACCGTCGTCTGCGGTTGCGGGAACACGTTCGAGACGCGCAGCACCGCCGAGTCCGGCCGCATCACGGTCGAAGTTTGCTCGCAGTGCCACCCGTTCTACACCGGCAAGCAGAAGATCCTCGACACGGGCGGACGCGTTGCCCGCTTCGAGGCTCGCTACGGCAAGCGCGCCCCGAAGAAGGCCGCTGCCGACAGCTAGCAGCCCTGCCGACGCCCGGTTCTGTCATCGTCACAGACCGGGCGTCGGTGTTTTCACAGGCTTTTCCCGTTCGCGTACACCGATACGCGAAGAGCACGACAGACAGAGTGGAGCGAACCCATGGCGGGGCAGACCAAGCCGTCGGCCGTCGACGACATCCTGGCCGAACACGCGGGTCTGGAACAGCAGTTGTCCGATCCGGCACTGCACAACGACCCGGCGGCGGCGCGCCGCGTCGGCAAGCGTTTTGCCGAGCTCGCCCCGGTCATGGCGACCTACACGAAGCTGAAGACCGCCCGCGAGGATCTCGAGGCGGCCCGTGAGCTGGCGTCGGACGATTCCGCGTTCGCCGCGGAGGTCCCCGGACTCGAAGAGACCGTCGCCGAACTCGAGAAGACGCTCACCGACCTGCTCGCTCCGCGGGACCCGCACGACGGCGACGACGTCGTCCTCGAGGTGAAGTCGGGGGAGGGCGGCGAAGAATCCGCTCTGTTCGCGGCGGATCTGGCCCGCATGTACACCCGGTACGCCGAGCGTGCCGGCTGGCGTGTCGAGGTCCTCGGCGCCACCTACTCCGATCTCGGTGGCTACAAGGACGCGACGCTGTCGATCAAGTCGAAGACCGACGTGCGCGACGGCGTGTGGTCACGCCTGAAGTTCGAAGGTGGCGTGCACCGCGTGCAGCGCGTGCCGGTCACCGAATCGCAGGGCCGGGTCCACACGTCCGCCGCGGGCGTGTTCATCTACCCCGAGCCGGACGAGGTCGAGGAAGTGCAGATCGACGAGAACGATCTGCGTATCGACGTGTATCGCTCGTCGGGCAAGGGCGGCCAGGGTGTCAACACCACCGACTCGGCCGTGCGCATCACCCACCTGCCCACCGGAATCGTCGTGACCTGCCAGAACGAGCGCTCGCAGCTGCAGAACAAGGCTCGCGCCATGCAGGTTCTCGCGGCCCGCCTCCAAGCCGCCGCCGAAGAGGCCGCCGAGGCCGAGGCGTCCGCGGACCGGGCCAGCCAGGTCCGTACCGTCGACCGGTCCGAGCGCATCCGCACCTACAACTTCCCCGAGAACCGCATCACCGATCACCGGATCGGGTTCAAGGCGCACAACCTCGACGCCGTGCTCGACGGCGACCTCGACGCTCTGCTGGACGCGCTGGGGCAGGCCGACCGCGAAGCCCGGCTCGCCGCGGAATAACGGTCGAAGCCGGGCCCGGATCGTCGTCTGCGGTGAGGCCGGATCGGCCACGGCCTATTCGGTTGCGGGACGAGGCGTGGCAGGAACGTCGCTGAGGTCGAAGCCCGGAAGCAGGAAGCAGGACTCGCCGTCGGCATTCTCGTGGGTGCCCCACACGGCGCTCACCACGAGGCCTTCTCCCGTCTCGACGACGACGGCGGGTTCCTCCTCGTCCACCGGCCCTGGGAACGCGTCTGTGCCCTGCTGCAGCGTCGACAAGTTGAGCCAGGCGACCTGGCCACCACCGCTGCCGTCCTGCTCGATCTCGTACTCGATCTCGTCGGTCGCGACATCCTCTTCGTCGACGACCGTCTCGGTGTCCACCGGCCCGATTCCCGCGGGGCATCCGATCGGGATCGGCTGGACATCGATGGGCACGGCACCCGAGAGTGCGGGTGCCGCGAGCGCGGCGGCGCCGGTAGCAGCGAGAATCGTCAATCCGCGAACAGTCCGTGTCTTCATGAGAAACCCTTTCCGTCGACAGAACCGACCCGAAGGTATCGGTCACTGTTCTGTTTCCCGCCCGACACGTTCTTCAATCCGCCGCCGACCGGCCTGCTGCTACCCCTGCCCGGCGGGTCCGAGGGTCGACCCGGAACGGTTACGGGCGTGCCGACCCCGACCTGTCCGTTCTCCGATCGTGACCGGCATGGCAGTCTGTACGCCGTGAATCGTCAACCTCTGCGCCTGGCCATCATCGAGGCGGTGTCGGTGCTCGAGGAAGCGGGTGTGCCGAGCCCCCGCGCGGACGCCGAACTGCTCGCCGCGCACCTGCTCGGAATCGAACGGACCAGGCTGGGCCTGGTGCCGTTGGTCGATGCTGCGATGGTCGATGCCTACCGGGCGATGATCGCCCAGCGCGCCAAGCGAATCCCGCTGCAATACATCACCGGGACCTCGGCGATGGGGGAGATCGACCTCGCCGTGGGACCCGGAGTGTTCGTGCCGCGTCCCGAGACGGAACTGCTGCTCGGCTGGGCACTGGCGTTCCTCGAGAGCTACCCGCGACGGTCCCCGGTCGTGCTCGACCTGTGTACCGGTTCCGGTGCGCTGGCACTGGCGATCGCGCACGCCCGGCCGGACGCGGTCGTCCACGCGGTCGAGCTCGAGCCGAAGGCGCTCGCGTGGGCCCGGCGGAACGCCGAGTACCGGGCGTCGCAGGGCGACACCCCGATCGTGTTGCACCAGGGTGACGTCACCGACCGCGAGCTGCTCACCGAACTCGAAGGCGGCGTCGACTTGATCGTCGCGAACCCGCCCTACATCCCCGAAGGCGCCGAACTCGAGCCCGAGGTCATCGACCACGACCCCCATTCCGCGCTCTTCGGTGGCCCCGACGGGTTGTCGGTCATCAAGCCGATGGTCTCCAACATCGCGCGCTGGCTGCGTATCGGAGGAGCCGTCGCCGTCGAACACGACGACACCAACGGCGCGCAGACCGCAGAGCTGTTCGCCCAGCGCCGGGTGTTCGGCGAGGTCGCCGAACACCCCGATCTGGCGGGCCGGCCGCGATTCGTCGTCGCGATGCGGGTGCCCACGGACGTCGAGGCGCAACGCGCCCGTGCAGCCAAGGGAACCGGAGCGGACGCGTGACGGAACAGGGTGACGTCGGGCACGCAATCGCGGATGGAAGGATGGTCGCGTGAGCACCGTCTACGACTGCAGTAAGCCGGATTCCCGATCAGCAGGCATCAACGCGGCACGTGGTGCCCTGAAGGCGGGCAGGCTCGTCGTGGTGCCGACCGACACCGTCTACGGAATCGCCGCCGACGCCTTCGACGGCGACGCGGTGGCGAGTCTGCTGCGCGCGAAAGGTCGCGGGAGGGACATGCCGGTCCCGGTGCTCGTCGGCTCGTGGAACACCATCGACGGCCTGGTCAGCACGGTCCGTCCCGAGGCCCGGGAACTCATCCGGGCGTTCTGGCCGGGCGGGCTCAGCCTCGTGGTGCCCCAGGCGCCGTCACTCGCCTGGGATCTCGGAAACACCCGCGGCACGGTGATGCTGCGGATGCCGCTGCACCCGGTGATCCTCGAACTGCTGCGCGATGTCGGCCCGCTCGCCGTCTCGAGCGCGAACGTCTCCGGGCAGCCGCCGGCCGCGGTCGTCGAGGACGCCCGCCGGCAGCTCGGCGCCTCGGTGAGCGTCTACCTCGACGGCGGACCGTCGGAGCACGCGGTCGCCTCGACCATCGTCGACATGACCTCGGACCGTCCGCGCATCCTCCGCGAGGGCGCCGTGCCGATCGAGGACATCGCGGAGGTGCTGGGCGAGGACCCGGCCCGTCTGCGCCCCGGCGGGGAGTGACGGGCAGGGACCTGCGTAGGTGACTTCCGTCGACACTGCCCTGGTGCTGGCCCAGTCGGGCCGCGGCGCCGGTGTGCCTCTCCGCGAACTGCTGCTGGTGCTGCTCACCGCCGCTGTCGTGACGTTCCTCGCGACCGGGCTCGTCCGGATCGCCGCGATCCGGTTCGGTGCCGTCGCGGCACCCCGCGAACGCGACGTACACGTGATTCCGACGCCCCGGCTCGGTGGCGTCGGCATGTATCTCGGGCTCGTCGCCGGTTTGGTCTTCGCGCAGCAATTGCCCGCGCTGACACGGGGATTCGAATACACATCCGACATGAGCGCGGCGCTCGTGGCAGGGTCGATCATCGTCGTCGTCGGCATCATCGACGACCGCTGGGGTCTCGACGCGCTGACGAAGTTCGTCGGCCAGGTCACGGCCGCGGGGGTGCTCGCGGTGATGGGGGTGAGCTGGATCGTCATCTTCGATCCGTTCAGCGGCAACACCCTCGTCCTCGACCAGCTGCAGGGCGGTCTGATCACGGTCGCGGTCGCGGCGGTGATGATCAACGCGATGAACTTCGTCGACGGTCTCGACGGTCTCGCCGCAGGTATCGGGCTCATCGCTGCCGTCGCGATCTGCCTGTTCTCCGTGGGACTGTTGCACGACCAGGGCGGCGACGTCAGCGCCTACCCGCCGGCACTGATCGCCGCGGCCCTGGCCGGTGCGTGCCTGGGCTTCCTGCCGCACAACTTCCAGCCGGCCCGGATCTTCATGGGCGACTCGGGATCGATGCTCATCGGACTCATGCTCGCCGCGGTGTCCACGAGCGCTTCCGGCAGGATCCCGCTGGCCGCGTACGGCACCCGCGACCTGCTCGGTCTGCTGTCGCCGCTGCTCCTGGTCGGCGCCGTCATGTTCATCCCGATCCTGGACCTGCTGCTCGCCATCGTGCGGCGCACCCGGGCGGGTGTCAGCCCGTTCAGCCCGGACAAGATGCACCTGCACCACCGTCTGCTGCAGATCGGTCACTCGCATCGGCGCGTCGTGCTGCTCATCTACCTGTGGGTCGGCGTTCTCGCGTTCGGCGCGGTCGGATCCGCCCTCATCGATCGCCGCGCGGTGGTGCTGCTGACCGCGGCGGGATTGGTGTTCGCGCTCGTCGTCACCGCGGTGCCGGCGCTGCGTCACAGTGACGCCGAGTCCCGCGGTGACGGTCCCGATCCGGTGCACGGGGCCGGGGGAGGCGACGGCGAGGTCGGTTAGGCTTGATACCCGTGACCTCTTCCGATCAGCCTGCTCAGCCACTTCCCGCCCTGCCCGATCCGTCGGCGCCGATGCGCGCGGCCGTCCGGTACGGCGCGCTCGGGTTGGTCGCCCTGACGGTGGTGTCCGCCGTGATCTCCGTGCTCGTCGCGGGAATGCCGGGCCTGTGGGGTGCCTTGATCGGCGCGGCCGTCGGCGGCGGGTTCATCCTGTTCACGGCGCTCGGGGTGCTGCTCACCTCGCGCCTGCCCGCGACGACCGCCGGGGCGGTGCTGCTGGGCACGTGGCTGCTCAAGCTGATCCTGGCGATCGTGGTGATGGCCCTGCTCAAGCCCCTGGACTTCTACAGCAAGGGTGCGCTGGTCCTGACGATCGTGTTCGCTCTGGTGATCGTGCTGGGCGCGGAAACGTACGGCGTGGTGTCGCAGCGGGCGCTGTACGTTGTGCCCGATTCGGGTAATGCGGGGAACGACGAACGGGAGTAGTCGCCCTTGTCAATTCCCTACAGCGTCTGTACCCCCCTACGCGTTGTCGTAGATGTGTTGCTAGGGTAATGCCAAGCGAGTTGCGACCAGCCGGTAGTCCTGAGGGGCCGTCGCGGTTGTATCTTTGCAGGCGGTCGTGTTCAAATGGCCGCCGAGTCGACGAGAGTCGCCGACACCGACAGACGCGGGGCCGATCAGATAGCCCACAGCAGCTGGCGAATACGCGAGCCGACCTTGTCGACTTGTTGGATCGTCAATGTCCGATCGAACCGCAGACGGCAATGCCTGCGGCCGACTACGGGAGAGAGCGCTGAGCGTCACCACCTTGGCAGCCGGAGAATTCCACGCGCCGTCACTAGCCGATTTCTTTCCACCAGCAGTCCTGTTCGAGGGCACCCCCTTCGAAATGGACCGGCTGATGCTCATCCGCGTCGTCGTCGCCGTCCTCGTTGCGGCGTTCTTCGCGTTCGCTCTGCGCAGCCCGAAGATCGTTCCGCGCGGCGTGCAGAACGTCGCCGAGATCATGATCGACTTCGTTCGGATCAACATCGCCGAGGACATCCTCGGCAAGGAACAGGGCCGTCGCTTCCTGCCGGTTCTCGTGACGATCTTCTTCCTCGTCGCCGGACTGAACCTGACGTCGATCATTCCGTTCCTGAACATCTCGTCGAACGCCCGCATCGGCATGCCGCTCGTGCTCGCCGCTCTCGCGTACGTCGTCTTCAACTACGTGGGCATCAAGAAGTACGGCTTCTTCCGCTACGTCAAGAGCAGCATCGTCATCCCGAACCTGCCGCCCGCGCTCCACGTGCTCGTCATCCCGATCGAGTTCGTCTCGACCTTCCTGCTGCGGCCGTTCACGCTGACCATCCGTCTCATGGCCAACATGCTGGCCGGCCACATCATGCTGGTGCTGTTCTTCAGCGCGACCCAGTTCTTCTTCTTCTCGTCCGAGGGCGCGATGAAGCTGTTCGGTATCGGCTCGCTGATCGGTGGCGTCGCGTTCACCTTCTTCGAACTGCTGGTCATCGTGCTGCAGGCCTACATCTTCGCGCTGCTGACCGCGGTGTACATCGACCTCGCGCTGCACGCCGAAGAGCACTAGCCGAACTGCACCACCACACAACATCACAGACTGACTCGGTTACCGATCCCCGGGGCCGAGCCACTAGAAAGGGAATGGAACACCAATGAGCGTTGCGCTTCAGGCAGTCGAGATCCTCGCGCAGGAAGAGACCACCTTCAAGGGTCTCGGTGCCGTCGGCTACGGCCTCGCCGCCATCGGCCCGGGTGTCGGCATCGGCATCGTCGTCGGTAAGGCGATCGAGGGCATGGCCCGTCAGCCCGAGATGGCCGGACAGCTGCGCACCACCATGTTCCTCGGTATCGCATTCACCGAGGCCCTCGCGCTGATCGGCATCGTTGCCGGCTTCATCTTCTGATCGTCGCGACCATGGCTGACAGCATCCTGTTGCTCGCGGAGGAGGCGGAGACCCATAATCCGCTCCTGCCCGCGACGTACGACATCGTTTGGTCGCTCGTCGCCCTGATCATCGTCGGTCTCGTCTTCTGGAAGTACGTGCTTCCGCTGTTCCAGAAGGTCCTCGACGAGCGATCGGAGCAGATCGAAGGCGGCATCAAGAAGGCGGAGGAGGCACAGGCGGAAGCCGCTGCCGCGCTCGAGCAGTACCGCGCGCAGCTCGCCGAGGCCCGTACCGAAGCGGCGCAGATCCGCGAAGAGGCCCGTGCCCAGGGTCAGCAGATCATCGCCGACATGAAGGCGCAGGCCCAGGAGGAGAGCGACCGCATCGTCGCTGCCGGCCACGCTCAGCTGCAGGCCCAGCGTCAGCAGATCGTGACCGAACTCCGTGGCGATCTCGGCCGCACCGCCGTCGACCTGTCCGAGAAGATCATCGGTGAGGCTCTCTCCGATGACGTCAAGCGTGCCGGTTCCATCGACCGCTTCCTCAGCGAGCTCGAATCCCTCAGCGCTGACTCTGCATCCGGAAAGTGAGCACCATGTACGCAGCAAGCCGTGAGGCACTCGCTCATACGCGATCCGCGCTGCAGGACGCCTTGGCGTCGAGCACCGCATCCGCTGGTGCGGGTGCCGCGACTGCCGCTGCGGCACAGGCCGGCTCCGATCTGTTCTCGGTGGTCGAGGTGCTCGACGGCCAGCGCACCCTTCGCGGTGCGCTGGCGGACGCCTCGACCCCGGCGGCAGCTCGCCAGGCGCTGGCCGAGCAGGTCTTCGGGGGCAAGGTTTCGGCCGCGGCCCTGGCGACCGTCAAGGCCGCGGTGGGCCAGGACTGGTCGGCGCAGTCCGACCTGACCAACTCGCTCGTTCAGCTCGGCCGCGAGGCCCTGCTGAAGGCGGCGGAAGACCAGAACCAGCTGGACACGGTCGAGGACGAGCTGTTCCGGCTCGGACGGATCGTCGCCGGCAGCGGGGAACTCGAGCAGGCTCTCTCCGACCGCAGCACCCCCGTGCAGGCCAAGCGCGAGCTCCTCTCGCGCCTGCTGTACGGCAAGTGCACGGCGGTCACCGAGGCTCTGGCAGTTCAGGCCGTCGGGCGCCTGAAGAAGGCCCCGGCCGACACGTTCGACGAGCTGTCCGCTCTCGCTGCAACTCAGCGGGACCGCGAGGTCGCCCACGTGCGCAGCGCCGCCCCCCTCAGCCAGGCTCAGACCGAGCGCCTCAGCGCGATTCTGACCCGCACCTACGGGAAGCCTGTGACGGTCCACGTCGAGGTCGATCCCGAGCTCCTCAGTGGATTGGTCGTCCGGGTGGGCGACGAGGTCATCGACGGCACAGCTGCGGGACGACTCGCGGCCGTGCGGAAGAACCTCACGTAGTCCACTACCGAACACACACCTAGAGATCTTTTCGAAGACCAGATACCGAGAGCAGGAAGAACATGGCGGAGCTGACGATCTCCTCCGACGAGATCCGTAGCGCGATTGACAATTACACCGCGAGCTACTCCCCGGAGGCCTCCCGCGAGGAGGTCGGCGTGGTCGTCGACACCAGTGACGGCATCGCGCACATCAGCGGCCTCCCGTCGGCGATGGCCAACGAGCTGCTGGAATTCCCCGGTGGCGTGCTGGGCGTGGCCCTCAACCTCGAGGCCACCGAGATCGGCGCCGTTATCCTCGGCGACTTCCAGGACATTGCTGAGGGCCAGGAAGTCAAGCGGACCGGCGACGTTCTGTCGGTGCCGGTCGGCGACGGCTACCTCGGCCGCGTCGTGAACCCGCTGGGTCAGCCGATCGACGGCCTCGGCGAGATCGAGTCCACCGAGAACCGCGCCCTCGAGCTGCAGGCCGCGACCGTGCTGCAGCGCCAGCCGGTCGAGGAGCCGCTGCAGACCGGCATCAAGGCCATCGACGCGATGACCCCGATCGGCCGCGGCCAGCGTCAGCTCGTCATCGGCGACCGCAAGACCGGTAAGACCGCGGTCTGCATCGACGCGATCCTCAACCAGAAGGCCAACTGGGCGACCGGCGACCCGAAGCAGCAGGTCCGCTGCATCTACGTCGCGATCGGCCAGAAGGGTTCGACCATCGCGGGTGTCAAGCAGGCCCTCGAGGAGAACGGCGCGATGGAGTACACCACCATCGTCGCGGCTCCGGCCTCCGACTCCGCCGGCTTCAAGTGGCTGGCCCCCTACACCGGTTCGGCCATCGGCCAGCACTGGATGTACCAGGGCAAGCACGTCCTCGTCGTGTTCGACGACCTGACCAAGCAGGCCGAGGCGTACCGCGCCATCTCGCTGCTGCTGCGTCGCCCGCCGGGACGTGAGGCCTACCCCGGTGACGTGTTCTACCTGCACTCCCGTCTGCTGGAGCGTTCGGCGAAGCTGTCCGACGAGCTCGGCGGCGGTTCGCTGACCGCGCTGCCGATCATCGAGACGAAGGCCAACGACGTGTCGGCCTACATCCCGACGAACGTCATCTCGATCACCGACGGCCAGGTCTTCCTCGAGTCCGACCTGTTCAACAAGGGTGTCCGCCCCGCCATCAACGTCGGTATCTCGGTTTCCCGAGTCGGTGGCGCCGCCCAGACCAAGGGCATGAAGAAGGTGTCCGGTTCGCTGCGTCTGGAGCTCGCGCAGTTCCGTGAGCTCGAAGGCTTCGCCGCCTTCGCGTCGGACCTCGATGCCGCGTCGAAGGCTCAGCTCGAGCGCGGTCAGCGTCTCGTCGAGCTGCTCAAGCAGGACCAGTACGCGCCGATCGCCGTCGAGGACCAGATCGTCTCGATCTTCCTCGCCGGTGAGGGTGTCTTCGACTCCGTTCCGGTCGAGGACGTGCGTCGCTTCGAGACCGAGCTCCTGGAGGATCTGCACCGCAGCGCCGCAGGCGTCTACGAGCAGATCGCCGGCGGCAAGGCGCTGTCCGACGAGTCGATCGAGGCCCTGCACGCCGCGACCGCCAAGTTCAAGGAGGGCTTCATCGCCTCCGACGGCAGCCGCGTCGTGAACGAGGCCGAGGCCGCCCCGCTGGGCGCCGAAGAGGTCGAGCAGGAGCAGGTCTCCGTCAAGCGCACCACCGTTCGCAAGTGAGCGGGGAGACCATGACCGAGCGTCCAGTGAAGGGAGTGTGATCGACGAATGGCTAGCTTGCGTGAGCTGCGCTCGCGGATCAAGTCGGTCAACTCGACCAAGAAGATCACCAAGGCGCAGGAACTGATCGCGACTTCGCGCATCACCAAGGCCCAGGCTCGGGTTGCCGCGTCGAAGCCGTACTCCGAGGAGATCACCAAGGTCCTCTCGGAGCTGGCGAGCGCGTCGGCGTCGTTGGATCACCCCCTGCTCAACGAGCGCGAGAACCCCAAGCGTGCCGCCGTGCTGGTCGTGACCAGCGACCGCGGTATGTGCGGTGGTTACAACTCCAACGTCCTCAAGGAAGCCGAAGAGCTGCGTCAGCTGCTCATCAGCGAGGGCAAGGAGCCGGTGCTGTACGTGCTGGGCGGCAAGGGCCTGGCCTACTACACCTTCCGTGAGCGCCCGGTCGCGGGTGCGTGGACCGGCTTCTCGCAGGCTCCGCGCTACGCGGACGCCGCGAAGGCCAGCCGCCACCTGGTGGAGCTGTTCATGGCTGGGTCCGGTTCCGAGGTTCCCGACCCGAACGGTGTGGGCACCATCGAGGGCGTCGACGAACTGCACATCGTCTACACGCGTTTCGTGTCGATGCTGACGCAGACCCCCGAGGTCCGCCGTATGGCGCCGCTCGAGGTGAGCATCACCGAGGACGAGATCGACCTCGGCGAGGACATGCTGTCCGACGGCCACCGCGCGTCGGGCAACGAAGGACCGCGTGCCGGGTACAACTTCGAGCCGGAGGCCGGGACGCTGCTCGCGGCACTGCTGCCGAAGTACATCAGCACGCGTATCTTCGCGTCGCTGCTGGACGCGGCCGCTTCCGAGTCGGCCGCTCGCCGTACCGCCATGAAGGCCGCGACGGACAACGCCACGGAACTGGTGAACACACTCAGCCGACAGGCCAACCAGGCCCGCCAGGCCCAGATCACCCAGGAAATCAGCGAGATCGTCGGCGGTGCCGGTGCGCTCGCCTCGAGTGCAGGAAGTGACTGAACCACAATGACCGCAGCAGTAACCGACAACAACGCCGGTGCGGCGTCGGCCCTTGCCGGGCGCGTCGTCCGCGTCATCGGCGCCGTCGTCGACGTGGAATTCCCGCGTGGCGCCGTGCCCGAGCTGTTCAACGCCCTCCACGCAGAGGTCACTCTGCCGACCGTGGCGAAGACCCTGACCCTCGAGGTCGCGCAGCACCTGGGTGACAACCTGGTCCGCACGATCTCGATGCAGCCGACCGACGGCCTGGTGCGCGGCACCTCCGTCGTCGACACCGGTCGCCCGATCTCCGTTCCCGTCGGTGACGTCGTCAAGGGCCACGTGTTCAACGCCCTCGGTGACTGCCTCGACGCGCCGGGCACCGGCCGCGACGGCGAGCAGTGGGGCATCCACCGCAAGCCCCCGGCCTTCGACCAGCTCGAGGGCAAGACCGAGATCCTCGAGACCGGTATCAAGGTCATCGACCTGCTGACCCCGTACGTCAAGGGCGGCAAGATCGGTCTGTTCGGTGGCGCCGGTGTCGGCAAGACCGTTCTGATCCAGGAGATGATCACCCGTATCGCGCGTGAGTTCTCCGGCACCTCGGTGTTCGCCGGCGTCGGCGAGCGCACCCGTGAGGGCACCGACCTCCACCTCGAGATGGAGGAGATGGGCGTTCTCCAGGACACGGCCCTCGTGTTCGGCCAGATGGACGAGCCGCCGGGAACGCGTATGCGCGTCGCCCTGTCCGCGCTGACCATGGCGGAGTACTTCCGCGATGTCCAGGGCCAGGACGTGCTGCTGTTCATCGACAACATCTTCCGGTTCACCCAGGCCGGTTCCGAGGTTTCGACCCTGCTCGGTCGTATGCCTTCGGCCGTGGGTTACCAGCCGACGCTGGCCGACGAGATGGGTGAGCTGCAGGAGCGCATCACCTCGACCCGTGGTCGTTCGATCACCTCGCTGCAGGCGATCTACGTCCCCGCCGACGACTACACCGACCCGGCGCCGGCCACGACCTTCGCGCACCTCGATGCGACCACCGAGCTCTCGCGTCCGATCTCGCAGATGGGTATCTACCCCGCTGTGGACCCGCTGACGTCGACCTCGCGCATCCTGGAGCCCGGCATCGTCGGTGCCGAGCACTTCCGCGTCGCCAACGAGGTCAAGCGGATCCTGCAGAAGTACAAGGAACTGCAGGACATCATCGCCATCCTCGGTATGGACGAGCTCTCCGAAGAGGACAAGGTCCTCGTCGGCCGCGCCCGTCGCCTGCAGAAGTTCCTCGGCCAGAACTTCATCGTCGCCGAGAAGTTCACCGGTGAGCCCGGTTCGGTCGTGCCGCTGCGCGACACCATCGAGGCGTTCGACCGCGTCTGCAAGGGCGAGTTCGACCACCTTCCGGAGCAGGCCTTCAACAGCTGCGGTGGACTCGACGACGTCGAGGCCGCAGCCAAGAAGATCGCCGGAAAGTAGTCCGACATGGCTGAGATGACCGTTGACATCGTTGCCGTCGAGCAGCGTGTGTGGTCGGGTTCGGCGAAGCTGGTCTCCGCGCAGACCACCGAAGGCGAGATCGGCATCATGCCCGGACACGAGCCGGTTCTCGGCCAGCTCGTCGAGGGCGGCGTCGTTGCCGTCACGACCGTCGACGGTGAGCGCATCGTCGCTGCCGTGCACGGCGGTTTCCTCTCGGTGACCGCCACGTCGGTGACCGTGCTCGCCGAGGACGCGGACCTCGTTCAGGACATCGACGTGGAGGCCGCCAAGGCGGTCCTCGCCGAGAGCCAGGACGAGGCAGAGATCGCAGCGGCCAAGGGTCGCCTGCGGGCCGTCGAGCGCGCCTGATCGAGAAGAACTACGAGAAGCCGCGACGGAGCCACGAGAAGTGACAATAGGAATGATCGTTCTAGTCATTCTTGTTGTGCTGCTCGCGGGCGCCGTCGCGGCTTTTCTGTACCGTCTTCGCAAACTCCGCGGCGGTGGAACCGCCGCGATCCTCCGGGTCCTGCCCAACAACGCCGGCAACGGCTGGCGGCACGGCATCATCCGGTACGGCGAGAACAATCTCGTCTTCTACAAGCTCTCCAGTCTCCGTCTCGGGCCGGATTCCCGGATCACCCGCCGAGGCGTCGAGGTGCGCGAACGTCGCAAGCCGGAGGGCAACGAGTACGACATCATGACCGAGGACATCGTGATCCTCGAGCTGGCCGACGGCACCGACGTCTTCGAGGTCGCCTTCGACACCGGAGCGCTGACGGCGTTCCTGTCCTGGGTCGAGTCCCGTCCGTCGAATCGGTCGCAGCGCCGCCGCCCCAACACCTGACCCCCGGTGCGCGGTTTTGGTAGCAGCAGCTACCGAAACCGCGCACGAGCAGGTCAGGCGCCGGCGCCCGGCTTCCACAGGACGTCGCCGTCCGGGTTCGCGAGCCGGCCCAGAATGAACAGCAGGTCGGACAGCCGGTTCAGATACTTCGCCGGCAGCACGTTCGTGTCGTCCGGATGCGTATCCACAGCCGCCCACGCCGAGCGTTCCGCCCGCCGCGTGACGGTGCGGGCGGTGTGCAGCAACGCCGCCAGGGGAGTGCCCCCGGGAAGAATGAAGGAGTTCAGCGGCTCGAGTTCCTCGTTGAACTCGTCGCACCATCCTTCGAGGCGATCGATGTAGGCCTGGGTGATCCGCAGCGGCGGATACTTCGGGTTCTCGACAATTGGAGTCGACAGATCCGCGCCCGCATCGAACAGATCGTTCTGGATCTGCCGCAGGACGGGCACGAAACGCTCGGGTGCATCGCCCAGTGCAAGCGCGACGCCGATCGCGGCGTTCGCCTCGTCGCAGTCCGCATACGCAATCAGTCGCGGGTCGTTCTTCGATACTCGGGAAAAGTCACTGAGCCCGGTCGTTCCGTCGTCGCCGGTGCGGGTGTAGATCCTGGTGAGGTGGACAGCCATGGCCGTCACGGTACCGGCTCGGGTGGTATCCCGGAGGCCTCGTTACGCTGTGGCGTTGTGAGTGAACGCTTTCTCGTCACCGGTGGTAGCCGGCTCGTAGGTGAGGTCGTCGTCGGTGGCGCCAAGAACAGTGTTCTGAAGCTGATGGCCGCCGCGTTGCTCGCCGAAGGCACCACCGTCATCACGAATTGCCCCGATATTCTCGACGTTCCCCTGATGGCGGAGGTCCTCCGCGGACTGGGTTGTGTCGTCGAGCTCGAAGGCGACGAGGTTCGCATCACGACGCCCGCGCAGCCGCAGTACCGGGCAGATTTCGCGGCGGTTCGGCAGTTCCGCGCATCGGTATGTGTGCTCGGGCCGCTCGTCGCACGCTGCCGACGGGCCGTCGTCGCACTACCGGGCGGTGACGCGATCGGTTCCCGTCCGCTGGACATGCACCAGACCGGCCTGCGTCTTCTGGGTGCGCACAGCACGATCGAACACGGCTGCGTCGTCGCCGAGGCCGACGACCTGCACGGCGCCACCATTCGCCTGGCGTTCCCGTCGGTGGGTGCCACCGAGAACATACTGATGGCGGCGGTGCTGGCGAAGGGTGAGACCACCATCGACAACGCCGCCCGGGAACCGGAGATCGTCGATCTGTGCAACATGCTCGTGCAGATGGGTGCCCGGATCAGCGGGGCAGGAACGACGACGCTGCGGATCACGGGTGTCCCTTCGTTGGAGCCGACGACGCACCGCTGCATCGGTGACCGGATCGTTGCCGCGACGTGGGGGATCGCCGCCGCCATGACGCAGGGAGACGTCCGGGTTCGCGGCGTCAATCCCAAGCACCTCGCACTCGTGCTCGACAAATTGCGCGCGGCCGGCGCCGCGGTCACCCCCGAGGTCGACGGCTTCAGGGTCGTCCAGAACGACCGGCCCCGGGCGGTCAACTTCGCGACATTGCCCTATCCGGGATTCCCGACCGACCTGCAGCCCATGGCGATCGGGCTCGCCGCGGTCGCCGACGGAACGTCGATGATCACCGAGAACGTGTTCGAAGCGCGGTTCCGGTTCGTCGAGGAGATGGTTCGGCTCGGCGCCGATGCGCGGACCGATGGTCATCACGCAGTGGTTCGGGGAGTCGAGGAACTGTCGAGTGCGCCGGTCTGGTCGTCCGACATCCGGGCAGGTGCGGGTCTCGTCCTCGCCGGCCTGTGCGCGGACGGGGTGACCGAGGTCCACGACGTCTACCACATCGATCGCGGCTATCCGCGGTTCGTGGAGATCATCAAGGAGCTCGGCGGCGGAATCGAACGCGTCGGGACCGACTCCTGACGATGTGCTGCGGGTCACCCGGACGAGATCGGCGCGGACCGCGCCCAACGACCGGCCGTGACCAGGCAAAACGCGGCGCGCCAACCTCGTGACCAGGCGATTTGGAAACGACTTGATCCTCCCGTAACTTATTCCAGGTCAGAGCGACACGGACACCGACCTGGACCTGAGGGACCGGGACAACGAGGTTGGACGAAGGCGCCTGAACGATTTCCCCCGACACAAACCTTCTGGTAAGGTTGGTGTCCGCGCCGGAAGCCGAAAGGCTTGGCGGCGACGAACAAGTCACCCCTGAACGAGCGAATGCAAGATTCGTAAGCGATGGTGTGTGCGTGTTCTTTGAGAACTCAACAGTGTGCCGATGAATGTCAGTGCCAAATTTTTTTGGTGCGACCGTCGAACTTTCGATGGTTGTTGCTGGACATCACATTCTTCCGTCTGTGGTGGTCCAGTGTTTGCTAGTTTGAGTTTTTACGCTAGTGATTTGGCTCGATGTCTATGACTGATTACCCCTTCGGGGGAATCGTGAGTCTTTAACGGAGAGTTTGATCCTGGCTCAGGACGAACGCTGGCGGCGTGCTTAACACATGCAAGTCGAACGATGAAGCCCAGCTTGCTGGGTGGATTAGTGGCGAACGGGTGAGTAACACGTGGGTGATCTG
>Ga0180218_1000364_pt1 | contig 49614 bp, 60 predicted proteins | sample eDN3rd37CKraftBY_FD_151334 | JGI IMG/M metagenome (GOLD analysis project Ga0180218, IMG submission 151334) | Enriched backyard soil microbial communities from Emeryville, California, USA - eDNA 3rd pass 37_C Kraft BY (version 2) (version 2) | ecosystem: Environmental > Terrestrial > Soil >... | reverse complement strand
TTTGCTGCGCTTCTTGCTTACCTCGGGCGCATCGCCACCGCGGCCGAGGATATCTCGAACCAGCTCCATCACGTCCGCGCCCTCTTGGCCGACATGGAGGCACGGCTTCCAGCCTCCCCGCCGATAGTGCCGCCTTCACCACTCGAGCCCTCAGAGGTGAGCATCGCGGAAGGCCCAGCATAACGGAGCTTTTTGTGCCTGCACTTGCAACCGTTGCGCGAGAGAACGCGTTGAACCTGCAACGATAACCTCCCCTTCCACATAGTTCCCGAACGTCACCTGCCCCGGCCGCACGCCGGGGCTTTTTTTGTGTCCTAGCCACACGGCTACGTCCTGATTGCCAGTTGCCTGCCGCACAGTCCCGCCGTAGCCTGACCCGGCTGTGAACAATTCGCAGCTGGAATCTTAAGCCTAGACTTCACCCGGCCTCAGAGCCGGGCTTTTTCTTGGCCGGGCCGCAACCGCCCAGCGCTTCCGCCCGTTTTCCTCCCGCGCATGATGCCTGACTAACGTTTCTCCCAGCCATAGTCTCAGCCCCGGTCCCAGGCCGGGGCTTTTTTTTGTGCCTAGATGGCATGGCGCCCGCCCGGAGTTGCCGCGGCGGGCTTCCTTATGTCTGTCCGCTAGCCGGCTGCCGAAGCGCGCTGACGTGAAACAGGTGGCTCACCAGCTCGACCGTTGCGTTGAAGAAGCGAATAGCCCACCCCTTGCACGCTTGTTTGAATAGACTTCCCCAGATGCTGCAATTCATGGTTGTGATCTGGCGTAGTCGGGCGAACAGCTATGAACATCTTCCAGATCATCGCGTTCGTGTCATCTCTTTTTGCCGCTCTATGCTGTGGATGGTTGATCGGCCTCACCTAGACGCCGCCCAGGGCGCGAAGCTGATCTCAAGGGTGCGCCACGATCCAATCCTCGTCCTGAGCATTCCCTGGCTGCGCTGTACCCTCCTCCCCGCAGCGCTTCTCATGGCCAAACTCAGCCCTGGCTTCGCGCCCGGGCTTTTGTGTCCCGACGACGAGCGGTCCGCCAAAGGCGGCCCTTTCGGAGGAACCGCGGTCCTCCCCACCGGTATCCTACCTGACCGGAACGCAAGGCGATGGCTTCAGGGCTGGCTGACTGATGACGACGATCCTGGTGGTGGAGGACGAACCGCTGATTGCCCTCGCGCTGAAAGCGGAGTTGGAGGATGCGGGCTACAGGGTCGTGACTGCGGTGAATGGCCAGCAAGGGCTTGAGCAACTCGCCGAAGCACCGCATCCAGACCTCGTCCTCACCGACATGATGATGCCCGTCATGGACGGACCAGCGATGATGAAAGCCATGGCCGATGATCCGGAACTGGCCAGCATTCCCGTTGCTGTCCTGAGCTCGCTGCCGGAAGCGACGATCCGGGCCCGGGCTAAAGGGGCCGCCTGGATCCTGCGCCAGCCCTGCAGCACCGACGAGATGCTGGCCGCGGTTGTCCGGGTGCTGGGGGAGACGAAATAGAACCTGCGCGGAGCCGCCAGGGTGGAAGGCCGCGGTCCGTGCGCAGGCTTAAGGCGTGTCGCGGCTCGCGGCGGGCGTATCCTGCGGGTTGCTCACCACCCCGACAGTGACGATGTGCTTGTCCTGAGCGCTCACTTCGGCCGAGGAGCAAAGCCATGAAGGCCGTGGCCACCTATGACCCCGAGGCGGACGCCATCGGGATCTACTTCAAGCCGGAAGACGCCGAGTATGACGGCAGCGAGGGAGTCGCTCCGGGCGTGACGCCGGGCTTCGACACTCAGGGCCGCGTCATCGGTGTGGAGATCCTGGGCGTCCGGAACATCCCTGCGGGACGCGTTCTGCCGCTGCCCACGCCGCGTAAGCCTGCTGCGGCGAAGTGACGCCCCATGCCCCCGGAGACCGCTCGTGCTGCCGCGTATCTTCCACCGGCTGTTCCGACGATGCGCCCACCAGTGGAGCACGCTCCAGGAAGGGCAGCTCCAGGCGCGAGACAACAGCGATCCGCTTGGCTGGTTCCGCTACCAGGCGTGCTCCCACTGCAAGGAGCGCCGCCTCGAGCGGCACCTCCTGTAGTCCCTAACCTCACGCGCCGCCCGAGCCTCCTGCTACCCCCAACGTGAAATCATCCCGGATTATCGCCCAGCCCCCGGCAGCGTAGCCTTCGCGTAAACCCCGGAGGACACCCCAATGATCACCCTAACCTCGCCGAATCCTGCCCAATATGGCGTCCTGACGGTTTCGGAGGGTGATCTCGCCCAGATCTACATCACCCGGGATGATCTTTCGCAGGCGCAGGACTTCGACATCCAGTATCGGCAGATCAATCTGGACCAGTCCGGCGAGTTCACCGGGATCAACATTCACAACCCCATTCACGTTCATTGGGACGCCGGCGACAACACCACGCAGGTCATCCAACTCCCCACGACCGAGGACAACACCGCGGCCGGAGTTCCCCTCTGGTATGTCAATTTCGACCTAGTCCCGGGGGCCGGGACCACAGCCGGAGGATTTACGTCCTTCGGTGAGCAGCAGGACTCGTTCCAGATCGCCATCCAGGAGGACGACGTCCCGAACGTCGCCGTCTCGCTATCTGGCGGCGATCCAGGCTCCATGTTCGTGTATGTCGGCGAGGGAACGGGCCTCACGTGGCACTTCGAGCGCACGGACACATCGCAGCCGATGACGTTCGAGCTGCGCCCGACTGACCCGAGCATGGCTGATGCGGTGCGCTGGTTCGGCTATGATCCCGCGCATCCGCTCATGGTGCATTGGGACGCCGGGGACACCGGGGCTCGCGATCTCACCGTGTCCGCCGTCGAGGACCACGTTGTCGCTGAGGGCAACCCTGTCGTGTGGAGCCTCGTCCCACGCCAGGGCGTGACGGGGTTCTCTGGCCCTGACCCGCAGATTCAGAACGTCATCCACGGGGAGGACGGGACGACGAGCGTCCTGCTTCAATTCATGAACGACGACCAGCAGAACACGATCCCCGTCGCGCGCTTCTATAACACCCAGACCGGGACACACTTCTACACTGACAGCGCGGGTGAGGCTGCCGCGGTGCGCGCGAACCTGCCGTACATGCAATATGAAGGCGACGGGTTCCAGTCGATGGAGCACGACGCCGCTGGTGCCGTTCCGGTCTGGCGGTTCTTCAACGAAGCGACCGGCTGCCATTTCTACACGGCCAGCGATTCCGAACGCGACTGGATCATGCAGACGTTGCCCACCTATCGGTTGGAGGGCGAAGGGTTCTCTGCATCACACTCCGCAGGCGCCGACATGACGGCGGTGTATCGGTTCTACAACGTCGAGACCAACGCGCATTTCTTCACCGTCAGTCCCTCTGAGATGCAGACGGTGGCTCAGACGCTGCCCCAGTACCACTATGAAGGCGTGGCGTTTTACGTGCCGGCGGATGATACGGTGGTGGCATAGTCCAGAGGACGGCAGCGACCGGCGCCTAAAACGCGAAAAAGCCGCCCAGCCAGGGATCTCCCTCAGCCGGGCGGCTTGGTTCTGCAGCCCCTTCTACGACCCGGCGGCTGAGGCCGGGATGGCCGAACAATGAGGGGACAGTCTCGGCTTAGGGCGGGTCGGTGTTCCCCGCCGCCGCAGTGAGGGAACCATAGCCGGCGGCGGTAAACGGACGATGAAGAGGGCCGCCGATTCTGCGTCGATCAGCTGTGCCGCTTCTGTCGACGCCAGTCCCAAGGCGGGACCCGCTCGGCCTCCGGCAACGCCCAGAGCCCGCGGCGCGCCTGTTGCGCCTCCTGCTCCAGCACCAGCAGCGCCGGATCGCGGGAATAGCGCCGATGGACCCAGGCGGCGCCCCGCCGCACCATCTCCGCGTTGACGTCGGTGCCACCGACCCAGACCCGGCCCACGGTGCGGCCGTAACGGTCGGTGTCCACCACCACTCCACGCGCACCGTGCCTGGCAGGTCGGACTGTTCGTCGCGCGGCTCTTCCAGATGCGCCGGTAGCTTTACGGCCACCCAGGCCTGGCTCTCCGCGCCCTGCCTGAGCGCCATCCCATCCGGCGGCGCGCCGCACTAGTGGCAGCGCATCCGGTTCAGCAGACGCCCGAGCGTCTCCGGAGGGCGGGGCATAGCCAGCAGCCCATCCATCGGCTGCGGGCTGGCAAGATGCCCGGCGAGGCAGCGCGCGCAGACCAGCCAGTCCCGCCAGGCGGTGAGCGGCTCGGCCAGGAGCCGGCGCTGCGCCTTCTCACGGCTAAGGGTGTGGGCCATGCCGTCAGCCTCGGGTCGGCTCGCCTGTCGGGCGGGACGAGAAGCCTGCCCTCCTCCGGGCGGACACCCGCGGCGGCCCGACGCGCAGGAACCTCACGGGAGGTGCCAAGGATTGACCTCCGGCGCGGCTGCCACGCGGCCGGCCTTGGCATCCAACCAGCGGTCCAGGTCTTCCCGGAGCCAGACTTTGCGGCCGCGGGTAAGCCATACGGGCTCCACCCGCGCCGCCTGGACCGCGGCGCGGAAGGTGGTGACGCTCAGGCCAACGTAGGCGGCGGCGAGCGGCTCAGTGAGCCCACGGGGCCAGCCGGGAAGCTTGTCGTCGTCGCGCATGTGGTTTCCCTGCACCTAGGCCGAGATGCAGCGCGCGCTGAACCTTCAGGCGGCGTGAGCTTCGGCCTGGGCAGAGAATGGACCGGCTGCCATGGTCTCGTCACCAGCCTGGGCAGCGTGCAGCTCCTGCTACGGGTTTGGGAATTCGTTCGGGTCCTCGAGGCCTTCGTCACGGGTCATGGCTCATCTCCCTCGGCGGCATGGTGTCCGCACCCAAAGTGCGAGGCCAGAATGATGATTTGGTTGATGAGGCACAGTGCGCTGCAAGCCAGCGGATACTTCCCAGACGGATCAGGACGTGAGCCAAAATTAGTAAAACGGCAAAGCGGATACGCTGAACTTTACGTTCAATCTATAGAAGAGGAAGAAGTCCCCGGAGGCACAGATTTCTCCGCCACCGTCTTGCTTCTAATCTTATCATCTGGCGCAAAATACAGCGGCACCGGTACATGGCGCACTGTGTAAGGAAGGCCAGACACCTCGTGAGTATGACTGCTCCGGAAAACCAGCGGATTGGCTTCACACTGCTCGATCTTTATGTCACTGCGTTCAGTGGCCAAATGCTCCCGCCAAGCCTTCATCATCTCAAGAGCATTGCGGTTGTAAAGATAGATGAGCAATCCGCCCACGTCCTGACCGGGCAGTCCGGACGAATAACGCGTAGTAAGCTGCTGAAAACCCTTATAGAGCCATTTGTAACTACTGTGGATCTTGGCCTCGCCAAGCCAGAGGAAACCTTCCCGACCATCTATAACGATGTCGCAATGTCCTCCGACGTCATTGTCGTGAGATGCAGAAAAGCCCATATCCACGAGCCTATCCACAAAATCTACGGTAAGAAGATCTTCGCTTTTATGCTGGCGAAGATGACGAGTTCGGGTCAACGTTTGCGCAATATGATCGATTGCCTGCTCCACAAGGAGAACCCGCGCGGCATGATTAGGAGCGAAGGCCCACTGCAAGCGGATCTGACCTGCAGGATCTGGAAAGAGAAGATTAAGCTCCTTCAGGGAGTAGTGCTTTTCACCTACTTCCGACATCAGCCAACTTGCGAAATTTAGGTGAGGGCACGAAAAATGGGATAACGGCTGCTTCGTACTCCGTGACAAGAGTTCCTGTCACTGGATGCACCAAAGCGCCTGACCGTTTTGCTTCGCTCAGCTCGTCCAAGTCAATCTCGTGCTCCTTTTGCTGCTCATCGACGAAAAGAGCACGAGCGTCGAGAGCTTGGATTTTCGACCCGACGAGGATGGTGACAGCGGTCAGAAGTTCAAGGTCTGGCTTCACCTTCCCGACCATCCGGCAGAAATTCCCGAACGTGAACATCTCCCGCTGCTGAGCGGGCAACAAAGCCATGCAATCGATAATCTTCAGGCAAAGCTCCGCCTCGGGACGGCCTGCCCAACAACGGGTAACTTCCTCCTTGAGATCCTCAATCGGCGGCATCTGTAGAGGGTACTGCTTGAGCCTCACCTAGGGCAGTCAGAAAGTGCTGAAGCCTGGCCTTAACATAGTCAAAATCTTGGTAACCCGAAGTGTCACGCACAACGACGCCGAAAAGCTCAGGGTTCTCGCTGTCGCGCATCCTCTGCGTGCTCTGAAAGCTTAGCTCCGGCCGAGTGAAAACGTCATCAGCGAGATGCACAGACCACTGGATGCTCAACCTGAACGGCTCAATTGGGCTGGCAAGTGCACTGCTTCCAGCACGATGGTAAACCTCCTCCCGAAGGCAAAGGTGTTGGCGCCGCATTCTCTCAAATTTGGTACTGGCCGTAGTGGTACCAAATGCAATTTCCACAACCGTACCCTCAGCGGGCGCGCGGTACATTGCGTCGATCAAAGGAAACAAGTTGACCGGCAAACCTAGCGCCTCGAACCCCACCAAGTGATTGAAGGCACGACAGACTTGCAACTGCGCGGCCTGAGCCGCCCCCCTTAGCATGCCGTCCGGATAATCCACCCGGACATCGATTAGATCTTCACCATCTGGAACGTAAACAACATCGAAGGTCTGGCGCTTTTCTTGTTTGATGCCAAGCAGCTCATCATAGCCAGCCAGAGCATCTCTGGCAGCTGGTGGTAGCCCCTCTCTGTCGACTTCCTCACGGAAGGTCAGCCCTCGGGTTGCCGAAAAAACAACAGCTATGCCTGTTCCACACTCGACGATGGCCGTTAGCGTCAACGGATGCGGGAAGTTGTGTTCAATCGCCTCCTCAGAGAGGACTGCTGGGTACAGCCGTGTAAAAGCATTCTCCTCAACATCGGTGGAGCGGAGAGCTTCGCTTAAAGCTGCTCTCCGAGATTCATCCACTCTATGAAAACTGACCAGCTTCTCTCCACAAATCTCATGTTCTACTAGGATTTTCCGGAGGGCGATCAGTTGCTCTGAGGTCAGCGCCTCCGATGCAGATAGCTTTGCAACCGTTAGATCCCACCCTTTCCCACGCGGAAGGCCTTCTGCAGCCAGAGCTTTTTGGGCAGCCATCCAGGGCATGCGTTGCCGCATGCTCCGCATGATCGCGGCAGCATCTGCTCCTTCGCCAGAGCCGCTCATACTGCGCTGCCCTCCAGCTTCAACCTAACTCCTGCCCCGCCGCCGTTTTCCGGGATGAACTCGACGCCGGCGGCTTCGAGCGCGGAGCGGATGGCCTTCTCGTTGGCCGGCATAAGCGGAGCAGGCCCATCGGCCTTCTCCGCGCGCTGAACAGTTGAGAGATTTACGCCGGCTTTCTCGGCGAGGTCCGCGGCTCGCCACTTCAGAATGGCCCGAGCGGCCCGAATTTGCTCACCAAGAAGCATTATCTTGTGGCACCTGCACTATGATTGTTGACGCCTCTTCGGCGAGATGCCATACCATAGTGCAGATGCCACTTTGCAAGCAAGAGAGGCATCGCTAGCGGCTGAGAGGAGGGCTGGCACCCCCCCACTCAGCCTGACCGCAACCCTGGCTTTGATGGAGCCCGGATCATGGCTACTCGTGCGCATACCGCGCCACCGCTTGGCGCGTCCAGAAGGTCGATCATCACTCCCACGCGGCCGGATCAGGCCCCCGGCGCCGCCGGCCCGGGAGTTCACGATCCGGCCACCGACAACTACTCCCCTCCGAGGGGAGTGCTCTACCACCCGAATGGTCTCCAGCGTGCCCTGGCCTACCTGGCCAGTGGCGACCTGCCGCCCCTCCCGGTCTTCCGCTTGCCGCAGATTCCCCTCTCCAGCCTCGTGGCCGGCTACATCGCTGCCATCGCCATGGGCAGCTTCGGCTTCGGCCTGATCTTGGCGGGAGGGCTGCTCTGATGCCGCCGATCTCGGACGAGTTCCGCGAGCACTATGAGGCCGTCTCGGGTGCCCTGAGCGACATCGGGCACGCGGTGACCTTGCTGCACCTGACGCTGGAGCAGCTGGGGAACGAGCACACCGGCGAAATCGAGGCGGTGGGCACGTTCCTCGCCCATCAGCTGGAGCGCCTGCGCGCCGATGCCGAGGCCGAGATGGACGCTCTCTGGAAAGCCGCCGGTGGCGCTGAGCCGGAGGCCGACACGCCATGAACCGCAACATTTCAAGGCGAGCCACCATGACCGCCCTTCTGCCCATCGCCGCCACCTCCGGCATGATGTCGACCGCTGCCGGCCTTCCCCTCCCCGAGGCGCGGCCGCGTCCCAGCATCGCGGCCAGCCCCGATGCCGAGCTGATCCGGCTCTGCGCCGAGCACATCGCGAACATGGCCGCCTACAATGCCGACGGCGGCAACCTAGAGCCGGAAGACGACCCGCTGTGGCACGCCTATGAGCGGACCCGGGAAGCCATCAGCGCCGCCAGGCCGCAGACAGTCGAAGGCATGCTGGCGAAGGCTCAGGCGGCTGAGGCCGAGGCCCGCACCCCGGACGGCGGCGAGAATCCGGAGAACTGCCCGGCCGCCGATTGGGCCTGGGATCTCATGCACGACTTCCTCCGGCTGGCGGGAGTGGGCTGATGATCGGGCAGCAGAGCCAGCGGGGCACACCGCACGGCAAGCAGGCCATTGCTCCACGCTGTGACGCTGAGCGCCGCTGGGTGTCAGCCCGGGAGTTTCCTCAGCGGGCCGCCGCTGTCTATGATCCTGCCCGGCAGGGCAGCGTATGGCCGCCTCGTGCCCGGCTCTCCGCGCTGGGCCGCTCCGCCGCTCTTCCTCGCGGAGTGCGTTGCGGAGGCGCTATGGAGCCGGACCACCCTACCCCTCGTACTCCTGCTGAAATTGGCCACCGCTTGGCATCGGCCGCGGAGCGATTCAAGGCTGGCCAAGGGGATGCAGACCAACAGCGTGCGGCGGCCCACGCTGCCCTCACAGCTGCAATCGACGCAGTGCGTGATGCTGTGCCCCACGACCACCTTCTTCCGCTGCTCGAGTTGCACAGAGCCCTTCTGGACCTCGACAGCGGCCAAAAACCATACCTGCTCCAGAAAGCTCGCCGAAGGGGTAACCACAGCCCTCCGCACGGGATCCTACAGCAGCGTGGGATTGTCGGTGCTGCGCTTGAACTTCGGCTCCGGGAAAACGGCGGCGCGCTGGATGAAGCAGCGCGTTGGGTTGCGAGGCGAATTCGCAGATGGCCTTGCGCCAAGAACCAGTTCGAAAGTCGCGCCGGCAGAGGCGCAGAACTGCATGACGCTGTCCAGCGATGGCGTACGGAAGCCTCCAAGGGAGGTGATCGAGTGGACGCGAAGCTCTACCGCCTTTTGACCAAAGGCCCGGATCAGGCGCCCTCGGCCGAGGCAGCCTTGTCGAACGGAGCCGGGTTCTTTTCGCTTAATCTCTAATTTCTTCGGAGCGGCATCATCCGATCCTCTGTCCGTTGGCGCCTCATGGCGTCGCGTGAAACAGGACGATCCAGATGGAAGAACCTTCCCGCTACGGGAGCGCAGCGCCCGCCTTCGCCGGAATGGCGGCCGTGGCGTCCCGGCGCGAGCCGATCACCTACACCGTAAACGACGCGGCGGCCGTCTCCGGCCTCTCTCGCGCCACCCTCTACCGCCTGGCCGCCGACGGGCGCCTGCGGCTGGTGAAGGTGGGCGCCCGGACCCTGGTCGATGCGGCGAGCTTGCGCGCGCTGCTGGGCGTCGCCGCATGACGACCGCCCCTGTGCTGACCTTCGCGGCGCCGCTGCTGGCGCCGACGAGCCCCGGAAACAGCAAACCCTCCGCGCGGTGAGGCGGCGGAGGGCTGCGGGAACTCTACAGGTATGATCAACGGCGACACCGGATTGTACCGCCTTCCCGCAGACCCCGCCAGAGCTTCCCGCGCCTGAAAAGGCGTGAAATGATCATCTCCCCTGCCCTCAACGGGCAAAGTGCGTCACCCGACCTGGCCGCCGCCCTACGCGACGCGGCGGTGCGGCTGCACCTCTCGCCGTTCTCCTTCGGGCCGCCCGCCATCGTCGCGGTGGCGGCGACCCACGAAGCGGCCTCGCCTAATGTGCTCGCTGATCGGGGCACCCTCGCCTGCCTGCTGACCTACGACGCAGGCGTGACGCAGCCTGACTCCAAGGGCCGCGCCATGCTGGCCGAGGCGCTGGCGGCGCGCGGGACGGCGCTGCTGGCCTTCGCCACCGAGCGCGATGCCGCCATGGCCTATCGCTGGCTGCTGGGCCTGGCCGCGACGCGGGGGCAGTCATGAAGCGCCGCCGCCCGTCCGTCCCACCGCGCGTCAGCATTCAGGCGCCGATCCGGCTGCTGATCCTGGAGGCTTGCCGCGACGCTGAGGGCCAGCCCCGCGCCGCCCTGGCGCTCCCGGGCCTCCGCCTCCCCGTGATCTATCCCACCCTCGCCGCGGCGGTGGCGGCGAAGGCTGCCCTGGAGGCCCGGCAATGAGCGCCGCCATCACCGACCTGCGGCTGCGGCGCGGTGCCGAGCACGCGTGGCGCCTCGGGCCCCGGACCCTGGCGGAACTGCTGGCTGAGATCGGCACGCGTCACGGTATCCACGATGAAATCCTGCGGGCGCTTGACGCCTATCAGCGCCTCTCGCCGGAAATGATCCGCGCGGTCGGCGGCGACCGGTTTCCGCCCTCCATCTTCGAGGTGGCCGATGCGCACCGTTGATCTCGCCGCTCGGCTGAACCTGCGGCGCGCCGGCGCCGGCTCCTGGCGGGGTGCCTGCCCCGCCTGCGGCTACCCGGGGACCTTCTCGCTGCGAGAGCGGGAAGGCCGCGCCCTCTGGTCATGCGCCTCCTGTCAGGACCGCGAGGCGCTGACAGGTGCCGTCCGTGCGGCCGCAGGCGACGACTGGACGCCACCGGCGCCACAGCTTCCTCCAGAGCGCGAAGGCCTCTCCCCGGCCCGGAAAACCGCCCTGGCGGTGGCGATGTGGAGTGAAGCGATCCGCCTGGAGGGCACGCCGGCCGAGACCTATTTGCGCGCCCGCGGCGTGCGGCAGGCCTGGACCGCCTTCCCGGAACCCGAGGTCGGGCCGCAGCTCCGCTTCCATCCGCGCGCCCGGCATCCGGAGGTGGACGGGCTGTTCCCCGCCCTGCTCGCCCTGGTGCGCCGCGCCACCGACGGCGAGGCAGTAGCGGTGCATCGGACCTATCTGCGGCCGGACGGCAGCGGCAAGGCCGATCTGGAGCCGGCGAAGGCCAGTTTCGGCCCGATCGCCGGTGGTGTGATCCTGCTGCATGCGGCGCCTGCCGCCGGCCCGCTGCTGCTGGCGGAGGGCATCGAGACGGCACTCGCCGCCTCCGTCCTGCTGCACGCGCCCGCCTGGGCCTGCATCGCGGCCGGCAACCTGGAGCGGCTGGAGCTGCCCGCCACCGCCCGCGCGCTGCTCATCGCCGGTGACGCCGACCCACCCGGTCGGCGCGCCGCCTGGACCGCCGCACGGCGCTGGGAAAGCGAGGGACGCCGCGTGCGCGTGGCCCTGCCCGACATGCCCGACGCCGACTTCAACGACATCCTGCGCCGGCAACGCGCCAACGCGGGGGAGGCCAGGAATGGCTGACGGCTTCACCACCTACACCACCGCCGAGGCGCCGCCAGATGACAGCACGCCCCCGCTGCGTCCGCCCTCGCTGGCTATCCTGACCCGCAGCACCATTCTCGCACCGGCCTTCCCGCTGCAAACGCTGGGGCCGTTCTGGGGCCACTGGTGCGCCACTGCGGCCGAGGGTGCCAACGCGCCGCCGGACTATGTCACCCTGCCGCTGCTGGTCGCCGCCTCGGCGCTGATCGGCAATGCGCGCTGGGCGCAGGCCTGGCCGGGTTGGGCGGAGCCGCCAATCCTCTGGGGCGGCAGTGTCGGCAATCCTTCCTCCGGCAAGAGCCCGGGCGCGGCGCCCGTGATGCGTGATGTGCTCGGCCGCGTCGAGATGCACATGGCCCGCGACTATCCGGCCGAGATGGAGCGCTGGGAGACCCGCGCCTCGGTGGCGAAGGCCGCTCTCAAGCAGTGGGAGAAGGACGTCGCCCGGGCGATCAAGGCCGGCGACCAGCCGATGCCCGACAAGCCCGACGCCGCCACCATGCCGCCGAAGCCCTCCCGCCCGCGCGCCAGCGTCTCCGATGCGACCCAGGAAGCGCTCGCCGGCGTGCTGCACCACCAGCCCAAGGGCGTCCTCCACGTCCGGGACGAGCTCTCCGGCTGGCTGCTGAACCTCGGGCGCTATGCCAATGGCGGCACCGACCGGCCCTTCTGGCTGGAAGCCTGGAACGGGGGCCGCCACCGGGTGGACCGGCAGAAGCATCCCGAGCCGATCATCCTGGACCACTTGGCGGTGGCGACCTTCGGCACCATCCAGCCCGACCGTCTGGGCGAGGTGTTCGACGGCGCCGATGACGGGCTGGCAGGCCGCTTCCTCTGGGTCTGGCCGGAGGCCTCCGGCGTGTTCGGGCGGCCTGGCCGCGCTGCCGAGATCCGTCCCGCCGCTGACGCGCTGACCCGGCTGGCAGACCTGCAAATGGGGAGGGACGAGGCCAGCCGGGCGGTGCCTCTGATGACGCCGCTGGACGATGACGCCGCCCCGCGGCTGATTGCCTTCGCGCAGGAGATGCAACGGGCCGAGCGCAGCGCGCACGGGCTGCTGAAGACCACTCTCGGCAAGGCGCGCGGCCATGCCCTGCGGCTCGCCCTGGTGCTGGAGTATCTCTGGTGGGGCGGGCGGGACACCAACCAGCCGGTCAGCATCAGCGCCGAGGCCATGGCCGCCGCCGTCACGCTGATGCGCGAGTATTTCCTGCCAATGGCGCGCCGGGTGCTGGGCGATGCGGCGATCCCGCGGGAGGAGATGCATGCCCGCACGCTGGCCGAGTGGATCGCCGACACCCGGCCGGAGCGGGTGAACGTCTCCGCCATCCGCGACGAAGCGCGGCTGCCGGGCCTGCGGGAGAGCGAGCCGGTGAAGGCGGCCTGCCGCTATCTGCTGGAGGCCGGATGGCTGATCGAGGCGCCGATGACGGGCAAGCGTGGGCGGCCACGCGGCGAGTACCTGGTCAGTCCGCTGCTCGCCGCCGCGCTCCATGGGGAGGCGACCACTGAGCGCAAATTCGATGTTAGGTCCCCCTCCGAAAAAGGCGAGAAAGGCGGAAATTCGGCGCGGGCTGCTGGGCCGGGGGAATATTCGGCTTTTCTGACTTTTTCGGAGCACCCCCTAATATCGAATTTGGATACGCCACCGCCGCCCGGCGATGACGGGGAGATCACGCTGTGAGCGGCGGTCTCCTGGCCCGGCTGGAGGCCGCCGGGGCGACCCTCCGCCACGCGCCGGATGGCACCCTTCGGTTGCGTCCCTCGCGTCCCCTCCCGCCTGACCTGCTGGCCGAGGCTCGGGCTCGGCGGAGCGATCTGGCCATCCTGGTCGCGGACCGGGAAGCAGACGACGCCGAGCGCGAGGCGATCCGCACCGAGCCGGAGTTGCCGCCGCTCGGCAGCCCCGAATGGGATCGGCTGGACCGGCAGCAGCGCGCCATGGTGGCCGGCCTGCTGCAGGCCAGCCGACGGTACCTGCCGCTACCGGACTCCCTTCCACACCTGATGAACCTGCAGGAGCCCAGTCGTGACCGCCGACGCTGAAAGTACAAAGCCCAAGCAGCGGGGACGGCCCTTCGAACCCGGACAGTCCGGCAACCCGAACGGCCGGCCAAAGGGCGCCCGCCATAAGGCGCTCCTGGCGCTCGATGCCATCGGCCAGGAGGCCGCCAAGGAGGTCATGGCGGCGGTGGTGCTGAGCGCCAAAGGTGGCGACATGCGCGCCGCGGAGATCCTGCTGCGCCGCCTCTGGCCCGAGCGGAAGGGCCGGCCCGTCACCTTCGACCTGCCCGGCATCGCCGCGCCGGCCGATGTGGTGAACGGTCTCGCCAGCGTGGCGCAGGCGATGGCGGCCGGCGAGCTGACGCCGGACGAGGCCAGCGCGGTGGCGGCGGTGCTGGAGACGCAGCGCCGGGCAATCGAGACCACCGACCTCGAGGCGCGCATCGCGGCGCTCGAGGCATCACAGCAAGGAGGCACCCGGTCATGACCGGAGGACGGCTTGCACCCCGCGTCGGGAGGCTGGAGGCGGCCATTCAGCCTCCACCCTCCGTGCATGTCCTGATGGTGCCGGAAGGGCTGCCAGAGGGCGCGGCGGCGGCGTGGCGCGCTGAGGCCATGGCGGGCTTCCGCCGCAGCGATATCGTGGTGCTCGTCGAGCTCTGCAACGCCACCCCGGAGCTGGTTCAGCCATGAACGTCTCCGCTGGATCGCCATCTCGCGAGGCTGGAGATGCGGCAGCAGAGCAACCGGCGATGCGGCCCGCCTCAGGCGCCCATAGTGCTGTCGAAACGCAGGACACGAACCACGGGAGCAGCGCGTGTATGGCTGATCCCGGGATCTCGCCTGATGGCGCGAACGACCTGAGCCTCTCGGCGGCTGATGCGGAGGTTCTGCTAGCGCAGGCGGAAGCCCTCCGCGTCGCCGCAGCCGACGGTGGCGATCCGCTCTGGCGCGCGGAGACGATCGCCCGGGCGAAGGCCCTGGAGGCGGTGGCCGCCCAGGTCTTCACCACTGCCCCGGCGCTCGCATCCGGCAGCGGCGGCGAGGTGGCGCAGGTCGAGAACTCCGACGATCCCTGGCCGAAGCGCAAAGTGGCCCGGGCCAGCCGCACACAGCCAGATCTCCTGGACGCAGAGGCCAGCCTGGAGCGCCTCGACTTGGCGCGCACCGCGAACGCCCTGCCGCTCGCCATCGATGCAGCCGAGCGGAGCGGCGCTGCCTCTCCTGCCGAACAGATGCTGGCGCACCAGATGGCGGCGGCGCACGCCATGGCGATGCGCCTGCTCGGCCGCGCCGACGCCTTCCTCGCCCGCCGCTTCATCCTCCATCAGCCCTCTGCAGCCGCTGCCGAAGCGGAGCGGAAGGCCGAGCAGGTGGCCAGCATCGAGGCCGGGCGCCTGTCGACCGCCGCGGCGCGGATGATGGAGGCGACGGCGCGTGCCGCCCTGGCGCTGGATCGCCTGCGGCACGGCAACCGGCAGACCATCCTGGTGCAGCATGTCGAGGTTCAGGACGGCGGGCAGGCTGTTGTGCAGGGGGCCATCGCACCACCCGACAGGCCGCCACGCGGAGGGTCAGAGCGGACATGAACCACCAACCCCAACCACCGAAACCACCTCGCTCCATCGCCACCGCCGCATCGGCGCCGCGCTGCGGTGCGCGAACCCGCTCCGGTGAGCCCTGTTGCGCGCCCGCGATGGCCAACGGGCGCTGCAGAATGCACGGCGGCAAGAGCACTGGCCCCCGGACCTCAGAAGGCTTGGAGCGCCGGCGGCTGGCGACTTTCAAGCACGGGAAGCGCAGTGTTGAGGCACGAGCAGCGGCTCAGCTTCGGGGAGAAGCCCGGCGGCTGCTGGCTAAGCTGCGGGCGCTGCTCGCCGAGGCAGACAAGCAGACCGACAGCACGTAACGGTGCTTATCGGGCCGCTGCAATCACGGCTCTGCGGACTTGGTAGGAGCACACCGGACATCGCGGGCCGGTGCTGATCGGCCCTCCAGTCTGCGCCTCGGTGGACGAGTGGAGCGCGCGCTACGGGCAGGCACGGTGAATCCAGGCGATGCTATGAGCCCATAGCAAGGGCACCTAACCTGCGCTGGCGCTCCCGCGCCCGCGATGCCGAACGGGCGGTGCCGTATGCATGGAGTCAGGACCACCGGCCCTCGTACTGCGGAGGGCTTGGCGCGGATGTGGGCGGCGGTGACGAAGCATGATGGCTTCAGCGGTGAGATGAACGAGTTGCGTGCGATCATTCGCGAGCTGAAGGCGGAGCAAAAGGTTCTGAGGGAGAAGGCATGATGCGCATTCTGATCCCCGCGGCATTGGTGATGTTAGTGCCAGCCGCGGCTGCTCAAGCCAAAACCGATCCTACCATCGCATACATGCATTGTGTCCGATCCCATGCGGAGCTGCTAGAGCCATCGGAAGATGCGCCAATGGATGTGGCGCGAGCTGCAATCTATCTTTGCGGGCAAGAAGAAACGGCGGCCTTCAGCTTGAACACTCATGAGGCTACTCGCATGAGGGAAGCCGCCCTCTGGGTTGGGGCAGCGCAAGCGACTATTGCCCGCCTTTGCCGTCGCAAAGGCCAGTGCGGATTGGCGCCGATCCGCTAGGGCGAAAACCCAATCAGGAAGGGCCGGAGTGAGTGGGAAGCAGACCTGGCCCTTTGCGCATGCTATAGACCTCTGATGGCAAGCCAAGTGGCAGCGAAGAACTCGTCTCCAGGGCTACTCCATGCCAAGGCATGGGCCGAGGTGTACGAGCTTATTGATCTTCAGCTTTCGCCTCTGGGGTTGAAGGTCATCGAAGCCATGGACGTTGGTTCAGGCACCATCGTCCTCGACGTCGGATGCGGCGCCGGGCAGACGCTTCTCCAACTCGCAGAGCGGGTCGGACCTGAAGGGCAGGTAATCGGGGTAGACGTGGCTCCGTTACTGCTGGAGATCGCCAGACAGAGGACCAACCTGCTCCGCCAAGTCAGCTTGATCCAGGCCGACGCCCAGTCCTTGGATTTACCGACAGCGGGCGCAGATGCGGTGTTCTCGCGGTTTGGCGTGATGAGCTTCAACGACCCGGTTGCGGCCTTCACCAACTTCCGCAGAATTCTGAAGCCATCGGGGACGCTGGCGTTCTGCTGCTGGCGTTCCCTCAAAGACAACGAGTTGGATCACTTTCCACTGTACGCGGCAGGGGTCCAGTCGAATGTGGATGAAACCCCTTTCAGCTTCGCCGACCCCGAACGCATCCAGCGTACCCTTAAGGCGGCGGGGTTCGATAAAGTCAGCGTCCAATCTCATGATGAGAAGGTGTCGAGCGGCGATCTCGACGCGATGACTGAGGTTCTTCTGAAGGTAGGACCGCTTGGGAAGCTGGTGCGCGAAAACCCCCCTTTGCGAGAGACGGCCGAGCCTCGCTTGCGGAAGGCCTTGGCTGCCCAGGGCGACCCTTCCCGAGTTCAACTCCTGGCTTCGGTCTGGATCGTGGTCGCGCGCGCCGGGGCTGTGTCCTGATAGCAGACCTCAGGAAGGTCAGCGAAGGGTCGTGAGGCGTCCCTCTGATTGGGTTTTCATCTTAGCGATCTGCTCCGACTGCTCCTGAACGGTCAGCCGGTGTGGTGAATCCGAACGATGCTTGGTCACCAAGCATGCGCGGCATCATCGCCTGACGCGATTTTTGAGTAGAAAGAGATGCATAAACCACGGAAGTGGTTGACGAATATCGGCGTTTCTGCGTGACCCAAACTGCGCGAAATTGTATGCTGCGGACACACTGAAAGCCCCCGCCATGGGGCGGTGCGGCTGGTGCGGATGAGGACGTGTCGATGTCTCTCGCAACAGCCGGCAACGGCGATCTTCAAGCTCCTGAGCAGGAAGAAGCTGCGCGAAAGGCGCGCTCCGATTTGGTGAGGGAGTTCTGAGATGGGCTTTTCCGCAGTCGCCGCGGCCGCCATCGGAGCGGGCGCCACCGCCTACGCCGGCAGCAAAGCGGCCAGCGCTTCGAAATCGGCGGCCAATACGGCGGCTGACGCGCAGTCCGCGGCCACGCAGGCCACGATCGCGGAGCAGGCCCGGCAGTACGACCAGACCCGCGAAGACTTGGCGCCTTGGCGGCAGACGGGCCAGAACGCCCTGATGAATATCGCCAACCTCTCCGGCTCGAACGGGGTGGAGGCGATGACGCAGGCGCAGAACGCCTTCCAGTTCTCCCCCGGCTATCAGTTTCGTCTGCAGCAGGGGCAGCAGGCGATCGAGAACAGTGCGGCGGCGCGTGGCGCCCTGTTGTCGGGCTCGGCGCTGAAAGCCATCGGCGACTATGGCCAGAACGTCGCCAGCGACGAATACGGGAACTACTACAACCGCCTGGCAACTCTTGCCGGCGTTGGGCAGACCGCGACGAACAGCACCGCGGCGGCCGGGCAGTCGGCGGCGAACGCCATCGGCAGCGCCTACACGGCGCAGGGCAATGCGCTGGCGAACATCGCCGTCAGTTCGGGCAACCAGCAGGCCGCTGCCTACCAGCAGACCGGCGCGAACATCAACAATCTCACGGGCAACCTGCTGACGGCCTACCTCTACAAGCAGCCCTCGGCGACTTCTGCCAACTCCGCGGTCGGCTACATCCAGCGCAACCCATCCTCGGCCTGGAACCTGGGAGCGGCGCCATGAGCGGGTTCAGCACCCTCGGCGATATGCTGGATCTGGCAGCGGTGGACCTAGACCAGGCGCTGCGCTTCAAGGCCGCCTTCGAGGCGATGGACCAGCATCAACAGCAGCGCACCCTCCAGCACGTGCAGTGGGTCGGCGAGCAGTCCCAAGCGCTGCTCGCGCTGCCGCCGGAGAAGCGGCCCAGTGCCTATGCGCAGGCGTGGCAGCAGGCGCAGGCGCTCGGCATCGTGGGCTTGCCGGACGCCTATCCCGGCGACGGCGCGCTCGAGCAGGCCTTGCGCTGGGCTGCCGTGCTTGGGCATCAGGCGGACGCTGCGAAGCGGACGTATCACTGACCTGCCGCGCGATGCTGGTCTGAGCCGGAAGCTGGCTCGGGTGCTGATGCTGGAAGCCACGGAAGAGAACCAGCGCCGCGGCGTGGCTGCCATCCGGCGTTGGCAGCGGACGCGGACTGAGGCGCTGTCCATCGGGCCGGCGCGGAGCGGGATCGGAACTGAGGGTAAGCAGCGGCAGAGCCGGGGGATGGAATGCGAAAGGGACCTTCGGGTCCCCTTTTTCAGTGCCGCCACCGTCTCTGCTGTCGCAGCCAAGATCAGGCTAACGCAAGCGGAGTGTGGGGGATATTGTGGGGGATGGTCGATGCCGCCTTCACAATTTCCTGCCAAATCAATGCACTACAGTGCACGCTTGGCGTCCCCTAGGGGATTCGAACCCCTGTTGCCGCCGTGAGAGGGCGGTGTCCTAGGCCTCTAGACGAAGGGGACTGGAGGCGTGGGGCGGCTTGTATCCGGCAGGCGGCCAGCGGGCAAGAGGAAGTTTGCATATTTCCGCAAATGCAACGCTCACGCCTCTCTCCCGCATCCGCCGCCTTCCCCGCTCTCCGACCGGGTGGCGCCCACCGGAGTTCCTTACTCCCCGAGCCGGATCTCCCCGGCCAGTTTGCCGCCCTGCGGATCGACCAGCAGGATGCGCCCGCCATCCGGCCGCTCCACCCAGATGGCCAGCCGTCCATCGACCGTGGCAATCTGGCCGATGCGTGTGCCAGGCGGCTGCCGCAGGGCCAGATCCGTGCTAACCGAGCCGGAGCTAACTGGCCTGGTGCCAGCCGACCCGGTCAGGCCGCCGACCGCCGTGTGCGTGCGCTGGACCAGTGCCACCACCAGCGCCACCGTGCCCACGACGATCATCACCCCCATCACCACGACCAGAATCTTGAGCGCGCGCACCCACATCCCCTCTTTGACAAGCCAACCCGGACCCGACCCCATGCCGGACGGCCCGTTCGAGATCACCGCGGACGCCGCCCAGGCGGGCGACCGGCTCGACCGGTTCCTGGCGGCGGCGATAGGCACGCTCTCGCGATCCCGCGTCAAGGCGCTGATCGAGGCCGGGCATGTCACCCGCGACGGCGCGCCGGCAACCGACCCCTCCGAGACGGTGCGCGCAGGTGCGCACTACCGCGTGGCCCCGCCACCGGCGGTGGAGGCGGCGCCGCAACCCCAGGCCATGCCGCTCGACATCCTGTTCGAGGACCGGCACCTGATCGTGCTGGACAAGCCGGCGGGGCTGGTGGTCCACCCGGCGCCCGGCAATCAGGACGGCACGCTGGTGAACGCCCTGCTGGCCCATGCCGGCGAGGAACTGACCGGGATCGGCGGCGAGCGCCGCCCCGGCATCGTGCACCGGCTGGACAAGGATACCTCCGGCGTCATGGTCGTCGCCAAGACGGAGGTGGCGCATCAGGCGCTCAGCGCCGCCTTCGCCAGCCGCGACCTGGAGCGCGCCTATTTAGGGCTCGTCTGGGGCGTGCCGACGCCCCTCGCCGGCGAGATTGATGCGCCGATCGGCCGCCATCCGACCGACCGCAAGCGCATGGCAGTGGTCAGCCGCGGCGGCAAGGCAGCGCTGACCCGCTACATCACGGAGCGCGCCTGGGGCACCCATTGCGCCCTGTTGCGCTGCCGCTTGGCCACCGGGCGGACGCATCAGATTCGTGTCCATCTGTCACAGTTGGGCCATGCGCTGGTGGGGGATCCGGTCTACCTGCGCCGGGTACCAGCCGCCGCCCGCGGCCTGCCAGCCGCAGTGCGGGATGCCCTGCTGGCCTTCCCCCGCCAGGCACTTCACGCGGAAACCCTTGGTTTTCAACATCCTGTAACGGGTGAGATGTTGCGCTTCTCCAGCCCCCTCCCCGCGGATATGCAAGCCCTGCTCACATTACTGGATGGTAACCCGGCGTAACCCGACTATTACAGTCGGGATTTTCTTGCGAAACCATCGAAACGGGGGTAGCGTTCATCCCGTCGCCAACGCCGGGTGCCACCACCAAGGCGCGGCCGCCCGAACCGCCCCTTCCGTGACGAGGGGCAAAGCGGTGCGCCAGGGCTCAGCGGGGACGACCGGACCATACCCTCCGGGGCTCGCTGTCACAGGAGCGCCCGGCTGGTGCAGGAGGCAGATGCAGACATGGCTTCCACTTCGTCGATGATTCCGATTGCCCCCGAGGGCAACCTCTCCCGCTACCTGCAGGAGATTCGCAAGTTCCCCATGCTTTCGCCGGAGGAAGAGTACCGCCTGGCGAAGGACTGGAAGGAGCATGGCGACCAGCAGGCCGCGCATAAGCTTGTCACCTCGCATCTGCGCCTCGTGGCGAAGATCGCCATGGGCTACCGTGGCTATGGTCTTCCGGTCGGTGAGCTGATCAGCGAGGGCAATGTCGGCATGATGCAGGCCGTCCGTCGCTTCGATCCCGACCGTGGCTTCCGCCTGGCCACCTATGCCATGTGGTGGATCCGCGCCGCGATCCAAGAGTACATCCTGCATTCCTGGTCGCTGGTGAAGATGGGCACCACCGCCGCGCAGAAGAAGCTGTTCTTCAACCTGCGCCGGCTGAAGGGCCAGATGGCCGCGCTGGAGGAAGGCGACCTGCAGCCTGAGCAGGTCGAGAAGATCGCCCGCGTGCTCCAGGTGCCCGAGCAGGACGTGGTGTCGATGAACCGTCGCCTCGCCTCGCCCGACAACTCGCTGAACGCGCCGGTGCGTGCCGACAGCGAAGGCGAGTGGCAGGACTGGCTGGTGGATGAGGGCGAGAGCCAGGAGGAGGAACTTGCCGAGCGGCAGGATCTCTCCAACCGCCGCGAGCTTCTGGGCGAGGCGCTGAAGACGCTGAACGAGCGCGAGCGCCACATCCTGATCGAGCGCCGCCTGAAGGAGGAGCCGACCACGCTTGAGGAGCTCTCGCAGCAGTACAACATCAGCCGCGAGCGGGTGCGGCAGATCGAGGTCCGCGCCTTTGAGAAGCTGCAGAAGAGCATGAAGGCGCAGATCATGGAACGCCGTCTGGCCGTCGATTGAACGGCTGACGTAACAGGTTGAACGGGGCGCGGCTTTGGCCGCGCCCTTTTTTGTGCCTCATCTTTGTCGGTGGGGACGCCATCGGCACCGGCATCGACGACTTCAGCAACGACAATTTCGACCATTCCGGTCTGGCCTGGACTTGCTGGACGGCACCAGCATGCGGCTGATCCCGATCGGCGCGAGGACGATCAACACCCGCCCGGTGCCGGAGGGCACGTCCTCCTGGGGCTCGGCCTGGAAGAAGGGCACGGTGGAGAAACTACCAGAGCCATCTCGTGTTGAGCGCTGAGGTCCGCTCCTATTCCAGCCAGGACAACCACCTGGACCTCGGCCCAATAAAAAAGCGCGGGGGAAGGAATTCCCCCGCGCGCCCATCTTCTTTCTGTCAGCCTTCCCTCACCCCGCGAAGGGGTCGCTCACCAGGATGGTGTCGTCACGCTCCGGGCTGGTGGAGAGCAGCGTCACCGGCGCCTCCACCAGCTCCTCGATGCGCTTCACGTACTTGATGGCCGTGGCCGGCAGGTCGGCCCAGGAGCGGGCGCCCATGGTGGACTGGCTCCAGCCCTCCAGCGTCTCGTAGATCGGCTCGGCCTTGGCCTGCGCGGCGGCCGCGGCCGGCAGGCGCTTCACCACCTCGCCATCGATCCGGTACCCCGTGCAGATCTTCAGCTCCGAAAGCCCGTCGAGCACGTCGAGCTTGGTCAGCGCCAGACCCTGGATGCCGCCCACCTTCACCGCCTGGCGCACCAGGCAGGCGTCGAACCAGCCGCAGCGGCGCGGCCGGCCGGTGACGGTGCCGAACTCGCGCCCGCGCTCGCCGAGCCGCTTGCCGATCTCGTCATGCAGCTCGGTCGGGAAAGGCCCGGAGCCCACGCGGGTGGTATAGGCCTTGGCGATGCCGAGCACCGTGCCGACACCGTGCGGCCCGATGCCGGAGCCCGCCGCCGCGTTCCCCGCCACCGTGTTGGAGGAGGTGACGAAGGGATAGGTGCCGTGGTCCACGTCCAGCATCACTGCCTGCGCGCCCTCGAACAGCACACGGCTGTTCTTGTGGCGCGCCTCGTCGAGCCGCTCCCAGACTGCCTCGGCATAGGGCAGCAGCTTGGGCGCCAGGGCCAGCAGGCGGTCCAGCAGGTCCTGCTTCTCGAAGGTCTCGGCGCCAAGGCCCTTGAGCAGGGTATTGTGGTGCAGCAGCAGTTCGTCGAGCTTGGCGGAAAGCGTCTCCGGCTCGGCGAGGTCGCAGAGGCGGATGGCGCGGCGCGCCACCTTGTCCTCATAGGCGGGGCCGATGCCGCGCCCGGTGGTGCCGATCTTGCGCTCGCCGCGCGCTTCCTCGCGCGCCTTGTCGATGGCGGGGTGCAGCGGCAGGATCAGCGGCACGTTCTCGGCAATGCGCAGATTGTGCGGCCCGACCTCCAGCCCCTGCCCGCGCACGCGGGAGATCTCGCCGAGCAGCGCGTCCGGGTCGAGCACCACGCCATTGCCGATGACGCCGAGCTTGCCGCGCACCACGCCGGAGGGCAGCAGCGACAGCTTATAGGTCTGGTTGCCCACCACCAGCGTATGGCCGGCATTGTGGCCGCCCTGGAAGCGCACGACGATGTCGGCCCGGCTGGCCAGCCAGTCCACCACCTTGCCCTTGCCCTCGTCGCCCCACTGGGCGCCGATCACGGCGACATTGGCCATGGCTACACACTCTCCTCGATCGGCGCGGCGCTGTTCCCGCGCAGGATGTGGCCGCAGCGCAGCCGCTGCGGCGTGTCGGCGGGGGTCAAGGCCGCCACCGTGACGAAACCCTGGGCCCTGAGGCCCGCCGCCGCCGCCGGATCAGCGTCGAGCGGAATGAAGACGCGCGGCGCCTCGGGCGGCACCGGCGCGGCGCGGCGCACCGCATCCAGATAAAGTGTCATGCCGGTCGCCGGCTCCTCGCCCGAGCGGTAGCGGCCGCCCCGCGCCAGCTCCCCCGTGGTGCCAACGCCGTAGAGCGTGAAGGCCACTCCCACATGGTATTGCAGCCCCCGGAACTCCACCGGGTCCAGCGTGATGTGCAGTTCCGGGGCGCGGGCGCGGATCACGGCGATGATGGCCGCGGCATTATCGGCGATGGCGCGGGCGGCGGGCGGCAGATCCGCCTCCTGGAGGGCGGCCAGCGCGCGATCGGCCGGCCCGGCGGCGGTGAGCAGCGCCGGCAGGCCGATGGCCGGCGGCCCGGCAAGGGCCGAAAGCTCACGCACCGCGGCGGCGTCCTTGCGGTCCAGTGCGCGCGCCAGCTTGCGGCGCAGCTCGCCCTGTACGCCGGCGGCATCCAGCAGCGCCGGGGCCATGGTGGGCAGGGTGATGTCCAGGCTCGGCGCGGTGACGCCCACCTCGGCCAGCGCCGTGATGGCGAGCAGCGCCACCTCGGCATCCGCCTCGGCGCAATCCACGCCGATCAGCTCGATGCCGGCCTGCGGTACCTGTCGCTCCGGCGCGAGCTGGCTGCCATGGATCCGCAGCACCTGCCCGGAATAGGAAAGTCGCAGCGGCCGGGAGACACCCGCCAGGCGCGTCGCGGCGATGCGCGCCACCTGCGGCGTGATGTCGGCGCGCAGCCCCATCATGCGATGGCTGTCCGGGTCCATCAGGCGGAAGGTCTGGTCGGCCACGGCGGCGCCGGAGCCGGCCAGCAGGGAATCCTCGAATTCCAGCAACGGCGGCTTGACCCGCTCGTAGCCGTGGCTGGCGAAGACCGCGAGCATCGCCTCGACCATGGCCGTCTCCCGCGCCGCCTCGGGCGGCAGGAGATCGGCGAGGCCGGAAGGCAGCAAGGCGGGGTTGGGCAGGTCTTCGGTCATGGTTCCGCTGGCCGTGGCGCCCGGCAAGCGCGGCGCAAGAAGGTTCGGACGGCGCGTGTGTGGCAGCGCGGCGCGGCGGGGGCAAGGGCGGATCGCGCGCGGGAGCGTGAAGCCGGCGCGCCTTCAGCGTGGCGCGGGCGGTCCCATGTGCCTTGGATGAACCGCCGCACCCTGCTCTCCGCCCTTGGCTTCCCTGCCCTGCTGGCCGCCTGCGTGAGCTACGATCCTGCCGCCTCCTATTTCGGCGGCATTGGCAGCCCCGTGCGGGGCGCGGCCCTGAACGCCCCCTACCACTTTGGCGACCTGTCGAAATGGCGGGGTCAGCCGGGCCGCGCCGCGCTGGCCGTGGTGCAGGTTGAGTTCCTGGCCGATCAGCTGACCAATGACCCCTACTGGAGCAGCAATGTCTCGGGGCTGGTGCCGCTCCAGATGCGGCAGGCGCGCGCCGAGGTGCGGGACTATCTCGGCATCCATGCCGACGCCCCGCCCGAACTGGTGATGACTGCTCTCCGCCGGGCGAGCGAGGCGCTGGAGACCGGCAGCCCCGCCGCGGCCGAGGCGGCGCTGCAAGGCCCGGCCTTCAGCCGCGGCGGGGCGGGAACCCTGCGCCTGCTGGCCGACATGCCCCGCCTCCCGCGCGCCGCTGCGGCGGCCGGAGCGGTGAATGCCGAGATGGCGCGGCTGGACAACGAACGCAACCGGTGATCGCCCCGCCCGGCAGGCGATCCCCCTTGCCGTGGCCGGGCCTATCGCCCGCTGAACCGCGGAGCGCGCTTCTCAAGCCAGGCGGCGCGGCCTTCGGCCAGCTCCGCGGAGCCCTGCGACCGGAGATGGCGCTCGTTGATCGCCGCGATGTCCGCCTCGCCCCGCGCGAAGTCGTTCAGCGCCGCCTTCATTCCCTGGAGGGCCAGCGGCGCCCGCCCGGCCAGCAGCGCGGCGCAATCGGCGACGCGCGCCTCCAGTTGCTCCGCCGGCACCGCTTCATCCAGGAAGCCGAGGCGCAGCAGCTCCTCGGTGCCGACCGGCTCGGCCAGGAGGAACAGGCGCTTGGCCGCTCCCAGCCCAAGGCGGGAGACGGCACGCTGCAGGCCGCTCGGATAATAGTGCAGCCCCAGCCGTGCGGCCGGCATGGTCAGCGACATACCGGCCGCCCCGATGCGGAAGTCGGCAGCCATGGCGAAATCCACGGCGCCGCCATAGATGCTGCCATTCAGGGCGCAGATCGTCGGCAACCGGCAGCATTCCAGCCGGTCCGCCACGGTGCCGAATTCCGGAATCTCCGGCCGGGTGTCCTCGCCCAGTTTGCCGATATTGTAGCCCGCGCTGAAGGAACGGCCCGTGCCGGTCAGCACCAGCACGCGCAATGCGGTCTCCGCTTCGACCCGGTCCAGCAGTTGCAGTAGACAGAGCAGATCTTCCGGCTCGATCCGGTTGTGTTGCCGGGGGCGGTTCAGGCGGATGGTGGCAACGGCGCCCGCGACCTCCAGGCTGGGCGGTGCTCCCTCGGCAGCGACGCTCATGCTGCCCGCACCCGCCGGTCGCCCGAGGGGCTCGACAAACCGGGCGCCCGCCTTCCGGATGAGTGAAGCTCGATGATCATGGGGACGGCCTCCGGCTGTGGATGGTGAAACACTGGCCGCCATGATGGAGCGGCCCGCCGGGCAGGCCAAGACAGCGCGCCGGCCGATGCACTCCCCTGTCACGATGCGTGGAGGCACCTCCCACGGCGGGTACCCGGCAGAGTGGCCGATCAGGGCGTCGGCCGGTCCAGGGCATCATCCCGGGTAATGGGCGACATGGCCTGTATTTCGGGGTAGACTTAACGCCAGGAGGAAACTCCTCGCCCCGATGACGCCCACGGGAAAGGCAGGGACAAGGCAAGCACTTCCGGTTGATCGCAGGGGAACAACGGGACGACCTTCCCCCCTCGTTCTCGCTGCAGTGCCCGTACGATCTGGCAGCAGGCCCACACACAGGATAAGAGCAGGAGGCAGGGATGGCGGTCACGGCGGCCATATCGTCGGCGAGTGCCGTCAGCAGAGCGACCGGGCGCGATTACGCCGTGGATGCATGGCGCGGCTTGGCCCTTATCACCATCTTCATCAATCACGTCTCCGGCAATGTGCTGGAGAACCTCACCCATCGGAATTTCGGCTTTTCCGACGCGGCGGAGCTGTTCGTCCTCTTCGCCGGCTATGCCGCGGCCTCGGCCTATCTCGGCAAGTACATGGCGGGAGAGAAGCTGGCCGTCTCGATGAAGCTCCTGAGCCGCGCCGTCACGCTCTACACCACGCATCTGGCGCTGGTGGTAGTCGGTGCGGCGGTTTTCTCCCTGGGTGTCATCCGCAGCGGCGATCTCGGCCTCTTCTCGGTCATCGCCCTGGAGCCGCTGATGGGAGACACGGCCGAGGCGCTCGTCTCCGCCGTTACCCTGCGCTATCAGCCCGGCTTCCTGAACATCCTGCCACTCTACATCGTGCTGGTCGGCAGCCTGCCGCTGCTCCTGGCGCTGGCCTCGCGCAGCCTTTCCGCGACGGTGGCGGTCTCCGCCGCGCTCTACACGGCGGCAGGACTGACCGGCACCAACTTCCAGACCTACCCGCTGCCGGGCGGCTGGTTCTTCAATCCGCTCTGCTGGCAGTTCCTCTTCGTCCTCGGCTTCGCACTGGGTGCGCGGCGCAGCCGCACCGGGCAGGCCATGCCTTATCATCGCGGCCTGTGGTGGCTGGCGCTGCTCTGGCTGGCGGTGGCTCTCGTGGCGATGCGCGGCACCGGCCTGCCACCCTCCGGCTGGTTGCCGCTGCCGGATTTCCTGATCCTGCCGGAGAAGCAGTTCCTCTCCGTGCCGCGCCTGCTGCATGTGCTGGCGCTGGCCTATGTGGTGGCCCATTCGCCGCTGCAGCGCTGGGCGGGCGGGCTTTCGCCGCACCACCCACTGGCCATGCTGGGGCGGCATTCCCTGCCCGTGTTCTGCACCGGCCTGGTCGTCAGCATCCATGGCGTGGCGCTGAAGCAGATGGGCTGCGACGGCGTGCTGTTCGACATCACCTATGTGGCGGTGGGGATCGGCATCCAGGTCATGGTAGCGGCCCTGCTCTGCCTGACCGAGAAGCAGCGCAGCGCCCCCGTGAAGCTTTCGGCGACCACTCCGCCCTTGTGATGCGGCTCGGCTGCCTGTTTCTCCTGGCGGGCGCGCTACTCGCGGGCGACGTGGCGGCGCAGCCGACGCCCGCCCCCGCCATGGACGATGTTCCGGCCGCATGCTCCGTGCCGGAGGAGTTGCGCGACCTGCGGCACGGCCTGCCCCGCATGGCCCGGCTTCTGCGCGAGGGCCGGCCCGTGCGTATCCTGGCCATCGGTTCCTCCTCCACCATGGGCACCGGCGCCTCGGCACCCAGCCGCGCCTATCCGCCACGGCTGGAACGGGCGCTGAAGCGGCTGCTGAAGGGCGCCGGGATCACCGTGCGCAATGACGGCATCGGCGGCGAGGTCGCCTCCACCACCCTGGCGCGGATGAAGCGTGCCGTGGAAGACTGGGCGCCGGATGTGGTGCTCTGGCAGCTTGGCACCAATGACGCGCTGCGCGGCATCCCCGGGCAGATCTTCGCGGCCGTCCTGCGGGAGGGTGTCCGTTTCGTGCGGGAGCGGGGGCGCGACCTGCTGCTGATCAACCCGCAATACCTCCCCACTACACCGAATGGGGGCCTCTACCTGAGCATTGTGCAAACCGTCGAGCGAATTGCCGCCGAGCTGCGTGTGCCAATGATGCGGCGCTACGCCATCATGCGCTTCTGGGCCGCCCCGCCGCGGCCGGTGCCGGCGCTTTCGCAGGACGGCCTACACATGAACGATCTCGGCTACCACTGCATGGCCGAGGTGCTGGCTGGCGGCATGGCGGGCCAGGTGGCACCGCCGGAACCGGAACCATAAGGGAGAAGGCCGAGCCCTCTCCCCTGCCACCTCACTTCGCGCCAGCGAGGTAGCGCGCCGCGCCTTCCGCTAGCACCTGCACGCCGAGGGCGAGATCCTCCTCCTTGGTGTCCTCCGCCCAGTGATGGCTGATGCCGCCGATCGAGGGGGTGAAGAGCATCGCGGCCGGCATCTTCTTCGCCAGATACTGCGCGTCATGTCCGGCGCCGCTCGGCATCTCCTGCCAGGCGCCGGGCGCCAGCGCCTCGGCCGCGCCGCCGAGCGCGCGCATCATCACCGGGTCGCATAGCGCGGGCGTCGCCTTGCTGATGCTGATGAGCTCCGTATGGCAGCGCTCGCGCCGGTTGCTCTCGCGCACCAGCATGCGCAGCGTGGCCTCCATCTCCTGCAGCTTCTCCATCGAGACGTCGCGGAACTGGAACAGCACATCCGCCTTGCCCGGGATGATGCTCGGCGCACCCGGCTCCAGCAGGATGCGCCCCGTCGTCCAGGTGCTGCGCTCGCCGCAGATGCGCGGGAACTCGCGGTCGATGGCAGCGAGCAGCCGCACCGCCGTCAGCCCGGCATCCTTGCGCTCGGCCATGGTGGTGCCCCCGGCATGATCCTGCTGCCCCGTCACGATCAGCCGCCACTGCCAGATGGCGACGATGCCAGTGACAACGCCGACGCGCAGCCCGCCCCTCTCCAGCTGCGTGCCTTGCTCGATATGCATCTCAAAGAAGCCCTTGTAGCGGGCGGGGTCGATCTGCATGCGCGGCAGTCCGGCGAGGCCGGCGGCCTTCAGCGCCTCCCGCAGCGGCGTGCCGTCGTTGCGGCTGCGGCTGCGGTCGATATCCTCCTCCGACAATTCGCCGATGATCGACTTGCTGCCGAGGAAGCCGCCCTCGAAATGGCCCTCCTCATCAGCGAAGGCGCAGACATCCACCGGCAGCCCGGCGCGTGCGAGGGCCAGCCCGGCGACGACGCCGAGCGCGCCATCCAGCCAGCCGGCCTCGTTCTGGCTCTCGATATGGCTGCCCACCAGCAGATGCGGCCCCGGCCCCCTGTGTCGCCCGAAGACATTGCCGATTCCGTCAATCGAGGCTTCCAGCCCGATCTCCTCCATCCGCTGCATCAGCCAGCGGCGCGATTCCATATCCTGGGGCGAATAGGTCGGGCGATGCACGCCGGTCTTGAAGGCACCGATCTTGCGCAGGTCGTGCAGGTCCTGAAGAAAGCGGGCGGTATCAACCTGGGGCATGGCGAAGGTCCGTCAGTGATTGCGGTGGCCGCGGCCGGGCCAACAGCCTGCCGCCCGTGCACGCGCTCCGCAAGCCACCTCGCCTTCCTCCGGCAGGCCATGCAGGATGGTCACTGTCCGTGAAAAGGAGCATCGCCATGCGCGAACTGACGCATATCCCGCCGCCTGCCGGGCTTCGCACGCCGCCGCTGTCCTATGCGGTGCGCACGGGGGACCTGCTCTACATCTCCGGCATCGGACCGCTGAACGCGGACAACACGGTGCCCGAGGGCTTCGCGGCGCAGATGCAGATCGTGCTGACGACGCTGGACAAGGTGCTCACGCAGGCGGGCGCCGACCGCCGCCGCCTGGTGAAGGTCAATGTGCTGCTGACCCGCGAGCAGGACGTGGCAGAGATGAACCGCCTCTATGCCGCGTGGTACGGCCCCGGCCCCTATCCCGCGCGCACGACGGCGGTGGTGAAGGCTCTCCCCCTGCCGGAATTCTTGCTGGAGATCGAGGGCGTCGCCGCGCTCGGCTGAGAGCGATCCCCGATCGGCCCTGCGGCGCCGGAAGGCTTCAGCCTTTCCGCCCGCGCAGGGTCTGCCAGCCGAAATAGGCCGGAGGCACGACACAGGCGAGCAGCAGCAGGCCGTAGCCGATCCAGCCTTCCCACCGGGTCACGTAGATCGCGCGCGCTCCTCGCCCACTGCTCAGCGCCAGGACATGCCCTGTCTCCGGCGAGGGCCTGATCGGCGAATGATAGGCCAGGATGGCACACCATCCGATATAAAGCAGGACGAGACCGATGAAGAGCAACATGGCGGCCAGCCCCGTCGCGGCCCTGCCCGGAGGGCGCGGCGGGCGATAGGAAGCCTTGAAGGTATTGTAGGGCGAAGGCGGCGGGTCCGGCGGCAGGCCAGTCCAGCTGCTGGAGGATACAGGCCGCCGCTCTCCGCTCATATCAGACTTCTCCGGGCCGGTATCAGCGTGCCTCCAGCGTCAGCCCGCCGTCGACCACCACGGTCTGCCCCGTCACCATCCGCGCTCCGGCGAGCAGGAAAATGATGACCTCCGCCAGATCCTCCGGCTGGTTGCGGCGCTTCAGCAGCGCCTTGTTGGCCGAGGCGGCGCGGCGCTCTTCCGTCCACTCCACCATCCAGGGGCTGTCCACCGCGCCGGGGGCGATGGCGTTCACCCGCGCCTCGGGCGCCAGGGAGCGGGCGAGGTTCTTGGTCAGGCTGATCACGCCCGCCTTGGTGGCGCCATAGGCCATCGAGCTGCCGGGGCTGTCGAGCCCGGCGATGGAGGCGACGTTCACCACCGCCCCATGCGCCGTCTTCAGCGCCGGCGCCGCCGCCTTGGCACAGCGGAAGACGCCGAGCAGATTCACCTGCAGCACGGTCTGCCACAGTTCCTCGGTGATACGGTCCAGTTCGCTGGGCGGGATCAGGCTGCTGGTGCCGGGCGTGCCGGCATTGTTCACAAGGTAGTCGAGCCGCCCGCCGAGATCGGCGATAGCCTTTTCCACCATGCGAGGCCCGTCCTTGGCATCGCCCACATTGCCGGGCGCGGAGAGCACGTCGCGCCCTGCGGCGCGCAGCTCGGCGATGACACCCTCGGCGCGCGGGTCGTCCGGCAGGTGGTTGATGGCGACGCGGCAGCCGGCCTCGGCCAGCCCGCGCACCGTGGCCAGCCCGATGCCCGAGGCGCCGCCGGTGACGAGCGCCGTCTTGCCGGTGAGTTCGTAGCGGATCATGCCTTCCTGTCCTCCAGGCCCGCCATCGGGCCGATCTCCTTCATGGCGCGCTTCAGCGCCAGCAGCCGGCGGTCGCGCTCGGCGAGCAGCGCCTCCGGGTCCTGCCCACCCCAGTCATAGAGCCCACGCCCCGCCATGACACCCGTGCGGCCCTCCGCCAGCGCGCGGTCCAGCGTCTCGCTGTGGCGGCGCGGTGGCGGCGGCTGGTACATGCCGTTGGCCAGCGCCTGGGCGGAAAGCGGCAGGCCGGTAAAGTCGGCCTTCGCCATCTGCCCGAGCAGCAGCAGCCGCAGCCCGAGACCGTGGATGATGGCGGCGTCGATCTCCTGCGGCGTGGCATAGCCTTCGTCCATCAGGCGGTAGCACTCGCCGGATAGCGCCGACTGGATGCGGTTGGCGAGGTAGCCCGGCAGGAAGCGGCGCATCACCAGTGGCACCTTGCCCATGGCGCGCAGCATGGCGGCGATTTCCTCGACCAGCGCCGGCGGGCATTCCGGGCTGCCGACGAGATCCACCAGGTCCACCAGATAGGGCGGCGTGTACCAGTGCATGAGGATGGCGCGCTTGAGGCGGCCGGGCGGCATCAGCGGGAAGGCATCGAGATAGGAGGTGTTGCTGGCCAGGATGGCATCCGGCGGCATCAAAGGGTCTAGCGCGGCGAAAAGCTCGCGCTTCGCCTCCGGCTTCTCGATGATCGCCTCGATCACCAGCTCGGCATCTGCCACCGTCCCGGAGAGGGAATCATGCAGCGTGACGCGCTCGCGCAGTCCCGCTTCCGTCAGGCCGTTCGCCTCGCCCGCCGCGTCCAGCGTGGCACGGGCCTTCTCCATCAGCGAGGGCGCACGGGCGAGCGCGGCGGGGCTGTTGTCGGTCAGCCGCACGCGATGACCGCCGATGGCGAAGACCAGGGCGAGCGCATGGCCCATCAGGCCCGCGCCGATGATCGCAACCTTCATGCTCAGTTCTCCGGCGTCCAGGGTTCGGGGGCGCGGTGATCGATGCCGGTCATCACCTCCACCAGCACGGTCTCCTCGGCGGCCATGGCCTCGCGCAGCGCCGGGCCGATGGCGTCGGGATGCTCGACGCGGATGCCGCGCAGCCCGAAACCGCGTGCGATCGCGCAGAAGTCGGTGTGCTCGCCGAAGCGCAGCAGCGTGGCGGCGCGCTCGGGATTGTTGCCGGCGGCACGCACCAGATTGGGCCAGCCCTGACCGAAGCCGCGGTTGTTGTTCACCACAAGCGTGACGGCGATGCCGCGCCGCTTCGCCGTCTCCAGCTCCGGCAGGTGGTAGTAGAGCGCGCCGTCGCCGCTCCAGCAGACCACCTTGCGCCCCGGCGCGGCGCATTTGGCGCCGAGCGCGGCCGGGAAGGCCCAGCCCAGCGAGCCGGCAGCACGCAGGTAGCGCTGCCCGGCGCCGTTCATCTCGATCAGCGTGCCCGTCCAGATACCGGAATAGCCGGTATCGGCGACCAGGATGCCGTCCTCCGGCAAGGCGGCGGAAATCTCGGCGCAGAGCCGCGCTGGGTCGATCGGCGTCTCGGTGCTGGCGAGCCGCGGCGCCATGGCCGCGCGCCATTCCTCCACCCGGGCGGCGGCGCGGCGGGCGAAGGCGTGGTCGCGCGCCGGCCGGCCGAGCATTTCGATGAGGTGGCTCAGCGTGCCGCGCGGGTCGCCATGCAGGGACAGTTCGGCGGGCAGGCGGTCCAGTTCCTGCGCATCGGCATCGAGCTGGATGACAGGCGTGCCAGGGCGCGGCAGGCGCCAGCCATGCGTCACCTGATCACCGCCATCGCAGCCGACCATCAGCACCAACCCAGCCTCGTGCAGCACCTGATTGGCGGGCGGCGCGGAATAGCTGCCGGCCACCCCGACATTCAGCGGATGTCGCGAGGGCAGCAGGTCGCGCGCGCCCAGGCTGGTGGCGACCGGCGCCTGCAGCGCCTCGGCCAGCACCAGCAGCTCGGCGCCACAGCCGGAGAGCGCGGCACCGTCGCCGGCCAGGATCACCACCTTCTCGGCGCAGCGCAGCCGGGCCACGGCGGCCTCGATCTGCGCCCCTTCCGCCACCGGCCGATGGCGGGGCGCGACCCAGGCGGAGAAATTGGCCGGCTCGGCATCCGCCTCGCCCTGTTCCACGACCTCGCCCATCAGCCCGTGGAGGTCGAGATGCACCGGGCGCGGCGGCGCCGCGGTGGCGGCCGACCAGGCCATGCGGAACAGGCGCGGCAGGTCGCCGGCCGTCTCCACCGCCGCGCCGAATTTCGTCACGGGTGCGAAGAGCGGGGCATGCGGCACCTCCTGATAGGCATTCCGGTGCTGCGCCTGGGGCGGCTTGCGGCCGGTCAGGGCGATCATCGGCGCCCGCCCGAGCCAGGCGTCCTGTAGCGCCGCCGCCAGATTGGCCGCGCCGACCGACTGCGCGGCGACGATGCCCGGCCGTCCGCTGACCCGGGCATAGCCATCGGCCATATAGGCCGCGCCCTTCTCGGAATGTGCCAGCACGGGCCGCACGCCCTGGGCCTCCAGCGCCATCAGGGTCGGGCGCAGCACGGCGTCGATGAAGAAGACATGGCTCTGGCCGGATGCCGCGATGCTGCGCGCCAGCCAGTCCGCCCCCTTGATGCCCATGGTCGGACGCTCCCCCGCTGTGTTTTGGCCGAGCCTGCCCCCGCCCCGCGAGGGAGGCAACCCCCGCCTCCCCGCACCAGGGCCGAGGTCGCGCTTGCCTTTGCGCTCCCCCTCCGCTACCGCCCGCCGCGAAAGCCCCCATCGGAATGACCGCGCAAGACCCCTCCACCCTGCCCGCCCTGCGGGCAGAAGATTTCGACTTCGCCCTCCCCGAGGCGCTGATCGCCCAGGCGCCCGCCCGCCCCCGCGACGCGGCGCGGATGCTGGTGGTCGCACCCGACGGCGCGCACGACGCCGGCGTGCGCGACCTGCCGGACTGGCTGCGCCCCGGCGACCTGATGGTGGTGAACGACACGCGCGTCATCCCTGCCCGGCTGCGGGCGCGGCGCGGCGAGGCGCGGCTGGAGATCATGCTGAACCGCGCCGAGGCAGGCGGCATCTGGCACGCGCTGGTGCGGAACGCGAAGAAGCTGCGCCCGGGCGACGTCCTGACGATCGAGGGCGCGCCGGAGTTGGCGCCTGTTGTGGTGGAGCGGCAGGAGGGCGGCGGCGCGCTGCTGGACTTCGGGCCGGACCAGGCGCTGCTCGCCGCCGCGCTGGAGAAGGCCGGCGAGATCCCGCTGCCGCCCTATATCGCCCGGCCCGAGGGTCCGCGCCCGGAGGACCGGGAGGACTACCAGCCGATCTTCGCGCGCCAGCCCGGTGCGGTGGCGGCGCCCACCGCCAGCCTGCACTTCACCGACCGGCTGCTGGCGGCGCTCGCCGAACGCGGCATCGGGCAGGTCGCGCTGACGCTGCATGTCGGCGCCGGCACCTTTCTGCCCATCCGCACCGAGGACCCGCGCGCCCACAAGCTGCATGCCGAGTGGGGGCAGATCACCCCGGAGGCCGCCGCCACCATCAATGAGACGCGGGCGAAGGGCGGCCGCATCATCGCCATCGGCACCACGGCGCTGCGGCTGCTGGAGAGCGCGGTGGACGATCAGGGCGTGGTGCATCCCTTCCGCGGCCTGACGGATATCTATCTGCTGCCCGGCCACCGCTTTCACTCGGCCGACCTGCTGCTGACCAATTTCCACCTGCCGAAGTCCAGCCTCTTCATGCTGGTCTCGGCCTTCGCCGGCATGGCGCGGATGCGCGAGGCCTATGCTCATGCCGTCGCGGCCGGCTACCGCTTCTACTCCTATGGCGATGCCAGCCTGCTGTTCCGGGAGGACCCTTCCCCATGACGCTCTCCTGGACCTGCCAGTGCCGCGACGGCCACGCCCGCGCCGGAATGCTGCACACCGCGCATGGCGATGTGCCGACGCCGGTCTTCATGCCGGTCGGCACCGCCGGAACGGTGAAGGGGATGACGGCGGACAATGTGCGGGCGACCGGCGCCAGCATCGTGCTCGGCAACACCTATCACCTGATGCTGCGCCCCGGCGCCGAGCGTGTGGGGAAGCTCGGCGGCCTGCACCGGATGATGGACTGGCATGGCCCGATTCTGACGGATTCCGGCGGCTTCCAGGTGATGTCGCTGGCGCAGCTGCGGAAGCTCGACAAGGACGGCGTGACCTTCCAGAGCCACATCAACGGCCAGAAGTTCCGCCTGACGCCGGAGCGCAGCATCGAGATCCAGCATCTGCTGGATTCCGACATCACCATGTGCTTCGACGAATGCATTCCCTACCCGGCGACGCACCAGGAAGCCGCCCGTGCCATGCGGCTCTCGATGGACTGGGCCGCCCGTTCCCGCGCCGCCTTCACGCCGCGCCCCGGCTATGGGCTGTTCGGCATCCAGCAGGGCGGCGTCTATGCCGACCTGCGCGGGGAAAGCGCGGAGGCACTGAAGCGGATCGGCTTCGAGGGCTATGCCATCGGCGGCCTGGCGGTCGGCGAAGGGCAGGAAGAGATGTTCCGCGTCCTCGACTTCAGCGTGTCCATGCTGCCCGAGACGCATCCGCGCTATCTGATGGGCGTCGGCACACCCTCCGACCTGGTCGGCGCCGTGGCGCGCGGCGTGGATATGTTCGACTGCGTGATCCCGACGCGCTCCGGCCGCACCGGCCGGGCCTATACCAGCCAGGGCGTGCTGAACATGCGCAATGCCCGCCATGCCGAGGATACCGGCCCGCTCGACCCGGACTGCGACTGCCCCGCTTGCACCCGGCACAGCAGGGGCTATCTGCATCATCTGTTCAAGGCGGAGGAGATGCTCGGGCCGATCCTGCTGACCTGGCACAACATCCGCTACTACCAGACCCTGATGGCACGGCTGCGCGCCGCCATCGCCGCAGGCCGCTTCGCCGAGGAGGCGACCGCCATCGAGGCCGGCTGGGTCCGTGCCCAGGAGACCGCCCAATGACGACGCATAACGTGTCCGGCCTGACCATGCTCGGCCAGGCCACGAAGCAGCCGCAGAGCCCGGAGGAGGCCGTGCTGGAGCGGGTGCCCAACCCGCATCCCGGCAAGTCGTACTGCGTGCGCTTCACCGCGCCGGAATTCACCTCGCTCTGCCCGATCACCGGCCAGCCGGACTTCGCGCACCTCGTTATCGACTACATCCCGCGCGACTGGCTGGTGGAGAGCAAGAGCCTGAAGCTCTACCTCACCAGCTTCCGCAACCACGGCGCCTTTCACGAGGCCTGCACGGTGGGCATCGGCCTGAAGCTCGTGGAAGTGCTGGACCCGGTCTGGCTGCGCATCGGCGGCTACTGGTATCCGCGCGGCGGCATCCCGATCGACGTGTTCTGGCAGACCGGCAATGCGCCGGAGAGCGTCTGGGTGCCCGCCCAGGACGTGCCCAACTACCGTGGCCGGGGGTGAGCAGCCCCGCGCCGGCAAGGCGCCGCCTCCGGCGCTGACGCCGGAGGGCATGGCGGCGGAGATCCGCGCGCAGGCGCTGGAACTCGGCTTCCATGCGGTGGGCTTTGCACCGGCGCATCTCGGCCCGGAGGTGCGGGAGCGGCTCAATGCCTTCCTCGCCGCCGGAATGCAGGGCGAGATGGACTGGCTGGCCGACCGCGCCGAGCAGCGCGCCCATCCGCAGGTGCTCTGGCCGGAAGCCGTCTCCGTCATCGCCCTCGGCCTGAATTACGGGCCGGAGGAGGACCCGCTCGGCGCCCTCGCGCAGCGCGACCGCGCCGCCATCAGCGTCTATGCCCGCAACAAGGACTACCACGACATCGTCAAGAAGCGGCTGAAGGCGCTGGCGCGCTGGATGGTGGACCGCTGGCGCGGCAGCGAGTTGAAGGTCTTCGTGGACACCGCGCCGGTGGCGGAAAAGCCGCTGGCACAGGCGGCCGGGCTCGGCTGGCAGGGCAAGCACAGCAACCTCGTCTCGCGGGAGTTCGGCTCCTGGCTCTTCCTGGGCGAGATCTACACCACGCTCGACCTTGCCCCCTCCGGGGCCGAGCGCGACCATTGCGGCCGCTGCACGCGCTGCCTCACGGCCTGCCCGACGAAGGCCTTCACCGGCCCCTACCGGCTCGATGCGCGGCGCTGCATCTCCTACCTGACCATCGAGCACAAGGGACCGATCCCCGAGGAGTTCCGCGCCGCCATGGGCAATCGCATCTATGGCTGCGACGATTGCCTGGCGGTCTGCCCCTGGAACAAGTTCGCCCAGGTCACACAGGAGCCGGGGCTGGTCCCGCGCGAGGAGCTGACCGCACCGCGGCTGGCCGAGCTGGCGGCACTCGATGACGCCGCCTTTCGCGCCCTGTTCAGCGGCTCGCCTATCAAGCGCATCGGGCGGGACCGCTTCGTGCGCAACGTACTGATCGCCATCGGCAATTCCGGCGAGGCATCGCTGCGCCCGGCGGCCGAGGCGTTGCGCGCCGACCCCTCGCCCGTGGTGGCGGAGGCCGCCGGCTGGGCGGCGGCGCGGCTGGCTGAGGCTTTGCCCTGATTTGGGCGCAAGCCGTTCATGATTCTGTAAATTTTGTCCCGAATCATGCGCCGCATCACACCACGTGCGGCACTCTCTCCCGCACGATCCTGACAACTCTCGGATGATGGGCGGATCGGCATGATCTCTGAAATTCTGGGTCTTCAGTCGGACAACCGTCCTGTCATGGGCTTCGCCTGGTATGATTCCAGCAGCTTCGACAAGCTGCGCGAAGCCATGCCCGACATGAGCGAAAGCTACGACGACTGGCGCCTGGGCGCGCAAAAGGACCTAAAGAAGGCCGAGCAGGAGGGCTATCGCGTCATCCGCATCGCCATGCGGCCGGATGACTTCTTCGCCTGGTGCCGGCAACGCGGCATCGGGGCGCCCGGGCTCTCGGCCCGCCGCGCCTTCGCCGCCGACCAGGCCCGGTTGGTGGTGCAGGCGGAGCGCTCGCGCAAGAGGGCCTTCTCCTTCTTCTGAGGCAAGCGCGCCGCCGCCCTCCTTCGCTTGACCTGCATCGCCCCAGGCATGAACTCCTGGGCGGGCCGAAGGAGAGCGAGCGATGAGCGAAGGCGCACTGGTTCTGTTCAGCGGCGGGCAGGATTCCGCCACCTGCCTCGCCTGGGCGCTGGACCGCTTCGAGCGGGTGGAGACCCTGGGCTTCGACTACGGCCAGCGCCATCGGGTCGAGCTGGAATGCCGCGCGACGTTCCGCGCCGGCCTTCCGGAGCGCTGGCAGGCGCGGCTCGGCCCCGATCATACGCTGGCGCTGGAGGCGCTCGGCGCCGTCTCCGACACCGCGCTGACGCGCGAGACCGAGATCGCCATGACGGAAGGCGGCCTGCCCAACACCTTCGTTCCCGGCCGCAACATCGTCTTCCTGACCTTCGCGGCCGCGCTCGCCTATCGGCGCGGGCTGCGCCACATCGTCGGCGGCATGTGCGAGACGGATTATTCCGGCTACCCCGACTGCCGGGATGACACCATCAAGGCGCTGCAGGTCGCTCTGAACCTCGGCATGGAGCAACGTTTCGTGCTGCACACGCCGCTGATGTGGCTGGACAAGGGGCAGACCTGGGCGCTGGCGGAGCAGCTCGGCGGCGAGGCGCTGGTGCGGGACATCGTGGAGAAGACCCACACCTGCTACCTCGGCGAGCGGGGCGCCCTGCACCCCTGGGGGCATGGCTGCGGTGAATGTCCGGCCTGCGCGTTGCGCGCCAAGGGCTGGATGGCGTACCAGTCGCGCCGCCTACGCGCGGATGCACCCGCCCCTTAAGGGAAAACTCGCAGATGACCGACACTCGCCGCCTGGAGGGCCTATTGGCCCTGATCGCCTTTGGCCTGACCATCCCGGCGGCGAATTGGCTCATCGGCAATCTCGGTACCGTCTGCGTGGCGCAGGGGCCCTGCCTGATCCCGGTGGCGCCGGGCATTCTGGCGCCCTCCGGCGTGCTGATGATCGGCCTGGCCCTGGTCCTACGCGATCTCGTCCAGCGTCGGCTCGGCCTTGGCTTCGCCTGGATGGCCATCCTGGCCGGCACCGCGCTCTCGGCCCTGCTGGCGCCGCCCTCGCTGGTGCTGGCCTCCGCCACGGCCTTCCTGGTCAGCGAGACGGTGGATCTCGCCGTCTATACCCCGCTGCAGCGACGCAACCTCGTGCTGGCCGTGCTGGCCTCGGGCCTGGCCGGGCTCGTGGTGGACAGCGTCTTCTTTCTGCTGATCGCCTTTGGGGATCTGAGCTTCCTGGCCGGTCAGGTGCTGGGCAAGCTCTGGATGGTCCTGCTCGCCCTGCCGCTGACCGCCTGGCTGCGCCGGGCCGATGCCCGGCGCGGCATCCTGCCCGCCTGAGGCGGTCAGCCGCCGGAGAGACAGGACTTCATAAAGTCCTGACGCGCCGTGCCGCTCAGCTTGCGCTGGGCGGCCGTGGCATTGCAGCTCGTCATGCGCTGACGCTGCGCCGCCTGGGCCTGGCTGGCGCCGCCCTGCGGCGTGGCCGTGGCCGGCACCCGCCCGGCGAGGCAGTCGCTCATGAACTGGCGCCGCGCATCACCGCTCACCCCACGCGTGCCGGCCGCGGCGTTGCATTCCTTCATCCGGTTCTGCTGCGCCGTCTGGCCCGCGCTCTGCGCGGGCGCCGGAAGGGGCGCAACGGTGACGGCGAGCAGGGCCAGGGCGGCAAGAACAGCTTTCATGCGATGTCCTCCTGTGCCGCCAGTTCAACACGGCACGGGAGAAAATTCCTCTCACGAAACGTCGCGACGCGCCGGCCTCCCCGGGCTTGGCAACTCTCGGCGCCCTGCGGCATAGAACTAAGCGATGGACGCGCCGCCCCCCCACCCCGGACAGGCCGAGTTTCCCGGGGAGGATTCCGCCTGGGCCACCCTGCTGCGCCTGCGCGACGGGGGCGATGCCGCGTCCCTCGCTCCTGATCCGCTCGCCGGGCTTTTCGCGCCGATCCTCGCACCCGCCGCCGCGCCGGATGGCTGCATGGTCCTCGGTCGCCTGGCGCAGACGCTGGATGGCCGCATCGCCACCGCCTCCGGCTCCAGCCAGTGGATCGGCGGCCGTGCCGACATCCTGCACACCCACCGGTTGCGCGCGCTCTGCCACGCGGTGGTGATCGGCGCCGGCACGGTGCGCCACGACAACCCGCGCCTGACGACGCGCGAGGTGCCGGGGCCGAATCCGGTGCGCGTCGTACTGGACACCGACCGCCGCCTCGGCACGGAATACGGCCTCTTCACCGAGGGCGGCCCGCCCACCCTGCTGGTCTGCGCGGAGGACGCGCAAGGCCCGGACCGCCACGGCGCCGCCGAGGTGTTGCGGGCGCCGCGCGCCGCCATCGGCGGACTGGACCTCTGCGCCCTGCTGCCCATGCTCGCCGCGCGCGGGCTGAAGCGCATCTTCGTGGAGGGCGGCGGGCTGACCATTTCCCGCTTCCTCGCGAGCGGCTGCCTGGACCGGTTGCACGTCACCGTGGCGCCCGTACTGCTCGGCTCCGGCATCCCCGCCTTCACCCTGCCCGAGGCCGCCCGCATCGCCGACGGGCTGCGCTTCGACTGGCAGGTGCGCCAACTCGGTCAGGACGTGCTGTTCGACATCGCCCTACATCGCGCCCGCCCGGCGGTCTGCGCGTGATCGCACGCGGCTTCTGGGCGACCGCGCCCGGCCGGGGCGAGATCCGTACGCAGCCCCTGCCACCCCGCGAACCGGGCCAGGCGCTGGTGCGCGCCCTCGCCAGCGGCGTCTCGCGCGGCACCGAGCGGCTGGTCTTCCACGGCGCCGTGCCGGAAAGCCAGTGGAAAGCCATGCAGGCGCCGCTGCAGCAGGGCGGCTTCCCCTTCCCCGTGCAGTATGGCTATGCCGCCGTCGGCATGGTGGAGGACGGTCCGCCGGAGCTGCTCAACCACCGCATCTTCTGCCTGCACCCGCATCAGGACCGCTTCCTCGCCCCGGCGGCGATGTGCATCCCCCTCCCGGACGCCCTTCCCGACCAGCGCGCCGTGCTCGGTGCGAACATGGAAACGGCTCTCAACATCATCTGGGACGCCGCACCGCTGCCCGGCGAGCGCGTGCTGGTGATCGGCGCCGGCGTGGTCGGGCTGCTCGTCGCCTGGCTGGTGGCGCGCATTCCCGGCACCACCGTCACGGTGCTGGACACCGAGCCCGCCCGCCGCACCGTGGCCGAGGCGCTCGGCGCCCACTTCGCGACGCCGGAGGCGAGCCCCGCCGAGCAGGAGCTGATCATCCATGCCTCGGCCAACCCCGAGGGGCTGCGGAACGCCCTGGCCCATGCCGCCTTCGAGGCGCGCATCATCGAGGCCTCCTGGTATGGCGACAAGCCGGTGACGCTGCCGCTGGGGGAAGCCTTCCATGCGCGGCGACTGACGCTGCGCTCCAGCCAGGTCGGCGCCGTCTCGCCCGCGCTGCGCGGGCGGCGCAGCCATGCGGAGCGCCTTGCTCTGGCCCTGGCTCTGCTGGCCGGAGATGCCGCATTCGACACGCTGCTCGGCCCCGTCATTCCCTTCGAAGAACTGCCCTCGCAGATGCCAGCGCTGCTCGATCCGCCCGCCGGGGCGGTTGCGCCGCTCTGCCCCGTCATCACCTACTGACCCGACCCGCAAACCGCTCCGGAGACCCGCAGCACGATGTTCAGCCTGACGGTCGCCGACCACATCATGGTCGCGCACAGCTTCCGCGGCGAGGGCTTCGGCCCGGCGCAGCGCGTGCACGGCGCCACCTTCGTGGTGGAGGCCGAGTTCCGCGCCGCCGCGCTGGACGAGGACAACCTGCTGGTGGACATCGCCGCCGCCCGCACCGAGCTGCGCCGGCTGCTGGACGCGATCGACTACCGCAACCTCGACACGCTGCCCGAATTCGCCGGCCAGAACACCAGCACCGAGTTCCTCTGCCACTACATCCATGGCCGGCTCTGCGCGGCGGCAAAGGAAGGCCGCCTCGGTGAGAGCGGGCGCAAGGTGGAGGCCATCAAGGTATTGCTGCGCGAAAGTCCGCTCGCCTGGGCCGCCTATGATGCGAAGGTCGCGTGAGATGAAGATAGCGCTGCTCGTCCCTGGCCCCTTCAGCACCATCTCCGGCGGCTACGGCTATGACCGCCGGCTGGTGGAAGGCTTCCGCGCCGCCGGCCACGATATCCAGGTGGTGGAGCTGGAAGGCCGCCATCCCCTACCCGACGCCGCCGCCCAGGCTTCCGCCCGCGCCGCGCTGGACGCCATTCCTGAAGGGACAAGGCTGGTGATCGACGGGCTCGGCCTGCCCGCCTTCGCCCCCTTCGTGGACGAACTGGAGGTGCGCCAGGCGGTCGGGCTGATCCACCACCCCACCGCCATCGAGCCCGGCTATACCGACGAGGATCGCGAGGAGCTGAAGCAGCGCGAGAGCCTGATCTTCCCGCGGCTCGCCCGGCTGGTCGCCACCTCCCGCCTCACCGCCGACCGGCTGCCGCTGGAATTCGGCGCTGAGAAGGAGCGCATCGGCGTGGTCGAGCCCGGCACCGATCCGGCGCCGCGCAGCAAGGGCTCGGGCGGTCCGGGCTGCGCCATCCTCGCGGTCGGCGTGCTTGTGCCGCGCAAGGGGCATGACGTGCTGCTGCGCGCCCTGGCCCGGCTCACCGATCTGGAATGGAGCCTGACCATCGCCGGCGCCCCCCGCGACCCCGTGCATGCCAAGAGCCTCGTTGCGCTCGCCGAGGAACTGAACATCGCCCAGCGCGTCACCTTCGCCGGCGAGGTGCGGCAGGAAGGGCTGGAGGCGCTCTATGCCCGCGCCGACCTCTTCGCCCTTGCGACGCATTGGGAAGGCTACGGCATGGCCGCGGCCGAGGCCCTGGCGCGCGGCCTGCCCGTGGCCATCACCGCCGGTGGCGCCATCGCCGATCTGGTGCCGACGGAAGCCGGGGTGATCGCCGCGCCGGGCGACGCCAATTCGCTCTCCCGTGCCATGCGCCGCGTCATCTACGACCCCGCGCTGCGCGCCGAGATGGCCGAGGCCGCCTGGGCCGCCGGCCAGAAGCTGCCGCGCTGGACCGACCGCGCGCAGGCCTTCGCCGCCGAGCTGGACGCCGCCGGGGCATGAGCGAAGGCTTCGAGGCCGAATGGCTCGCCCTGCGCGAGCCCTTCGACGCGCGCGCGCGCAACTTCGGCCTGGCGCTCGCGCTGGCGGATGCGCTGCCGCCGCGCCCCCATCTCGTGGATCTCGGCGCCGGCACAGGGGCGCTGCTGCGTTGGCTGGCGCCGCTGCTCGCCCGCTCGCAGCGCTGGACGCTGGTGGACGCGAATGCCGCCCTGCTGGAGGAGGCGATCACCACCATCGAGGAGCGGGCCATCCTCGCTGGCTGGACCACCACCTGGCCGAAGAAGCGCACCCTGCTGGTGCACACGCCGCAGGGGGTCTGGCGCGTCGAGGCCATGCTGGCCGATCTCGCCGCCGGGCCGCGTGCCTTGCCGCTGGAGGGGGCGGATGCGGTGGTCAGCACTGCCCTCTGCGACCTGGTCTCCCGCCCCTGGGTCGAGGCCATGGCCGCAGCGCTGAGGGTGCCTTTCTACGCCGCGCTGAACGTGGACGGGCGCGAGCGCTTTTTCCCACCACACCCCGCGGACCGCCTCGTGGCGCAGGGCTTCCGGCGCGACCAGAGGCGCGACAAGGGCTTCGGCGGCGGCGCTCTCGGCCCCGCGGCGCCGGCGGCGATGACGCAGGCCTTCCGGGTACGCGGCTTCACCGTGCGCACCGCACCGAGCCCCTGGCGCATCGGCGCCGGCACGCCAACCATGGCCGATGCCCTGGCGGAAGGCCATGCGCGGGCGGCGATGGCGGCCCTGCCGCGCAGTCTGGCACCCCGTCTGCGGGACTGGGCGGCGGCACGCCGGGCGCAGGCCATGCGCGGGCGGCTGTCGGCGTGGATCGGGCATGCCGATCTGCTCGCCCTGCCTAAGGGAAAAAGATCGGGGGGTCCGGCGCACTGCCTCGGACAGTCCCCCGAACCCCCTTCTTCTTTCTGTCCGTTGGGCGAAGAATGAGGGAGAACGGCGCGCCTTCGACAACAAAGGGAGAGAAGCATGCCTCTGCTCGGCTGCATCGCGGATGATTCGACCGGCGCCACCGACCTCGCCGCCATGCTGGTGGCCAATGGCATGACCACGGTGCAGGTCATCGGCGTGCCGCAGGGACCAATGCCGGAGGCGGATGCCATCGTCGTCGCGCTCAAGTCGCGCACCGCGCCGGTGGCCGAGGCCGTGGCCGAAAGCCTCGCCGCCTGCGAGGCACTGCTGGCCGCAGGCGCGAAGCAGATCTTCTTCAAGTACTGCTCGACCTTTGACAGCACGGACGAGGGCAATATCGGCCCCGTGGCAGACGCGCTACTGAAGCGACTGCAGTCCGGCTTCGCCATCGCCTGCCCCGCCTTCCCGGCCAACAATCGCTCGATCTACATGGGCCACCTCTTCGTCGGCCAGACACTGCTGAACGAGAGCGGGATGGAGAACCATCCGCTGACGCCGATGAAGGACGCCAACCTCGTGCGCGTGCTGTCGCGCCAGACCGAGGGAGGCGTGGGGCTGGTGCCCTTTCCCATCGTCGAGCAGGGCGCTGCCGCCATCCGCCGCGAGTTCACCCGCCTGAAGGAGGCCGGGCGCCGCTACGCCATCACCGACGCGGTGACGGACGCCCACCTGCGCATGCTGGGCGAGGCCTGCGCCGAGCACGCCCTGATCACTGGCGGCTCCGGCATCGCCATGGGCCTGCCCGACAACTTCCGTGCCAAGGGCCTGCTGCCCGAGCGCGGCGACGCCGCCAGCCTGCCGCCACCGCGCGGCGCCATGGCCGTGGTGGCCGGCTCCTGCTCGCGCGCGACGCTCGGCCAGATCGGGCTGGCGCGCGACCACGTGCCGACGCTGGAGCTCGACGCGCTGGCCAAGCCGGATGCGCAGGCGCTGATCGACGAGGCGCTCGCCTGGGTGGAGGGCAAGCTCTCCGAGGAACGACCGGTGGTCATCGCCGCCTCGGCACCGCCGGAGAAGGTGGCGGCGCTGCAGCAGAAGCTCGGGCGCGAGGCGGCGGGCACGCTGGTGGAGCACGCGATCGCCGGCATCGCCCAGGCGCTGGTGGAGCGTGGCGTCGGCCGCCTCGTGGTGGCTGGTGGGGAGACCTCGGGCGCCGTGGTGCAGAAGCTCGGCGTGACCAGCCTGCGGATCGGCCCGCAGATCGACCCGGGCGTGCCCTGGACCTATGCCGAGCCGGGCGGCCTGCATCTGGCGCTGAAGTCCGGCAATTTCGGCGCCCGCGACTTCTTCCTGAAGGCCTTCGCAGCATGACCGAGAACGAACTGCGCGACCTCCTCTGCGAGCTTGGCGCCAGCCTCTTCGCCCGCGGCTATTCCGTCGGCAGCGCCGGCAATATCAGCGTGCGCCTGCCCGACGGCTACCTGATGACGCCGACCAACTCCTCGCTGGGTCGGCTGAAGGCCGACCGCATCAGCAAGCTGGACACCGACTGGAAGCACATCGGCGGCGACAAGCCCTCCAAGGAGGTGTTCATGCACCGCGCCGTGCTGACGGCGCGGCCCGAGGCGGGCGCGGTGGTGCATCTGCATTCCACCTATGCCACCGCCATCGGCTGCCTGGCCGCACCGGGCGAGACGGCGCCGATCCCGCCGCTGACGCCCTATTTCGTCATGCGGGTCGGCCGCGAGTTGCCGGTGATTCCCTATTACCGCCCCGGCGATGCCGCGATGGAGCCGGCCATCCATGAGGCAGCGAAATCCGCGCGCGCCATGTTGCTGGCGAACCACGGTCCCGTGGTCTCCGGCAAGACGCTGACGGATGCCGTCTATGCCGCCGAGGAGCTGGAGGAATCCGCGCGTCTCGCCCTGCTGCTGCGTGGTGCGGCTGCCCGCGAACTGACCTCTGCCCAGGTGGACGACCTCCTCACCACGTTCGGCTGAACGGATGGCGGGGTCCGGGGGGATACTATCCCCCCGGCGGGGGTTCAGGCGGCAGCGCCCCCTGATTTTCCGGCGCAAATACCTGGAGCGCCCCCGGCCAGCTCCGGCACTTCAACGGCGCGCGCATGGTCAGCACCTCGCCATCCAGCGTGACGCTGAGCTTCCGCCGATGGGAAAGGATCTCCACCTCCGGCACCGCGCGCATCTCGAAATCCCGGTCCTCGCGCAGGCGGCCCCGCAGGGCGCGGACGAACATCCGGACGACCGCGAGGCGGCTGTGGTGCCGGGCGATGCAGAGGCAGAGCTCACCCTGATCCAGCGCGCAGCGCCGGCCCGGGTTCGGCAGGCTGGTGCTGTAGAGATTGTTGCCGATGAAGACGAGCGGCGTGCGCAGCCGCTCCCCCCAGCCTTCCGCCCGCACGGTCAGGCGGTGTCGGGTGAAGCGCCAGAGGGCGCGCAGCGTGGCCAGCACGGTCGCCGGATTCTTCGGCAGGCCGAGGCGGGACTGCTCGTACTCGCGCCAGCGCACGATGTCGGCATAGAGGCCGACGGTGGCGTTGTTGATGAAGATGCGGTCGTTGATCCGGGCCACGTCGATGGACTGCAGATGGCCGGCGGCGATGACCGCGACCGCATCCTCCACCTCCAGCGGGAGGCCGAGATCCTTGGCGAAGTGATTCCGGGTGCCGAGCGGCAGCACGCCGAAGGGCCGCCCGCTGCCCGCCACAAGGCCGGCCGAGGTGCCGATAGTGCCATCCCCGCCGCCCACCACAATGCCATCCCACGGCTCGCCCAGAGCCGTCTCGACGGCCTGGCGCAGCTCGGCCCCCTCCACCTGTGCCACCGAGGCGGTGACGCCATGCCGCGCAAAGGCTTCGGTGAGGCGCTCGGTGACGTCTTCGCCCTTCACCGACCCGCCACCGGCATTGATGATGACCTTGATGCGCATGCCCGAAGCCTCTGCAAACCCGGCAGGGAAAAGCCCCACGGCAGCGGCGGTTGCCCGGCGCCGGCCTCTGCCCCGGCGCATTCATCCGAAGGGGAAGATGTGCGCCGGAACAGGAGCTTGCCGGCGCTTCCTGGCACGAGCCCGCACTAAAGCGACGCGCCGGGATCGAGCCGCTGGATATAGCTGCGCCACGAGGTGCGTTCGGCGATGCGTTCGTAGAGTGCGATCGCCGCCTGGTCGGCTTCGGGAACGAACCAGCGCAGGTGACTCCATCCGCGCACCCGACCCAGTTCCCCGACCGCCTCGACCAGTGCGCGGGCGATGCCGCGTCCGCGCACCTCCGCCCGCACGAAGAGGTCGTCGAGCTGGCCGCAGCGGCGCGCGAAGACGAGCTCCGGCAGGTCATAGAAGAGGGCGAAGCCCTGCGGCGCGTCGCCCTCCCAGGCCACGAGCAGCTCGGTGCGGGCGTCGGCGGCGAGCAGCGCGGCGATGGCCCCGGCATCCGCCGTTGCCTGCCCGTGCAGCACGCCACGCATTTCCGCCGCATAGGCGCCCAGCAGCGGCGCCAGTAAAGCGGCCTCGCCGCTGCCGGCGGGCCGGATGCTCAGGGACATGCCGTCAGATCGATTTCGTCGACCAGCGCCTCGCCGCGGAAGAAGCGGCCGATATTGGCCGTGGCGCCGCGCACCTTGGCCTCCATGGCGTCCAGCGTGCCGGCAGCGATATGCGGCGTCAGCACGGCATTCGGCAAGGCGAAGAGCGGGTTGTCGGGGCGCGGCGGCTCCGGCTCAAAGACGTCGATGCCGGCTGCGCGGATGGTGCCGGCCTGCAGCGCACGGGCCAGCGCGGCCTCGTCCACCACGGCGCCGCGGGCGCAGTTGACCAGCACCGCATCCCGCCGCATCCGGGCAAAGGCGTCGTCGCTGAACATGTGGTGCGTCTCCGCGGTCGCCGGCAGGTGCAGGGAGATCACCTCGGACTCGCGCAGCAACTCGTCCAGCTCGACGCGCCGGAAATTCAGCGCCAGTTCCAGTCCTTCCGGCAGCCGCTGGTAGGGGTCGGCGTAGAGCCCGCGCACCTTGAAGGGCTGCAGCAGGGCGGCGAGCGCCGAGCCGATGCGCCCCATGCCAACGATCCCCACAGTGCGCCCCCGCAGGTTGCGCGAGACGGGGCGCAGCGCCGTGCCCAGCCACTCGCCGCGCCGAATGGCGGCATCGGTGCGCGGGATATGGCGGAGGCAGGCGAAGATCAGCGCCAGGGCATGCTCGCTGACCACATCGGCGGTGCCGGAGGGATTGATGGCGAGGCGGATGCCGCGCTCGCGCAGCTCGACGATCGGCGTCTCGCCCTGCCAGCCGACGCCCTGGTGCTGCACGAGCTTCAGGCGTGGCGCCTTCGCGACCCATTCGGGGCGCAGCACGGCGGGGGCGACGATCACCGCATCGGCAAGGGCCAGCTTTTCCACCCGCTCCGCATCATCATTGGCCGAGAGGGTCAGCAGCTCGCAGCCTTCCGGCATGCTGGCGCGCCACAGGGCATAAACCGCCTCCGGCGCATAGCTCAGATACAGGATGCGGCGAATGTTCTCAGGCATGGGGTCCCCTCTCCGGACGCCGCATCGCGGCGGCATCCGGAGAAGCTAGGCCAGAGCGCGTGCCGCGCAAAGCCAGGCGCGGGAGGGGTCCTTCCCTCCCGCGATGCTCCAGACGTCGCCGTCTGGATCAGTTGCCGGCGGCGCTGTCCTGCTGCGGCTCTTCCGAAGCCGGCATGGACGTCGCGTCCGCCATCGGCTCGGATTCGGCCGTCATGGAAGGCGCGGGCGCCTCAGCCTTCTTGCGGGCGCGGGTGGCGGCCGCCTTCTTCGCGGCTTCGCTGCGCCCCGCGGAAGCGCGCTTCGTCTCCGGCGCCTTCTCCGCCGTCTCGGGGGCCGTCATCGGCGCGGCCTCAGCCTCCGTCGCGCGGCTGCGCGTGCGGCGTGGCGTCGCCGACTTGCGCGTGGCAGCAGGCTTCGGCGCCGCCGTGCGACGCGTCGCGGCGGGCTTGCGCGCCGTCGCGGTCTTCCGCGTGGAGGCGCTACGGCTGGCCGCCGGCTTGCGCGTCGCGGTGCTGCGGCTCGTGCTGGCGGTTTTGGTCGCAGCCGGCTTCCGCGCCGTCGCGGCCTTCCGCGTGGAGGCGCTACGGCTGGCCGCCGGCTTGCGCGCGGTGGTCGCCTTCGCCGTGCGGGTGCCCGTCGCCTTGCGCGCGGTGGTCGCCTTCGCCGTGCGGGTGCCCGCCGGCTTGCGCGCGGTGGTCGCCTTCGCCGTGCGGGTGCCCGTCGCCTTGCGCGCGGTGGTCGCCGCCTTGCGCGCGGTGGTCGCCGTCTTC
>Ga0180218_1000363_pt1 | contig 49918 bp, 40 predicted proteins | sample eDN3rd37CKraftBY_FD_151334 | JGI IMG/M metagenome (GOLD analysis project Ga0180218, IMG submission 151334) | Enriched backyard soil microbial communities from Emeryville, California, USA - eDNA 3rd pass 37_C Kraft BY (version 2) (version 2) | ecosystem: Environmental > Terrestrial > Soil >... | reverse complement strand
CGAACCAAATTCCTTGGCCAGCACCGTCGTGATCGCCGCCGTCAGCGTCGTCTTGCCGTGGTCAACGTGGCCAATCGTTCCTACGTTTACGTGCGGTTTGGTCCGCTCAAACTTACCTTTTGCCATGATTCATCCCATCAATATTTTCAAGGAAACAAAATTCTAGCCGCCCACCGGAAGGTGGGCGGAACCCATATTACTTACCGCGTGCGCTGATGACTTCGTCAGCGACGTTCTTGGGAGCTTCTGCGTACTGCTTGAACTCCATGGTGTAGGTCGCCCGACCTTGAGTCTGCGAACGCAGGCTGGTCGAATAACCGAACATTTCGGCCAGGGGCACCTCGGCCTTGATGATCTTGCCACCGCCGGGGATGTCGTCCATGCCCTGGACCATGCCGCGCCGCGAGGACAGGTCGCCCATCACGGTGCCCGCGTAGTCTTCGGGGGTTTCGACTTCGACGGCCATCATGGGCTCGAGCAGCACGGGGCTGGCCTTGCGCATGCCGTCCTTGAAAGCCATGGAAGCAGCCATGCGGAACGCGTTTTCGTTCGAGTCGACATCGTGGTACGAACCGAAGAACAGCGTAACCTTGACGTCGACCACCGGGTAACCGGCCACCACGCCCGCAGGCAGGGTTTCCTGGATGCCCTTGTCGACCGCCGGGATGTACTCGCGCGGAACCACGCCACCCTTGATGGCGTCGACGAACTCGTAGCCGCCACCGGGTTCGAGGGGCTCGAGCTTGAGCACCACGTGGCCGTACTGGCCGCGGCCGCCCGACTGCTTGACGAACTTGCCTTCGATCTCTTCGCAGGTCTTGCGAATGGTTTCGCGGTAGGCCACCTGGGGCTTGCCGACGTTGGCTTCAACGCCGAACTCGCGGCGCATGCGGTCGACCAGAACCTCGAGGTGGAGCTCGCCCATGCCCGAGATGATGGTCTGGCCCGATTCTTCGTCGGAACGCACGCGGAAGGAAGGATCTTCTTGCGCCAGGCGGGACAGGGCAAGACCCATCTTCTCTTGGTCGGTCTTGGTCTTGGGCTCGACAGCCTGCGAAATGACGGGCTCGGGGAACTCCATCTTTTCGAGCAGGATGTGCTGGCCGACGTCGCACAGGGTTTCACCCGTGGTGACGTCTTTCAGGCCCACCACGGCAGCGATGTCGCCCGCCAGAACCTCTTTGATCTCGGCGCGGTTGTTGGCGTGCATCTGCAGGATGCGGCCGATACGCTCTTTCTTGCCCTTGACGGGGTTGTAGACCGTTTCGCCGGCATGCAGGACGCCCGAATACACGCGCACGAAGGTCAGCTGGCCAACGAACGGGTCGCTCATCAGCTTGAAAGCCAGCGCCGAGAACTTGGCGTTGTCGTCGGCCGGCAGGCTGATGGGGTTGCCGTCGTCGTCCATGCCTTCGACAGGAGGAATGTCGACCGGCGAGGGCAGGTAGTCGAGCACGGCGTCGAGCATGCGCTGCACGCCCTTGTTCTTGAAGGCGGTGCCGCACAGCATGGGCTGGATTTCGCCGGCAATGGTGCGCAGGCGCAGGCCCAGGTTGATCTCGTCTTCGGAGAGCTCGCCCGACTCGAGGTACTTGTTCATGAGCTCTTCGTTGGCTTCGGCAGCCGACTCGACCAGCTTCTCGCGCCATTCTTCGGCGTCATCCTGCAGCTCGGCGGGGATGTCGACGTAATCGAACTTGGTGCCCTGGGAGGCTTCGTCCCAGATGATGCCGCGCATCTTGACCAGGTCGACCACGCCCTTGAAAGTGTCTTCAGCGCCGATGGGGATGACGATGGGCACGGGGTTGGCCTTCAGGCGCAGCTTCAGCTGGTCGTAGACCTTGAAGAAGTTGGCGCCCGTGCGGTCCATCTTGTTGATGAACGCAAGACGGGGCACACCGTACTTGTTGGCCTGACGCCAGACGGTTTCGGACTGGGGCTGCACACCGCCCACCGCGCAATAGACCATGCAAGCGCCATCGAGAACGCGCATGGAACGCTCGACTTCAATGGTGAAGTCGACGTGTCCCGGGGTGTCGATGATGTTGATGCGATGCTCGGGGCGATCGCCCGCCATACCGCGCCAGAACGCAGTGGTTGCAGCCGAGGTGATGGTGATGCCACGCTCTTGTTCCTGCTCCATCCAGTCCATGGTGGCCGAGCCTTCATGGGTTTCGCCAATCTTGTGGTTGACGCCGGTATAGAACAGAATGCGCTCGGTAGTAGTGGTCTTCCCTGCGTCGATGTGGGCAGAGATACCGATGTTGCGGTAGCGCTCGATGGGGGTTTTGCGGGCCATGATTTGTAAGTCCTTAGATTACCAACGGAAATGGCTGAAAGCCTTGTTGGCTTCGGCCATTTTGTGCGTGTCTTCGCGTTTTTTCATTGCTCCGCCGCGTCCTTCGGAAGCGTCGAGCAATTCGCCGGCCAGGCGCAAGTCCATCGATTTCTCGCCACGCTTCTTGGCAGCTTCACGCAGCCAGCGCATGGCCAGGGCCAGGCGGCGCACAGGGCGCACTTCGACTGGAACCTGATAGTTGGCGCCGCCAACCCGTCGGCTCTTGACTTCGACGACGGGCTTGATGTTGTTGATCGCGGTGTTGAACACTTCGATGGGCTCTTTGCCAGTTTTAGCCTGAATGTGATCAAAGGCGCCGTAGATGATGCGCTCTGCAACGGCCTTCTTACCGGACAACATGACGACGTTCATGAATTTGGCGAGCTCTACGCTGCCGAATTTGGGATCGGGGAGGATCTCACGCTTGGGTACTTCGCGACGACGAGGCATTTTAAAACTTCCTTGTGACAGTTCAGTTGAGCCGCTTCTTGCGGCCTCGGCCATCTATAAGGAGATGACCACTTACATGCCATGGGCGAACCCACGGCCGCACCAATACGACTGGTCGGGCCAGCCGAATGAAAACTTAAGCTTTCTTGGGGCGCTTGGCACCGTACTTGGAACGCGCCTGCTTGCGGTCTTTCACGCCTTGCAGGTCGAGCGAGCCACGCACGATGTGGTAGCGAACACCGGGCAGATCCTTGACACGACCGCCGCGCACCAGAACTACCGAGTGCTCTTGCAGGTTGTGGCCTTCGCCGCCGATGTAGGAAATGACTTCAAAGCCATTGGTAAGGCGCACCTTGGCGACCTTACGAAGGGCCGAGTTGGGCTTCTTGGGGGTGGTGGTGTACACACGAGTGCAGACACCACGGCGCTGGGGGCAGTTTTCGAGCGCGGGGCTCTTGCTGCTGGCGCGGCTGACTTCGCGCGGCTTGCGCACGAGTTGACTAATGGTTGGCATGACCTTTACGCATCCTGTGGTTTTTACGCGCCCAGGCAATGGGCGAGCATTGAACGTACTAGTACTAATAAAACAAGTACCAATTTTTCGCCTAGGCTTTTATTATTCTTGAATGCACCACGCACTTGCGAAAACGCGCATTTGCCGAACGTAAAAACAACTTAGGCGGTCGCAATAACCGCCTAGCACAAAACATGTAAAAGAGCGGGTATTGCCAAAACCGCAAAAATGCTTCGGGGGCGTTTTTACGGTTAGCTGGCCATATTAGCATGGGCAAAGCCCCAAGGTCAATGCCTGAGGTGTACCCTGGGCTTGGCGCGTGCTGCTCGACCACCCCACGCCGCTAAGCTTTCACGGAGACTGGCGGCAGGCCTGATCACGACTCAAAGCCCCAGGCACCCCTTAAGACCCAGGGACACGGCTATGCAATGGGAATATCGGCAATTCGCCGCAGCAAATACATTAGCGCAACCCGTTCGGCCTCATTGATCTCATTGAAGGTTTCCTCGGACACAACATCGATGCGTGCAGACGCCTGGGCAGACAGGGCCCGACCTTCGGCAGTGAGGGAAACAATGACCTTTCGGGCATCGGAAGGGTCTTCTTCGGAGAGCAATAGCCCGCGCCCGCCCAACCGACTGATTATTCCGCGTATCGACGCGTGGTCGGTCACAGTGTGCCGGGCAAGGTCACTTTGCGAGCATATGCCTCGCTCTAGCAGCGTAGCAAGCACTATGTATTGGGCCGCTGTCAGCTGGAACTCGTTCAGATAATACTGAAAGATGGTGACATGCCGTTGGTAGGCCCGCCGAAGAAGATATCCAACACGCTCGTCAAGCTGCAGTTGATACGGGGTCTTGACCGGCTCTTGGGGGCCACCTTCGACCACCTCAAGGGAAAGATTAGCCACACGCCGAAGCAAATACTTCAAGGCCCTTTTCTCGGTATCGTCAATACCGTTGAAAGTATCTTCTGATACGTCGTCGATATGGGTAAAGGCCTTTTCAGCGATGACTTCGCCCTGAGAGGTAAGCGACACGGTGACTTTGCGCGCATCGGACGAGTCTACCTGCGTCGTCAACAGCCCGCGCTTCTTCAAGCGACTGACAATACCTCGAATGGTTGTGTGGTCGATGGCAGTAAACCGTGCCAGATCGCTTTGCGAGCAAGTTCCGCGCTCAAGCAAGTTGGCCAATGCAATGTACTGTGCAGCCGTAAGATCGAATTCACTTAAATGGGCATGAAAGATCATGACGTGCCGTTGGTATGCCCGACGAAGCAAATGCCCGACCCGCTCTTCCAGGCATAAACGAAAGCCCGAAAGCTCAGACGCGAACGAGAGCCCCGCGTCGTCAGGCGAAGCTGACTGCGCCGTGTTTGTTGAATGGCCCGTCATAACCCCCTCGGTTTCAATTGTTCATGGTGCCGGCCGGAAGCTACTCGACGAGCTTTCCTTCCAGGACCACAGGCTCTCCGTCGAGCTTGATAGTACAACCTCGAACAGGGATATCAATGTGGCATTTAGTGCTGCGGTCGCCGCCCACTTCGGTATTGGGGCCAAGGGAAAACATGAAGTTTCCTGCAAAAGCCCGGGCATCTTCGCCGATGGTTGCCTCACGATCGTAAAGCGCCATCGCAGACCAACGTGCTCGCTTCTGCACCCCCCATCCGACATGAGAAAAAGCATAGGCCTCAGGCTCGTCAAAGAACTCCATATAGTCGCGCAGCAACTCAGCTTCGACACCGCCGTTGATTTGGGTGACATAACCATTCTCCACGATCATTTCGATCTGATCCCGTAGATAGCTTTTCTGCGGAATGAGTATATCGCCCTTGTCGAGCACTACCCTTCCCTGAGCGCCGCCTTCGCGTGGCCAGGTGAACTGAAAGCCACTGGGCCAGTGATCCCAGCGACCGGGCTCATCCACAAAGCCATATTCGCAAATGACCGGATACTGGCCAAGCGGCAACTGCAAATCGGTGCCCGCCTGAGATGTGACATGCATCAACTTGGCCTTTTCAAGCTTGGCAGCCGCCGCCTTGACACGGTCGCGGTCTTCAAGCGAGGGCAGCATGCGCATCAGTATCTCTGGTGGCTCAACCACCAACAGAATCTTCGTACCGCTTTTCAGAATCTCGAGCTGCTCTGGCGAAAACAGCAAGAGCATCAGGTCAAGCACCAGATCACTTTCCTTTAGCGCGGCAACTGCCGCCCTGTTGCCTGAAAGCGCGGTCGTGCCCAGGTACGCAATGGGATCCCGACTTAGCGAAAGGTGTCCATTGACCGGAGGCAACTCCAGCCGATTGGCAATAGCGCCCATGGCAGCGATTGCCTGTATCGCTGTCGACAACGTCTGGGGATGCGTGTTCCCACTCGTAAGCACCGTGACGTTGTGTCCGGGTTTCACATTCGACAAGGCCAGGACATGCTTCCAGCCCTCGACCAACTGATAGTCCGCAATAGCCATTTTTCAACTCCTTTGCACCAAACCGGTGCCACCTTAATGGGATCCCAGCGCTAGAAAATACTACACCTATTTCTAAGTCTTAGGTGACATTATTTTTAAGTACTATCTAATTATCTTTCTATAAGCAGAGCAAGGTCAACGGCTATATATAGGTGCAAACACTATTATATTTATACTTTAAGGACTTTTTTCCGTATAGGGATAACCACAATATGCCTTATTAACTTGTCGCCTATATCCTATAAAAAAGCAGCAGGTTAACAAGGAGATCAAGTTGAAATCAAATACACGGATAGCCGTCGTCGGTGGCGGCCTGGGCGGTCTCGCTGCGGCGCGCCTTTTGCAGAAGGCCGGCGTCAATGCGCAGGTATACGAGCAAGCCCCCTCGTTCCTCAAACTGGGCGCAGGAATCCATATCTCTCCCAATGTGATGAAAGTCATGCGGGCGATGGGTATCGAAAAAGAACTCGAGGCGGTGGGGTCCAGTCCTGATCGTTGGCGTAGCCGTGATGGGGTAAGCGGCGAGATCCTGTTCGAAATAGCCCTTGGCGATATCGCACGACAGCGCTTTGGCGCAAGCTACCTAACCGTGCGTCGCGGCGACTTCCACGAACTGATGCTGAACACCCTTCAGTCCGGAACCATTCACTTCGGGAAAAAGCTGGTCGAGCTGAACGACGACGGCCATTGCATTACCTTGAATTTCGAAGATGGCACGACCGACGAGGCCGACCTTGTCATCGGTGCCGACGGTATCAACTCGAAAATTCGAGAAAAGCTGCTCGGCCCGGAACGGCCCAACTACACAGGCGACATTGCGCACCGCGCCATGTTTTCAGCCAAAGGGCTGAAGGGCTTCGAGTCGGATCAATGCTCTAAATGGTGGAGCGGCGATCGACATATCGTCATCTACTATGTCGACAAGCATCGCGACGAAATCTATTACGTAACCGGCGTGCCGTATCCACAATGGAACACCACGGAAAGCTGGTTGCCCAGCAGCCGCGACGAAATGCGCGAGGCATTCGCCGGCTGGCACCCGGCCATCCAGTCGCTCATCGATGCAACCCAAGAGGTCACAAAATGGCCATTAATGGACCGCAATCCACTGCCCATCTGGAGCGAAGGACGGCTGGTCATGCTTGGCGATGCCTGCCACCCCATGAAACCCCATATGGCCCAGGGCGCTGGCATGGCAATCGAAGATGCAGCAATGCTGGTCAGATGTCTCCAGGAAACAGGCCTGGATAACCACGAAGCCGCCTTCCAACTCTATAAGGCGAATCGTAGCGAGCGAGCCACCCGCGTACAACGCGTGTCCAAGCAGAACTCATGGCTGCGTTTCGGAGAAGACCCTTCGTGGTGCTTTGGTTATGACGTTTTTGAAGTTCCTTTGGTGTCCGCAGAATCCCGACAAGAGCACGGACTTGCTCATTCCAGCGAATAGGACGAACAAAATGATTAGAAAACTTATCTACACGCTTTCCATTGCATCGCTCGCTAGCGCAAGCGCCGTTGCGCAAGCACAGGAGCCGATCCGAATCGGTGAAATCAACAGCTATCGGCATCAACCCGCATTTGTCGAGCCACATAAGCACGGCATGGAATTGGCTGTCGAAGAAATCAATGCAGCAGGCGGTGTGCTTGGCAGGCCCCTGGAAATGCATTTCCGCGACGACAATGCCAACCCCGGAGACGCCGTTCGCGTCGCCGACGAATTAGTGTCGCGCGAGAACGTAGACCTGCTTACGGGCGTCATGCTTTCACACGTCGGCCTGGCCGTTGCCGACTTCGCCAACAGAAAGAAAATTCTCTACGTAGCTTCCGAGCCGGTTACCGACAAGATCGTATGGGAGCAGGGCAACAAGTATACGTTCAGGCTGAACACATCGACGTACATGCAAGCGGCGATGATCGCGCCGCTTGCCGCCAAAATGAAGCGCAAGCGCTGGGCCGTGGTTTATCCCAATTATGAAATGGGCCAGGCGGCCGTCGCGGCGTTCAAGGAGCAAATGCTCAAGTTGCAGCCCGACGTCGAATTTGTTTCCGCCCAGCCCGTTCCCGTTGGCAAGATCGACGCGGCGGCCACGGTGCAAGCGCTCTTGGCCGACAAGCCCGATGCCATCTTTTCCTCGATCTGGGGGGGTGATCTGCTGCGCTTTCTGCGTGAAGGGCGCTCCCGCGGCCTGCTCAACGACGACATGAAAGTGGCCTCATTGTTCCTGGGCGAACCCGAATACCTGGACTTCCTCGGCAAAGAGGCCCCCGTGGGCTGGACAGTGCTTGGCTACCCCTGGTACGACCTGAAGACCCCCGAAAACGAGAAGTTCGTCAAAGCCTACCAGGCCAAGTTCAATGACTACCCTCGCCGTGGTTCGGTCATCGGGTATACAACCATTTACGCGATTGCCGCTGCCATCGAAAAGGCCGGCAGCACCGACACGGAAGCCATGATCAAAGCTTTGGAAGGGCTTGACCTTACCTCGCCGACCGGCCCCGTTCACTTCCGTGCTGCCGACCACCAGGCCACCATGGGCATCTACGCCGGCACGGTAGCCCTTCGGGACGACAAAGGCATTATGGTTGATTGGGAGTTCCTCGACGGCAAAGACTACCTGCCCACCGAAGAAGACGCGCTCAAGCTGCGTCCAAAAAAATAAACACAAGGAACCACTGTGGTGCGCGTAAAGCATTATGAGAGAAGGTCACCCATATGACACTTGATAATCTGTTATTGCAGATGCTCAACGGCCTGGCAAGTGCGTCTACTTTGTTCTTGCTGGCGTCAGGGCTCTCGTTGATCTTCGGGGTCAGCCGCATAGTCAACTTTGCCCATGGCTCACTTTATATGGCGGGCATCTATCTGGCGTACTCCATCATTACCGCTTTCGGCACCGGTGGCATTGCATTCTGGGCGGGGATACTCGTGGCAGCGCTTGCGGTTGCCGCCCTTGGCGTGTTTATCGAAGTTGTCGTACTCAGGCGCATTTACCATGCACCTGAACTCATACAGCTTCTGGCCACCTTCGCTGTCGCCCTGATCATTCGCGACATCGCGCTGTACTTCTGGGGGCCCGAGGAAATCTCGGGTCCCCGGGCGCCTGGCTTGACCGGCGGCGTCACTATCTTCGGCCAGCTGTTCCCCGTGTACAGCCTACTCATGATCGCGGCGGGCCCGGTCGTTTTTGCCGGCCTATGGCTGTTGTTGAGGCGTACGCGCTGGGGCATCTTGATCCGCGCAGCCACTCAAGACCGCCATATGGTGGCCGCACTTGGCGTGAACCAAGTGTGGCTGTTCACCAGCGTGTTCGCTCTGGGTGCCTTTCTGGCGGGCTTGGCTGGCGCCCTTCAAATCCACAACGAAGCGGCCTCGCTCGAGATGGACCTCAGGGCTAGCGTCGACGCTTTCGTCGTGGTGGTCGTTGGCGGGCTAGGCAGCGTACCTGGCGCCTATCTTGCTGCCCTTATCATCGCCGAGGCGCGCGCACTATGTACCTTTCTCGGTACGGTAGAGATTTTCGGATTCCGCATCTCGTTTGCCGATCTCACACTGGTCGTCGATTTCGCCATCATGGCCGCCGTCCTGGTATTGCGACCCTATGGTCTGCTGGGCAAGCGCGAGAGCACAAGTCACGACGCACATATCGCTCCTACACCCTTGAACAAGGCACGCCGCAGCCAACGCGCACTCGGCGTGGTGGTACTGGCTCTTGTTGCGCTCTCTCCCTTGCTCAGTTCGGCCTATCCATATCTACCCACCCTAAGCATCGAATTACTCATTGCCGCCTTATTTGCAGGCAGCCTGTATTTCATATTGGGTCCCGGAGGCATGGTTTCGTTCGGGCACGCCGCATTTTTCGGCCTTGCCGCGTATGGCGCCGGTATCGCGTCCACCAACCTGGGTCTGCCCGTAGGGCTGGCCATGGTCGTCGGTGTAGTGGTTGCCATGCTCGCGGCCATCGTCTTCGGCTGGTTCAGCGTGCGCCTTTCCGGCGTATATATGGCCATGCTCACCCTTGCACTTGCCCAGCTTGCCTGGTCCATAGTCTTCCAGTGGGATGACTTCACCGGCGGCAGCAACGGGCTCGTCGGCATATGGCCACCGGAATGGCTGGGCAACAATGTCGCATTCTTCTACTTCGCTCTTGTCATTGTTGTCGCCAGCATGTACGCCATGCGCCGCATGCTGTTTTCAGGCTTCGGCTATTCACTCAGGGCCGCCCGCGACTCCTCCTTGCGCAGCGATGCAATCGGCATCAACGTAAAGCGGGTGCAGTGGGTTGCCTTCGTGCTGGCTGGTGCATTCTGCGGCATAGCCGGTACCGTCTTCGTCTTCAGCAAGGGCAGCATTTCCCCCAACTCGCTGCAGATGGCGTGGTCGCTTGACGGCCTGATCATGATATTGCTGGGCGGCGCACAAGCGTGGCTGGGCCCCATCGTGGGCAGCACGGTATTCACTGTCCTGAAAGATTCCCTGGCTCGAGAGTCCATATACTGGGGCGGCATGCTGGGGGTCACCATTCTCGTGCTGATACAGCTCATGCCTACAGGTATCGTGGGTGTTGTACAGAAAGTCTTTGTAAAAAGGAGCGTGCAATGACACTGCTTCAGGTTCGCAATCTGTCCAAATCATATGGCGGAGTAAAGGCGGTAGAGAACGTCTCGTTCACCGTTGCCGCAGGAGAATTCCTTGCGCTCATTGGGCCAAACGGCGCGGGAAAATCCACGTGCTTCAATATGCTGAACGGGCAAATATCTGCCAATAGCGGATCGATTCTGCTGGAAGGACGCGAGATCGTAAAAATGCGTCCACGCGAAGTGTGGCGACTGGGCGTGGGCAGAACCTTCCAGATCGCTGCTACGTTCGGCTCAATGACCGTGGTCGAGAATGTTCAGATGGCCCTAATCTCGACACACCGCAGAATATTCAGCTTCTGGAAGGACCACTCTGACTTTCGTCGCCAAGAGGCGCTGGAATTGCTTGAAAAAGTAGGCATGCGCGAACAATGTGATCGGCTATGCAGCAATCTGGCATACGGCGATGTCAAACGGGTCGAACTGGCCATCGCCTTGGCCAACAAGCCCAAGCTGCTGCTTATGGACGAGCCCACTGCGGGCATGGCTCCCAGCGAAAGAAACAATCTCATCGCACTCACAAAAACCCTGGTGGTCGAGCAGAACATCGGCGTCTTGTTCACCGAGCACAGCATGGATGTCGTGTTCCGCAATGCCGACCGAATGATCGTGCTCGCCCGCGGGAAAGTAATCGCCGAAGGCGACACGGCCACCGTGCGCTCCAACCCGAAGGTACAAGAGGTCTACTTCGGCTCAGGCAAAACGTTCGAAGACCACGTCCCTGCAACCTCACCAGAGGCCTTCGCTGTATGACCGCGCCGCTATTGTCCGTGAAAAACCTGAAGGCCTACTATGGCCAAGCGCAGATTCTTTTCGACCTTTCACTCGACGTGAAGCCCGGAGAGGTTGTCGTGCTGATGGGCCGGAATGGGGCCGGAAAATCCACCACCATGAAATCCCTGGTCAACCTGATTGACCGCAAGCAAGGGCAGATACATTTCAACGGCAAAGATATTTCGACAGCGTCTACGTACCACATCGCCCAGATGGGCCTGGGCTTCGTACCAGAAGAACGCCGAATCTTCACCGACCTGACCGTGCTTGAAAACTTCGAAGTCGGCCGGTTGCCAGCACGCGAGGGCGTCACGCCCTGGACGCCGGCACGCCTATTCGAGTTGTTTCCCAACCTGGGCGAAATGCCCAATCGGCCTGGCGGCCACATGAGCGGCGGAGAACAACAGATGCTGACCATCGCCCGCACGCTCATGGGAAACCCCTCATTGGTACTGGTAGACGAACCGTCCGAGGGCGTGGCGCCGGTCATCGTCGAAAAAATTGCCCATGCTATTCAAAAGCTGAAGGCTGAAGGCGTATCCATTCTTTTGTCCGAGCAGAATATTACCTTTGCCGAATGGGTGGGCGACCGTGCCTATGTACTCGAGAAAGGCGCCATTCGCTATGAAGGCTCAATGAAGGAACTGATCGCCAACCGCGAGGTACGGTCCGCTTATCTGGACTTCTAATGCCATGACTCAAAAGCCCACTGCCCCTGCACAAAACCCGCCCGCCCGCTCGATCGAATTGATCGTCAATGGCGAGCCCGTGCGGGTGGAAGCCGACAAATCGGCGTCGCTATTACATGTGCTGCGCAATGACCTTCGGCTGAACGGGCCGAAATTTGGTTGCGGCTATGGGCAATGCGGCGCCTGTACCGTTCACGTAGATGGCATTGCCGCGCGCTCATGCGTCATTCCGGCCGTCGGCGTCGCCGGTCGATCCGTCACAACGCTTGAAGGACTTGGTTCTCGCGAATCGTGGCATCCGGTCCAGGCAGCCTTCAACGAGGCGCAAGCCGCCCAATGCGGCTACTGCTTGAACGGCATGGTCATGCAGGTAGCGGCCTTGCTCGCGCGCGATCCGAATCCGTCCGATGAACGCATACGAGCAGAGTTGTCCGGCAATCTGTGCCGCTGCGGAACACATATCGAGATACTACGAGCCGTGGCCATCGCCGCAGCCGCCATGGCAGGCCCCGCAGAAACCAACGATTGACGAAATGAAAAGAGCACAACGTCCACACACTCGCGCAGACTTCACAGATGCCGAAGGGGTGCTGGTCATTACCCGCCCCACACCTCCACCGCCCCCGCCTGCTGTGGGCCAACCGCCGTACGTACCGGGCAACCCCATCGAAGGCGACGAAATACTACTCGCCGTGTGGGATGACGGTAGCGTCACGGGCTTGAATGGCCACGTAGACCTCGGAACTGGGTTGCGAACTTCGCTTAGCCAGATCGTGGCCGAAGAGCTCGACATCGTCATCGACGACATTCATATGGTCTTGGGTTGTACCGCCGCAGCACCCAATCAAGGCGGTACCTTTGCCAGCGCATCCATTGAGGTTCACTCCATACCCTTGCGTAAGGCAGCGGCTCAGGCGCGCGAGTGGCTGGTGTCTGCCGCAGCGGCCTATCTGAATGAACCCACCGAAGGTCTCATCGTCGAGAACGGCGTCGTACATTCAAAAGGAAATGGCAAGTCTGTCAGCTATGGCGCATTGCTTGCAGGTCCAGCCGTAATCGAATCTCTCGATCTGAGCACCCCGGTCAAACCCGTAGAAGACTATTGCATCGTCGGAAAGCGCCAGCCTCGCGTCGATATTCCCACCAAGCTGGCAGGCGAGCTTGTATTCGTGCATGACGTCCGCATGCGCGGTATGCTGCACGGTCGAGTCATCCGTCCCCCTTACGTTGGGGCGGAACAGGGCGACTTCATCGGCAACTCGCTCGAATCGGTAGACGAGTCGTCCATCTCGCACATACCAGGCATACGTGCAGTGGTTGTCATACGTGATTTTGTCGGCGTCGTGGCAGAACGTGAAGAGCACGCCGAACAGGCCATGCGCGAACTCAAGGTAACCTGGAAGCCCTGGCCCGGCATGCAAGACCTCTCCGATCCGGGCAAGATCGAGAACGCCCTGCGCAACAACCCTCGCACCCAACGGGTGCTGATAGACGAGGGTGAAGTCGAAGAGGCCATGCAGGACGACGGCAACACGATGCGACGTACGTATCTGTGGCCTTACCAACAGCATGCATCGATCGGGCCGTCGTGCGCCGTCGCCAAGTGGCTGCCCTACGGAGAAGACGCCGACACCAAGTTGATGGTCTGGGCGGCCCCCCAGAATCCACCCGTCTTGCGGGCTGACCTGGCCACCTTGATGGGCCTGCCCGACTATGCCGTGGATGTCCAGCGCATGGAGGCCGCAGGCTGCTATGGCCGGAACTGCGCCGATGACGCCGCCGGCGACGCCGCCCTGCTTGCACGCGCGGTCGGTGCACCGGTACGGGTACAGCTTACCCGCGAACAGGAAAACCAATGGGATTCCATGGGTGCAGCCCAACTCATGGATGTCGCCGGCACACTGTCCGAAACCAAAGGCCTGGGCGCCTACGATTTCGAAACGTCCTACCCGTCGAATGGGCCCGCGATGTCTGCGTTGCTGTTTACCCGCGTCATAGACCCACCCTCCGATGTGTTCTACCTTGGCGACCGTACCGCAAAGCCACCCTACGATTATGAGCGCCTGCGGGTCAAGGTAAACGATATGCCGCCCCTGGTGCGGGCGGGCTGGCTGCGAGGCGTCGCCGCGCTTCCCAACGTATTTGCGCATGAATCATTCATCGATGAGCTTGCAACGGCTGCCGGAGTCGACCCCGTCGAGTATCGGCTGCAGCACATCTCTACCGATCCCCGCGCGGCAGAACTCATACGGACCACCGCCCAGAAGGCCGGTTGGCGCAAGCGTACGGGGCCACAAGAAAACGTCGACGGCGGCCTTGGTCCAGGCGGCGACATTCTGTTCGGGCAAGGGTTTGCCTATGCCCGCTACATGCACGGCATGTGGCCAGGGTCTGGTGCGGCATGGTCGGCCTGGGTTGCCGATGTCGAGGTCAATCGCAAGACCGGCGAAGTGCATGTGCGTCGTATCGTAACGGGCCACGATGCGGGGCTCATGGTAAACCCCAGCGGAGTCGAGCATCAGATACACGGCAACGTCATACAAGCCACCAGCCGCGCCTTGCTGGAAGAGTCCCGCTTTGCGCCCACTCCCGACGTGCGGATGCCACGCAATACAGTCGCCAAGACTGACAACCCCGTCGCGACGCTTAACGCAAGCCGCGACTTCGCACGCTACCCAATCTTGAAGTTCCCCGATGTGCCGGTGGTCGAGATCGTGCATATCCAGCGCCCCGGCGATCCGCCCATCGGGGTAGGCGAATCGGCCTCGGTGCCCGGAGCGGCGGCCATCGCCAATGCCATCTTCGATGCGACCGGCGTGCGCTTCAGGTCACCGCCCTTCACGCCCGAGAAAGTGCTGGCAGCGCTCAATCACAATGGCCCGCCTGCCGACGAACCGCCGGCACATCCGCCCGAGCAAGAAGAACCCCGGAAGCGCCATGTGCCCTCCACCGCGATCTTTCCTCGTTCCCGCACCATGTGGGCGGCCGCCGGCGCCCTGTTGGTAGGCGCGGTCGGCACGCTCGCCAGCGTGGCGGGGTGGCGCAGCGAAATCGCACCGGTGCAGATCAGCCGCCCTACTTACAGTGCCGAAACCATTGAGCGGGGCAAGGCCCTGACTGCACTGGGCAATTGCATGGGCTGCCACACAGCAGCGGATCAGCCCGCCTTTGCCGGCGGCCGGCCCCTGGAAACCCCGTTTGGCACCGTCTTCAGCACCAACCTGACGCCAGATGCCGAAACCGGCCTGGGGGCCTGGTCGTTCAGTGCCTTTCAACGCGCCATGCGCGAGGGCATATCGCGCGATGGCAAGCACCTGTATCCGGCGTTTCCTTATACCGCCTTCGCAAAGACCTCCGACGACGACCTGCTGGCCATCTATGCGTATCTCCAGTCGCTTTCCCCCATCAAGGCGGCAACTCCGGCGGCGCAAATGCAAGCTCCATTCAATGTGCGCGGGCTCATGGCCGGCTGGAATGGCCTGTTCCACGAGGCAAGCACCTGGAAGCCCGAACCGGGGGAAACCCTTGAGTGGAACCGTGGATCGTATCTGGTCAATGGTCTGGGCCACTGCACAAGCTGTCACACACCCCGCAATGCGCTGGGCGCCGAGAAAGGAGGAAGCTCCCACCTTTCGGGGGCGATGATCGACGGGTGGGAGGCTCCACCACTGACGGCGCTTTCGAACGCAGCCGTGCCCTGGTCGGCAGACGAACTGTATCGTTATCTGCGCAGCGGTCATGCCGAGCGTCACGGCGTCGCGGGCGGACCCATGGCGGAAGTGATCCAAGGCCTTGAAAACGCACCCGACGAAGACCTTCGCGCCATGGCCACCTATCTTGCCTCGTTCAACGAGCCCGTGCCAAAAGAGGCCGAGGCCGCCTTGGCCCAGCAGGCCATCGCTCGGGCCGCTGCCACGGAACCCCTGCTACTCGGCGCAGGACAACGCGTATTCCAAACGGCCTGCGCCTCGTGCCACCACGACGGCGACGGGCCAACCCTGCTCGGTGTAAACACCCCGCTCGCCCTGAACACCAACCTGACCAGTGCCCGCGCCGATAACCTGGTGCGCACCATACTCGAGGGAATACGCGAGCCTGCGCACAAAGACATCGGCTTCATGCCCGCATTCGCCAACGCATTCAGCGACACGGAGTTGGTCGAGTTGATTACCTATATGCGTGCCCGCTACGCACCTCAAGAACCCGCGTGGACGAACCTTGAATCGACCGTTTCAAGAGTACGGCGCGAGTCAGCGGCGCACGCCGCAACGCTAGTCGCTGCGACCACACAACAATGATTCCGCCTACAGGAGCCTTTATGCAGAAACAGGATCAGAAGAACATCGCCAGTGGGTTCGGCGGGACGTTAAAAACGGGCACTCGACCGGCCTTGTTGATTATTGACTATCAATGCGCTTTTACCCAGCCTGAACTCAGCCCGTTTGCCTCGCCCTGCGAGGACCAATTAGAGAGCACGAACAAGCTGATTGATGCCATGCGAAGCCTGGGCCCCATCGTGTTCACAAGCGTCGCCTACGATGTCAATGCCGCAGACGTCGGTCCCTGGATCCAGAAAAACCCTAACCTTGCGACGCTGCTTCGCGGCACCCGGCACGTACAGCTTGACGAACGCCTGCATTACGATCGCAACGAGGATCTGCTGATCTATAAAACCCAGGCTTCTGCATTCTTCGGCACGCCTCTGGCTGCGTTCCTGGCAAGGCATGGGGTAGACATGCTGCTCGTCGCGGGAACCACCACCAGTGGATGCGTACGCGCCAGCGTGGTCGATGCCGTGCAGAGCGGCTTCGCGCCATTTGTCGTTGAAGAAGCCGTATGCGACAGGTCAGCGGAACAACATAAAAGCAATCTCATCGACATGCAAAGTAAATATGCCGAGGTCGTTTCCGTAACTTCCATGCTTGATGAGTTGAATGCCCTGAGAAAATCCGTCACTTCCAAAGAGAGCAATACATGCGTGTAGCATTCATCGATGATATTCACCACGCCTACGAAGAAACCCAAGGCGTGCAACGTATACGCGAGTTCGCCGATGTCGTCATCTTCAGGGATCCTGTCAAGAGTCTGAGTGAGCTGCAAGATTTCGACGCCATCGTCGCCACGCGCGAGCGCACTCATCTCACCGCCGAGTTCTTCAACAGCCTGCCCAAGCTGCGCATTGTGGCGCAAACTGGCAATCATGCCTACCACGTAGACCTGAACGCAGCTGAAGAACGCGGCGTTCTCATAGGCAAGGCGACAGGCGGTTTTTGCGGCGCTGCGGGCGAACTGACATTCGGACTGATGATGGCCGTCATGCGCCAGATCTCGCAGGTCGACCATGCAATCAAGAATGGCAAATGGCCCACACCCATGACGCGCGTGTTGCGTGGCAAAACCCTGGGCGTTGTCGGCTTCGGCAATATCGGCCAATATGTAGCCCGCATCGCAAACGCCTTCGGCATGAATGTCGTGGCCTGGGGCTCTAGGCTTACGGATGAGGGCGCCGAGCAGGCGGGCGCCCGCCGCCTCGAGTTGGATGAGCTCCTTCGCCACTCGGACGTGATATCCATACACGCCACGCTTACCCCACAGTCGCGCGGTCTGATCGACGCCAGGCGCCTCGCTCTATGCAAGCCTGGCGCTTATCTTATCAACACAGCTCGCGGCCCAATTGTCAACGAAAAGGCACTGGTCGAAGCACTGTCTAACGGCAAGCTTGCAGGCGCCGGCCTTGACGTGTTCGACGTCGAGCCCCTGCCTGTCGATCACCCCCTGCGCTCTTTGAGCAATGTAGTCACCACCTCGCATTTGGGCTGGCCCACCGACGAAATGTACGAGCAGTTTGCGAACGCGGCGGCAGACGTACTTATCGCCTATCGTGAGAATGCAGAGGTGCCTCAGTTTTCACTGAAGGCCAACCTGCACTAATCGCGTTCCTGAAAAAGGGCGGGAAGCAATCGCTTCCCGCCCTTTTTCTTTGCGTGTCGGCGTACGGCTCCGTGGCGATACGCCGTAGACCATCAGGTAGAAAGTATGGTAACCAACGCTACGGCCGAATCGCCTGCCAGCTGCCCGCCATTATTCTCGGCCAGCGCGACCATCGCCCCAGGGCGCTGGCGCTTGCCGGCCTGGCCACGTAGTTGCCATGTCAGTTCGATAATTTGCGCAGCGCCCGTAGCACCCAAGGGATGGCCTCGACTAAGCAGGCCGCCGCTGGGATTCACCGATATACGGCCGCCAATATCTACATCGCCGCTGCGAATCAACTTTGGCGCGTCGCCAGGCGCGCAGAAACCCAGGTTTTCGTAGTGAATCAATTCAGCTGGCGCCGAGGCGTCGTGCAGTTCAGCGACATGGACGTCTTCGGGGCCGATGCCCGCCTGCTCGTATGCCGCGCGGCCCGCACGTACCGCGACCACTTCAGGCCCACCAGGAATGGCGGATACGATGCTGCTCGCACGAACATAAACCGGCTTGTTCGACAGCTTTTTAGCGTAGCTCTCGGAACAGAGGAAAATTGCCGCAGCCCCGTCGCCTATGGAGGAGCACATGAAAAGCGTCAAGGGTTCGCTAATCATGCGGCTGCTGAGGACTTCGTCTACAGTGGTTTCTTTACGGAACTGGGCATAAGGATTAAGCGAGGCGGCATGACGGCTTTTGACGACAACCCGCGCAAAGTCTGCCGGTTGGCCTCCGCAAGCAGCCATCCACTTGCGCGCTTTGGCGGCATACATGTCCATAAAGATGGATCCACTTCCTTTGCCAACGCCATCCGGAACAGGCTCGTCGATATCCACCGCGCCCGCGAACGCCTTGAACGACACGGCCTTGTCTTCGTGTGACAGCTTTTCTGCGCCGACAACCAGCGCCGTTTCATATTGTCCCGCAGCAATCGCCAGCCACGCCAAATTCAAGGCGGTACTACTGGAGGCGCACGCGTTCTCTACGTTGAACATCGGCTTGCCGGCAAGACCCGTATTGCGCAATGCCGCTTGCGCTCTGATCATCTCCTGACCATTGACTGTTCCGCCGGCGGCATTGCCAAAATATACGGCCTGCACGTCGTCCACCGTTACACCGGCATCAGTCAATGCGTTCTTTACCGCTTCTTCACATAAAGATTTCACATTCCGATCGAGGAATTTTCCAAACGGTGTCATACCAACACCACTGATAGCGACCTTGTTCATTTATTGGACTCCATCCATTTCATTCAATGCTTGAATCGATATAGCCGAGGGGCGCCTGGTTCAGCGTCTTATCTGAGCACCGGCAAGCAGGCAAGTATTTCTTCTGTATGCTCGCCCAGCGCCGGCGCTGGAGTGATCAATGCGTCAGAAGACTTTGCTGCACCCGGCGCGAAAGGGCGGACAAACTCGACGCGCCCCGCTTCTTTATGCTGGAAGCTGGCGGTATATTCACCTGCGGCAAATGTCGGCGAAGACACCAGGTCCGCGTAGTTCGCAACCGGAGCGCAGATGATGTCGGCCTCTTCAAAAATAGGAAGCCATTCCTTGGTCGACTTGGTCCGCATGGCGGTAGCCACAATGTCGGCCAGTTCGCGACGGTTCTGTACTCGATCACTCGAGGTGCTGAAACGGACGTCATGCTCGTACTGCTGCAAGCCGAGCAAATGGCAGAAGGCATGCCATCGCTGGGGATGATAGGCTGCAACCATGATCCAGCCGTCGCGCGTCGGATAGGCTTCGTTAGGTGCTGAATACGGGGCACCGCTACCACAGGGCCGAGGAACTTCCCGATCGGAGAAATAGCTGGCTAACGAGGTCTGCTGCAGTTGCAATGCGCTTTCGTACATGCTGACATCCAGCCATTGCCCCTCACCGGTCGCCTGTCTGTGCAACAACGCATCTTGAACGGCCAATGTAGCCAGAATGCCGGTTGTCATGTCGACAATGGGCGTTTGCACCTTGCTGGGCTCCTCTCCGGGCAGGCCGCACAGACTCATTAGGCCCGTCACCGCCTGGACAATTCCATCGACGCCCGGCTTGTCTGCGTCGGGACTGTGCTGGCCATACGCAGAAATGCTGCAATAGATCAGCTTGGGGTTACCCACGCGCACCGTATCGTAGTCAAGCTGCAATCTGCGCATGACGCCCGGCCGAAAACTCTCGACCACGATATCGGCCCCGGCTATCAACCGCCGGGCCGCCTGGATGCCGTCGCTGGTTTTCAGGTCAAGGACAACACTACGCTTGTTGCGATTCAGGGCCATGTAGATCACGCTTTGGCCATTCTGCCATGGCGGTCCCAGCTGGCGCCCCAGATCCCCCGTTGTGGCTTCTATCTTGATTACGTCGGCGCCGCGGTCCGCCAGCATCATGGTGCACGTTGGCCCAGCGGCGACCTGAGTGAAGTCCACAACGCGCAGGCCAGCCAAAATACCTTTCATTTCGTTTCCCCCGCCCAGGTCATTTGCCCTGGAATACGGCAGGGCGCTTGCCGGCAAAGGCCTTGCGTCCTTCGATCCGATCTTCTGTGTCGCGCAGCAACCCCCAGTACACGTCGTTGAGGCGCGTCGCTTCACTCAGGGAAAGGTTGGCGCTGTCGCGAGCGAGGCGCTTGATCATCTGCACCGCCAGCGGTGCGTTGGAAGCGATGATTGCGGCCAGTTTCCTGGCCTCGTCCAGCAACGTTTCGGGTTCCCACACATCGCTTACCAAGCCATAGGAAAGCGCTTTCTGAGCGGTAACCTTTTCCCCGGTAAGCAACATGCGCATGGCCGCAGCAGCCGGAATGGCACGCAGCAAAAGCGGCACGCCGCCTACGGCCGGAATGCTGCCCACGACCGGTTCGGTCAATCCGAAACGGGCTGTGGTGGACGCGACCCGCAGGTCGCACTGCAGGGCTATTTCCAACCCTCCCCCAACGCAGTATCCGTTTACGGCAGCGATCAGCGGCTTCTCGATTTCAAGCGCGGAAATATTGAACAGCCTGGCATAGTTGCCCGCTTCGACCGACTGCCCGCGCGAGACGAAGAAACCATTGACATAAGGCGTATCGGGCGGCAGCGTGTCCTTGAGATCGGCGCCTGTGCAGAATGCCCTGTCGCCGCTTCCCGTCAGCAAGATCACACGCACCTGGTTGTTGTCACGCGCTTGCGTCAGCTTTTCATTCAGTTCGACCAAAGCAGAAGGCGAAAGCGCATTCAAGGCCTGGGGTCTGTTCAATGTAATTTCGGCAACGTGGCCTGTCACAACGAGATCAATACTCATGGAAACGTCCTGTTTGCGTACCGACTTACACGCTGGGGCTGGAGAGGGAACGGCCGCCGCACACGTAGAGCGTTTGACCTGTAATGTAGGACGCTTGCTCGCTCGCAAAGAACAAGGCGGCCTGGGCCACGTCGGCAGGGTTGCCCACACGCCTGGCAGGCACGGTCTTTGCAAGTTTTTGGCGCGTTTCAGCGCTATAGCTTTGCAGCAAGGGCGTATCGATAATGCCCGGGGCAATGGCATTGACAGTAATGCCTTCCTTGGCCAACTCGATGGCCAAGCTTCGCGTCAGACTAACCACACCGCCCTTTGAGGCGGAGTAGTTCGCCTGCCCGAAGCCTCCGAGCCAGGCGCGCGAAGAAATATTGATAATGCGCCCATGACCCGCCTCGATCATGGCGGGAACAACCTCTTTGCAACACAGGAACTGTGATTTCAAGTTGACGTTCAACACCAAGTCCCAGTCGTCTTCGGACATGTTCACCAATCGGCTGTCACGAGAGATGCCCGCGTTGTTGACCAGAACGTCGATTGTCCCGGCCTGGCCGCGAATCTGCTGGAATGCCGCCTGCAACTGCGCTTGGTCGGTCACGTCTGCGGCCACGGCGATGCAGTGGTTTCCCTCGACCGCAAACTGGGCCTGGGCTTTCTCTAGTGCCTTGGGGTCGTGGTCGAGAATGGCCACGCCATATCCGCCACGCAAGAACTGGGCACTGATCTCAAGGCCAATGCCACTTGCCCCACCCGTTACAACTGCATATCGCCTAACGCTCACTGCTGGCTCCTATACTTAACATAATTGAATGTTAGGTAGCAGCTACTATTAGCGTCAAACGATATTTAGACTATATTTTGTTAACTTAAAGTTAACCGAAGAGTGGTACTTATGGCTACAGGCAACCTCCCCCCGTTGAACTCGCTACGTGTTTTCGAAGTGACGGCCAAGCTGTTGAACATGCAGCAGGCGGCGACCATACTGCACGTTACGCCGGCCGCCGTCAGCAAGCAGATACAACTGCTGGAGCAACACCTTGGCACACCACTATTCGTGCGCAGCCACCGCCGGCTGCAGCTGACTCCCGCCGGAGAAAAATACTATGCTCATATCAGCACCGCGCTGAACTCAATCCGGCACGCTACCCGAGAGGCCTCTCAACAGGTCGGGTCCAAAGCATTGAAAATACGTGCGTATACAACTTTCGCCATGTACTGGCTTATTCCCCGGCTAACGTCGTTTCACAGCCTTTTCCCGGACATCAACATAGAACTCACCACATCGTTGCGTTGGGTAGATTTCGATACTGAAAACGTTGATGCCGCCATTCGCCTCGGAGACGGCAACTGGCCAGGACTGATCGCCTTGCCGCTCATACCCAACATACTTACCGCCGTGTGCAGTCCGGCCCTCGCCCAGTCGCTGCATACTCTGGACGATCTCAAGAAAACGACCTTACTCCATACACTGGCGCGATCTGACGACTGGCAACATTGGCTCACGTCGCAGGGGTATACCGATTCTGATGCATTTCATCACCGGAGCTATGAAAGCTCCGTGCTTGTTTACCAAGCGGCGATGCGAGGGCAGGGCGTAGGCATAGCCCAAAAGGCGTTGGTATTGCCGCTTATCGAGAAGGGGGATCTCGTCTATGCCTTCCCTCATGAGCTCGACATGGAGTCATACACCTACTACTTCGTCATGCCGGGGAACCGGCCCGTGAATCCTGATCTGCAAGCCTTTCACGACTGGCTGATCAATCGGGCCGAGATCTCAGGCTAGATCAGAATTCCTGATGTAGGCGTAGCCTTCCATAATGCGCCGGGCCGTACGCGAGAACAGAACCTCGTTTACTTTCCATTTGCCATCCACCCGCTCTACATTGCTGCTTACGCTGATCACGCCGCTGGGATGACCAATGCGTATGCTTTCATCGGAGGTGATGGGGGTCATGACCTGATGAACGATGCTTCCTTCGATGCGTGCCGCCACACCCGTGCAAATGGTACCGCCCCCCGGGAACGCCTTGTGCGTCAGGTTCCTGCCTATCATCTTTGCCACCAAGCCGATGTCTTTGGCTTGAATCGTATTCTTTTTGGCGTAGTCGAGGTAGGTCTGGGCCTGGCCCACAATGATTTGGAATGGCGTCATCAGGCCGTCGCTCGGCATATTGCATAGTGCCGCAGCACCCTGGCGCAACTCTTCAGATACCTGGAACGCCAATTCGGGAAGGTCATCCAGAGCTTCTGCGCCCGTCAGGCCAATTTCCGAGGCGCGCCAGAATACGCAAATAGTGCCGATATCGACTATGGACACGGAAAGTTCGCGGCCCAGCGAAGGAACATGGATCTGGTCGACGACATTACCCGTAGGCAACAAGCTGCCGGTCGCCCCGCCTGTGGTGTCGGAATAATCCAGGCCGATCTCAGCGCCTGATCGTGGAACGCCGTCAATAACCAGGTCTCCCTCGATGCGGGGCACGCCCTGATGCGTCTGCACCTTTGCACGCAGTATCTTGTTTGTATTGGTGTTATGCAGTCTTACTGTGGTGATCGGATCTGTAGCACGCACATAGCCTTCTTCAATCGCATAGACCGCCGCCGCCGCCGAGACGTTTCCGCAGACGATTTCATAGCTTACTGTAGGCTCGTCAACCCCGATTTGCGCAAACGTATAGTCGGCATCGGCATCTGGACGGCTCGGAGGACCCATGATTGCGCATTTACTGGTAAGCAGATCGGCGCCGCCCAGGCCATCGATCTGACGTTTGTCAGGGCTGCCGAACAGCGCAAGCAGCAAACGATTGCGAGCCTGAATATCGGCCGGCAGGTGCGCCTCGTTCAGAAAAATGCCCTTGCTGGTGCCCCCACGCATGATCGTCGTCTTGATTCTCGTCTGCTCCGTTGCCATTGCTGCTTTCCCTCTAAGATTGATTTACGTTGCTTGTTCACTCGTGTGCCATGACAGTAAATGGCGTGCACGACGGGCATCTTCATCTCGATATCCGTGAAAAAATAATATCCCAAGAGAGTGGGAATTAATTACTTATTAACCCGCATTTTGCTAGCAAAATAGGTGAAAATATCTTTACTTTCGTCTTTAAATAGAGAATATGAAGAAGCTCGATAAAACTGATATACGCATCCTGAATGCCCTTCAGGAAAATGCCAGCATCACCAATGCAGAATTGGCCCGTAGCGTGAACCTGTCAGCCACGCCCTGCTTTAATCGTGTCAAGGCCATGGAAGAGTTGGGTCTGATCAGGCGGCAAGTCACATTGCTGGACCCGCAAATGCTCGGCTTGCACGTCACTGTCTTCATTCATGTCAGCCTCGAAAAGCAGGTAGAGAATGTCTTGCGAAATTTCGAGGAGAGCCTCTCTGACCGGCCCGAAGTCATGGAATGCTATTTGATGAGCGGCGACGCTGATTATTTGCTGCGCGTGCTGGTTCCAAGCATCCGTGCGCTGGAGCACTTCATTGTCGACTTCCTGACCAAGTTGCCCGGCGTGGCCAATATCCGTTCAAGCTTTACGCTGAAACAGGTGCGCTACAAGACCGCGCTACCTCTACCGGACGAAGGCCTGAGCATTTCGGACGAGTCCTGAGCTTTCAGGGCGAAACATCCTGCCAGCAAAAGAGCATGTGCCAATGGCAAGCGGCAGCGAGCCGAAGGCACTGTCTTCAGTAACGGCAGACGTGGTCGGCCATTTTCTTCAAGGAAACCCCCAGCGCCGCCCGCTCTTCGGGCTCGAGCACCTCGAGCGCGTGCTGGATGATCTTGTGGGCGTCGGGCCAGGCCTGGGCATACTTGGCTCGGCCCAGGTCGGTCAGGTAGACGCGGGTGGAGCGGTTGTCGTGAGGGTCGCCCTTGCGCTCGGCCAGGGCGCGTTCTTCCATCTGGCTGACCACCCGGCTCAGCACGGCCGGCCTTACGGCCGTGGCCCGAGCAATTTCGCTGATGTTCTTGCCGTCCTCTTCAAGAAGATACTGCAGCACGCGAAAGTGTATGTAGGTGAGGTCCAGCTTGCGCAAGGTGAAATTGCGCAGGTCCTGTTCCATGCGGAAAATGATGGAAGCCATCTGGAACGCCATGTTCCTGTCTGGACCAAGGTGGGGCGGATTGAGGTCTGGAGTAGACATGCTGGGTTCTGACAAATTGGGGACCGGCCCATCGGGCCTGGCAAGCCTGGCCATGGGGCGGTTCATGAAGCACTCCTGCGCGCGCGCAACGACCTGAACGGCAAGCCCAGGGCTGCGGGCCCGAAGGACCGACTTGCGAATATTACCAGTGCCACCAGCGCCACCCCGTAAGGCATCATCACGAAGAACTGATAAGGAACGCCCGGATACCATGTCTGCAGCCGTATCTGCAGCGCATCGGCCAGCCCGAAGCCCATGCAGGCAATCAGCACGCCAAGCGGGTTCCACCCCCCGAACACCACGCATGCGATGGCAATGAAACCCCTGCCCGCGACCATGCCTTCGACGAAGGCATTGACCTGGGCCAGAACCAGGAAGGCCCCGCCCAACCCGGCCATCGCCCCGCCAAACAGCACCGCCATGAGGCGATAGCGATTGACATTGATTCCCGCTGCATCCGCGGCATGCGGGTTCTCGCCCGCCGCGCGCAGTTCCAGCCCCCAGCCGGTTCGCGGCAGGGCAAGGTACAGGACAATGGCCAGGGCGATCGCAATATAAACCAGCAGGGTATGGCTGAAGAACACGGGGCCGATAAAGGGGATCTCCCTGAGCGGTCCGAAGTTCACCGCCGGAAACGAAGGAATCGTGACGGGGGCCCCGCCTATGGTCAGGCGGTAGCCCACGCCGGACAGGCCCGCGCCCAGGAAGACCAGCGCCAATCCCGAAACAATCTGGTTGGCGCACAGGTAAATCGACACCCAGCCATGCACAGCCGCCAGCAACAAGCCGCCCAATATGGCCAAGGCCACGCCTCCCCAGGGCGAGCCCGAATAGACCGCCCCCGCGGCCGCCAGGAACGCGCTGAACAGCATAATGCCTTCAAGGCCCACGTTCATCACGCCGGCGCGCTGGCTGACGGTTTCGCCCAGCGCGGCAAAAGCGATTGAAATGCTCAGGCGGATGCCGGCCGCGGCCAGCCCTGCAATCATCAGGTCCATCAGGCCGCCTCCTTCTTGCCGGCTATGGCGTCAAAGCACAGAAAGCCCAGTATCACCACGCCCTCTATGATGTAGACGATGGGGAACGGGATATTGGCTTCGCGCTGCAATACGCCCGCCCCCACGTAGAAGACGGCGAACAGCAGCGCCATGGGCGGCACCCAAAGGGGCGAAAGCCTGGCCATCAGCGCGATGGCGATGGCGGCCTGGCCATAGCCGGACGAGAAATTGTCCTGCAGGCGTTCGTGTATGCCGGCCACCTGCACGCTGCCCGCCAAGCCGGCCATGCCCGCGCTGATGAGCATGGCCCAAACCACCACCCGTTTTTCCCGCAGCCCTGCGTAGCGGGCCGCAAAGGGATTGCGCCCCACGGCGGTCAGCCTGAAGCCAAAAGCGGTTTTCCTCACCAGCACGGCCAGCACCGCCACCGCCACGATCGCCACCACCAGCCCGTAGTGCACGCGCGAGCCGGGAATGAGGTTGGGCAGCAGCAGCGTTTCTGGCAGGTAGTCGCTCCAGGGCATCAGCCGCGAAGGCTCTTGAAGCGGGCCCCGTATGACCCAGCTGAGCAATTGCAGCACGATGAAATTCAGCACGATGGTGGAAATGATCTCGCTGGCCCTGAAGCGCACCAGCAGCCAGCCCACCAGCGCACCCAGCACCGCGCCGCCGGCGAAGCCCGCCGCCAGGTACAGGACCAGCCCCAGGGGTTGGGGCAGGCCGGCAAACAGGGGCGCGCAGGCGAATGCCGCCATGGCGCCCATCAGGAACTGGCCATCGCCGCCGATGTTGAATGCGCCCGCGCGAAACGCAATGGCAACGCCCAGGCCGACAAGCATCAAGGGTATGCTGTGCGTCAGCACCTCGTAGAAACCGTTAGTGCTGCCCAGGGTGTAGGCAAGCAGCGCGACATAGGCCGTAAGCGGGTTCTTGCCCGCCGCGACAATGAACAGGGCGGGTACCAGCGCCGTCACGATCACAACGGTCAGGGCGGCCCACCATAGCGGCTTGCGCATCTGCGGGCCGCCGCCCGCGATAAGGGTCGGATTGGCACTCATCTTTGCGTCATCCACCTGCCGACTTCCTGAATGGTCGTATCCGAAACCCGCAGCGGCCCATGCAAGCGGCCCGCGGACAGCACCATGATGCGATCGGCGATCTGCCAGACCTCGGCCAGGTCGGCCGAGGCAAGCAGCACGCCGGCTCCCGCCGATCGCCGCGCCAATAGCTGATTGTTGATGAAGGCGATGGTCTTTACGTCAAGCCCCCGGGTCGGATGGGCGGCAACGATCAGGCTGGGGTCGCTTGCCAGTTCGCGCGCCAGCACCAGCTTCTGCTGGTTGCCCCCCGACAACTGGGACATTGCGGCACGCGGCCCGGGCGTCTTCACCGCATAGGCGGACACGGCCTCTGCCACGGCGGCTTCGACCATGGCCGGCTGCAACCAGCCCCGCCGGTTGAATTGCGCATTGCCCAGGTGGGTAAGCAGGAAGTTGTCCGTAAGCGGCGCATCGACCAGCACGCCGTCCCTCAGGCGATCTTCGGGAATATGGCAGACGCCCGCGCGGCGCAGCACCGCGGCGTCGGGATAGCCGCCGCCGTGGTCGAACCAGTAGTCCAGCCGGCCAGCGTCGGGCTTGAGCAGGCCCGTAACGACCTGCACCAGTTCGGACTGCCCGTTGCCCTCGACTCCGCACAGGGCCAGGATTTCACCCTGGCGCAGTTCAAAGCCGACATCGTGCAACGCAACCGTGCCATTGGGCCGCCTGACGCTCAAGCCCGCCGCCCTCAACAAGCACCGGCCTTCTTCTGTTGGAAGGCCCTTGGGCCGCAGCACCGGCAGGTCGTCGCCCACGAGCAGGCGGATGAGGTCGTCGCGGCTCTTGCCGCCCACGTCCGAGACGCTTACCACCCTGCCGTGCCGCATGACGACGACGCGGCGGCAAGAGTCAAGTATGTCTTCGAGCTTGTGGCTGATGATGATGACCGAAGTGCCCTGCGCCGCCAGCTCCGCCACCATGCGGAACAATGCGGGCCGCTCTTCCTGGGACAGCACGGCCGTGGGCTCGTCCAGGATCAGCAGGCGCGGCCGCCGGGAAAGCACCTTCATGATCTCGACCCGCTGCTGCTGGCCCACGGTCAGCCGGTCCACCCTGGCGTCGAAATCCACCTCGATGCCCAGGCGCCGGGCAATCTCGCTAATCGAGGACTTGAGCTCGTCGAAGCGCAACAGGGCCCGTCGCCCCCAGCGGGGGTCTCCCAGGGCCAGGTTCTCGGCGACCGTCAGGGCGCCCACCAGCTTGAAGTGCTGATGCACCATGCCGATGCCCGCCTCGGCCGCCTCGCGCGGCGATGAAAAGGCGACGGTCCGGCCTTCGAGCTGCATCGTGCCCCCGTCGGGGGGTATGAGCCCCGAGATGACATTCATCAGCGTCGACTTGCCGGCACCGTTCTCGCCAAGTATGCCCAGCACCTCGCCACGGCCCAGGTCGAAGCCGACACTGTCGTTGGCAACCAGGCTGCCATAGCGTTTGGTAATGCCCTGTAGCTGCAACAGCGGAGCGTCGGCCATCTTACGGTTCCCGTCAGGACGTTTTCTCGCGGATCTCGGGCAGGTCGTCTATCGTGCCCGCGCGTATGCCGTCCTCGATCTCTTTGATGGCCGCCTTGTCGTCGGCAGAGAGCTTGTCCTCGAAGTTCCGGAAAGGCGCCAGCCCGATGCCGTTCTCGTTCAGGCCAAGTAGATAGTTCCGCGGCTCGATGCTGCCGTCCATGACCTTGCTGATGGCCATGTCGATGTTCACGTCGAACCTGACGAGCGCCGTCGTGACGATGGTGTCGGGCGCCAGGGCGGCCGAGTCGAAGGCGGTGCCTATCATCAGGGCGCCTTTTTCCTTGGCGGCCTGCAAAGTGCCCAGCACGTTCTCGTTGCCGATGCCCGACACCACGTCGGCGCCGCTGTCTATCATGCTGGCCGTGATTTCCTTGGCCTTGGCAATGTCGGAGAACGAACCCACATAGGCCGACAACACCTGCACCTGGGGATTGATGCGCTTGCTGCCGCGCTTGAACCCTTCGTCGTACTCCTGGATGGTGGGCACGGGAATGGCCGGGACGTTGGCGATCTTGCCCGACTTGCTGACCAGGGCGGCAACGGCTCCCGCCATATAGCCGGCATCGCCCCAGCGATTGTCGAACGACGCCAGGTTGGGCGCCTCGGACACCTTGGTGGTGTTGACGATGAACCAGGTGTCGGGAAAACGCTTGTGGATGCGCTTGGCCGAGTCCGCAAACTGGAAGCCGTGGGCGATCACGACGTCATAGCCGTCGCGGGCGTACGAGGACAGCGCCTCTTGCGCCTCGGCCACCCCCGTATTCTCGCGTATGGAAACCTGCAGGTCGGGATATTTCTGCTGGGCTTTCTTGATGCCCTCGGCAGCCGCACTGTTGAAGGTGCCATCCGTTACCGAGCCGGGCAGGACCAGCGCCACCTTCAGCGGCGCCTTGTCCTGCGCACTTACGGTAAACGGAAGAGCGGCCAGGCATAGGGTGCAAAGCAATCGGCGTAGCATGTTTGTCTCCTTATGGGGTTTTATATCAATGCTGCGTTGCTGCCCGTGGCTGGACCCGCCTTGCCGTGGCGGGCCCCGCCGACGCGCTAGGCTTTGTGCGACCGCATCATGTCCAGCGCTTCCTTGCTGGTCATGACGTTGCCGAATTGCTGAATGATGTTTTCCAGCGCCGAGCGGTGCTCTTCATCGGACAGCGCTCCGCAACAATCGGACAGCATCGTCACCTTGAAATCCATCATCATGGCGTCGCGGGCGGTCGATTCGCAGCAGACGTTCGTCTTGGTGCCGGCGATCAGCACCGAATCGATGCCCATGCTGCGCAGCACGCGCTCGAGCGAAGAAGAACCCGGTGTGAGGGCGCTGTAGCGGTTCTTGATGATGGTGATGTCGTCGTCGCCCACCTGAAGCTCGGAATAGACCGCCTGGTTCTGCGGCGAATTGCTTTCCAGCGTGCGGGCACGCACCTCGCCGGCCACGACGTGGTTGTAGAACAGCTCCCAATCGCTGCGCCCCTTGTGCTGGGTATTGGCATGCAGCACCCAGATGACCGGCACGCCGTCCTTGCGTAGTTCGGCGGCAAGCGCATTGATGTGCGGCACGATGCCGCGCGACGAGGCCACCTCGGCCGGCGAGCCCGGTGCGCAAAACGTATTCTGCATGTCGATGACCACCAGCGCCGTGCGCTTGGGATCTATCGTCTCGTAAAAATTGATGCGGCCGCGGCGCGCCATGAGGCGGTCGAGGATTTCCTGTCGAATCTGTATGTTGTGCATTGCATTCACCAATGACGGGTTTGGGGGAAGACGGCCTCAACCGTCGACGACATCATAGAGGAAGGGGTCTTCGCTCAAGGCGATCTCGCTGTCAAGCAGCTGCCCGCAGCCGTTGCAGACGAACTGGCGCAGGACGAGATCGGGGTGGACCGAGGCCGACCAGCCGGGAAGCTCGGCAACGGGCTCGGACTTCAGCACGGCGAGGTCCTTCCAGTGCGAGGAACTGCCGGCCTGGGCAAGCTCATGGCCGCATTCGGCGCAGCACACGCTGCGGTCGGTTTCGCGGCGCACCAGGGTAGGGGAAATACGGTTCGTCATGCGTGCACTCCTGTATTCAGGCGCTCTGCCTTCATTTGTTCGCGCCGCGCCCGGGTGGCGGACTCATCGGGGCTACCGTTCTGGAAGACCACGCCGTACAGTTCTTCGGCAGCCTCTTCGGATACGGTTCGCGTCGCGACGTCGGCGGCGACGTCGGCAAGCGGCCGCGACAAGGGGTCGCCCACGCCGCCGCCGCCGTTCCAGCGCAGATAGAATGCATCGTTGCTTCCAAGGGGAAAGACCCCCCAGCTGACGGCTTCCGGCTCGCCCGACAGCGTGGCGGCACTGGTTTCCATGCGGGAGGCGGAACCGCCCTTGGAACCGCGGAAAAGCACGTAGTCATTGGCGGTGCCCGAGCCGCCGCCAGCCAGGCCATCGCTCATGGGAAACTTGGAACCCTTGCCCGACAGCACGAAGTTGATGCCGCCGTCGGGGCTGCCATGAGGCACTATCGCGATCTCGCCGCCCAGGCCCCCGCGGTAGCGGCCGGCCCCACCGGAATCGAGCATGCGCCGCCGGAACAGGTAGCGTATGGGGAAAGCGCCTTCAACGGTCTCGACATTGGCCATGCGCGAGATCGGGTTGGGCATCTCGCCCCCTATGTCCACGCCGTCTCCGTAGGTCTTGGCGCCGCCCGCGCCCGCAAAGGTCTCGGTCAGCGTGTCGATGGCCAGCCGCCCTTCCCGCGTATGGCCGAACATGAAGACGGCAAAATGGTTGGCGTGCCACACGGCCGTGGCCTCGTCCTTGTACTTTTCGCTGGCGGCCAGCATCTTGCCAATGGCCGAGCAGGCGGCGTTATTGACCGACTGGATCGCCCCCACCGTGGCCACCGAGACGGGGGCGGGGCGGGTGCAGTTGACGATGCTGCCCTCGGGGGCGATCATCTTGATGGGCTCCACGGCGCCCTGGTTCCAGGTGATGTCGTAGCACAGCAAGGGGAACAGGGGCGCGAACAGCCCGCCCAGCGCCGCCCATTTGGTGCAGTTCACGCTGTACTGCGATTGGGGGCTGGAACCGGTGAAATCGAAGGTAAGGGTGTCGTCGCGCTTGGTCATGGTCAGCAGCACCTTGGCCGTCTCGCCCTTGACGTCGATGTACTGGCGCGACTGCCACTGGCCGTCGGGCAGTTCGCGCAGGCGCTGGCGCAGCAATTGTTCCGACTGCTCGATCAATGTGCGGCCCACGTGGTCCACGGCATCGGCGCCGTATTTGTCGATCAATGCCAGCATGCGCTGTCCGGCGACGTTGTTGCATGCGATCAGCGAACGCAGGTCCAGCGCCACCATCTCGGGGCTGCGCACCATGTTCAGGAAGGTGTCCCATACGTCCTGACGCAGTTCGCCGCGGCTGATCAGTTTCAGGCCGGGGCTGCTGAAGCCCTCGCTGTAGATGTCGGCGGCGTCCGGCGCAAAGCCGCCGGGGTTCATGGCGCCGATATCCGACACGTGCACGAAGCAGGCGCTCCATGCCACCAGCTTTCCGTCGTGGTGGATGGGGGCCAGCATGTAGACGTCTGAAGTATGCAGCGCGGCCGTATAGGGGTCGTTCAGCATGAAGACGTCGCCCTCTTCGATCTGCCCTTCGAAGCGGCGTATCACCGCCTTGCAGGCCTCGGCGGCGCTGGTCAGATGATGCAGGAAGCCGACGCCGCCCATCAGCAGCGAACCGTCGGCCCTGTACAGGCTGACCATCAGGTCGTGGCCTTCGTTGGTAATGGCGGTGCCCGATACGTGCTTGAGGGTGATCACCGCTTCTTCGACCACGCGGAACAAGCGGTGGCGGATGATGGAATAGGTAATTGGATCCATGCTTGACCTCACTCGAATTCGACGATGACGTTGCGATACTGATCGACGCAGGCCTTCTGCCCGGCCTGCAGCACGATGGTGGTGATGGGCGTATGGATTACCGCCGGGCCCGCCAGGCGATTACCGGGCGTCAGCTTTTCAAAGTCGTAGATGTCGGCCGGCGCCAGCCCATTGGCGCGCTCGACGAAGATGTCGCGCTTGCCTGTCAATGCGGCGCTGGCGTCTTCTCCGCCCATGGGCACGGTGGGCACCTCGGGCTTCTTCAAGAGCCCTTCGGCCTTGAGGCGGAACAGCTTCATCTCGATGCCCGCCTCTCGATAAGCCGACCCCTTGCCGAACTTGCGTTCGTACAGCGCCTCGAAATCGGCCAGCAACTGGACCAGGCCTTCGTCGGTCAAGGGCACGCTGGCCCGGACGGGCGTGGTCAGCTCATGCACCTGGCGCGCATAGCGCAGGTCGACCGACCATTCGAAGCGCATCTGGTCGTCGGTGAAGCCCTCTTCGCGCAACTGGGCGCGCGCCTGTTCGATCAGGGGTTCGTATAGCGCATTGATTTCTGCCGCAGGCACGCTGGCGGGCAGTGTCCGCGTTACCAAGTACTGATGAACGATGTCGGCTGAAACCAGGCCGAAGGCGCAGTTCACCGAAGCCGTATAGGGAATGACGATTTTTCGCACGCCCAGCTCGGCGCCGAACATGGTGGACAGCATTCCGCAGGAACCGCCAAAGGAATGCATCACGAAATCGCGCGGATCAAGGCCGCGCTCGACCGTGATCTCGCGGATGAGGTCGGTAATCTGCGCCGAAGCCAGGCGGTAGATGCCGATGGCCGCCTCTTCAACCCCCATGCCCAGGGGCCGGGCGATCTTCTCTTCGAAGATCTTGCGCGCCGGCTCGACGTCGAGCTTCATGCTGCCGCCCAGGAAGGTGTTGGGATCCATGTAGCCGATCAGCATGAACACGTCGGTAAGGGTGGGCTCTTTGCCGCCCAGGCCATAGCAGATGGGGCCCGGCCGCGAGCCTGCCGAACGCGGCCCGACGCGCGGCTCTCCGGTGGCTTCGTCGATGCTGACGATGGAGCCGCCGCCCGCCCCGATGGAAACCACCTCGATCTTGGGCGCCGAATAGTGGAAGCGGTCCACCATGGGTTCGCGCGCATATTCGATTTCGCCGTCCTGGATGACGCTGACCTTGAACGTGGTGCCGCCCATGTCGACCGCAATGACGTCGGGCTGTTCCAGCAGCTGGCCCAGCGACTTGCTGCCTATCACCCCCGCGGCAGGCCCGCATTCGAGCATGCCCACCGAGCGGTCGCCCGCCTCGCCCGCCGGCAGCAGCCCGCCATAGCCTTGCATGACCATGGTCTGGCCACGGTATGCCGTGTCGGACAGCTTGCCCTGCAGGTCGGCCAGGTAGCTTTGCGTGATGCCGCCGCAGTATGCGTTGATCACCGCCGTGGACGTGCGCTCGTACTCGCCGGGCAGGGGCGCGATGTCGGAGGACAAGGTGCAGTAGGCGCCGGGCGCGACGCGGTTCGCCACCTCTTTGATGGTGCGCTCGTTGGCCGGATTGGCGAACGACCACAGCAGCGACACGGCGATGGCCTGGGCGCCCTTTTCATCCACCAGATAGCGCACGGCCTTCTCCACCTCGTCCGGATCGAGCTCGCGCAGCACGTCACCCACCGAGTCGACCCGTTCACCCACGCCCTGGATCAGCTCGGGAGCCACCAGCGGCGCGGCCCTCTCGGTCTTTACGATGTGCTTGATGCGGTCTTCGGTAAGGCCGCCCCAGCGGCCATAAGCGCCCCGCGTGACCAGTATGGTGTCTTCGAAGCCCTCGGTGGTTAACAGCCCGACCTTGGCGCCGTCTCGCGTAAGAATGGTGTTGTCGACCACCGTGGAGCCATGCACGAAGAGATAGGTCTGCGCCAGCAGGCTGTCGACCTCTTCGCCCATGGCGTCGGCGGCGGAACGTATGGAATCGAAGATTCCGGTTGCATAATCGGGCGGCGTCGACAGCGCCTTGCCGATGCGTATGGGTTCGCCCGCCGCAAAAACCACGGTTTCCGTACATGTGCCGCCTACGTTGGTGGCGATGACGTACTTGCGCGCTTGTGCTCCATCCATGCCTGCCTTGCCTCCTGTTTTATCTGTAATTACAGGTGTATTTGTAGCTTTTACAACAGCTACTTTTACAGGCAACAAGTATGGAGAACACCAGGCAGGTAAATCCCTAGGACGGCCGCCGGCATAAAAAAACCGCCGCATGCCAGAAGGCAGCGGCGGTTTTCGAGGGGCGGGGCGCAAGCCCCGCCGCATTGGTTTCTTCTTATTCGGCCGAGTTGTCGTCCGAAGCGGAAGAAGGCTCGTCGTTGGACCCATCGTGAATGACGGGCGCCTCGACCGACGCCGGGGGCGTGTCTTCGAAGGGGTTCGCCAGCGCGCGTGCTGCTTCGCGCTCGGCGGCCTCGAAACGCTCTTTGTCCTTGCGGGCCTTGTGGTACGACATGCCGGTACCGGCGGGGATGAGCCGGCCGACGATGACGTTTTCCTTCAAGCCGCGCAGCTCGTCGCGTTTGCCCATGATGGCCGCTTCGGTCAGCACCCGCGTGGTTTCCTGGAAGGAAGCCGCGGAGATGAACGAGTCGGTCGACAGAGAGGCCTTGGTGATGCCCAGCAGTACGTTGTCGTACGTAGCGGGAATCTTGCCCTCGGCTTCCATGCGGTCGTTCTCGTTCAGCAGTTCGGAGCGCTCGACTTGCTCGCCGGTGATGAAGCTGGTATCGCCGGCATCGGTAATGTTCACGCGGCGCAGCATCTGCCGCACGATCACTTCGATGTGCTTGTCGTTGATCTTCACGCCCTGCAAGCGGTAGACGTCCTGGACCTCGTTGACGACATAGCTGGCCAGTTGCTCGATACCCTTCAAGCGCAGGATGTCGTGCGGATCGGACGGGCCGTCGACGATCATTTCGCCCTTGTTCACCACCTGGCCGTCGTGCACCAGCACCTGCTTCTCTTTGGGGATCAGGGTTTCGTGGCTGACGCCATCGAGGTCGGTGATGACCAAACGCTGCTTGCCCTTGGTGTCCTTGCCGAAGGAAACGGTACCCGTGACGTCGGCCAGCGTGCCGGCATCTTTGGGCGAACGGGCTTCGAACAGCTCGGCCACGCGGGGCAGACCGCCGGTAATGTCGCGGGTCTTCTGGGATTCTTGCGGAATACGGGCAAGAATCTCGCCCACCGAAACCTGCTGTCCGTCGCGCACGGTGATCAGTGCGCCCACCGGGAACGAGATGTTCACGGCGTGCTCGGTGCCGGCGATCTTGACCTCTTCGCCCGCCTCGTTAAGCAGCTTGATCTGCGGACGCATCATGGTCTTGCCGGAACGCGTCTTGGGCGTAATGACCACCAGCGTGGAAAGACCGGTGATCTCGTCCAGCTGTTTGGCCACGGTTGCGCCCTCTTCGATGTTCTCGAAGCGGACCTGGCCGGCGAACTCGGACACGATGGGGCGCGTAAGCGGATCCCAGTTGGCAAGGCGCTGACCCGCCTTGACGACGTCGCCGTCGTTGACGGCAATGGTGGCGCCGTAGGGGATCTTGTGGCGCTCGCGCTCGCGGCGGCTGTCGTCGAAGATGACGATTTCGCCGGACCGCGAGATGGCCACTTTCTCGCCCTTGGCGTTGGTGACATAACGCATGGTCAGCGCAAAGCCCACCGTACCGGCCGACTTGGTCTCGACCGAGCTGGCCATGGCCGCACGCGAAGCCGCGCCGCCGATGTGGAAGGTACGCATGGTGAGCTGCGTGCCGGGTTCGCCGATGGACTGCGCCGCAATGACGCCGACCGCCTCGCCCTGGCTGACCATGGAGCCGCGGCCCAGGTCGCGGCCATAGCAGTGCGCGCACAGGCCATGGCGGGTTTCGCAGGTAAGCGGCGTACGGATCTTGACTTCATCGATGCCCAGGCTGTCGATGTAGTCGACCAGGTCTTCGTCGAGCAGGGTGCCCGCGGCGACGGCCGTTTCCTGGTTCTCGGGGTTGACGACGTCGTTCGCGGTGACGCGGCCCAGAATGCGGTCGCGCAGCGGCTCGATGACTTCACCGCCCTCGACCAGCGCCTTCATGGTGTAGCCGTGGGTGGTGCCGCAGTCGACTTCGGTGATGACCAGGTCTTGCGTCACGTCGACCAGGCGGCGGGTAAGGTAGCCCGAGTTGGCGGTTTTAAGCGCCGTATCGGCCAAGCCCTTGCGAGCGCCGTGGGTCGAGATGAAGTACTGCAGTACGTTCAGGCCTTCGCGGAAGTTGGCGGTAATGGGCGTTTCAATGATGGAGCCGTCGGGCTTGGCCATCAGGCCGCGCATGCCCGCCAGCTGGCGGATCTGGGCGGCGGAACCCCGGGCGCCCGAGTCGGCCATCATGTAGATGGAGTTGAAGGACTCCTGGCGCACTTCTTCGCCGTGGCGGTTGACCACGGGTTCGGTGGACAGGTGTTCCATCATCGAGCGGCCGACCTTGTCGCCCGCCTTGCCCCAGATGTCGACCACGTTGTTGTAGCGCTCTTGGGCGGTAACCAGGCCGGACGAATACTGCTTGTCGATCTCTTTGACCTCTTGGCTGGCCTGGGCAAGGATTTCTTCCTTGACCGAGGGGATCAGCATGTCGCTCATGGCGATCGAGATGCCGCCGCGCGTGGCCAAGCGGAAGCCCGATTGCATCAGCTTGTCGGCGAAGATGACCGTGGCGCGCAGGCCGCAGCGACGGAACGACTGGTTGATGAGCCGGGAGATTTCCTTCTTCTTGAGCGCGCGGTTCAGCGAAGAGAACGGCAGGCCCTTGGGAAGGATCTCGGACAATAGGGCGCGGCCGACCGTGGTCTCGAAACGCTTGAGCACGGGCTGGAACTCGCCGCTGGCGTCTTTCTCGAACTCGTGCAGGCGCACCGTGATGCGGGTCTGCAGCTCGACTTCGCCGGTGTCGTAGGCGCGCTGGACTTCGGCCAGGTCGGTGCAGAACATGCCCTCGCCCTTGCCGTTGATGCGCTCGCGGGTGGTGTAGTACAGGCCCAGCACGATGTCTTGCGAGGGCACGATGGACGGCTCGCCGTTGGCCGGGAACAGCACGTTATTGGAGGCCAGCATCAGCGTGCGCGCCTCGAGCTGGGCTTCCAGCGAAAGCGGCACGTGAACGGCCATCTGGTCGCCGTCGAAGTCGGCGTTGAACGCGGCGCAGACCAGCGGGTGAAGCTGGATGGCCTTGCCTTCGATCAGCACCGGCTCGAAAGCCTGGATGCCCAGGCGGTGCAGCGTGGGCGCACGGTTGAGCATGACGGGATGTTCGCGAATGACTTCTTCGAGAATGTCCCAGACGATGGGCTCCTGGCTTTCGACCAGTTTCTTGGCCGCCTTGATGGTGGTGGCCAGGCCCATCATTTCGAGGCGATTGAAGATGAAGGGCTTGAACAGCTCGAGCGCCATCAGCTTGGGCAGGCCGCACTGGTGCAGCTTGAGCTGCGGGCCCACCACAATGACCGAACGGCCGGAGTAGTCGACGCGCTTGCCCAGCAGGTTCTGGCGGAAGCGACCGCTCTTGCCCTTGATCATGTCGGCCAGCGACTTCAGCTGGCGCTTGTTGGCACCGGTCATGGCCTTGCCACGACGTCCGTTGTCGAGCAGCGAATCGACCGACTCTTGCAGCATGCGCTTTTCGTTGCGCAGGATGATGTCGGGCGCCTTGAGCTCGAGCAGGCGCTTGAGGCGGTTGTTGCGGTTGATGACCCGGCGATACAGGTCGTTCAGGTCGGACGTGGCGAAACGGCCGCCGTCGAGCGGCACCAGCGGCCGCAGGTCGGGCGGCAGCACGGGCAGCACTTCCATGATCATCCAGTCGGGCTTGATGCCCGACTTCTGGAAGCCCTCGAGCACCTTCAGGCGCTTGGAGATCTTCTTGATCTTGGCATCGGAACCCGTGGCCTTGAGCTCGGCACGCAGGGTCTCGACCTCGCGGTCGATATCGATGGTGCGCAGCAGTTCGCGCACGGCTTCGGCGCCCATGAGGGCGTGGAAGTCGTCGCCGTATTCTTCCGTTTTTGCCAGGAAGTCATCGTCGGACATGATCTGGCCGCGTTTGAGCGGCGTCATGCCCGGCTCGATGACGCACCAGGCTTCGAAGTACAGCACGCGTTCGATGTCGCGCAGGGTCATGTCAAGCACCATGCCCAAACGCGACGGCAGGCTCTTCAGGAACCAGATGTGCGCAACGGGGCTGGCCAGCTCAATATGGCCCATGCGTTCGCGGCGAACCTTGGCGACAGTGACTTCAACGCCGCATTTTTCGCAGATGACGCCACGGTGCTTCAGGCGCTTGTACTTGCCGCACAGGCACTCGTAGTCTTTGATGGGGCCGAAGATCTTGGCGCAGAACAGGCCGTCACGCTCGGGCTTGAACGTGCGGTAGTTGATGGTTTCGGGTTTGCGGACTTCTCCGTAAGACCACGAACGCACCTTCTCCGGCGACGCGATGCCGATCTTGATGGCGTCGAATTGCTCGTCTTGCGAGACTTGTTTGAAAAGGTCGAGTAGCGCTTTCATTATTTACGCTCCAAATCCATGTCGAGCGACAAAGATCTAATTTCTTTGACAAGGACGTTGAACGACTCGGGCATGCCCGCGTCGATAACGTGGTCGCCCTTGACGATGTTCTCGTACACCTTGGTGCGGCCGGTAATGTCGTCGGACTTGACCGTGAGCATTTCCTGCAGCGTGTACGACGCACCGTAGGCCTCGAGCGCCCAGACTTCCATCTCGCCGAAACGCTGACCACCGAACTGGGCCTTGCCGCCCAGGGGTTGCTGCGTAACAAGCGAGTACGGACCGGTGGAACGCGCGTGCATCTTGTCGTCGACCAGGTGATGCAGCTTCAGGTAGTGCATGTAGCCGATCGTGACAGGACGCTCGAACTGTTCACCGGTACGACCGTCGACCAGCCAGGCCTGGGTACGCCCCGGGGTGAGCTTGAGCTTTTCCGCGACTTCGTCGGGGTAGGCAAGCTCGAGCATCTCGCCGATCTCTTCTTCGGTCGCCCCGTCGAACACCGGTGTAGCAACCGGCATGCCGTTCTTCAGGTTACGGGCCATTTCGACGATCTCGTCGTCAGACAACTGTTCGAGATGCGCAGAACCACCACCCGCGTTGTAGACCTTCTGCAGATAGGTGCGAAGCTGCTTGACCTGCACGCCACGCTCTTCGTCGAGCATGTCGGCCACGCGATGGCCCAGGCCCTTGGCGGCCCAGCCCAGGTGAACCTCGAGCACCTGACCCACGTTCATCCGCGAAGGAACGCCCAGCGGGTTGAGCACGATGTCAGCCGGCGTGCCGTCGGCCATGTGGGGCATGTCTTCGACCGGCGTAATGCGCGAGACCACGCCCTTGTTGCCGTGACGGCCGGCCATCTTGTCGCCCGGCTGCAGGCGGCGCTTGACGGCCAGGTACACCTTGATCATCTTCAGCACGCCCGGAGGCAGCTCGTCGCCCTGCGTAAGCTTCTTGCGCTTTTCTTCGAAGGCCAGGTCGAACTGATGGCGCTTGTGCTCGAGGGACTCTTTGGCCTGCTCGAGCACCACCGCGTGGGCCTCGTCCGCCAGGCGGATGTCGAACCACTGCCAGCGGTCGAGGTCTTCGAGGTAGTCGCGCGCGACGGACGCACCCTTGGCCAGCTTGCGCGGGCCGCCATTGACGGTCTTGCCGACCAGGAACTTGCTGATACGGTCGAAGGTGTCGTTCTCGACGATGCGCAGCTGGTCGTTGAGGTCTTGGCGATAGCGGCGCAGCTCGTCGTCGATGATGGACTGGGCGCGCTTGTCGCGTTCGATGCCTTCGCGGGTGAAGACCTGGACGTCGATCACCGTGCCGACCATGCCCGAAGGCACGCGCAGCGAGGTGTCCTTGACGTCGGAAGCCTTCTCGCCAAAGATGGCGCGCAGCAGCTTCTCTTCGGGAGTGAGCTGGGTTTCGCCCTTGGGCGTCACCTTGCCCACCAGCACGTCGTCGGCACGCACTTCGGCGCCGATGTACACGATGCCGGAATCATCGAGGCGGTTGAGCTGGGTTTCGGCCAGGTTGCTGATGTCGCGGGTGATTTCCTCGGCGCCCAGCTTGGTGTCGCGGGCCACCACGGTCAGCTCTTCGATGTGCACCGAAGTGTAGCGGTCGTCGGCCACCACTTTTTCGGAGATCAGGATCGAGTCTTCGAAGTTGTAGCCGTTCCAGGGCATGAACGCGACCAGCATGTTCTGGCCCAGGGCCAGTTCGCCCAGGTCGGTCGATGCGCCGTCGGCCAGCACGTCGCCGCGCGCCACCTGGTCGCCGCGCTTGACGATGGGACGCTGGTTGATGTTGGTGTTCTGGTTGGAACGCGTGTACTTGATGAGGTTGTAGATGTCGACCCCGACTTCGCCCGCCACGTTTTCGTCGTCATTGACGCGAATCACGACACGGTCGGCATCGACGTGGTCGACCACGCCGCCACGCACGGCCTGCACGGTGGTGCCCGAGTCGACCGCCACGGTGCGCTCGATGCCGGTGCCTACCAGCGGCTTTTCAGGACGCAGGCAGGGCACGGCCTGGCGCTGCATGTTGGCGCCCATCAGGGCCCGGTTGGCGTCGTCGTGCTCGAGGAAGGGAATCAGCGAAGCCGCCACCGACACGATCTGCGACGGAGCAACGTCCATGTACTGGATGTTCTCGGGCGCCGTCAGCATGGTTTCGCCGGCCTCGCGGCAGGCGATCAGGTCGTCGACGAAGCGGCCTTTTTCATCGAGCGTGGCGTTGGCCTGCGCGATGACGTAGTTGCTTTCTTCGATGGCCGACAGATAGTCGATCTGGTCGCTGACCTTGCCGTCGACGATCTTGCGATAGGGCGTTTCAAGGAAGCCGTACTCGTTCAGGCGCGCATACAGCGCCATGGAGTTGATCAGGCCGATGTTCGGGCCTTCGGGCGTTTCGATGGGGCAGACGCGGCCGTAGTGGGTGGGGTGCACGTCGCGCACCTCGAAGCCGGCGCGCTCGCGTGTAAGACCGCCGGGGCCCAGTGCCGACACGCGGCGCTTGTGGGTGATCTCGGACAGGGGGTTGGTCTGGTCCATGAACTGCGACAGCTGGCTGGAACCGAAGAACTCTTTGATGGCCGCCGAAATGGGCTTGGAGTTGATCAGGTCGTGCGGCATGAGATTTTCGGTCTCTGCCTGGCCCAGGCGCTCTTTCACGGCGCGCTCGACGCGCACGAGGCCGGCGCGGAACTGGTTCTCGGCCAGTTCGCCCACGCAGCGCACGCGGCGGTTGCCCAGGTGATCGATGTCGTCGATCTGGCCTCGGCCGTTGCGCAGCTCGACCAGCACCTTGATGGTGTCAAGGATGTCTTCGTCGGTAAGCGTGAGCGGACCGGACGTGTCTTCGCCCCGACCCAGGCGGCTGTTGACCTTCATGCGGCCGACGCGCGACAGATCGTAGGTTTCTTCGCTGTAGAACAGGCGCTGGAACAGGGCCTCGACCGCTTCTTCGGTGGGAGGCTCGCCGGGACGCATCATGCGGTAGATGGCGACGCGCGCGGCCATCTGGTCGGCGGTTTCATCGGTGCGCAGGGTCTGCGAGATGTAGGCGCCGCGATCGAGGTCATTGGTGAACAGCGTCTGGACTTCGCGGATGTTGGCATCGCGGATATCGGCCAGAATGGTCTCGGTGATCTCGTCGTTGGCGTTGGCAATGACCTCGCCCGTTTCGGGGTTGACCACGTTCTTGGCCAGCACCCGGCCCAGCAGGAAGTCTTCGGGCACCGAGACGCGCTCGATGTTGGCCGCGGCGATGTCGCGCAGATGCTTGGCATTGACGCGCTTGTCTTTCTCGACAAGCACCTTGCCGTCGCGGTCGGTGATGTCGAAACGGGCCACTTCGCCCTTCCAGCGCTCGGGAACGAACTCGAGCATGGCGCCTTCGGCCTGGATCTCGATGTTGTCGAAGTCGAAGAAGTGCGCCAGGATGGCCTCGGGCGTCATGCCGATGGCCTTGAGCAGGATGGTTACCGGCATCTTGCGGCGGCGGTCGACACGGAAGAACAAAACGTCTTTGGGGTCGAACTCGAAATCAAGCCACGAGCCGCGGTAGGGAATGACCCGCGCCGAGAACAGCAGTTTGCCCGAACTATGCGTTTTGCCGCGGTCGTGCTCGAAGAACACGCCCGGCGAACGGTGCAGCTGCGACACGATGACGCGCTCGGTACCGTTGATGACGAAAGAGCCGGTATTGGTCATGAGCGGCATCTCGCCCATGTATACTTCCTGCTCTTTCACTTCTTTGATGGTGGGCTTGCTGACTTCGCGATCCATCAGCACCAGGCGCACCTTGGCGCGCAGGGGCGAAGCGTAGGTAAGGCCGCGCATCTGGCATTCTTTCACGTCGAACACCGGGTCGCCCAGCACATAGCTGACGAACTCCAGGCGGGCCATCTGATTGTGACTTACGATCGGAAATATAGAGGTGAAGGCGGCTTGCAGGCCTTCGTCCTTGCGTTGGGATGGGGGTGTATCAGACTGCAGGAAGGTTAGGTATGATTGCAGTTGAGTCGCCAAAAGGTAGGGTACGTCTTGGACGTCTTCACGCTTGGCGAAGCTCTTACGTATGCGCTTTTTTTCGGTATACGAATAAGGCATGAGCACTCCGACTCGAGGGGTTACATGGGCCGTCAACCACGGCCCTGGCTTACGACTCCAGAAAACCCGGCTTGGCCCCAAAGGGTTGCAAATACGGGTTTTCTGGAGACGCAAAAGCCCGGGAAGGCCGAAAACCTTCCCGGGCAGGCGTCGACAAGCTTACTTGAGCTCGACTTTGGCGCCGGCTTCTTCAAGCTTCTTCTGGGCAGCTTCGGCGTCAGCCTTGGCCATGCCTTCCTTGACGGGCTTCGGAGCACCGTCAACCAGGTCCTTGGCTTCTTTCAGGCCCAGGCCGGTGATTTCGCGAACGGCCTTGATGACGCTGACCTTGTTCGCGCCGACTTCAGCCAGCACGACGTCGAATTCGGTCTTTTCTTCTGCAGCGGCAGCAGCGCCACCGGCTGCGGGGGCAGCAACGGCGACAGCGGCGGCAGCAGCCGACACACCGAATTTCTCTTCCATGTCCTTGATCAGTTCGGACAGTTCCAGGACGGTCAGGTTAGCGACTGCGTCCAGGATATCTTCTTTGCTTATTGCCATTTTTAGAACTCCAAATAGGTATAAATGCCAGGGTTGGGTATCGCTCTGTCTTTCGACGAGTCCCGGAGCCGCTTAGGCGGCTTCCTTCTGGTCGCGCACGGCGGCAAGGCCACGCACGAACTTGGTGGGAACTTCGTTGAGCGTACGCACAAACTGCGTAACGGGTGCCTGCATGGTGCCCATCAGCTTTGCCAACAGCTCTTCGCGAGACGGCATGGTGGCCAGAGCCTTCACGCCCTCGACATCCAGGACGTTGTTGGGCAATGCCCCGCCTGCGATAACGAGCTTGTCGTTGGTTTTTGCAAAGCTGGCGAGTACCTTGGCGGCCGAAACCGGATCCTGACTGACGGCGTACATCAGAGGACCGGTCATTTGGGACGAAAGCGCCTCGAAAGGCGAACCGGCCACGGCTCGGCGCACCAGCGTGTTCTTGAGAACACGCAGATACACACCCGACTCACGCGCTTGTTTGCGCAATACGGTGACGGCAGCGACGTCCAGACCACGGTACTCGGCGATAATAACTGACTGGGCCTTTGCAAGTTCTGCAGAGACTTCCTCAATTACGACCGCTTTCTCTTCACGATTGAGACTCACGGTTTGAACACTCCATCTAACGACACGAGAGAGGGTCTCTTGTGTCTACCGAATGCGGCGCACCTGGTCGAGTTCTTGAAAAAAGAAATCTTCCATGGGCGCCGTCTGCGCTGGATACGGGCTGCAAGCAGCCTGGTGATTAAGCCCCTGGGCCGGCCTTGCGACCGGCTTGCGGGCTCCAGCGGTCTTTGACAGCAGCACCCGGGAAGCCCCGGGTACAGCCCAAAGTTCTGTTTGCTGTGGTTTGGGTTTTAAACCGACAGCGATGCTATTTCGACGCGAGCGCCGCCGCCCATGGTGGACGAGACGGCCAGCTTGCGCAGGTAAATACCCTTGGACGCTGTGGGGCGGGCTTTGTTCAATGCATCGACCAGCGCGTTCAGGTTTTGCTGAAGCTGCTCGACGCCGAAGGAAGCGCGTCCGATGGTGGCGTGGATAATGCCCGCCTTGTCGGTGCGGTACTGCACCTGGCCGGCCTTGGCGTTCTTGACGGCGGTGACGACGTCAGGGGTGACCGTGCCCACCTTGGGGTTGGGCATGAGGCCGCGGGGGCCCAGAACCTGGCCCAGCGCACCCACGACGCGCATAGCGTCGGGCGAGGCGATGACAATGTCGAAATCGAGATTGCCGGCCTTGATGCTTTCGGCCAGATCTTCCATGCCGACGATATCAGCGCCTGCTTCTTTAGCGGCTTCGGCCTTGTCGCCCTGAGTGAACACGGCTACGCGGACCGACTTGCCGGTACCTGCGGGCAGAACCACCGAACCACGCACGAGCTGGTCGGATTTTTTGGGGTCGATGCCCAGTTGCACGGCGACGTCGATGGATTCATCGAACTTGGCCGTGGCCGTTTCCTTGACGAGCGCGAGCGCTTCGGACACGGGATAGAATTTGGTGCGATCGATTTTGGCCTTGATCGCGGCGGCGCGTTTACCTAGCTTGGCCATGTTAAACCCCCTCGACGGTGATGCCCATGCTGCGGGCGCTGCCAGCGATCGTGCGCACAGCGGCGTCCAGATCGGATGCCGTCAGGTCGGGCGACTTGGTCTTGGCGATTTCTTCAGCCTGCGCGCGGGTAAGCACGCCCACCTTGTCGGCGTTCGGGCGAGCCGAACCCTTTTGCACGCCGGTGGCCTTCTTGATAAGAATGGCCGCCGGAGGCGTCTTCATGATGAAGGTGAAGCTCTTGTCGGCGTAGGCGGTGATGACCACGGGAATCGGCAGGCCGGGCTCCATGCCCTGCGTCTGGGCGTTGAACGCCTTGCAGAATTCCATGATGTTCAGGCCGCGCTGACCCAGCGCCGGACCAATGGGGGGTGATGGATTTGCTTTACCAGCCGGTACTTGCAGCTTGATAAAGCCGACGATTTTCTTCGCCATGCTTTGCTCCTTGCGGGTTCAAACGCCTGCGCCTTACACGCCGGGCTCCCCGGGGGTTGTAAAAATCAGGTTTTTTCGACCTGACCGAAATCGAGTTCGACAGGGGTGGCCCGGCCAAAAATGGTCACGGACACGCGCACCTTGCTTTTCTCGTAGTTGACATCTTCGACGTTGCCGTTGAAATCGGCGAACGGACCTTCTTTGACGCGGACCATCTCGCCCACTTCGAAGAGAATCTTGGGACGAGGCTTTTCGACGCCCTCTTCCATTTGGGAGAGGATTTTCTCGACCTCGCGGTCGGAGATGGGCGCGGGACGATTGCCCGAGCCGCCCAGAAAGCCCGTGACCCGGTTGGTGTTCTTGACGAGGTGCCAGGTTTCATCGGTGAGGTCCATCTCGACCAGCACGTAGCCGGGGAAGATGCGACGCTCGGTGATGGACTTTTTACCGCCCTTGACCTCTACGACTTCTTCGGAGGGAACCAGTATGCGGCCAAAGGACGTCTGCAACCCGGCACGCTCTATGCGTTCGAGGAGCGCCTTGTGCACACTTTTTTCCATGCCCGAATAGACGTGGACGACATACCAACGCTTGCTCATGTGTGCCCTTTATCTCCAGCCCAGCAGCAGGCCATAGATGACCCAGCCCAGGGTTTTGTCGACAAGCCACAGAAACAGGCCCATGACCGCAACGAAGGCAAACACGATGGCAGTCATCTGGGTGGCTTCTTTGCGCGTGGGCCAGACGACCCGCTTGACTTCGTTGTACGAGTCGCGCAAGTAGCCGATGCTGCGCCGGCCGGGTTCGCTGAACCACGCAATGAGCGCGGCCACGATGACGCTGCCGATGAATATGCCGACCCGCGCCACGGTGGGCTGGTCGTCGAGCACCGAAAACGCGACGATGCCGGCAATGATGACGAGCACCGCGAGACCCAGCTTGAGGCGGTCTACGGTGCTGCTAACGGTTTCTACGCTGGTGTTCGACATATCCGGGCGAGTGACCTCGCTGCTATTGCGGCCTGCTTTGCCGCGGCGATGATGGCAGGGGCAGTAGGAATCGAACCTACAACCTTCGGTTTTGGAGACCGACGCTCTGCCAATTGAGCTATACCCCTATAACCTGCTGAAGGGCTCCGCGCAGCGACAGGGTGCGATGCAGGGCCCGTTTACTACCCGGACGAGGCACCGGCCCCGTCCGTTTGTTGCATTTTAAGACTTACTTGATGATTTTAGCCACCACGCCGGCGCCCACGGTACGGCCGCCTTCGCGAATGGCGAAACGCAGGCCCTCTTCCATGGCGATCGGCGCGATCAGCGTCACTTCCATCGAGACGTTGTCACCGGGCAGCACCATCTCTTTGTCCGCAGGCAGCTTGATCGTGCCGGTCACGTCCGTCGTACGGAAGTAAAACTGCGGACGATAGCCCTGGAAGAACGGCGTATGACGGCCACCTTCTTCTTTGGACAGAATGTACACCTCGGCCGTGAACTCGGTGTGCGGGTTGATCGAGCCGGGCTTGGCCAGCACCTGGCCGCGCTCGACGTCTTCGCGCTTGGTGCCGCGAAGCAAGATACCCACGTTGTCACCGGCCTGGCCCTGATCGAGCAGCTTGCGGAACATTTCCACGCCCGTGCAGGTGGTCTTGACCGTGTCCTTGATGCCCACGATCTCGATTTCTTCGCCCACCTTGATGATGCCGCGCTCGATACGGCCCGTGACCACCGTGCCGCGACCCGAGATCGAGAACACGTCTTCCACAGGCATCAGGAACGTGCCATCGACCGCACGCTCAGGCGTGGGGATGTACGAATCGAGCGCCTCGGCCAGCTGCAAAATGGCTTGCTTGCCCAGGGGGCCGTCGTCGCCTTCCAGCGCCAGCTTGGCCGAACCCTTCACGATCGGCGTATCGTCGCCCGGAAAGTCGTACTTGGACAGCAGCTCGCGCACTTCCATCTCGACCAGCTCGAGCAGCTCTTCATCGTCGACCATGTCGGCCTTGTTCAGGAACACGATGATGTACGGCACGCCCACCTGGCGCGACAGCAGAATGTGCTCGCGCGTCTGGGGCATGGGGCCGTCAGCGGCCGACACCACCAGAATGGCGCCGTCCATTTGCGCGGCGCCCGTAATCATGTTCTTGACGTAGTCGGCGTGGCCCGGGCAGTCAACGTGCGCGTAGTGGCGCGCTGCCGTCTCGTATTCCACGTGCGAGGTGTTGATCGTGATGCCGCGCGCTTTCTCTTCGGGCGCTGCGTCGATCTGGTCGTAGCCCTTGGCCTCGCCCGAACCAAATTCCTTGGCCAGCACCGTCGTGATCGCCGCCGTCAGCGTCGTCTTGCCGTGGTCAACGTGGCCAATCGTTCCTACGTTTACGTGCGGTTTGGTCCGCTCAAACTTACCTTTTGCCATGGCTGACTCCTGACTGTGGAATTAAGCAACGAAAATGAATGAGGTGAGTGGTGCCCATGACGCGGATCGAACGCGTGACCTCTCCCTTACCAAGGGAGTGCTCTACCACTGAGCCACATGGGCGTACTTCTTTACCGTAAAAAACCCGCCTTTTTGCAGGTTGCCCTGCCAAAAAGCGAGCCTTGAAAAACCTGGAGCGGGTGAAGGGAATCGAACCCTCGTCGTAAGCTTGGAAGGCTTCTGCTCTACCATTGAGCTACACCCGCGTGGGGATTCCGTTCTTCTCGCCCGACAGCGCATGCGGGTAAGCTCTGGTGGTGGGAGTTGGATTCGAACCAACGTAGGCGCAAGGCCAACAGATTTACAGTCTGCCCCCTTTAACCACTCGGGCATCCCACCAAAAGAGAACCACGAATTATGAGCTTTTTTCTGGGGCTTGTCAAATGCCCAGAAAATGTGCTTTAAGCTGGCGGGTGTTGTCCCGCCGCTGCAGGGCCAACAGAAGCAGCACGCGTGCCTTCTGGGGGCTAAGGCCGCCCGCGGCGATGAAGCCCAGCTGCTCGTCGTCCACTTCGACACCCGGCCATACCTGGCCTGCCGGGGTTCTGCTTGCCCTGACTACAGCAACCCCTTCGCTTGCCGCGGCCTGCAGCCGTCGCCACGTCGGCGCGGAAGCATTGCCGTTGCCCACGCCCGCCACCACAATGCCGTCAGGCCTGGTTGCAAGCATGGCGTCCAGCAGCGCGGCATCCATGCCCGCATGGGCGTACAGGATGTGCACCCGGGGCCATGCGTCGAGGCGGCTGTCGTCGGCAAAGGCGCCGCGCCACGCCGGATTGCCCTGCCCAGCGCCCGGATGCAAGGCAAGCTGATGTCCCGAGACCCGGCCCAAAGGGCCATGATTGCGGCACGAGAAGGCGTCAAGGCCCTCGGCGCGCGCTTTCTGCACTTCTACGGCGTCGTATAGGGTCTGGTTCATCAGCACGCACACGCCCAAAGGGCGCGCCGCGGGGCTGCAGGCGGCGGCGATTGCGTCGAGCAGATTGGCGGGCCCGTCCGCGCCCGGCGTGTGCGCCGGGCGCATGGCGCCTGTAAGGACGACGGGCTTGTTCGCCTGCACGGCCATATGCAGGAAGAAAGCGGTTTCTTCCAGGGTGTCGGTGCCGTGGGTGATGACAATGCCATCAACCCGGCCGTCGTCCATCAAGGCGCGCACCCGCGCCGCCAGGGTGTTCCACAAGGCATGATCGACATCCTGGCTGCCGACTTCGGCAACGGCTTCGACCGAAAGCCGCGCCCACTTGGCTGCCTGGGGCACCGACTCGAGCAGGCGCTGGGCCGGAAGCGAGCCGGCCCGATAGCTCAGGCCTTCTGCGGGAAGCCCCGCAATAGTCCCCCCCGTGGTCAGTACGGCGATGCGGGGCAGCACGCCTTCAGGCATCCATGACGCTGGCCAGGCCCTGGCGCTCGAGCAAGGCGTTCAGGTGTTCCCAGTCGTGGAAGTCGATGACCAGCTGGCCACGATTGCGCGCGCCCACCTTCAGGCTTACGCGGGTGCCCAGGTGATCGG
>Ga0180218_1000362_pt1 | contig 50107 bp, 39 predicted proteins | sample eDN3rd37CKraftBY_FD_151334 | JGI IMG/M metagenome (GOLD analysis project Ga0180218, IMG submission 151334) | Enriched backyard soil microbial communities from Emeryville, California, USA - eDNA 3rd pass 37_C Kraft BY (version 2) (version 2) | ecosystem: Environmental > Terrestrial > Soil >... | reverse complement strand
ACCGGGCTGGAGGAGGTCGGCAAGACCGTGGTGGTGCTGGTGGCGGAGCGCCGGGCGCTCGGCCTGCTGGCGCTGCGCGACGAGCCGCGCGCCGATGCGGCGCAGGGGATCGCCGCCCTTGGCCGGCTGGGCATCGGCACGGTGATGCTGACGGGCGACAACCCGCGCACCGGCGCTGCCATCGGCGCCGCGGTTGGGCTGCCGGTGCGGGCGGGGCTGCGCCCCGAGGGCAAGCTGGCTGAGATCGCCGCCCTGCGCCGCGAGGGTGCGGTGGTGATGGTGGGGGATGGCATCAACGATGCCCCGGCGCTGGCGGCGGCAACCGCCGGAGTGGCGATGGGCGGCGGCACCGACGTGGCGCTGGAGGCGGCGGATGCCGCCCTGTTGCGCGACCGCGTCGGCGGCGTAGCCGAGTTGGTCGCTCTGTCCCGTTCCACCCTGGCCAATGTGCGGCAGAATGTCGGCCTGGCGGTGGGGCTGAAGCTCGCCTTCCTGGTCAGCACCGTGGCCGGGGCGACGGGGCTCTGGGCGGCGATCCTGGCCGATACCGGGGCGACGGTGCTGGTGACGCTGAACGCGCTGCGGCTGCTGCGCTGGCGGCCCCCAGCGGCCTGAAAGGCGACTCGGGGGCCTCCGGTGGCGCGCCCTGGAGACCCGGCGGACGACCCGCCGCATCCCCTGCGCCAGACTTGCGCGCCATTTGTACAGATGTTGACGCGAAGCGGATTTTCCACGGCAAAAGCAATAATTTTTTTGAGTAACAGGCGAATGATTCGCGTGACTTTTGTGCGCGGCAAGGCGGAAACTGACTGACGCAGGTCGTGGAGTTGCCACCGGCAAGAGTTCCGCCCTGCTCATGAGAAGCAAGCCAGGAGCGCGAATGGCCCAGCTTGATACTGTCTTCTCCCTCCACAGCGCGATGCGCGAGCAGCGGCGCGAGAGCGAGATGAGCCTCGCGCAGTTCCTCGAACAATGTCGGACGGATCCAGGGTGCTACGCCTCGGCCGCCGAGCGGATGCTGCGCGCCATCGGCGAACCGCAAACCATCGACACCGCCAAGGATCCGCGGCTCGGGCGGATCTTCCTCAACCGCACGATCCGCACCTATCCCGCCTTCGCCGACTTCCACGGCATGGAGGACACGATCGAGCGCATCGTCGGCTTCTTCCGCCATGCGGCGCAGGGGCTGGAGGAGCGCAAGCAGATCCTCTACCTGCTCGGCCCGGTGGGCGGCGGCAAGTCCTCGCTCGGCGAGCGGCTGAAGGCGCTGATGGAGCAGGAGCCCATCTATGTCCTGAAGGCCGGAAAGCAGATCAGCCCGGTCTTCGAAAGCCCCCTCGGCCTCTTCGACCCCGAGCGCATGGCGCCACTGCTGGAGGAGCGCTACGGCATCCCGCCGCGCTACATCACGGGGCTCGCGAGCCCGTGGGCGCTGAAGCGCCTTGAGGAGTTCGACGGGGACCTCGAGCAGTTCACTGTGGTGAAGCTCTATCCCTCCCGCCGCCGCCAGATCGCCATCGCCAAGACCGAGCCGGGCGACGACAACAACCAGGACGTCTCGGCGCTGGTCGGCAAGGTCGATATCCGGCAGCTCGAGACCCACAGCCAGAACGACCCGGATGCCTATGGCTTCTCCGGCGGGCTGAACCGCGCCAACCAGGGCATCCTTGAATTCGTCGAGATGTTCAAGGCGCCGATCAAGATGCTGCACCCCCTGCTGACCGCGACGCAGGAGGGCAACTATGTCGGCACCGAGAATATCGGCGCCATTCCGTTCCAGGGCATCATCCTGGCGCACTCGAACGAGGCGGAATGGCAAAGCTTCCGCAACAACCGGACCAACGAGGCCTTTCTCGACCGTGTGAGCGTGGTCAAGGTTCCCTACTGCCTCCGGGTGACGGAGGAGACCAAGATCTACGACAAGCTGATCCGCTCCTCCGCCCTGGCGGAGGCGCCCTGCGCCCCGCACACGCTGGAGATGCTGGCCCGCTTCGCCGTGCTGTCGCGCCTGAAGCCGCACCCCAACTCGCGACCCTTCATCAAGATGCGGGTCTATGACGGGGAGAATATCCGCGACACCGATCCCAAGGTGAAGTCGATGCAGGAGTACCGGGATGCCGCCGGGGTGGACGAGGGCATGGAGGGCATCTCCACCCGCTTCGCCTTCAAGGTGCTCTCGGCCACCTTCAACCACGACCCGAACGAGGTCGCGGCCGACCCGGTGCATCTGATGTACGTGTTGGAGCAGGCGGTGCGGCGCGAGCAGTTTCCGCCCGAGCTTGAGCAGAACTACCTGACCACCATCAAGTCCGAGCTGGCCTCGCGTTATGCGGAGTTCATCGGCAACGAGATCCAGAAGGCCTATCTGGAGAGCTATCACGACTATGGGCAGAACCTGTTCGACCGCTACCTCGAATACGCCGATGCCTGGATCGAGGATCAGGACTTCAAGGACCCCGACACCGGGCAACTGCTGAACCGGGAGTTGCTGAACGCCGAGCTGACCAAGATCGAGAAGCCGGCAGGCATCGCCAATCCGAAGGATTTCCGCAACGAAGTGGTGAAATTCGCGTTGCGGACAAAGGCGAGCAATGGCGGCCGCAACCCGAGCTGGACGTCTTACGAGAAGATCCGCGACGTCATCGAGAAGCGGATGTTCTCCCAGGTCGAGGACCTGCTGCCCGTCATCAGCTTCGGCTCGAAGAAGGATGGCGAAACCGAGCGCAAGCACAACGACTTCGTCGAGCGCATGGCCACGCGCGGTTACACCGAACGCCAGGTTCGCCGCCTGGTCGAGTGGTACATGCGCGTGAAGCAGTCGGCCTGAGTCGCAGGGGACGGTATCGGCTTGGACATCATCGACAGACGCCCCAACCCGCACGGCAAGAACCTCGAGAACCGCCGCCGCGTTCTCGCCCGCGCCAGGCAGGCGGTGATCCGGGCGGTGCGGGATGCGGTGGATGGCGGCACGCTGCGCGAGGTGGGCCATGGGGAGGCGGTGACCATCCCGGCCGACTCGCTGCACGAGCCCGCCTTCCACCAGGTCTTCACGGCGGGAACCCGGCAGTTCGTGCTGCCGGGCAACCGCGAGTTCTCCGTCGGCGACCGCCTCAAGCGCCCGGATGGCAAGGGAGGCGGGGGCGGTGGTGGCGGGGGTGCCGGCGCCGGCGAGGGAGATGGCGGCGGCGAGGACAATTTCCGCTTCGTCCTCACCCGCGAGGAGTTCCTCGACCTATTCTTCGAGGATCTGGAACTGCCGGACCTCGAGAAGCGCGACATCCTCGACACCGAGACGGTCGCGCCCACCCGAACGGGCATCAGCACCGACGGCCCGCCCTCGCAGATCGACCTCTCGCGCAGCATGCGCCAGTCCATGGCGCGCCGCATCGGCCTGAAGCGACCAAAGGGCCAAGCGGTGCGCGCGCTGGAGGAGGAGATCACCGCGCTCGAGGAAAGCGGCGAGGACCCGGCGCGGCTGGCCGAGCTGCGCATCCAGGTCGCCGAGGCGCGGCGCCGGCAGTCCCGCATCCCCTGGGTGGACCCGGTGGATCTGCGCTATCGCCGCTTTACTGCGGTGCCGAAACCCTCGGCGCGGGCGGTGATGTTCTGCCTGATGGACGTCTCCGGTTCCATGACGGAGAACATGAAGGATCTCGCCAAGCGGTTCTTCCTGTTGCTGCATGTCTTCCTGGAGCGCCGCTACAAGCGGGTGGACCTGGTCTTTATCCGTCACACCGAGTCGGCGGAGGAGGTGGACGAGAACACCTTCTTCACCGATCCCCGCACCGGCGGCACCGTGGTCTCCTCGGCGCTAGCCGAACTGGTCCGCATCCAGCGGGAGCGCTACCCGGCCACCTCCTGGAACATCTATGCCGCCCAGGCCTCGGATGGCGACAACTACAGTGGCGACACCGCCCGCGCGGTCAGCCTGCTGGAGGAGGACATCCTGCCGCTGGTGCAGTACTTCGCCTATATCGAAGTGGCTTCCTCGGGCGCCCTGATCCATGGCGAGACCGACCTCTGGCGTGGCTATGAGCCGCTCTCCCGGCGGGCCGCCAACCTCGCCATGCGACGGGTCTCGGAGCGGCGCGACATCTTCCCGGTGTTCCGCGACCTCTTCGGCAAGCGCCCGGTAGCGGGTTTGAGGGGAGCCGGCTGATGGCGGAGACCGGCACCATGCCCCGGCTCTACGAAGGCACCCATTGGGACTTCCCCACGCTGCGCCGCTGCTACAACGCGATCGAGCGCATTGCCACCGACGAGCTGAAGCTCGACGTCTATCCCAACCGCATCGAGGTGATCACCGCCGAGCAGATGCTCGACGTCTATACCGCGCATGGCATGCCGCTGACCTACCGGCACTGGTCCTACGGCAAGCACTTCCTGCTGCACGAGACGGAATACAAGAAGGGCTACTCCAACCTCGCCTACGAGGTGGTGATCAACTCCAACCCCTGCATCTCCTACCTGATGGAGGGCAACAGCGCGACCATGCAGGCGCTGGTGATCGCGCATGCCGCCTTCGGGCACAACCACTTCTTCAAGAACAATCATCTCTTCCGGCAGTGGACGGACGCCACGGCGATCCTCGACTACCTGGAATTTGCCCGTGCCTTCGTTGCCCGCTGTGAGGACCGCCACGGCGTCGCCGCGGTGGAGCGGGTCCTGGACGCGGCGCACGCCCTCTCCCGTCACGGCGTCCATCGCCATGGCGGCAAGCGCCCGCTTAACCTTAAGTCAGAGGAGCAGCGCGAGCAGGAGCGGCGCGATTATGACGAGAGCGTCTACAATGACCTCTGGCGTACCGTGCCCTCCGGCAAGCCGCAGACGGGCTTCGACAGCGCGACGGAGCGCCGCCGGCGGCTTGGGTTGCCGGAGGAGAACCTGCTCTACTTCCTGGAGAAGATCTCGCCGGTCCTGAAGCCCTGGGAGAGGGAGATCATCCGGATCGTCCGGCTGATCGCCCAGTATTTTTATCCGCAGCCCCAGGCCAAGGTGATGAACGAGGGCTGCGCCACCTGGGTGCACCACCGCATCATGACCCGCCTGCACGAGACCGGGCAGATCGACGACGCCGCCTATCTGGAGGCCATCCACTCCACCACCAATGTGGTAGCGCAGATGGGTTTCGAGCATGCGGGGCCGAACTTCAATCCCTACGCGCTCGGCTATGCCATCATGGAGGACATCGCCCGCGCCTGCACCGACCCCTCCGAGGAGGACCGGCAGTGGTTCCCCGATTTCGCCGGCAATGGCGACCCGGTCGGCACCCTGCATGATGCCTGGGCCAATTACCGGGACGAGAGCTTCATCTTGCAGTTCCTCTCGCCCCGGGTGATGCGGCGCTTCCGCATGTTCCGGCTGCTGGACGACACCTCCGACCCCACCCTGCTGGTGGACGCCATCCATGACGAGCACGGCTACCGCGAGATCCGCCGTACCCTGGCGCGCAGCTATGATCCCGGCCTGAACACGCCAGACATCCAGGTGGTGGACGTGGATCTCGGCGGCGACCGGCGGCTGATGCTGGAGCACCGCACGCGGCCGGGAGAGCTGTTGCACGCCCGGGATGCGGCGGCGACCCTGCGCTACCTCGCCCGGCTCTGGGGCTACGAGGTGCGGCTGCAGGAAGTGGACAGGACGACCGACAACGTGCTGGCGGTACACAGCGCCGGACCATGAAGGCTGGGGGAATGAATTCCCCCAGACCCCCTTCTTTTTTCTTCGAGTTTGGCGCTGCGCGGGCCACCAGCGCAGCGCCAAACTGACAAAAAGAAGATGGGGGGTTCGGGGGAATTCCTTCCCCCGACCTTCATCCACGCATCTCCGCAACCCGCCCTGGCGCGCGGCAGTTGAACAGCCGACGAGCCAGGAAGACTTCCCGTGCCCCAGCCCCTTCTTCTGTCCCTCGGCAGCATCAATGCCGATTTCCAGGTTCGCGTGCCCGAGTCGCCGGGCACCAGCGAGACCCTGCTCGCGACAGATTTCGCCCGACTCGGTGGCGGCAAAGCCGCCAATGTCGCCTTTCTCGCCCGCAAGCTGGGCCATCCGGCCCTGCTCCTCGGCCGAACTGGCGACGACGAGTTGCGTGAGCAGGCGCTGAAGCCTCTGCGCGCGGCCGGTGTGGATCTCGCCGGGGTTTCCGTTGCGCCGGGCATCGCCACGGCGGTTTCGATGATCGCCGTGCCGCCGGATGGCAAGAAGAGCATCATCCTGGCCGGCAATGCGAACGACGCCTGGGACGAGTCGGCCTTGCGCGACGTGCTGGAATACATCCGCACAGCTCCGGATGGTTCCCTCCTGGTCGCGGACTATGAGGTGGCGCCGGAGCTGGTCGCGCGCGCGGTCGATGTGGCACGGCAGCGGGACTTGCGCATCGTGCTCGACCCCTCCCCCGCCGCGCGCGCCGTGCCGGAGATACTGGGACGCGCCACCGCGCTCTCGCCCAATGCCGCCGAGGCGCAGGAGATCACCGGCGTGACCATCGACGATGCCGACTCGGCGGCGGAAGCCGCAACACGGCTCGCCGACTTCGGCGCTGAAATCGTCTGCGTGAAGCTCAGCGACGGCGGCTGCGTGCTGCGGCACGCGGGGCAGGCGACCCATATCGCCGCCCTTCCGGTCGAGGTCGTGGACAGCACCGGCGCGGGGGACGCCTTCACCGGCGCCCTGGCCATTGCCCTGCTGGAGGGGCAGCCGCCGCTCCAGGCCGCGCTCTTCGCCGCCGCCGCCTCGCACCTGGCCGTCACCGCCTATGGCTCGCAGGAGGCCTATCTCCCGCGCGACCGGCTGGACGCCATGGCCCGCAGGCTGGAAGCACAGGTCAGGCCGCTCGGGGCGCGCTGAGATGCCGGAGGCCCAGGCGGCGGATATCGTCTTCGACCGCTACACGCCGGAGGACGAGCGGCGGCGCGAGACCCTGCTCGCGCTCGGCAACGGCGTGCTGCTGGTGCGCGCCGCCGCGACCTGGGCGCGGGCGGATGGCACCCACTATCCCGGCACCTATCGCGCGGGCCTCTACAACCGCCTGGCGGACCGGATCGAAGGTGAGCTGACCTTCAACGAATCCGTGCCCAACCTGCCGAACTGGCTGCCGCTGACCTTCCGGATCGCCGGTGAGAGTCGCTGGTTCCGCTTCGGCGAGATGGAACTGTTGGAATACCGGCACGCCCTCGACACGCGGCGCGGCCTGGCCTGCCGGGAGTTGCGCCTGCGCGACGCGGCCGGCCGGCTGACCCGGCTGCGCGAGCAGCGCCTGGTGAGCATGGCCCGGCCCCATCTCGCCGCCCTGCGCCTGGAGCTGACGCCGGAGAACTGGTCCGGCACGGTGGAGTTCCGCAGTGGCATCGATGGCGCGGTGGCGAACACCAATGTGGCCTCGGACCGCCACCATGACGGCCACCACCTGACGGAGCAGCAGGGCGAGGTCGCCGCGCCTGGCCTGTTGCTGCTGCGCGCCCGCACGCGGCAGTCCCGCATTGGCATCGGCGTCGCCACCCGCACGACGCTGGAGGGCGCCACCGAAAGCGCGGCCGCGCCGGCGCAGCCCTGCGGCATCGCCGAGATGCTGCGCGGCACGGTCGCGGACGGCGAGACACGGGTGGTGGAGAAGGTGGCGGTGATCCGCTGCGGCCTGGATGCCGGGGCGGAGGAACCGGGCGCAGCGGCGCTGGCGGAAGTCCGCGCCGCGCCCGGCTTCGCGGCCCTGGCGGCGGAGCAGGAAGCGGCCTGGGCACCGCTGCACGCCAGCGCCGGGCTACGGGCCGCGCATGCGCCGCTGGACCGCACCTTCGGCTTCCATGCCTTCCACCTGCTGCAGACCGCCTCTCCCCACATACCGGCGATGGATGTCGGCTTCCCGGCGCGCGGCTGGCAGGAGGCCTATCGCGGCCAGATCTTCTGGGAAGACTCGCTCGTCCTGCCCTTCCTGGACCTTCGCTTCCCCGCCATGGCGCGGGCGGTGCTGCTGTACCGCTGGCGCAGGCTGGAGGCGGCGCGGCAGGCGGCGCGGCTGCTCGGCTATCGTGGCGCGATGTTCCCTTGGCGCAGCGCCAGCGACGGTTCGGAGCAGACGCCGCGCTTCCAGTTCAACGACGTCTCCGACAGATGGATGCGCGACCACACCCATCTGGAGCGGCATGTCGGCGCCGCCATCGCCCAGGGCGCGTGGCGCTACGTGCTGGCCACGGGCGACGAAGCCTTCCTGGAAGCCTGCGGCGCGGAGCTGATCCTGGAGATCGCCCGCTTCTGGGCCAGCATCGCGCGGCACGATCCGGAGACCGGGCGGTACCATATCCGCGGCGTGGTCGGGCCGGACGAATACCATCAGCGCTACCCCGGCGCAGTCCGACCCGGCATCGATGATAACGCCTATACCAACGTCATGGCCGCGCGCAGCCTGACGCTCGCCCCAGCCGTCCTGGATCGGCTCAGCCCGGGACGCCGCGCCGCCCTGTGCCGCCAGTTGCGGCTGGGCACCGAGGAACTGGCCGAATGGGACCACATCAGCCGGCGCATCGCGGTGCCGTTCCGGCAGGACGGCACGATCGACCAGTTCGCCGGCTTCGAGCAACTGCGCCTCTTCGACATCGCGGCCTTCACGGCCGCCCATCCCGGGCAGCGGGTGGATCATGTGCTGGCGGCGCAGGGCGACAGCGTCGATGCCTATGCCGTCGCCAAGCAGGCGGATGTGCTGATGCTGCCCTACATGCTGCCGCATGGCGAGTTGCAGCGCCTGCTGGCCCATATGGGCCACACGGTGAGCGACGCTGAGCTGCGCCGCAGCTTCGAGGCCCATCTGCCGCATTACACGCACGATTCCAGCCTCTCCCGGGTCGTTTGTGCCGGCGCGCTGGCCCGCCTCGATCCGGAGCGGTCCTGGAGCTTCTTCCAGCATATGTTCCGTCCCGATCCCCACCAGGACGTGGCATCCACGACAGCGGAGGGTGCGCATCTCGGCGCGATGGCCTGCACCATCGACGTACTGCAGCGCCATTATCTCGGCCTGCGCATCCAGTCCGACGCCCTGGCGCTCGATCCAGCGCCGCCGCCGCAGCTCGGGCCGGTGCGGATGCGCTTCCAGTGCCGCTTCGGAGCCTTCGAACTGGAGTGGACGGGCAAGGCGCTGCGCCTGCACGCCGCCCCGGAGAACACGGCGGTCACGCCGGTGCGGTGCCAGGACGAGGAATGCCGCCTGGCCCCAGGGGCAGCGCTGGAGATCCCTGTGAGCGTCTACGAAGAGCTGGGGGAATGAATTCCCCCAGGCCCCCTTCTTTTTTCTTCGAGTCTGGCGCTGCGCTGGCGACCCGCGCAGCGCCTCGATGATAAAAAGAAGATGGGGGTTCGGGGGAATTCTTTCCCCCGACCTTTTTTACTCCATCGCCGCCGCGTCGAACCCATCCGGCACCCGCCCCGTCGGCTTCACGAGGTCATAGGGCCCACGCGCCAGGAAGCGTCCCGTGCCGGGCGCCGCCAGCACCTCGCCCTCGCGCACCGCCACCGCACCGTGCCGCAGCGTGACCGCCGGCCAGCCCTTCACGGCGAAGCCTTCCCAGGGCGTGTAGTCGATGGCGTGATGCAGGCGCTCCTGTGCGATAGTGGTCTCACGGTCGGGATCCCAGAGCACCAGGTCGGCATCGGCGCCGGGCGCGAGGCTGCCCTTGCGGCCACCCAGGCCGAAGAGCCGCGCGGCATTGGCCGAGCTGAGGCGAACGAAGGTCGGCAGGTCGATCCGCCCCTTCGAGACGCCTTCGGAGAACAGCACGGGCAGGCGCGTCTCGATCCCCGGCACGCCGTTTGGGATGGCGTTGAAGGCGGGCATCCCGTCCGGCCGCTGCACCGCCGCGCCGGTGCCGTAGCTGCTGCTGCCAGCGGCGCGCTTGGCGGTGGCGAAGGAGAAGCCGCAATGGTCGGAGGAGACGATATCCAGCGTGCCGTCCTGGATGCGGCGCCAGACGCGCTCGTTCTCCGCCTTCTCGCGCAGCGCCGGCGAGCAGACCGCCTTGGCTCCGGCGAAATCGGGGCCGACGAGGTCCTCATGCGAGAGGGTGAGATATTGCGGGCAGGTCTCGCCCCAGACCTTCAGCCCGCGCGCCTTGCCCCGCGCGATCTCCGCCGCCGCTTCCTCGCAGGAGACGTGGAAGATCTGGATCGGCTGATCCACCAGCTCGGCGAGTGCGATGGCACGATGCGTCGCCTCGCGCTCGACGACCGGCGGGCGGGACCAGGCGTGCTGGAGGGGATCGGTCAGCCCGGCCTTGAGCAGCGCGGAAATGCGCCAGCCGATGGCGTCGAAATTCTCACAATGGACGGTGACGAAAGCGCCGAGTCGGCGCGCGGTGGCCAGCACGTCGAGGAATTCGGCATCGGTCAGGCGCAGCGGGTCGTAGGTCAGGAAGACCTTGAGGCTGCGGATGCCGCGCGCCACCAGGGCGGGGACCTCCTTCCGCAGCACCTCCGGCGTCGGATCGGTGATGATCTGGTGGAAGGAATAATCGGCGCGCGACTGCTCGGCCCGGGCGGCGTAGCCCGGCGCGCTCTCGGCCAGGCTGTGGCCTTTCCACTGCGGCAGGAAGCAGATGAAGCTCGTCGTGCCGCCGGCCAGCGCGGCGGCGGAGCCACTGGCAAAACTCTCCTCCTGTGCCGTGCCGTCCTGGCCCAGTTCCTCGATATGGCAATGCGGGTCGAGCCCGCCCGGTGTCACGATCATGCCCTTGGCCGAGATCTCCTCGGCACCGCGCGGCAGGTTGCGCCCGAGCGCGACGATAACCCCGTCGCGGATGCCGATATCGGCCTCGAAGACCTCCGCCGCCGTGGCAAGCGTGCCGCCTCGGACCACCATGTCGAACTCGAAGCCACTCATCGGATCGCTCCCTGTCGCGCAAAGCCGCTGGGCATCGCCAAGGACGAACCGCGCCATTCCCGGCGCGGCGCCTCGACAGGCGCCATGGAAGCCCGCAAGCTGCCCGGCGACAACCACGGAGGGCATCCGATGGCCAGCCTGCCCACACAGCCCCTCGCCCTGCCCGGCGGCACCGTCCCGCGCAGGCGGGGCTATCTGCAGCGCCCGGACTGCCGGATCTACTACGAGGTGACGGGGGAAGGTCCGGCGCTGGTCTTCGGTCATGGGCTGGGCGGCAATCACCTCTCCTGGTGGCAGCAGGTCGGCCGCTTCGCAGGCAGCCATTGCTGCGTCACCTTCAGCCATCGCGGCTTCGCCCCCTCCGAAACGCCGCCCGGCGGGCCGGATCCGGCCGCCTATGCCGAGGACCTCGCCGCGTTGGTCGCCCATCTCGGGCTGGAGCGGCCGGTCTTCATCGGCCAGTCCATGGGCGGCTGGACGGGCATCAGCTTCGCCCTCGCCCATCCAGGCCAGCTCCGGGGGCTGGTGCTCTCGGCGACCTCCGGCCCGATCGACCCGCGCCGCTCCGGCGAGGCCGCCGCCGCGGCCTTCGTGCGCTGGTCGGAGAGGGTGGCGCCGCAGCAGAAGGAGAACGCGGCGCGCGGCGTGCATCCCGCCATGGGCGCGCGCGGCGCGGCGGAACAGCCGGCGCTGCACTTCCTTTACCGCGCCATCGACGAGATGAGCGTCGCGCTCGACAAGGAAGCCCTGCGCCGCCGCCTCTACGAGGCCCGCACCCGCCCGGCCAGCGACCTCGCGACCATCGCCACCCCGACCCTCTGGATCACCGGGGCGGAGGATGTGGTCTTCCCCTCCCCCACGGTGCCGCACCTGATGGCTCAGATGCCGCGGGCACGGCATGTGGAGATCGCCGAGGCCGGCCACTCCAGCTATTTCGAGCGGCCCGAGTCGTTCAACGCCGCCTTGGCCGAGTTCCTGCAGGAGCTGGGTGACAGGATCGCCTGAAGCGGCCCGCCCGGGGCCGGAGGGGTTCCACCCCTCCCGGACCTCCCCGCTGGGGGAATTGAATTCCCCCAGACCCCCACATCCAGAGATGGATACCTTCGAGGGGAGGAAAGCCGGCACGGACCGGCACCATCCCGCGCTGCCGCTTCAGGTTGTGCACACACATGAGCGCGAGCGTTGGAATTCTCCCCCGCCAATTGGTTTCGACTTCGGTTCATATTGCGTGGACAACATTCCGACAGAAGGTGTTTGCCATGTCCCGCAAACTCATGGCCGAATTCCTCGGCACCTTATGGCTGGTCCTGGGCGGCTGTGGCTCGGCCGTGCTGGCCGCCAAGTTCCCGGAGGTCGGCATCGGCTTCGTCGGCGTCGCCCTGGCCTTCGGGTTGACGGTGCTGAGCATGGCCTATGCGGTCGGTCACATCTCGGGCGCCCACTTCAACCCGGCGGTCACGCTGGGCATCGTCGCCGCCGGGCGGCTGGGCCGGTCGGAGGCCGGCGGCTACATCGTCGCCCAGGTGCTGGGCGGCGCTGTCGGCGCGGGTTTGCTCTATCTCATCGCCTCCGGCCGGGGCGATTTCTCGACCGCCGCAGGCTTCGCCGCCAACGGCTTTGGCGAGCACTCCCCCGGCGGCTATTCCCTGGCCGCCAGCTTCCTGACCGAGTTCGTGATGACCTTCTTCTTCCTGCTGGTCATCCTCGGCGTCACCACCAAGCGGGCACCGGCCGGCTTCGCGCCGCTCACCATCGGCCTGTGTCTGACGCTGATCCACCTGATCAGCATCCCCATCACCAATACCAGCGTGAACCCGGCGCGCAGCACTGGCCCGGCGCTGTTCGTCGGCGACTGGGCGCTGGCGCAGCTCTGGCTGTTCTGGGTCGCACCGATCGCCGGAGCGGTCTGCGCCGGGTTGCTGCACTCCTGGCTCGGTGCCGTGGACGAGGTGGCCGAACGCAAGGAAGCCGAGCGTGCCGCGGCCGCCGAGCCGGGCGAGCCACTGGCGCCCGCAACGGCCCGCCCGCCACGCTGAAGGCGCACCTTCCCTTCTCGGCGCCGGGTTCCCCGGTGCCGACGAAGGGCGCCGCGTGTAACAATCCCCCGCTCTTGCAACCGCCGGGGGATCATGGCGTAAAGGAAGGGTGTTTTACGTCGCACCCTTCATCTTTCTTCAGTGCCTCGGCGCCTTGCTGGCCTGGGCACTCATCACCCGCCGCGCAATCAGCGGCTCCACCTTGGCCGAGGCCGGCGCCGTCTGGCTGATGCCCCTCATCGTGGCCGGAGCCTTCGGCTTCTCGGCCGACATGCTGGTCCGCATCGCCGCCTGCGGGGTGGTCTTCAACCTGGCCAACTGGCTCTGGCAGGGCGCCCCGCAGCGTTCCGAATAGCCGGCGCGCGGGGCCAGCCCCGCCCCCAGGGCAGCCGGCGTCAGCGGTCGAGTGCCGGCCGCGGCCGCAACCCGGCACCACGCCGCAGCAGGCGGGCGAAGAGCCGTCCCACGTCATCCACCACGGTATAGACCACCGGCACCACCACCAGGCTGAGCAGGGTGGAGGTGATCAGCCCGCCGATCACCACCAGCGCCATCGGCGCGCGGAACTCGGCATCCGCGCCGACGCCGGCGGCGATGTGCACCATGCCGGCCGTCATTGCCACCGTGGTCATGACGATTGGCCGTGCCCGCTTGCGCGCCGCCTCGACCAGCGCCGCGCCGCGCGCGAGGCCGGCCCGCCGCGCCTCGATGGCGTACTCCACCAGCAGGATCGAGTTCTTGGCCACGATGCCCATCAGCATCAGCACGCCGATCACCGCCGAGACGCCGAGCGCCTTCTGCGCCAGTAGCAGCGCCATCAGCGCGCCGCCCAGCGAGAGCGGCAGGGCGGACATGATGGTCAGCGGCTGCAGGAAGCCGCCGAAGAGCAGCACCAGCACGAGGTAGATCAGCAGCACGCCCGCGGCGAGCGCCATGACGAAGCCGCCGAACAGCTCGCGCATCACCTCGGTGTCGCCCGTCTCGCGCTCATGCACACCGGGTGGCAGGTTCTGCATGATCGGCAGCGCCCGGATCAGCCGGGTCGCCTCGCCCAGCGGCATGCCGTTCAGCTCCGCCTCCACCGTCGCCTTGCGCACGCGGTCCAGCCGGTCGATCTGCGCCGGGCCAGCGCCATGGCGGATCTCCGCCACCGCGCCGAGCGGGACGGCGAGGTCGGCGCGCCCGGCCAGGCGCAATGCTCGCAGCGTCTCGAGGTCGCCGCGCGCCCCTTCCTCCAGCATGACGCGGATCGGGATCTGCCGGTCCGGCAGGTTGAAGCGCGCCAGGTTCTGGTCGATGTCGCCCATGGTGGCGATGCGCGCCGTCTCGCCGATGGCGGCGACCGAGACGCCCAGCTCGGCGGCGCGCGCCTCGAGCGGGACAATCTGCAGCTCCGGCCGTTCGAGGCTGGCGGTGGAGCGTGCCCCGGAGAGTGCCGGGATGCCGCGCATCTGCTGCTCCAGCACGCGGGCAGCGGCGGCGAGCCGCACGGCATCGTCCCCCACCAGCGTCACACTGGCCTTGGAGCCGCTCATGCCATCGGCGCCGAAGCGGACCCGCAAGCCGGGGATGGCCTCCAGCGCCGGCCGCACGGCGGCCTCGAACTGCTGCTGGGTCAGCGCCCGCTCGGCGCGCGGCTTCAGGGTGATGATCAGGTTGGCATTGCGCGGGTCGCCCTGTGCCGTGGCGCTGCCCATGCCGGGGCCGCCGACGATGCTCGCGGTGCCGAGCGAGGCGAAGACCGATTCCACCTCCGGCCGTGCCTTCAGGATGGCGGTGGCGCGCCGCACCGCCGCATCCGTCTCCGCCAGGGTCGAGCCGGGCGCCAGCTCCATGGCCAGGGCGGAGCGGCCGCGGTCGGCGGCCGGGACGAAATCGGTGGGAATCAATGGCACCAACGCCAGCGAGAGGGCGAAGAAGCCAGTCGCGCCGGCGAGGGTGGTCCAGCGGTGGCGCAGGCACCAGTCGAGCAGCGCCAGATAGCGCCGGCCCACCGTGCCATCCCCCACCTCCTCGGAGCGGGCCTGGCGCTGCGGCTTCAGCAGATAGGCGCCCATCAGCGGTGTCAGCAGCCGCGCCACCAGCAGCGAGAAGGTGACGGCGGCGGCGACGGTCAGCCCGAACTGGCGAAAGAACTGGCCGGGGATACCGGGCATGAAGGTCACCGGCACGAAGACGGCGAGGATGGCGCCCGTCGTCGCCATCACCGCCAGGCCGATCTCGGCCGAGGCCTCCAGCGCGGCGCGCCGGGCGCCCTGTTCCGGCCGTGCGCGCAAGTGGCGGACAATATTCTCGATCTCGACGATGGCATCATCCACCAGCACGCCGACCACCAGGGTCAGCCCAAGCAGGGTGATGTTGCTGAGCGCATAGCCCAGCCATTGCAGCACGAGGAAGGTCGGGATCAGCGAGAGCGGCATGGCGACGCAGGCCACCAGCGTCGCCCGCCAGTCACGCAGGAAGATCCAGACCACCAGCACCGCCAGCCCGGAGCCGACCAGCAGCGCATCGAGCGCCGCGTGGTAGCCAGCCTGGACGAAGGCGACGGTGGAGGTGACGCGCCGGATCGTGACGCCCGGATGCGACGTCTCCAACGCAGCGACACGCTCGGCCACCTGCTCGGCCACCTTCACCTCCGAGGAGCCACGGGTGCGCATCACCTCGAAGGCCACCACCGGCTCACCGTCCAGCCGCGCGGCGGTGCGCACCTCGGCCGTGGAGTCGGTGACCTCGGCAATCTCCTCCAGCCGCGCGGTGCGCCCGCCGGGCAGGATGATCGGCCGTGCGCGCAGGGCCTCCACCGTGGCGGCGGAGCCGAGGGTACGGATGCTCTGCTCGCTCTCCCCCAGCGTGCCGCGGCCGCCGGGCAGGTTCAGATTGGCCGTGCGGAGCTGCTCGTTCACCTGCAGGGCGGTGATGCCGAGCGCCCGCAGCCGCTCCGGACGCAGCGCCACGCGGATCTCCCGCTCCACCCCGCCGACGCGGTTCACCTGCGCCACGCCAGGGACGGAAAGCAGCGACTTGGCCACCGTATCGGTGACGAACCAGGAGAGCTGTTCCGTGCTCAGCCCCGGGGCCGCCACCGTATAAGTGAGGATGGCGCCGCCGGTGATCTCGACGCGGCTGATGACGGGGTCGCGAATCGAGGCCGGCAGGTCGGCGCGGATCTGCGAGACCTTGTCGCGCACGTCGTTGGTGGCGCGGTCCGGGTCCTTGCCGAGGTTGAACTCGATGATGGTGGTCGAGGTGCCGTCCTGCACGATGGAGGTGATGTGCTTGACGTCCCCCAACCCCGCCACCGCGTCCTCCACGCGACGGGTCACCTGGGTTTCCAGTTCGGAAGGGGCGGCGCCGGGCTGCATTACCGTCACCACCACTGCCGGAAGGTCGATGTCCGGCGTGTTGTTGACGCGCAGCATCGGGAAGGCGGCCAGCCCGCCCAGCGTCAGAAGCAGGAACAGCACGACCGTGGGGATCGGGTTGCGGATCGCCCAGCTGGAGATGTTCCAGCCGGAGAGGTCACGGTCCTCGGGCGTCCGGTGAAGGTCGGGCATGGCGTCCTCCCCTCAGCGCGGCGCGGCGACGCGCACGCGGTCGCCCTTGGAGAGGAAGCCGGCACCGGTGGCCACCACCCGCTCGCCCGGCGCGAGGCCCTCGGTCACTTCCACCACGCCCTCGCGCCGGAGGCCGGTGGCAATGGGGCGCAGCGCCACCCGCTCGGCACCCTCGGGCAACACGAAGACCACCGGTCTGCCGTCGCGGAACACCACCGCCTCCTCCGGCACCGTCAGCGCGGGCGCGGGTGCGGGCAGGATCTCGGCGCGGGCGAACATGCCCGGCCGCAGCCCGGACCCGGGCGGCAGCGCCACATGCACCACCCCGAGCCGCGTCTCGCCCGCCACCACGGGCGCCAAGGCACGCACCGTGCCCATGATCTCGCGCTCGCCATGCTGGACGCGCACCACCTGGCCGGGCCCGACCCCTGTCAGATCCAGCTCCGGCACGCGGGCGTCCAGTTCCAGGCGCCCGTCGCGGATCAGCCGCAGCATCTCCTGCCCCGGCTGCACCACCGCGCCCGGCAGCACGCTGCGGCGCGAGACGATGCCGGCCGCGGGGGCGAGGATGCGGGTCTGCGCCAGGCGCGCCTGGGCCTCCTGCAGTTGGGCGCGGGCGGCGCGGAGGCGGGCCTCGGCCTGCCGGGCGGCGGCCTCGCGCTGTTCCAGTACCTGCCGCGCGACATTGTCGCTGCGCGAAAGCTGCGCGGCGCGGCGCAGATCGGCCTGGGCGATCGCCAGGGCCGCCTCCGCCTCGGCCTGTGCGGCTTCCGCCTGCGCCAGCTGGGCCGCCGGCACGGCGTCGTCCAGTTGAACGAGAAGCTGACCTTGGGCGACCTGGTCGCCCTCCTCCACCGGCACGGCGCGCACGCGCAGCCCGCCGGCCTCGTTGCCGATCACCAGCTCCTGCCACGCCACCACCGACCCATCGCCGACGACCGGCCGAACGAGGTCTCGCCGCTGCGCCACAGCCAACGCCACAGTGAGCGCCGGTGGCGGCTCCTGCGGCGCGGTAGCGGCCGGAGGCGCGTCGTGCTCTATCAGGCGCGGCACGGCCAATGCACCCAGGCCCGCAGCCAGCAGCAGGCCGAGCCCCAGCAGCCAGCGACCCCATCGGGTGGGGCGCAACCCCGGAGGCGGCAGGGCGGCCTGGGCGGGAGAGTTGTGGTCGGGCATACCGGTTCCTGTGCGCCGCACTGGCTTATTGACCATATGGTCAGTAGCTGGCTGTTATCTGGCAAAACCGGGATCGAGATCAAGAACCCGATGTGGAACGGGAATGAGAGCTACCCCTGACGCGAGCCTGGACCCCACCGCCCCTTCCCCGGGTCGCCGCCGGCTGCCACCCGAGGCCCGTACGCCGCAGATCCTGCGCGCCGCGCTCGATGAGTTCGCCGAGCGCGGCTATGCCGGCGCCCGGATGGCGGCGGTGGCGAGCCGCGCTGGCATCGCCAAGGGACTGATCTATCACTACTTCCCCTCCAAGGAGGCGCTGTTCCAGGCGACCGTACGAGCCTGTACCCAGCCCCTCTTCGAGGAGGCGGAACGCCAGCTCGCCGGCCATGCGGGATCGGCGCGGGAGCTACTCGGCGCCCTGGTGCACATGGGCTATGCCCGCATCAGCGCCGACCGGCAGGAGCGGACCCTGTTCCGCCTGATCATCACCGAGGCCGAGCGCTTCCCCGATCTGGCCCGCTTCTACCGCGAGGAGATGCTGGCGCGCGCCACCGGCATCGCGCGCGCCGTGCTGCGGGCCGGCGCCGCCTCCGGCGAGTTCCGCCCGGAGGTGGCGGAGATGCCCGGCCTCGCGGAGGTGGTGCTGGCGCCGGTGCTGATGGCCTCGGTCTGGCGGATGATCCTGGGCGAGACGGATGCGCCCGCCCCCGAGGGGTTGCGGGATGCGCATCTGGACCTGCTGCTGCGCGGACTGAGCCGGTGAAAAGGTCGGGGGAAGGAATTCCCCCGAACCCCCATCTTCTTTCTGTCAGTTTGGAGCTGCACGGGCCGCCCGCGCGAAAAACTCGAAGAAAAAAGAAGGGAGCCTGGGGGAATTCATTCCCCCAGGCTTTTTACCCCGCGCAATCCAGCAGTGGCCCGAGCTGGTCAACGCGCCGCCGGATCAGCGCGGCCCGTTCCCGCACATAGGGGCCCGGATCGCCGGCCGACCATTCCAGCGGGTTGGGCAGCACCACCGCCAGCCGTGCCGCCTGGGCCTCGGTCAGGCGCGCCGCCGGGCGGTGGAAGAAGGCCTCGGCCGCCGCCTCGGCGCCATAGAGGCCGGGGCCGAACTCGACGATGTTGAGATAGACCTCCAGCACGCGCTGCTTCGGCCAGAGCAGGGCGATCTGCGGTGTCAGCCAGGCCTCGAGCAGCTTGCGCAGCGGGTCCCGCCCCGGCCAGAGGAACAGGTTCTTCGCCACCTGCATCGTCAGGGTGCTAGCGCCGCGCGGCCGCTCGCCGGTCAGGAGCGCCTCCACCTGACCGCGCAGCTCCGGGAAGTCGAAGCCCAGCATCTGGCGGCAGAAGGTATTGTCCTCCGAAGCAATGACGGAATGCGGCAGGGCCGGGGCGATACGGTCATAGGCCACCCAGTCCTTCGAGAGGCCGTAGCCCTGGACGGCGCGCAGCAGCATCAGTGGCGTGACCGGCGGCGGCACGAAGCGGAACAGCAGGATCAGCAGCGGCGGCCCCAGCAGGAGCAGCGCGACGGCGCGCCGCAGCCAGCCTCGCCAGCGTGGCCGCATCACCGCCCGCAGGCGCCGGCGCGGTCGCGATGCGACCAGGGATAGGCGAAACGCCCCGCCCAGGCCCCCGCGCCCTCGGCGCGCGCCGCCGCCTCGGCCCCGGCATAACGCCCCTTGGAGAAGCGCGGGCAGTCGAAGGCGAGGCCGGAGCGCACCATGGCCTCGTTCAGGTCCAGCACCGTGCCGTCCCCCCGCCGCACCGTGCAGGCCGCGACGACACGGTCATGCGTCAGGCTGCCATCGGGCGTGCAGGTCACCTCCCGCCCGCCGATCAGTTCGCTCAGTGCGTCGCGCGCGGCGGCGCCGCAGGCAAAGCGCCCGCCGCCGCGGCGGTTGCACTGCTGATCGTGCTCCAGCGCGTCGATGCCCTGCATGCGGACGCGGGTGCCGTCCAGGTCGAAGGTGTCGCCGTCGATGATGCGCGGACGTCCGGAGAAGGGCTGGCCTGCCGGGTGGTCCTGCGCCGTGGAGCGGCCGCCGCGCTGCGGCGGCTCCTGCAGGCTTTCGACGGCCCGCCAGGCGGTACGGACGACACGCAGCAGGTCACCCTCGGTGAGCTGGGAGGCGCCGAGCAGGCCAATCACGGCGACAACCAGCGCCAGCCAGGGCGCGGTGCGCTGGCGGCTTCGCTTCATCGGAGGGGCAGCGGGATGGGCATGCTCATGGAGGCATGACCTACCGTCCCCGGGCCGCCAAGAGAAGGGTTCAGCCGGCGGGCGGCAGGCAGATCGGCGGCCGCTCGGGCGAATTCTCGACAGGCGTGCCGCCCGCTGAGCGCGCCGCCCAGCTCTCGGCGTCACGGCGCATGGCATAGGCCTTGGTGAACTCGGCGCCGAGCAGGAAGATCTGCGCGGAGTAGTAGATCCAGAGCAGCACGATCACCGCCGAGCCGGCCGCGCCATAGGTGGAGCCGATGGCGGTGCTGCCGAGATAGAGGCCGATCAGCGTCTTGCCGAGGTTGAACAGCAGGGTGGTGACCACGGCGCCCACCAGCACGTCCCGCCATTCCAGCTCCCGGTCCGGCAGGAACTTGTAGATGGCGGCGAAGAGCACGGCGATCAGGACGAAGGAGATCACCGCATTGGCCAGCCGCACCAGGATGGCGATGCCGGGCAGCCGGTCATGCAGCAGGTTGCCGAGCGCCGTCAGCGCCGCGCTGACCACCAAAGAGACCAGCAGCAGGAAACCAAGGGTGGCCACCAGGCCGAGGCTGGCCGCGCGGGCGCGGATCAGGCGGGAGACCGTGCCGCCTTCCAGCCGGGCCCGCCAGATCATGTTCAGGCTGGCCTGGATCTCGCCGAAGACCCCGCTGGCGGTGATCAGCAGGGTGGCGATGCCGAAGACGCTCGCCACCATGCCAGAGGTCGGGTTGGAGGCGTTGATGATGATGCTCTGCACCAGCTCCGCCCCGTTGCGGCCCATCAGCCCGCCGAGCTGCGAGACGATGGCGCCGCGCGCCGCATCCTCGCCGAAGGCCAGCCCCGCGATGGCGACGGCGATGATCAGCACCGGCGCCAGCGAGGTGACCGTGTAGAAGGCGATGGCCGCACCGCGGCTCAGCGCCTCATCCTCGATGAAGCCGAGCACCGTCTGGCGGATCAGCCACCATGCCTTCTGCATCATTCTCCGCCGCCGCTTCCTCTCCGGACGGGGAACGCAACGTCCTCCGCAACGGTTGCGCCCTGGCCGGGCGCGGCGTCTCGTCGAGGATGTGCAATGGCGGCGCCTTCCCCTGCTTGTCCTCGCCCATGTAGAGCGTGACATGGGGGAACGGCATCTCGATGCCGCGGGCGTCGAAGATCTCCTTGAGGATCTCGGCATAGGCGCGCCCAGCGCCCCATTGCTTGCCGGCCTCGGTCTTGATGCGCGCGCCCAGCACCACCGCCGAATCCGCGAAGCGGACGATGCCCTGCATGTCAAGCGAACCGATGATGAAGGGGCCGTGCTCGGTCTTCTGGAGCTGCTCAAAGGCGTCCTGCATGGCCGCCTTCACTTCGGGGATGCTCTCGCGGTAGGCGACCCCGATCTCGGTGGCATAGAAGCTGAAATCCCGCGACATGTTGGCCACCGTGCTGACCGAGGAGAAGGGGATAACATGCAGTGTCCCGTTCCCGTCCCGCAGCGTGAAGGAGCGGATGGTCAGCTTCTCCACCGTGCCGGTGACGCCACCGGCGGTGACAGTGTCGGCCACATTCATGGCGTTCTCGATCTGGATGAAGGCGCCGGTGATGATGTCCTGCACCAGCTTCTGGGCGCCGAAGCCGATGGCCAGACCGACCACGCCGGCGCCGGCCAGCAGCGGGCCGATATTCACGCCGATCTGGCTGAGCGCCAGCATCACAACCAGCACCAGGAGCGTCAGCGTGGCGGCGTTGCGGAACAGCGCCAGCAGGGTGCGCTCGCGTGGGGTCGGCACCGTGCCGTAATTCGGGTTCAGCCGGTACTCCACCCAGGAGGAGAGCGCGAGATGGCCCGCCATCCCCGCCAGCACGATCAGCCCGGCGGAGATCACGGCGCCGGCGAAGCGCTGGCCATTCGCGGTGGCGAGCCAGCCCAGCAGGTCGAACAAGGCCCAGACCTGCAACAGTGCCAGCACGATGAGGACCAGCACGATCACGGCGGCCACGCGCAGGATGGCGGGGATCAAGGCGTTGAGGCGGCGTTGCAGCAGCGGCAGCCGGTCGGTCACCGACTCGGGCAGGGTGATGCCGCCGGAGAAGAGGTGCCGCAGCCCGTGCAGGATCAGCGCCCCCACCGCGATCACCACCAGCGTTTCCAGCGTGGCCAGCAGCATGAAGCCGAGCGCCTCGCGTGGATTGGCCACCCAGGCCAGGAACAACGCCACGAGATAGATGATGGCCAGCAGGTGCCAGACATGGCCAAAGGCGACCCAGACCCGCCCCAGGACACGGATGCCGCGCCGGTGACGCTGCGCCTCGATCCAGCGCCGCCCCGCCCGCCGGTGCCGCAGCAGCGCCAGGATGCCCATCCCCAGGACGAGCAACATGACCAGGAAGCGCAGGGACCGCGCCGCCGCCCAGGAGGCATTGGCGTTCAGCAGCGGCGCCAGCAGCATGAAGGTATAGCCGATCAGCGAATTGGCTCGGCTGAGCCAGAAGTACCAGGCCCGCGCCCCGGCATCGCCCAGCGGCAGCAGCCGCAAGGCCCGCAGCCGCGGGCGGAACACCGTGCGGATCACCGCCTTGACGCCCTCCACCGCCAGGAAGGCATTGAGCAGCAGTGTCTGGTGCACGGCGATGACGCCCGTGACGCCATAGCTAAGGGCGAAGAGATAGCCCCCGCCCCAGGCCAGCAGCACGGTTCCCATCTCGATCAGCAGGACGACCGGCTGCAGGGCCAGCCGCACGAGCCGGCTCCGGCCGGCGGCGCGGCGGCCCAGCGCCTCGAGCAGCGGCGAGGCCAGCAGCCGTAGCAGGGCGAAGCTACCGCCGACCACCAGGATCAGCAGTAGGATGGTGAAGGCACCGCTCCACAGCACATCCCGGTCGGCCCGCGCCGCCTCACCGGCCAGGCGCACGAAGCCACCGGCCAGATCAGTCACACGGCGCAGCATGATGGCGCCCTGCTCGGCCACGCCGCGGCTATACTCGGCGAGTTGCCGGGCGAAAGTCGGTTCCGGTTCCGGCGCCAGCAGACGGGCGGTGGTGGGAGCGGTGCCGGCCGTGCCCTGCTGCGCCGCCTCGGCCGCCCGCAGCCGGGCGATCAGGGCGGCGCGCGCCGAGTCATCTTCCAGGACCCGCACCAGCTCCTGCAGCGAGGCCTCTGGCGGCGGCGTGGCGGCGGGCGGAGCCGCCGGAGCCTGGGCCTGGGCATGGCTGAGGCCCAGCCAGAGGCTGAGCAGGGCGAGCAGGAGGAAGCGCATCGGGCGGGGGTGTCTCCATCGGACGGTGCGGGCGGCAGCATAGAGAGGCTGGCGATGGAGACCAAACCGGCGAGCCGGGCTTCGGCTCCCGTTATCGTGGGCAGACACAAGATCGGGGGAAAGAATTCCCCCGAACCCGCATCTTCTTTTTGTCAGTTGGAGCCGTGCGAGACTCGAAGAAAAAAGAAGGGGATCCAGGGGAATTCTTTCCCCCGGCTTTTTCAGCGCCGCCATTGCTCGGTGCGGCCGGAGGATCAGCCCGAGTCGGAGGCACCCTCCAGCAGGCAGAACATCAGCTCGTGCTTGTTGTGCGCCCCGTGGAACAGCCGCGCGCCGGGGATGGCGGCGAAGGCGGCGGCGGTGTCGTGGTCGGTCTCGCCCTGGAACTTCAGCGTGCAGACGAAGTTCCGCGCCCGTCCCGCCTCCATCCAGCGCCGCACCAAGGTGAGCAGGCGGGCGGGGTAGCAGATGATGTCGCTGAACAGCCAGTCCACCGTCGGCTGCCTCTCCGGCTCCAGCCCGAAGGCGCTCTCCGTGCGGATTTCCACATTGGGCAGGGTGGTCACGGCCGGGTCCATCGCCGCCTTGTCCACCGCCACCACCTGGCAGCCGAGCTGCGCCAGCGCCCAGCTCCAGCCGCCCGGCGCGGCGCCGAGATCGAGCGCCACCTCCCCCGGCCCCGGCCAGCGGCCGACTCGGGTCAGCGCCTCCCACAATTTCAGATAGGCACGGGAGGGCGGGCCCTCACGGTCCTCCTCGAAGCGGACGGCGCCATGCAGGAAGGGGCTGGTCTTGGTGGGCGAGGCCAGTATCCGGTCAGGCGCCAGCAGGGTCCAGCCGCCGAGATGGCCGGTCGGCGCCGGCTCGGGGAAACGCAGGGCGCGGGCCTTCAGCGGCGGCAGCGCCGCCTCGATCAGCGCCGCACGGCGATGGTGCCCGGCCGCCTCCAGCGACCAGTTGCGCTGGATCGTCCGCAGTGCCCCGGCCGCCGCCTTGATCGAGGGGGCTGCGATCTCGCGCGGGGCGGTCCAGACGTCGAGCGCCCAGGCGCAGGGCACGGGTGGCGCCTCGCTCAGCGCCAGCCGGCCGTGCCACTGCGCCACCGCCACGCCGGCGCGGCGCAACTCCTCCTCCACCTCGGGCTCGAAACCCTCGGCGGCGAGATAGGCGCTGCGGATCACGGGGCGCCGCGCTCCGGCGGGCGGCGCAGCCCGGCGATGGCCAGCAGCAGCCAGCCCAGCATCAGCAGCGTGCCACCGAACGGCGCGATGCCGAGGGAGGCGCCGGCCAGCACCCGCCACCAGATGGCGCCGCAGAAGCCGAGTGCGCCCAGCACGAAGCAGCCGCCGGCCCAGTGCGTCAGCCGGCCAGTGCGTCGCTCCGCCAGCAGGCCGGTGGCCAGCAGCGCGAGGGCGTGCCAGCCTTGCATGGTCAGGGCGCTCTGCACCATGGCCGACTCGGCAGGGTCGAGTCGTGGCGCGAGGCCGTGCGCGGCCCAGGCGGCCAGCGCCACCGCCAGCAGGCCGGACAGACCACCGAGGAAAAGCCAGAGGCGGGCAAGGGGGTTCCCGGACATGGCGGGAGGCTTAGTCCAGCGGCGCGGCGGGGGCCAGAGGGCGCCCACCGCTCGCGCGCATTAGCGCAACGGCAAGGTGAGCAGCGCCAGCGTGCCCAGGACGGCCGCCTTGATCTCGGCATCGGGCAGCATGTCACGCCCCGGAAAGACATCAAGGCCCAGCTTGCGCTTGGCGACATAGGCCGCGAGCAGCAGCACCAGGCACATCCCGCTCCCCACCGCAGCGGTCAGCAAACGTCGCATCATCATTCCCTTCGTGACGGCCCCGCCCGCCGCCAAACAGACAGAAAAAGAAGGGGGACCTGGGGGAATCCATTCCCCCGACCTTTCTATCTCACGCTTCCAGCTCGTGCGACAGCGCGATCAGGTCCTGCGTGTGCGAATGCCGCGCCTCCCCCGCCCGCAACTGCGCCTCGGTCAGCTCCTCGACGATCCGCCCGCCCTGCATCACCGCCAGCCGCTCGCAGAGATGCGCGACCACAGCCAAATTGTGCGAGACGAGGATGCAGGTGAGCTGCCGCGCCTCGCGCAGATCGGCCAGCAGGTTCAGCACTTCCGCCTGCACGGAGACGTCGAGCGCGCTGGTCGGCTCGTCCAGCAGCAGCACGGAGGGGTCGGCGATCAGCGCGCGGGCGATCGCCACGCGCTGCCGCTGCCCGCCCGAGAGCTGGTGCGGATAGCGGAAGCGCGCCGCACGCGGCAGCGCCACCTCCTCCAGTGCGCGGATGATGCGTGCCTCGGCATCCGGGATGCGGTGCACCTCCAACGGCTCAGAGAGGATGCGGTCCACCGTCTGGCGTGGGTGCAGCGAGCCATAAGGGTCCTGAAAGACCATCTGCACCGTCTTGAAGAAGGCGCGGTCGCGCCGGTGACCGAGCCGCTGGCCCGCCACCTCGATGGTGCCGTCCCACCCCGTGTTCAGCCCAGCGATGGTGCGCAGCACGGTGGACTTGCCCGAGCCGCTCTCCCCCACCAGCCCGAAGGTCTCCCCGGCTGCCACCTCGAAGGAGGCATCACGCACCACGTGGTTGCTGCCGAAATGCACGTTCAGCTGCTCGACGCGGATCATGCGCGCGGCTCCAGCCAGGAGGGGTCGCGGTTCAGGGTGGGCAGCCGGGCGCGCTTGTGGCCCAGGCTCGGCATGCATTCCAGCAGGCCGCGCGTATAGGCGTGCCGGGCGCGGTGCAGATCGCGCGCGGGCAGTTCCTCCATCACCTGGCCGGCATACATCACCACCACCCGGTCGCAGAAGCGGCTGACCAGCGGCAGGTCGTGGCTGATCAGCATCAGCCCCATGCCGCGCGCCGAGACGAGATCCTCGATCAGCTTCAGGATTTCCGCCTGGACGCTGGCATCGAGCGCGCTGGTCGGCTCGTCGGCGATCAGCAGGTCCGGATTCGGAGCGAGCATCATGGCGATCATCACGCGCTGGCCCATGCCGCCGGAAACTTCGTGTGGATAGGACTCCAGCACGCGTCTCGGGTCACGGATGCGGACCTGCTCCAGCAGGTTCAGCGCCGCCTCGCGCGCCTCACGCCGGCCGCCCTTCTGATGCGCCAGCCAGGCCTCGGCGATCTGCTGGCCGACCGTCATCACCGGATTCAGGCTGAACTTCGGGTCCTGCATCACTAGCCCAATGCGGCCGCCACGCAGACTGCGCATCTGCCGCTCGGAGGCCGCGAGGATGTCGATGCCGTCGAAGCGCAAAGCCCCGGCACGGACGCGCGCGGCCTCCGGCAGCAGACGCATCAGCGCGCGGCCGGTCACCGACTTGCCGGAGCCGCTCTCGCCGACGATGCCGAGCTTCTCGCGGCCCAGGCTGAAGGAGACGCCGCGCACCGCATGGGTGAAGCCCGTGGTCGTGGGGAAGTCCACGCGCAGGTCACGGATCTCGACGAGGTTGCTCATGCGTCTTGCTCCTCCTGGGGAAGGCGCCGCCTTCCCCAGACCCCATCCGCCGGGGTGACAGTGTCACCCCGGACCCCGCCATTCGTTCTCATCGCTGCTTCGGGTCCAGTACGTCGCGCAGGCCGTCACCCAGCAGGTTGAAGGCAAGGCTGGCGGTGAAGATGGCAATGCCCGGAATCACCGGAACCCACCACTGCTCCAGGATGAAGCGCCGCGCCGTCGCGATCATCGTGCCCCACTCGGGAATCGGCGGCTGCGCACCGAGGCCAAGGAAGCCGAGCCCCGCGGCGGTCAGGATGATCGAGGACATGTCGAGCGTGACGCGCACCGTCAGCGAAGGCAGGCACATTGGCGTCACATGGCGCCAGATGACGCGCCAGGGCGAGGCACCGGCCATCCGCACCGCGGCGATATAGTCGGTGTTGCGGATGGTCAGCGTCTCGGCGCGGGCCAGCCGCGCATAGGGTGGCCAGGCGGTCAGCGCGATGGCGATGATGGCGCTCTCCACCCCCGGCTTCATGGCGGCGACGAAGGCCAGGGCCAGGATCAGTCGCGGGAAGGCCAGGAAGACATCGGTGACGCGCATCAGCAGTCGGTCGAGCAGCCCGCCCGCATAGCCGGCGACGCAGCCGACGATCAGCCCGACCGGCGCCACCAGCACCACCACGGCGACTACCATGCCGAGCGTGACGCGCCCGCCATAGAGCAGGCGGGACCAGACATCACGGCCCAGCTCATCGGTGCCAAACCAGTGCTCGGCGGAGGGCGGTTGCAGCCGATTGCCCAGTTCCTGCGCGCCAGGGTCGTGCGTGGCGAGCAGTGGCGCGGCCAGCGCCAGGATCAGCATGACGACCACCACCGCCAGCCCGGCGACGGCCAGCGGGTTGCGGCGGAAGGCCAGCCAGAGCTGATAGCGCCGCCCCCATTTGGCCTGAGAGCGGGAGGCGGGCGTGTCGGTGAGCAGCCAGGTGCGCGTGGATGCGGACATGCTCACTTCACCCTCGGATCGAGCAGTCGGTAGAATAGGTCCGACAGCAGGTTCAGCGCGACATAGATGAGGCCCACCACCAGCGTGGCGCCAAGCACCGCGTTCATGTCGGCGTTCAGCAGCGAGACGGTGAGGTACTGGCCGAGGCCGGGCCAGGAGAAGATCGTCTCCGTCAGCACCGCGCCCTCCAGCAGGCCGGCATAGGTCATAGCCAGCACGGTGACGAGCGGCACGGCGGTGTTGCGGAAGGCATGACCCCAAATGATGCGGCGGCGCGAGAGGCCCTTGGCGCGGGCGGTGGTGATGTATTCGCTGCGCAGCTCGCCGAGCATAAAAGCGCGCGTCATGCGCGCGATATAGGCAAGGGAGAACATCGCCAGCACCGCCGAGGGCTGCGCCAGATGCGCCAACGCGTCCTGGAAGGCGCCCCAGTCGCCGGCCAGCGCCGCATCGAGCGTCAGGATGCCGGTGCGCTCATCCACCATGCCCTCGTAGAAGATGCTCTGCCGCCCCGGCCCCGGCGCCCAGCCGAGCTTGGCGTAGAACAGCAGCAGCGAGACCAGCCCGAGCACGAAGACCGGCAGCGAGTGGCCGGCGAGGCAGAAGAGCCGCACCGCCTGGTCGACCCATTTCCCCTGCCGCGTCGCCGCCAGAACGCCGAGCGGCACGCCGATCAGCACGGCGATGATCATCGCCACCGTCGCCAGCTCGAAGGTGGCGGGGAAGAAGCGGGCGATGTCCTGCGTGACGGGGTTGGAGGTCATCACCGAGCGGCCAAGATCGCCGCTGACGATGTGCTCCAGATAGCGCCAGAACTGCACATAGAGCGGCTGGTCGAGGCCCAGTTCCAGCCGGGTGCGCTCCACCACGTCCTGCGGCGCGCGATCGCCGACGATCGCCAGCACCGGGTCAATCGGTACGACGCGGCCGATGAAGAAGGTGACGAGGACCAGGCCGAAGAGGGTGATGGGAATGCTGGCCAGGGTGGCCGAGACCGACTGGAACCGCAGCCGCAGGGCGGAAGGCCGGCTCCGCGCCCCGGCAGGCTGCCCCCCCGGCGGCGGCGCCGCCGGGGAAGAGGTGGTGTCACTCATGCCTTGGTGATGTTGGTGTAGGAGTGTCGGTCATTCATCGGGCCCATGTCGAAGCCCTTCACACCGGCCCGCGAGACCGCGACCTCGATCTCCTGCAGCAGGATGACGAAGGGCGAGACCTTCTGGTGGTCGCGCTGCAGATCCTCGTACATCTGGGTGCGCTTCTCGGAGTCGGCCTCCTCCTTCGCCGCGATGGCGCGGGCGGAGAGCTCAGGAATTTCCCAGCTCGCGCGCCACGCCAGGGTGCGGTTGCGCGCGTTCTCGCTGTTGTCGGTGTTGATGCTGAAGGCTTCCGCGTTGCTGTGCGGGTCGAAATAGTCGCTGCCCCAGCGCACCATGGCGATGTCATGCGTGCGGGCGCGGGTCTTGGTGATGACGGCGCGCATCTCGCCCGGCAGCATGTTCAGTCGGATGCCGATCTCGGCGAGATTGGCCTGGATCGCCTGGGCGATGTCGGATTGCGGCGTGGCGGAGGCATAGTCGAAGCTGACCTCGAAGCCGTCGGCCAGCCCGGCCTTGGCGAGCAGCGCCTTGGCCTCGGCGATGTTGTGCTTGAAGGGCTGGTCGGTCACCGCGCCCGGCAGGCCGGCCGGCAGGAAGGCCTGGTGCACCGCATAGGTGGTGGGCACGATGTTCTTCTGGATGCCCTCGTAGTCGAGCGCCAGCTTGATCGCCTGCCGCACCTCGGGCTTGGCCAGGTACTGATTCTTCTGATTCAGGCTCAGATACATCAGGCTCGCCTTGCGGGCGAACTGCACGGCAAACTTCGAGTCGCTCTGGACCTGCTTGATCTGGTCGGCCACCAGGTTGCGGGCGATGTCCACATCGCCCTTCTGCAGGCCGAGCAGCTGGGCCGAGGGGTCGGCCATGTGGCGCATGATGATGCGCTTGATCTTCGGCGGCACGTTGCTGTGCGGATTGGCCTCCAGCACCACGCTCTCGCTCGCCTTCCACTGGCGCACGGCGTAGCTGCCCGAGCCCGCCGAGTTCTGCTTCAGCCAGCCATTGCCCCAGTCATCCCCTTGGGCATGCGCCATGACGGTGGCCTTCTCGACCACCGAGCCCACCGCTGCCGAGAGGCAGTAGAGCAGGAAGGAGGGGGCAGTGGCCTCGGCGGTGGTCAGCACCACGGTGCGCGGGCCGGTGGCGCGGATGCGCTCCGCCGCATTGTCCTTGGTGAAGCCGAACTGGTTGATGATGAAGGCGGGGGGCTTATTCAGCACCACGGCGCGGGTGAGGGAGAAGGCCACGTCCTCGGCCGTCACCGGCTTGCCGGAGGCGAATTTCGGCCCTTCCTTCAGGGTGAAGGTGAAGGTCTTGTTGTCGTCGGAGACCTCCCACTTCTCCGCCAGCTCGCCCTCGATCTTGGAGGGGTTCGCGTTCGGGGTCGTCACCAGCTTCTGGTAGACGTTCCCGGCCAGCTCGGAGGCCGTGTACTCGAAGGCCTCCTGCGGATCGAGGCTGATGATGTCGTCGATCTGCTTGGCGAAGACCAGCACGTTCGGCGGGGTCTGGGCGGCGGCACTCCGGACCAGCGCGCCGGCGGGCAAGGTGGCTGCGGCTGCCGAAGCGAGCAGCATCGAGCGGCGTGTGAACATCGTGAAGGCCCTCTGCAATCGCGCTCGAATGTAGCGTCCTGCCAGGGGGAGCGCCACGGTTGCCCCACTCCGACCAGGGGCCGCCCCTGCCGCCCCGGCTTCTCCGCCTGCATTTCACCGCCATTCACGAGCTGTCAATCAGTTCCTGAGAAGCTGGAGGTACGCCAGAAGGTCGCATTCCGCGGCGAATGATCAACCAGAGCAAGGATTGCTCCCATGCCGCCTCTCCTCCGCGCCCTGGTTGCCGGCGCGCTCGCCGCGGGAGCCTTCCTCGGCAGCCCGGCGCGGGCAGCCGCCCCCTACCAGCTCGAACTGACAGTGGACGGGCAGTCCGTCACGCGCGGATACGACAGCATCAGCGAAGTGCGGGCGGTGCTGAGCACCGCGGGAATCCAGGACCTCGCTCCCAGCTATACTGACCGCTCCGCCCTGAACGGCACCTTGCGGCTGCGCGGCCTCACGGGAAACGTGGTCATGGCGCCCAATTCCTCCGCCGTGCGGCTGATCCTGCCCGCGGCCGGGATCGACCGCACCTTCACCGGCGCCACGCGGGAGGAAAGCCAGCGCCAGGCGCTGGCTTTCCTGAGCGGCAAGGCGTCCGAGGGGGCGGAGCTGGAGAAGATCGGCGAGGCCTTCGCCGGCCGGACGGGGGCTGACCCGGTGGCCGGCAGCCCCGCCTCGCTGCTGGGTCAGTCGGCCATGGCGGACCACTGGGCAGGCACCCTGCCGCCCGGCGACATCGGCGGCATGGCCCCCCGCGAGGCGGGCTGGCACTTCGGCGGCGGCTTCGAGTACCTGCGCCCGCCGGCGGATGAGCGCTGGCTGACGAGCTATAGCCTACCCTTCGCCGCCTCCTACACCTTCGGGCCGGACGGACCCGAGGCCTTCCTCAGCGCGCCACTGGCGATGGCCGATCTCGGCGGCTCGCAGTCCTACATGGGTTCCGCCGCGCTTGGCCTGCGCGTCCCGCTGGTGCGGCAGGCGGTCGCCCGCTGGTTCGTCTCGCCGGCCTTCCGCTATGGCGCCGCCGGTTCCGAGGCTTCGGGCGCGGTCGGGGCGAGCTACGGCCCCTCCGTCACCAGCGACCTGCGCCTTGCCCTGCCGGCCTCCATCACGCTCGGGATTGGCAACAGCATCTCGCATTACTGGACCAAACCACTCGATCTCGGCGATGGCGGACTGCGCTACGACCTGAGCAACACCTTCTTCCGCAACGGCGTTTCGCTCAGCCGTCCCCTCGGGCGGCTGAGCGAAAGGCTGGTGACGCTGGGCGGCTCGGTGACGGACACGCGCGTCGCCGGCTCACGCTTCGCCGTGCAGAACTGGCAGGAATACAGGCTGAGCCTGACGCTCGGCGAGCGCGTGCCGGTCCGCGCCTCCCTCACCTATCTCGACGGCACGGATGGTTACAGGGCCTGGCAGCTCGGCCTTTCCCTCGCCTTCTGACGGCGGACGCGCGCTCCTGGTGCGGCGTCCCGCTGCTGCTTCCCACCCCGCCGGCCAGGCGCCCCGCCTGGTGGCGCTTTCCTTCCACCCTTCTTCCTGGTGAACCATGGCGACCCTGCGGACGGGCCCGAGCGGCTTCGACTTCGACAACAGCATTCTCACCACCTCGCTGGGCTCCACCTACGAGGTGGCGTCGCTGGCGGCGACAAAGATGGTGCTGGCAATCAACAACCCCAGCATCCCCGGCGGGACCCTTGAGGTCTACGGCAGCGGGCTCAACGTCATCTCGCTCAGCGGCGCGGTGAACCGCGTCGTCGAGAAGCACGGCGACCAGGTCGCCATCGACATCACCGACTTCTCGGTAGCATTCCGCGATGCCCTGAACCTCAGCGCCTCCCAGCTCGCCCAGCGCCTCGCCGGCGGTGCGGACCGGTTCTATGGCAGCACCGGCGACGATTTCATCCATCTCGGCGATGGAGATGATTTCCTGAGCGGCGGCGCCGGCAATGACCGCCTTGCCGGCGATGCCGGCAGTGACTTCATCAATGGCGGCACCGGCTTCGATATCGCCCTTTTCGGTACCTCACAGGCGCAGAGCACGATCTGCATTCAGGGTCCTGTCATCACCGTCACCAATCTCGCGACCGGCTCGGTTGACCGTCTGATCAATATCGAGCAGTTGCAATTCGCCGACGGCACGGTGGACGCGAGCCATGTCGCGGCCTTCAACCCCCTGGCCTATATCGCCTCTAACCCCGACCTCATCGCCGCCTTCGGCACCGACGAGGAGGCGGCGACCGAGCACTTCGCCCATTTCGGCCTGCAGGAGCACCGGGCCGATGCCAGCTTCGACGGCCTCGCCTACATCGCCAGCAACCCCGACCTGATCCAGGCCTTCGGGGCCAACGAGGATGCCGGTCTGCGCCACTATATCCAGGCCGGCGTCCATGAGGGCCGTGGGCAGGGCAACTTCGACGCCAACAGCTATCTGGCCTCCAATCCCGACCTCCTCCAGACCTTCGGCGCCGATACGCATGCCGCCGCGGGCCACTACATCCAGTTCGGCCTGGCCGAGCACCGGGCGGCCGATGGCTTCGACGGTTTCGCCTATCTCGCTTCGAACACCGACGTGCTGGACGCCTTCGGGCCGGATCTGGCCGCCGCCGCGCGGCATTACGTGCAGTTCGGCGCCACCGAGGGGCGGCCGGTCGCGAACTTCGACGGGCTCGACTACATCGCCAGCTACGGCGACCTGATCGAGGCTTTCGGCGCCAATGCACGGGCCGGCGTCCAGCACTTCGTCACCGACGGCCATGCCGAGGGCCGCACCGCCGGAACCTTCGACGGGCTGGAATACATCGCCAGCAACGATGACCTGATCATCGCCTTCGGCGACAACGCGCAGGCCGGCGTCGAGCATTACATCACCTACGGCTATGGCGAGGGCCGCGCGCTGGCGAGCTTCGACGCCGAGGCCTACCTGTCGCATTATGCCGATCTGCAGGCGGCTTTCGGCGAGGATGCCCAGGCGGCGGTGCTGCACTACATCCAGTACGGCTTCGCCGAAGGCCGAACGGACGAGCCGCTGCTGGGCTGAGCATCAAGAAGGTAGCGCGTTACCGCATTTGCCCCCTGGTGCGCCGCAACGCACTGTGCCATCCATCCGCCTGGATGGAATACTGGCAGGACTTCGAGGCCGTCTCCGCCGAGGCGGCCTTCCGCGAAAGCTACCCGGCACCCTTGCCGGACGGCCGGGCGCTGCGCCTGCCGCTGCGGGACTATGGCGATGTCGCCGTCACCGGCTTCATCGCCAACCAGGCCTCCTTCACCGTACTGCGGGCGCTCTGCGGCTGGATGGCCGAGGCGGCCCGCCCGCTCGGCGCCGAGGTGGTGGTCGGGCTGCCGACCCTCGGCCATGTCTTCGGTGGCCCGGTGGCGGAGGCGCTCGGCCATCGCAATTGGGTGGCGCCCGGCTATTCCCGCAAGACTTGGTACGACCCGGCCTATTCCGTGCCCACCGCCTCCTCCACCACGCCGGACGCCCGGCGCATTTGGCTGGACCCCCGCCTGCTGCCGCGCCTCGCCGGGCGCCGGGTGCTGCTGGTGGACGATGTAATCAGCACCGGCAGCTCCGCCCTGGCCGGGCTGGCGCTGCTGGCCGCGGCCGGCGTGCGCCCTGTCGGGCTCTGTGTTGCCCTGGCGCAGGGCAATCGCTGGCGTGAGGCCTGGCCGAAGGAGGTTCCGGTCGCCGCCGCCTTCGCCACGCCGCTGTTCCGCCGTGGCCCGGAAGGCTGGGACCCCGCCTTTTCCACGGTGGCGCAGGGCCTGCTGCTGCCCTGACCGAAGGCCGGACTTCCTTTCCCTGATCCTCAGGGGCTACTCGGCGGCGGCCTCGTGCAGTCCGGCCCGCAAGGCGCCGCTCTGCCGCAGCACCTCCATCCGGGTCTCCTCGCCCTCGCGGAACACCCGCAGGTCGAGCAGGCTGTCCCCGAGTCGCAGCCGGCGCAGCGTCACCCAGGACAGAAAATCCGGCAGCACGGGGTTGTCCAGCGTCACCACGCCCTGCTCGGGCAGGAAGCGCAGGCCGAGGCAGGCGCGCAGCAGGGCAAAAGGCGTGCTCGCCGCCCAGGCCTGTGGCGAGCAGGCGACGGGGTAGAGCGTCGGGCCCTGCCCATGCCGGCGCGGAAAGCCGCAGAACAGTTCCGGCAGGCGCCGCTCCGGATCGTAGCTGGCGGCCTGGAACAGCGCGGTGAGCAGCCGGGCGGCAGCGTCCCGCAGGCCGTAGCGCGCGAAGCCCTCGGCGATCATGGCGTTGTCGTGCGGCCAGACGGAGCCGTTGTGATAGCTCATCGGATTGAAGCGCACCTCGCCCGCCGCCAGGGTGCGAATGCCCCAGCCGCAGAAGGAAGCCGGCTCCAACAAGGTCTGCGCCACCCGCGCCGCTCGGTGCGGCAGGGCGATGCCGGCAAAGAGCGCGTGCCCGGCATTGGAGCTGCGCACCCGGCAGGGCCGCTTCTGCCCGTCCAGCGCCAGCACATAGGTGCCCAGCGCCTCGTCCCAGAAAGCGGCATCGAAGGCACGCTGCAGCGTGGCGGCGCGCTCCTCCAGCCGCTGCGCCCGGGCGGTGTCGCCCAGCCGGGCAGCGATGCGCGCGGCGGCACGCCAAGCCGCATAGACGTAGGCCTGCATTTCAACCAGAGCGATCGGACCCTCAGCCAGCCGCCCATCAGCGTGGGAGATGGAGTCCTGGCTGTCCTTCCAGCCCTGGTTCAGCAGCCCATTCGGCGTCTTGCGCAGATATTCGACGAAACCGTCGCCATCCGCGTCGCCATACTGATCGATCCAGCCGAGTGCCGCCTCGATGTTCGGCCAGAGCTCGCGCAGGAGCGGCAGGTCGCCGGTGCGGTCCAGATAGGCGCCGGCCAGCATGATGAATAGCGGCGTGGAATCGATGCTGCCGTAGTAGCGGCGGAAGGGCACTTCGCCGAGCAGCGCCATCTCGCCCTGGCGCGTTTCGTGCAGGATCTTGCCAGGCTCGGCATCGGTGGCCGGGTCCAAGGTGGTAGCCTGATTGGCGGCCAGGAAGCGCAGCACCCCGTGCGTCAGCCGGGGTGACAGCCAGAGTGTCTGCCAGGCGGTGATCAGTGCGTCCCGCCCGAAGGCGGTGCTGTACCAGGGCACGCCGGCATAGGGGTAGGGCCCCTGCGGCGTCTGCGTCACCAGCATAACGAGGTCGGCCCCGGAGCGGCGCAAGGCCTCGTCATAGACGGCATGGCTGCTCTCGATCGCCACCGCCTCCGCCCAGAGCTGCCGCAGCGACTGGCGCGAGCGGCGCAGGCCGGTGCCGAAGGCCTCGCGCGGCCACTCGGTTGCCGCCGCGTCGCAGCGGATGGTGAGGAAGAGCACCTGCTGGCCGTGCGGCGGCAGTTCAAGCTCATGCACGGCGCGCTGTGCCTCCAGCCGCCGTGGCGCGGGCTCGAAGCGCAGCGCCGTGCGGCGCCGCACCCCGTCCAGGCCGGTATAGGAGAGGGTCACGCTGTCGGCGGAGAAGCTGGCGTGGTGGTACTGCCCGCGCTGGGCCCGATGCCGCCCGCGTACCTCGAAGACATCGGCGAAGTCGGCGGCGAAGTGGAACTCCAGCCGAATACGGTGCGGCCGCTGGTCGTAGTTGCGGATCGTCAGCCGTTCATGACAGGTGTCGCCGCAGAGGAAGCGGGTACGGCGCAGATGGAGCCGGCCGCGCGGCAGGCGCAGGCCGGTTTCCTCCTCCCGCAGGGCCGGGTTGGTCAGGTCACAGTTCAGTTCGGTGTTGTCGTCGAGCAGTGCGGCGCTGAGCAGCTCCGGCGCAGCGCTATTCAGGCGCAGGCACAGGAAGGACAGGTGCCGCGTGTCCTTGTGGTAGATCCCTTGCGAGCCACCGGCGACATCGCCTTCCGCGTTGAAGACGGCAAAGCTGTCGCCGTGCTTCAGCGTCATGGCGCGGCTGTGCTGCGGCTCGGTACCGCCTTCCTGCTCCGCCGCAAGCTCTGGCTGGGCAATGGGGCTGTCCATACGGCGAAAGCTCCCCCTTCCCTGAAGGCCATACCGTCTGCCGGGGCTCGAGGGCCCTTGGCCGACACATGGAGCGCGGAACCCCGGATGCCAACACCCCACCAGTGGATTATCCCATGGGGCTTATGAACGTCCGGTTCAAGAAAAACCGGCTCCCCCTTGCCCAGGACGCAGAGAAGGAGCCACGGCGCGGCGCCCCTCAGGCGGCGGGCGGAAGGTCCAGCACGATGCTCACCTCCGTCGGCGGCCCGTAGCGCACCTGGGCCGGCTCGCCCCCGGCGATGATGCGGAGCAGGCCGAGGCCGGACTCACCGCCCCCTTGCTCCGCCGCGCGGGCTATGCGCTCCGAGCCCGGCCCTTCATCCCGCACGACGAGGCGCAGCCGTTGCGGCGACTCCTCGGGCAGCAGCGCCAGCGTGACATCGCCCTGCCCATGGCGCATCGCGTTCGCGAGCAGTTCCCAGGCGACGATGCCGAGACGCGGCGCGTCCAGTGCGGCCACCAGCGCATCCGGCCCTTCCTGCAGGAAGATGTTGCGGCCGCTGCCCTGCCAAAGACGGCGGAAGGCGTGCAGAAGCCCGTCGAGGCAGGCACGGGCGCCGAGCGCGTCCTCACCCGGCCGGCGCTGCAACTGCGTGTGCACCTCCGCCACCGCCTGGATGCGGCCGGCGGCGGAGGCGAGCCGGGCCGCCAGCGACTCGTCCTGTCCGGTGCCCGATTGCAGGCACAGCATGTCGCTGACCACCTGCAGGCCGTTGCGGATGCGGTGGTCCATCTCCTGGATGACATGCGCCTGGTTGCGCAGCAGCTGTTCGCACCGGCGCGCCGCGCTTTCGGCCTCGGCGACCTGCCGGGCGGCCTGCCCGGCCGCGCGCTCGGCCATCATCATGTCCGCCAGGGATTGCAGCCGCGCCTGCTCCTGCGGGCTGAGGCCCTGTGGCCGCGGCTCGGGCGAGAGAATGGCCAACACGCCCTGGTGGCGGCCCAGACGGTCGCGCAGCGGGGCGGCGGCATAGAAGCGGATTCCGGCCGGGCCGCTGGCCAGGGGGTGACGGGCCAGCCAGGAATCCTCCCAGGCATCGCCAATGACGCAGGGAGCGCTCCGCCGGGCAAGCGCCTGCCAATCGTCCCAGGTCACGGTGCTGGCCAGGTCGAGGCCGTGTTGGACGAGTGGCTCATCGGCAGGCCGACCCAGGAAGCAGGCCATGGCGGCCGGAGTCCCGAAGACGGCAAGCGCTAGGTCCACGGTGCGCTGGGCGGCGCGGCCGAAAGCGGTGGCGCGCATCATCCGCGGCCAGCCGGCAAGCCCCTCAAGGCCGGGCAGATGGGTCAGGCCGCGCGCGACGGGAACGGTATGCGGCGCCGCGGGCATGTCCAGCAGAAAAGATACGCGCTCTTCGTCCCCTCGCATCATCTGTCCCATGAGCGCCATTCCCTGCCATGCCTTCCTCCCGGGCGCCGTCGCGCCTCGGGCAGGAGCCAGCCCGGACGCATAGTTCGAGGCGGGGCTGACCTGAGCAACCGAAAGCTCCGTGTGTGAGGCGAAGTCGTGGTCACAAACTGCTGATTGTTGCGGCGCACAATTCGCCTCGCAGCGCATCAATCCTGGCTGCGGCTCGGCTCAGTTGCGCCGACACGTTTTGATTCATATTTTGACAAGTATTTTCAGCTTGAATTGATATCACGTCGCCGCGATTATCCTCTCGAAGTCGTGCGCGGCACGGCCTCACGTGACTTCAGACTTCAGACTTCAAAAGGGGAGCCTGCAAAATGGTCGCAGGTGCAGAGTGGTGGCGGGGCGCGGTGATCTACCAGATCTATCCCCGCAGCTTCGCCGACAGTAATGGCGACGGTGTGGGTGACCTGGCGGGTATCGAGGCGCGTCTCCCTCACATTGCCAGCCTCGGTGTCGATGCCGTCTGGATTTGCCCCTTCTATGCCTCGCCGGGCCGCGACTTCGGCTACGATATTTCCGACCACATCGCGGTGGATCCGCAATTCGGCCGGCTGGAGGATTTCGACCGGCTGGTGGCCACCGCCCATGACCTCGGGCTGAAAGTCCTGGTGGACCTGGTCGGCGGCCACACCTCCGATCAGCACCCCTGGTTTCAGCGCAGCCGTACCAGCCGCGACGTCCGCGAGGCCGACTGGTACAGCTGGGCCGATCCCAGCCCCGACGGCACTCCGCCCAACAACTGGCTGAGCGTCTTCGGCGGCCCCGCCTGGACCTGGGAACCGCGCCGGCGCCAGTACTATCTGCACCATTTCCTTTCCAGCCAGCCCAGCCTCAACCTGGCCAATCCGGCGGCGCTCGAGGCCGTGCTGGAGGTCGGCGAGTTCTGGCTGAAGCGCGGCGTGGACGGCTTCCGGCTCGACGCCATCGACTTCCTGGCCCATGACCCGGCGCTGCGCAGCAACCCCTCCCGCCCGCTGGCGGACGGCAAGATGCCGGCCAAGCTCTTCGGCCTGCAGCAGCACGACCACGACATGATGCACCCTGAGACCCTGGCGATCCTGCGCCGGATCCGGGCGCTGACGGACCGCTACCCCGGCACGGCGACGCTGGGCGAGGTGTCCAGCCAGGAGGGTGCCTTCGAGCGGGTCCGCCGCTACACCGCCGGCGAGGACCTGTTGCACATGGCCTATACGCTGCGCCCGCTGCGCGGCGGCTTCGACCATCCCACCGTCACCGACCTGATCCGCGCCTCCGCCGCCGGCGAGGGGGAGGAGGGCTGGCCCTGCTGGTCCTTCTCCAACCATGACGTGGAGCGGGCCGTCAGCCGCTGGAGCCCCACCGGCCGCGAGTCGCCGGACCCGCGCTTCGCCCGGCTGCTGGCAGCCCTGCTGCTCTCCCTGCGCGGCAGCGTCTGCCTCTATCAGGGTGAGGAGCTGGGTCTGCCGGAGGCCGAGCTGGCCTTGGAGGACATCCGCGACCCCTTCGGCCTGACCTATTGGCCCGAGTTCCGCGGCCGTGACGGCAGCCGTACGCCCATGCCCTGGGAGGCTGGAGCGCCACAGGCCGGCTTCAGCAGCGGCCAGTCCTGGCTGCCGGTTCCCGCCGCCCACCACCCGTTGGCGGTGGACCGCCAGGAGGGCGACGCCGGCAGCGTGTTGCACACCTGGCGCCGCCTGCTGCGCCAGCGGCAGGCCCACCCGGCCCTGGTGCGCGGCGCCCAGCGGGCGCTGGACCTGCCGGAGCCCCTGGCCGGGCTGGTCCGGGACTATGCTGGGCAGCGCATCCTGGCGGTGTTCAACCTGTCCGGCGCGCCGGTGCGCTTCAACGGCCCACTGCTGGACGGCGCGGTGCCGCTGCCGGACGTCACCGGCCAAGGTGCCTGGATCGGGAACGGCGCCGCGGTACTGCCGCCCTATGGTGTGCTGCTGGCAAGCCTGGGAGCGGTCGCGGCGCCGGCCCTGGTGCTCGAATTGCAGAGCTGAGGAGGAAGGCTGGGGGAAGGAATTCCCCCAGACCCCCTTCTTTTTTCTTCGAGTTTCCCGCACTGGCGGGAAGCACCGCGCCAGACTGACAAAAAGAAATGGGGGTCCGGGGGAATTCATTCCCCCGGCCTTTTTCTTTTCAGGCCGTCGGCCGCAGCATCTCGAACAGGCTGGTGACCTCGGCATAGTCGCCGCGGTAGCCGCAGCGGGCCACAGGATGCGCCGCCACGGTGTCGAAGATGCCGTCCTTCAGGAACTCGCGCCGGATGTGCACGCCGACCACCTGGCCGATCACCATCCGTGCGCGCAGCGGCCGGCCCTCGACGTCCGACAGCGCCACGACCTGCAGCAGCTTGCACTCCAGAGCCGCCGGCGCCTGGGCGACGCGGGGCGGCCGCACGCGGGTGGAGGGGGCCGGCTCCAATCCCGCACGCAGCATCTCGTTCTCGCCATGCGGCAGGGGAGCGGCAGTTTCGTTCATCGCCTCGGCCAGCACGCGCGAGACCAGGTTGCAGACGAACTCGCCCGTGGCCTCGACGTTGCGCAGGCTGTCCTTCGGCCCCTCGCTGCCGAAGGCGACGATCGGCGGGTTGGAGCTGAAGCCGTTGAAGAAGCTGTAGGGCGCGAGATTCACCCGGCCCTGCTCATCCAGGCTGCTGATCCAGCCGATCGGCCGGGGCGCCAGGATCGCCTTGAAGGGGTCATGCGGTAGGCCATGACCCTCGCGAGGATCATAGAAATAGGTGGCATCGGTCATGGGCGGTTCTCCGGGCATCCGGAGAGGATGCAAGCCCCGGCCGGCGGTGCTTGTCGAGGGGGCGTCTTGCCGCAGGGCGCGGAGCGGTGTTTGTTGGTTGGCACAAGAGCCCGCAGAGGCCGCCGCCAGCCCTCGTCCCGCCCTCAGGAGACAGGTCCCATGCACCGTCGCACCCTGCTCGCCAGTGCCGCCGCGGCCGCCGTCCTGCCGCGCCCTTCCCTGGCGCAGCCCGCCTCGGCGCGCGTGCTGAGATACGTGCCGCAATCCGACCTCACCATCACCGACCCGGTGCTGACCACCGCCTACATCACCCGCACCCACGGGCTGATGATCTGGGACCAGCTTTACGGCCTGGACGCCCAGCTCAAGCCGCAGCCGCAGATGGTCGAGGGCCATACCGTCGAGGAGGACGGCCGGCGCTGGACCTTCCGCCTGCGCGAAGGGCTGGTCTTCCATGACGGCGAGCCGGTGCGCGGGCGCGACTGCGTCGCCTCCATCCGCCGCTGGGCGCAGCGCGACGCGCTGGGCCAGGCGCTGATGGCGCGGCTGGATGAAATGTCGGCCCCCGACGACCGCAGCTTCGTCATCCGCCTGAAGCGCCCCTATGGCGCTATGCTCGACACCCTGGCCAAGGTCGGCCCGCCTGCCCTGCTGATCATGCCGGAGCGCCTGGCGGCCACCGACATCTCCAAGCCGATTCCGGAGATCGTCGGCTCCGGCCCCTTCCGCTGGAAGGCGGATGAGCGGGTGGTCGGCGCCCGCGTGGTCTACGAGAAGTTCGACCGCTACCGCCCGCGCGCGAGCGGCACGCCGTCCTGGGCCGCCGGCCCGAAGCGGGTCTTCTTCGACCGCGTCGAATGGCAGGTGATGCCCGACTCCGGCACCGCCACCGCGGCGCTGCAGAACGGCGAGGTGGACTGGTGGGAGAACCCGCCGAACGACCTGCTGCCGATCCTCGAGGGCAGCCGCGACATCGTGACGCAGCGCTCCTCGCCGCTCGGCACGGTGGGCACCGGCATCTTCAACCACCTCCATCCGCCCTTCGACAATCCGGCGATCCGCCGCGCCGTGCTCGGCGCCGTCAATCAGCAGAACTACATGATCGCCGCCGCCGGCACCGACCCGAGCCTCTATAATGTGCCGGTCGGCATCTTCACGCCCGGCACGCCGATGGCGACCCGCGCCTCGCTCGACGTCTTCGGCACGCCGCCGGGCCTGGAGCGCTCGCGCCAGGCGCTGAAGGAGGCGGGCTACAAGGGCGAGCGCGTCGTCCTGATGGGCCCCTCCGACCAGCCGGTGCTCGCCGCCCTCGCCGAGGTCTGCAACGACATGCTGAAGCAGCTCGGCATGAACGTGGAATACGTGGTGTCGGACTGGGGCACGCTGGTGCAGCGCCGCGCCATCAAGGCGCCGCCGGAGCAGGGTGGCTGGAACATGTTCAACACCACCTGGGCCGGGCTCGACATGATCAATCCGGTGGTGACGCAGGTGCTGCGCTGCGGCGGCCCGGACCGCGCCTATTTCGGCTGGCCGAATATCCCGCGCATCGAGGAACTGCGCGAGCAGTGGCTCGACGCGCCGGACATCGAGGCGCAGCAGAGCACGGCGCGCGAGATCCAGGCCGTGGCGATGCGCGAGGTGCCTTTCCTGCCGCTCGGCCAGTATTTCTACAAGACCGCCTACCGCAAGCGTCTCAAGGACGTGCCGGACGGCCTGTTCGTATTCTGGAACGTGCGGCCCGCCTGATGCCGCCGACCCTTGGAGAGTCCTGCCCATGACCGCCCTCGACCACCTGCGCCGCTACCACGACGAGCTGACCGCCATCCGCCAGGACCTGCACGCCCATCCCGAACTGGGCATGGAGGAGCACCGCACGGCGGAGATCGTCGCGCGCAAGCTGGAGGAATGGGGCGTCGATGAGGTGCATCGCGGCGTCGGCGGCACCGGCGTCGTCGGCGTGCTGCGCGCCGGCAGCGGCAATCGCGCGATCGGCCTGCGCGCCGACATGGACGCGCTGCCGATGGCGGAGCTGACCGGCCTGCCTTACGCCTCCACCGTGCCGGGCAAGATGCATGCCTGCGGGCACGACGGCCACACCACGATGCTGCTCGGTGCCGCGCGCTACCTCGCGGAGACGCGCGCCTTCGACGGCACCGTGCACCTGATCTTCCAGCCCGGCGAGGAAGGTTGCGGCGGCGCGCTGGCGATGCTGGAGGACGGGCTGCTGGAGCGCTTCCCCTGCGACGTGCTCTATGGAATGCACAACGCCACCGGCCTCGATGTCGGCAAGTACGCCATCGGCGCCGGGCCCTTCATGGCGGGCGGCGCCTTCTTCGACATCACGGTAGAGGGCAAGGGCTCGCATGGCGCGCGGCCGGAGGCCAGCATCGACCCGGTGCTGACCGCCTGCCACATCGCCGCGGGGCTGCAGTCCATTGTCTCGCGCAACATCTCGCCGCGCGACACCGCGGTGGTCAGCGTGACCAAGGTGACGGGCGGGGATGCCTACAACGTCATCCCGCAATCCGCCGTGCTCTCCGGCACCGCGCGCTTCTTCAAGAAGGAGGTGGGCGAGCAGATCGAGTCGGCGATGCGCCGCATGGCCGAGGGTGTCGCCGCCGGCTTCGGCGCCACCGCGACGCTCGACTTCCGACTGATCTTCGCGCCGCTCGTCAACGACGCCGAGGCCACCACCACCCTGGCCGATGCCGCCGCCGATCTGGTGGGCGAGGAGCTGGTGCGGCGCGACCGTGAGCCGGTGATGGGCTCGGAGGATTTCAGCTTCATGCTGGAGAAGGTGCCTGGCGCCTATATCCATGTCGGCAATGGCGGCGGCGCCTCGGCGCACAACCCGCACTACAACTTTAACGACGAGGCCATCCCCTTCGGCGCCGCGCTCTATGCCCGCATCGCCGAGCGGGCGCTGCGGCCGGACAACGGCTAGCGGCCACTCCGGCCCGCAGGCCATCGCCGATCGGGAGCCCTCCATGGCCAAGCCATGGGGGCTTTTTTCTTCTCTGCCCGCCGCTGCCTTGGCGGCGCTGTTTGCCTTGCGGGATGTGATGCGGGCGCTCCCTCCCCGAAAGCGACATTGACAGCCCGTTGCAGGCACCCTTACCGTCATGTTGCGCACACGAAAACACGACCGGTGACTGTGCCGGTGCGCAGCATTCGAGGCTGGGAAACGCAATAACGTCGCGGGCAGGTGTTGCGGGTGGAGAATCCGTGATGCGTAAGTCGGCTGTCGCGGACCAAGTCAACCATGCCTGGCCACGGTGCCTCGCATCATGCACCCTTGCGCCACCCGCCGCGCCTGCGCAGTGCCGAACATCGACCCTTCCGAAACCCTGCCGCAAGGCAGGCCCATCACGCATCCGCGGAGGCTGAGCCATGTCCGGAAACCACGCCCTGTCCCGGCGATCCCTGATGGCGCTTGGCGGTGCCGGGCTGCTCGCCGGCCATGCCGCGCGCGCGCAGCGCGCCGCGCCGCCGCCGCCGGCCAACCCGCGCGGGCAGGTCGTGGTCGGGCTCTCGCAGGAGCCCACCGTGTTCAATCCGCTGATGGCCGCGATCGAGGTCGATCAGGGCGTATGGTGGAATCTCTTCGATCCGCTCTGGGGCGTGGACCCCGCCGGCAACCTGACGCCGCAGCTCGCCCGGCAGGTTCCCTCGGTGGAGAATGGCGGCATCTCGGAAGACGGGCTCACCTGGAAGATCGCCCTGCGCGATGACGTGCTCTGGCATGACGGCACGCCCTTCACCGCCGAGGATGTGAAGTTCACGCTGGAGCTGATCAACACCCCGGGCTTCCGCACCCGCACGCGCCAGGGCCATGACCTGGTGCGCGATATCACCGTCATCGGCCCGCACGAGATCTCCTGGCGGATGGAGAAGCCCTATGCGCCCTATCTCTCCCTCCTGGCCTGGACCTTCATCGTGCCGAAGCACATCCTGGCCAAGGCGGATGACCCGAACACCGCGCCCTTCAACAACACGCCCGTAGGCACCGGACCCTTCCGCTGGGGCGAGCGCGTGCCGGGTGACCACCTCACCCTGGTGGCCAACGAGAAGTATTTCGGCCCTGGGCCTTATCTGGAGCGGGTGGTGTTCAAGTACATCCCCGACCTCACCGCCCTCTATACCCAGTTCCGCACCGGGCAGATCGACCACACCAGCATCCAGGGCATCCTCGCCAACTATTACGAGGAGGCGAAGAAGATCCGCGGCGTGCGCCTCTCGGTGAATTCCAGCCCGCAGGTCGAGGCCATCGCGCCCAACCTGGGGCATCCGGTCCTGAGCGACAAGGCGGTGCGGCAGGCGCTCTATGCCGCCATCAACAAGCAGGCCATCATCGACATCATCTATTATGGCCTGCCCAAGCCCACCGAATCCTTCCTCCCCCGGGAGTCCTGGGCCTTCAACCCGGATCTGCCGAAGCAGAGCTACGACCCCGCCAAGGCCAACAAGATCCTGGACGAAGCGGGCTGGAAGCGCGGCGCGCGCGGCATCCGCGAGAAGAACGGTATGCCGCTGGAGTTCGCCGTCTCCACCACCGCCGGGAATCCGCTGCGCGAGCAGGTGCAGCAATTGCTGATGCAGGACTGGCAGGGCATCGGCGCGGCGATGAAGATCAACAACATGCCGGCGGCGGTGATCTGGGGTGAGTTCTACACCCGCTCGAAGTTCCAGTCGGTGCTGGTCTCCTCCACCTACATGACCGGCAACGACCCGGACTGCTCCATCCGCTTCGCCAGCTGGGCCACGCCGGCCAAGGGCGGCAGCGGCGCGAACTACTACCAATATGCCAATCCCGAGCTGGACAAGCAGCTGGAGATCGGCGCGACGAGCTTCGGCCGCGAGGCGCGCAAGGCGGCCTACTACAAGGTGCAGGAGATCATCCGCGACGACCTCGTGCTGCTGCCGATCTACCAGCCGGCGCCGGTCGAGGGCATCAAGGAAGGGCTGATCGGCTACCAGCCCAACGTCAATGTCTCCTCCAACTGCTGGAACATCGGCAGCTGGTACTGGGCCACCTGAGGGGCGGCGGGCATGGGCGCCTATCTGCTGCGCCGGCTGCTGCAGGCGCTCGGCCTCCTGCTGCTGGTCTCGATGATCGGCTTCACCATCCTGCACCTGGCACCGGGCGGGCCGCTGTCGCAGTTCGCCGCCAGCGGCACGGTGACCCAGGCCGATCTCGACCGCATGGCCCATCAGCTTGGCCTCGACCGTCCGCTCCCCGTGCAGTACCTCGACTGGCTCGGGCGCATGCTGACAGGCGACTGGGGCCGCTCCTTCCGAGACCAGCAGCCGGTGCTGCAGGTCATCGGCGCGCATCTCGGCGCCACGCTGGAGCTGATGCTGACCTCCACGCTGATCGCCATGCTGCTGGGCTCCTGGATCGGCGTGCTGGGCGCCATCCGGCGCTATTCGCTCTTCGACACCCTGGCCACCGTGGGCGCCATGGTGGCGCTCTCCATCCCAACCTTCTGGTTCGGGCTGGTGGTGATCTACATTTTCTCCGTCGAGCTGGAATGGCTGCCCTCCGGTAACCGCTACACGGTGGGTGACGGCTCGCTGCTGAACCAGCTCCACCACCTGATCGCGCCGTCCATCGTCCTGGCGCTGGTCAGCACCGCCCTCTGGAGCCGCTACATGCGCGCCTCCATGCTGGACGTGATCAACCAGGACTATATCCGCACCGCCCGCTCCAAGGGCCTTCCGGAGCGCCGCATCCTGCTTCACCACACCATCCGCAACGCGCTGCTGCCGATGATCACGGTGGCCGGGCTGCAACTACCGACGCTGCTCAGCGGCGCGCTCGTCACCGAGACGGTCTTCACCTGGCCCGGCATGGGGCGGCTCTTCCTCGATTCCATCGGCTATCGCGACTATCCGGTGGTGATGGGCCTGTTGATGTTCACCGCCATTCTGGTGCTGCTCGGCAGCCTGATGGCCGATTTGCTCTATGGCGTGGCCGATCCCCGGCTGCGGCTGGAATGAGGCACAGGCCATGAGCGCGACCTCCAACAGCCTGGGCGCCCTTCCGCCCCGCGCCGTCTCCCGCCGCACCGGCTCCACCGCGCTGCGCCGCTTCTGCCGGCACCCGCTCTCGCTGCTGGGCGGCGGCGTGCTGCTGCTGATGGTGCTCGCCTGCGTCTTCGGGCCGATGCTGCTGCCCTACGACGATCTGCACATCGACATCCTGCACCGCTTCGCGCCCCCTCTCAGCGGCCCGCATGTGCTGGGCACCGACCAGCTCGGCCGCGACATGCTGGCGCGGTTGCTGATGGCCGGCCGGATCTCGCTGGCGGTCGGCTTCGCCGCCATGGCGCTCAGCATGGTTTTCGGCATCCTGGTCGGGCTGGCGGCCGGCTTCTATGGCGGCGTGATCGGCGCCGCGCTGATGCGCTTCGTGGACGCCATACTGTGCTTCCCCTCCATCTTCCTGCTGCTGGCACTCTCCGCCTTCATCGAGCCGGATGTCTTCTCGATCATCCTGCTGATCGCCAGCACCGCCTGGATGGAGGTGGCGCGCATCGTCGAGGCGCAGATTCGCTCGCTGCGCGCGCGCGACTTCGCCGTTGCCGCCGAGGCGCTCGGCGCCACGGATGCGCGCATCATGCTGCGCGAGCTGCTGCCCAACGCGGTGGCGCCGATCGTCGTCTCCGCGACGCTGAACGTCGCGCATGCCATCCTGGCGGAATCCTACATTAGCTATCTCGGCTATGGCATCCAGCCGCCGACGCCCAGCTGGGGCAACATGCTGGACAATGCGCAGAGCTATCTCACCAGCGCGCCCTGGCTGGCGCTGCTGCCCGGGGGCGCCATCACGCTGGCAGTGATCTGCTGCAACTTCCTGGGCGATGGCCTGCGCGACGCGCTCGATCCGCGGGTGCAGGCGCGGTGATGCCGGAGGACTTCGCCATGGCCCACTCGGCCCCGCCCCGGAAGGAGATGGCAGCGGAGGCCGTGCTGGAGGTGCGCAATCTCAGCGTCCGCTTCCGCTCGCCGGTCGGCCCGGTGCCGGCGGTGCGAGACGTCTCCTTCCAGGTCCGGCGCGGCGAGACCCTGGCCCTGGTCGGGGAATCCGGCTCGGGCAAGAGCGTCACCAGCCTCGCCCTGCTGCGCCTCACGCCAGCCGCCCCGACCTGCGCCATCGAGGGCCAGGTTCTGCTGCGCGACCGCGACGGCACGGTGCTGGATACGCTGGCCCTGCCCGAGGACGCGATGCGGCAGGTCCGTGGCGCGGCGGCGTCCATGGTGTTCCAGGAGCCGATGACCTCCTTCAACCCGGTGCACACCATCGGCGAGCAGGTGGCCGAGGCCATCCGCTTCCATGCCGGCCTCGGCAAGCGGGCGGCGCTTGACCGCGCGGCGGAGTTGCTGGATCTCGTCGGCATCCCCGATCCGCGCAAGCGGCTCGCCGCCTATCCGCACCAGCTCTCCGGCGGCATGCGCCAGCGCGCCATGATCGCCATGGCGCTCTCCTGTGAGCCCGGGCTGCTGATCGCCGACGAGCCGACCACCGCGCTCGACGTCACCATCCAGGCGCAGATCCTCGACCTGCTGCGCCGGCTGCAGCAACGCACGGGCATGGCGATGATCTTCATCACCCACAATCTCGGCGTGGTGGCCGAGATCGCCGACCGAGTGATGGTGATGTATGCCGGGCGCGTGGTGGAGCAGGCGGCGGTCGGGCCGCTCTTCGCCACGCCACGCATGCCCTACACCATGGGCCTGCTGGATTCCGTGCCGCGGCTCGACCTCGCCGGACGCCGGCGCGGCCCGCTGCCAGCCATTCCCGGCAATGTGCCGGACCCGCTGCATCCGCCACCGGCCTGCGCCTTCGAGCCGCGCTGCGGCCATCGCGTGCCGGGCCGCTGCGACGTCGAGCCACCCGCGCTGGAGCCGGCCGGGCCGGAGCACTGGGTGCGCTGCCTGCGCTGGCGCGAGATCACTGCGGGGGTGGCGCCATGAGCCAGCCCGCCGAAACCCTGCTGGAAGTCCGCGATCTGCAGAAATGGTTCCCCGTGCGCGGCGGCCTCTTCGGGCGCGCCGGCGAGAGCGTGAAGGCGGTGGATGGCGTCTCCTTCGATGTGCGTCGCCGCGAGGTGCTGAGCCTGGTCGGCGAATCCGGCTCGGGCAAGACGACGGTGGGCCGTACCGTGCTGCGCCTGACGACGCCAACAGGCGGCAGTATCCACTTCGCCGGTCAGGACATCACCCGGTTTTCGCGCCGGCAGATGCGGCCGATCCGGCAGCGCATGCAACTCGTCTTCCAGGATCCCTATGCCTCGCTGAACCCGCGCATGACGGTGGGCAGCATCGTCGCCGCGCCGCTGGAGATCCACGGCCAGGGCGGCTCCCGCCGCGAGCGTGAGGAGCGCGTGGCCGAGGCCTTGCGCCTGGTCGGGCTGCTGCCGCAGCATGCCAGCCGCTATCCGCACGAATTCTCCGGCGGGCAGCGGCAGCGCGTCGGCATCGCCCGCGCCCTGGTCACCGGGCCCGAGCTGCTGGTGGCGGACGAGCCGGTCTCGGCGCTCGACGTCTCCATTCAGGCCCAGGTGGTCAATCTGCTGCTGGAGCTACAGGAGCGGCTCGGGCTGACGGTGCTGTTCATCGCGCATGATCTCGCCGTGGTCGGGCATATCTCCGACCGCGTCGCGGTGATGTATCTCGGCCGGCTGGTCGAGCTGGCGGAGACGCGGGCGCTCTTCTCGACGCCGCGCCACCCCTATACCGAGGCGCTGCTCTCCGCCGTGCCGGTGCCGGACCCACGCTTGAAGCGCGAGCGCATCGTGCTGGCCGGCGACATCCCGAGCCCGCTCAACCCACCTTCCGGATGCGTCTTCCGCACCCGCTGCCCCTATGCCCTGCCGGACTGCGCCAAGGCCCGGCCGCCGCTGCGCGAAGTGACGCCGGGCCATTTCAAGGCCTGCATCCGCGATGACCTGTCGCTGCGCGCCACCGCCTGACCCGCCAACATCGAGGAGAACGCCCAAGCCATGTCGCCCCCTGTCGAGCGCGTGCATAGCGACGAGAAGCTTCCGGAGAGCGCCGACGTCGTCGTCATCGGCGGCGGGGTCGCCGGTGTCTCGGCCGCTTATCACCTGGCGAAGAAGGGCCATTCCGTCGCACTGATCGAGAAGGGGCGGATCGCCGGCGAGCAGTCCAGCCGCAACTGGGGCTGGTGCCGGCAGCAGAACCGCGACGAGCGCGAGCTGCCGCTGATCAAATACAGCCTCGACCTCTGGGGCCGGCTCAGCGAGGAGATCGGCGCCGATGTCAGCTTCCGGCGCAGCGGCCTGCTCTACGTAACCACCCAGCAATCCGACCTCGACGAGTGGGAGCAGTGGTCCGCCCTCGCCCGCCCCTATCAGGTGCACAGCCGGATGCTGAGCGCCGAGGAGGCGCAGGCGATGACGCCGGGCTGCACACAGAAATGGATCGGCGGCGTGCATGCCCCCACCGATGGCCGCGCCGAGCCCTCCAAGGCCGTGCCCGCCCTGGCCGAGGCCGCGCGCCGGCTGGGCGTCACCCTCCACCAGGAATGCGCCGCGCGCGGGCTGGAGACCACCGCCGGCCGGGTCTCGGCGGTGGTGACGGAGAAGGGCCGCATCCGCACCCAGGCCGTGCTCTGCGCCGGCGGCGCCTGGTCCTCGATGTTCTGCCG
>Ga0180218_1000361_pt1 | contig 50136 bp, 50 predicted proteins | sample eDN3rd37CKraftBY_FD_151334 | JGI IMG/M metagenome (GOLD analysis project Ga0180218, IMG submission 151334) | Enriched backyard soil microbial communities from Emeryville, California, USA - eDNA 3rd pass 37_C Kraft BY (version 2) (version 2) | ecosystem: Environmental > Terrestrial > Soil >... | reverse complement strand
CCCCCTCTGGATCGTCCATGATGTCCTTCATTGCGCGAAGCGCCGCCTTTATGAACCTGGAGATGACGTCGGGGTTCGACTTTATGTAGTCATCGGAAACTCCAACGGCTTGGGAAGTGGAGGGGAACACATCTTCGGTCTTGAGCAGCTTAAGGGCCACTCCCTCATTTTCAATGAGCGCCACCCAGTCAGGCACACAGGCGCATGCGACTGCCTGGCCCGACGCAACCGCCCGCCATACGTTCGCAGGCCCCACAGGCTGGACCTCGACATCCCGGAGGTCGAGACCGTGCGCGGCAAGCGCGCCCTGCAGCGCATAGAACGTCGTGTCCTGCAAGGACATAACGCTGATCGTCTTGCCCTTCAAGTCCTTCACTGATTCTATTTGCGCGTCTTCCCGCACCGCCAGCTGCATGAAGGGCTTGCCCCCGAAGGCGGCCACCGCTTTGACCGGAATGCCATGCGGGCGTACCAGAATCGGGCCATCTGCCAGGATCATTCCCATATCGGCATTGCCCGCGCCCAAATGCTTGGCGACATCGACACCGCCCTTGCCGACGAGGGGTTCGATTTCAATATTCTCGTCAGCAAAGTAGCCTTTTCCTATGGCTAGCTGGATTACACCGTACGCAGGCAACGTAGGCAGGGCGGCATACATCCACTTGACCTTGTCCGCCGCATTCGCGCTACTTAAGCAAAGCATCAAAGCCAGCGCAACGAAGCGCAATGACCCTGCATCCCAAAGTCCTCTGAATTTCATACATGTCTCCTGTTTTCGTTGTAGGAACTTAGTTTCATTGGTGATCAATTTACGCTAGCCCATATTCCGAGTCAATGAAAAGCGTCTAGCTGTAAACCCTAGGTGCATTCGACGCTCGACGTCCTGCGACCGCCGTTCCGGAAGGAAGCGCAAAACGCAGCGCAATACCGTTGACAAGCCAAATGAAGGTATGTAGCATAACTTTCTAATACGGAACTTAATTTCGTATACGAAACCAAAGGAGTAGACAAAAAATGATGGATACCACTGAAAACCGCAGTGAAGCCGCTTTTTCAGCAGAGATGGAGCGCAGAGTCGCCAGACTCGAAACCCGGTTCTATGACTGGAACACGCTCGGTTTCCAAGCCAATGTCGATACGTCTTACCGCCGTGCGCAAATTCGCTATATCGGGACAGGTGCCGCCGGCGTACTCAAGGACGACAATACAGTTCCCGCTGGAAGCTTTACTTTCTCCAACATGGTGCTTCCGGCTGGATCTCGAGGACCTCTCCACGTGCATGACGACGCCGAAGAAGTGTTCTTTGTCTTGCGCGGAAAAAAAATCGTCATGGAATTCGAGAAGGACGGTATGCGCTGTACCAAAGTGTTGAATGAGCGCGATCTGGTTTCAGTGCCGCCGGGTGTTTATCGCAGCTTCCATAACGAAGGCGGCGATGAGGCCTTGCTGGCTGTCGTGATCGGGGCCCGACAACCGCAATTGCCAAATTATCATCCTGAAGATCCCATACACGGAACAAGCCGATGATTGAGAAAGTTCTACGAGTTCGCTCGTCCGCCCCCTCAGAATTCGAAGAGAAGCTTGGCGCAGCACTGGAAAAAGAACTGTCCGAGGGCGTCGCCGATCTCGACGCCCTGTGTGAACGGCTCAATTCGATCGGCATTCTGAATATGGAGAATCAACCTTGGACACCAATGTCGCTCGCCCAATACTTAAAGCAGCTTCCCTGAAGGACAGCACCATGCCGACACCCGTTTCGGATTGGTTTCTCGAGCTTCAGGGCGTCAGCAAGTCGTTCGCCCCCCGATCCGAAGGTGAAAGCCGTGTAGAAGCAATACAGAACATCAGCTTCAACATCCACGCCCATGAAGTAGTGTCCATCATTGGGCCAAGCGGCTGCGGCAAAAGCACCCTTCTGAACCTGATTTCGGGATTGGAGCCTCCAGACTCGGGAAAGATTTTCCTGAAGCAAAAAGAAGTGTCCGAGCCGTCGTCAACAGTGGCGTTCATGCTGCAAAAAGATCTCCTGCTGCCATGGCGGTCAATCCAGCAAAATGTCGAGTTCGGCCTGGAGATGACCAAAACTCCAAAGGCCCGGCGCGCGGAGATTGCCGCTGAACTGCTCAGCCGATTTGGGCTGAAGGATTTTGCCCGCGCCTTTCCGACGCAACTGTCGGGGGGCATGAGGCAACGGGCCGCCCTGGCTAGAACCATGGCGCTTCAGCCAGACCTTCTACTACTTGATGAGCCATTTTCCGCGGTCGATGCACAGACGCGCCTTTCATTGCAACGAGAGCTTGCCCTTACCCTGGCGCAAGCCAAGAAGGCAGCGCTTCTTATTACCCACGATCTATCGGAAGCCGTCCTGCTGTCCGATCGCGTGCTTGTCATGAGTCCACGGCCAGGAAGAATTGTTTCAACAATAGATATCCAGCTTCCCGCCCGAGAAGATCCCTTTCAACGCCGAAAGCATCCCTCCTACCCCTCTTACATAGAGCAGTTGTGGGATCTGCTGCACATCAATGAGTCAGGGGCCACTCCTGGATCGCAAAGGTAATCTATGTCTACAACGGCAACTAAAGATGTACATGATGAAAGTACGATCTCCGGCGGAGAGGTCGTCGCTCGGTTTCTCGAAGCCAATGGTGTTGGCGCGGCATTTGGCGTAATCAGCATCCACAATCTCCCTATTCTCGATGCGATAGGCACTCGAGGCCTGATCCGGTTTGTGCCTTCGCGAGGCGAGGCGGGCGCCATCAATATGGCCGACGCATACAGCCGCGTCAAAGGCCAGTTGGGCGTCGCTTTTACCAGCACCGGCACCGGTTCGGGCAATGCAGCCGGAACCATGATCGAAGCCCTGACCGCGGGTTCTCCGGTATTACATATCACAGGACAGGTCGACACGCCTTATTTAGATCGGGAATGCGGATTCATCCATGAAACCCGGGACCAGCCAGGCATGCTCAAGGCGATCTCGAAAGCCACGCTTCGAGCGTGGAGCACTGGAGAAATCGCTGGGGTATTGAAGAAAGCCGCGCAAATCGCCCTAACTCCGCCCATGGGGCCTGTAAGCGTGGAGATCCCCATTGATGTTCAGCAAGGCCACACCAAGATTCCCACCAATCTGCATATTCAGTCATTGAGCCTTCCGCGGGTACCGGCAAGTGAAATTGACCAACTCGTCCAGATTGTCGGGAAGGCACGACGTCCATTATTGTGGCTTGGCGGAGGCGCCAGACATGCGGGCGACGCCGTCAAACGTCTCTTGAAAATCGGCTTCTGTTGTGTAACAAGCGTCAATGGCCGCGGTATTGTGGCCGAGGACCACCCCCAGACTCTTGGGGCCCTGCAAATGCAGAAAGCAAGCGAAGACCTTTATAAGAGTTGTGACGCAATGATCGTCGTCGGCTCACGGCTGCGGGCCGCGGAAACCCGCGGCTACACGCTGCACCTGCCCAAACCGCTCGCCATCGTCGATGCAGACCCTTCCCTTGATCATCGTTCATACAAGTCCGACTGCTTCATAACCGGCGATGCCCATGATGTGTTGTCCGCGCTTGCCGACCGCCTCGAATCGAGCTACCAGACTGGTGACGATTTTCTCTCGGACGTTGCCCATGCCAAACAGGCGGCAACCGCCGAGGCAAGCGCCCAGTTGGGCGTCTATGGCGAAATCATGCAGTATCTAAGGCAAGAATTGCCCAAGAACTCCGTCTGGGTGCGTGACGTCACGCTTGCCAACAGCATCTGGGGCAATCGGCTTTTCAAAATCTACAACGCCCGACAAGGAGTCCATGCCCTTGGAGGCGGAATCGGGCAAGGCCTGGCAATGGCGATAGGCGCTGCCACGGCATGCTCCAGCAACGAAAAGACGGCAGTACTTTGCGGGGACGGCGGCCTGATGCTTGGCATCGGAGAGCTGGCCACGCTCGCGCAAGAGAACCTGAATGTCATCCTGCTGATCATGAATGACAGGGGGTACGGGGTCATTCGCAACATTCAAACCGACAGGTTTGAAAAACGGCATTTCTATACCAACTTGAGCACGCCGAATCTGGCCAATATCGCCAAGGAAATGGGGCTTGCCGCCGAACGCATTGAAACACTACAGCAGTTTCGTACCACACTGGACAAGGCAATGAGCCAAGAAGGTCCATTTGTAATCGAAGTGGATATGGAAGCCCTGGGACCCTATCCAGCGATGTTTGCGGGGCCGCCAGTGGGTGTACGGGTCAGTTCGAGATAAGGACGGAAGATGAAATCGAACTTACTGATCGACGGCCGTTTGGTCGACGGCTCTATGGACGCCTATGCCTCCTACGACCCGGCTACCGGATTAAAAATATCGGATGTTGCGTCGGCGGACGAGCACGACGTAAGCAAGGCCGTCGAGTCCGCCCATAACGCAATGCATTCGGATGGCTGGGCCCGTCTCAGGCAACATGAGCGGGCAAGCTATCTGCACGCGATCGCCAATAAAATTCAAGAAAACGCCGAAGAGCTTGCCAGGTTGCAAACCCTGGACAACGGAAAATCCATATACGAGACAAGAGCGTTGGCTGCGAGCGCAGCTGGAACCTTCAGGTTTTATGCCTCAGTGTGTGAAACATGGAGCGGCGATGTGGTTCCCAACAGAGGCGATTATCTCAATCTGTCGGTGTACGAACCCATAGGCGTCGTCGGAGCAATAAGCCCCTGGAATTCTCCGCTTGCCAGCGACGCGCAAAAGATCGCGCCGGCGCTCGCCGCAGGCAATGCTGTCGTGCTCAAGCCGGCGAGCGTCGCCCCGCTTGTTTCATTACGCTTAGGAAGCCTTTGCCTCGAAGCAGGGCTTCCTCCCGGACTGGTCAACGTGGTCACCGGCAAAGGTTCCGTGGTAGGCGATGCGCTTGTGCGGCATCCCCTCGTTAAGATGGTGACCTTTACCGGCGGGACGGAAACAGGAAGAGGCATAGCCCAACTGGCCGCGGAAAAGCTGATGAGAGTCTCTTTGGAGCTGGGCGGAAAATCGCCCAATATTGTGTTCGAAGACGCTGACCTGGACCACGCCATCGCTGGTGTCCTGTATGGTATATACAGTGCCTCGGGGCAGTCCTGCATAGCCGGATCGCGACTATACGTACATGCCCCAATTTACGAGAAATTCAAGGCCCTTCTGCTTGCCGCGGCAAGCACCATCAAAATTGGACATCCGCTAGATCCTGCCACGAGAATGGGGCCGCTGGTGTCCCACGCGCATCGCGAAGGAGTCGAAGCCCGTGTTGAACAGGCCATTGCCGACGGGGCCTCTGTGCTGCATGGAGGAAACCGCCCCGATGATCCCCAACTGGCCAAGGGCTATTACTTCCTGCCCACGATTCTTTCCGGGGCCGGCATCAACGCCGAGATCAACCAAGAGGAGATATTCGGCCCGGTCCTTACCATAACGCCCTTTGAAAACGAAGATGAACTTCTCGTGTATGCCAACTCCACGAAGTTTGGCCTGGCTGCGGGCATCTGGACAAGCTCGTACGAACGGGCCTTCAGACTCAGCCGTCAAATCGATGCAGGAACTGTCTGGATAAATACATACAAGCAACTGAGCATCGCAGCGCCTTTTGGTGGCAACAGAGACAGCGGCACGGGCAGAGAGAAAAGCGCGTCCGGCCTTCTTCCTTACCTCAAGCAGAAAAGCCTCTTCTTGGGAATGCACCCAGAACCCATCAACTGGTATCGCTCCAGTTAGCCGAACACACCTTGAAGCATTGAAAACTCAGTCTGGCCCTAGCTTGGCCCGAGCACTTCCATTTTCTAATCCTTGATACTCGAGCATAACTATCATGACCGTCAACACCGAACACCCCTATAGTTTTGTCCTTGAAAGCGAGGGCGTGGTCTATGTATCCGGCGCAACCACAATCGACTATACGACTCATCTTCCGGTTCCCGGGCGCCGAGAACCACTGGACGCTGCACTGGATGAAATCGAGCGTCGGCTGGCAACGGTGCAGCTGTCTCTGCGCAGCGTGGTGAAGGTAAGCTACTATCTCACCGACATATCGCTACGAACGGAAGTCAACGCGCAATTTGAAGATCGTTTTCCGCATCCCCGACCGGCGCGAAGTGTCATGGGGATATCCTCCGCCCCCTATGGAGGATGCGCTGTTATCGATATTATTGCGCACCGCTCAAGAGAAAACGCGTAACCACGGGCAGCTTTGACAAGCCATCCGAAGCTTGAAGCACGCAAAGCTTCTGAACCTAGAAATCGACTGTGGCCGACAACATAAAGGTACGTCCGGCGGCGTTGGTCGCAAAGGACCCGCTGGCTAGCCAGTATTTCTTGTCCGTCAGGTTGTCGATGTTGGCGCGAAACACTACCGTTTTGCCGGCCACCCTGGTGCGATAGCGGGCGCCCACGTCGAAAGTCGTGACGGCAGGCAGGCTCAAGGTGTTTTCCGCGCTGATGTAAGTGGACGATGTGTGCGAAACACGTCCATTGAGACTCAGGCCTTCCACCCACGGAGTGTCCCAATCCAGTCCAAGGTTGAAAGTTCGACGCGGTACGCCGGGCGCCGTGTTGCCCTCATTGATGCCGCCCTGCGTCTTGGTGAGCTTGCCCTGCGTGAAAGCAGCGCTGGCCATGATGCGCAAGCCGGGCTGCAGTTCGCCATAGGCCGTGAGTTCAAGGCCGCGGTTGCGCTGTTCGCCAAAATAGCCGTACACATTAGCGTCGTCGGCCTGGGCGGCCGGCCGAGCCAGCTGAAAGACCGCCGCCGTGGTGGTGATACGGCCCCAGTCGACCTTGACGCCCGCCTCGTACTGCTTTGACTTGTACGGACTGAGCACTTCGCCGGCGTTCGCGTACATCGGGCTTACCACGGTGCCGCGCGTCAGCCCTTCGGTAAAGTTGCCGTAAACCGAAACGTTGTCCAGCGGCTTGACCACGATGCCCGCCACCGGCGAAATGGCGTCGGCCTTATAGGTGCCGGTTTTTGCGCCGGTGGCCGTGCTGTAGCTGTCGACCTCAACGGTCTGCTTACGCGCACCCACGGTCAGGAGGACGCGATCCTGAACGAAGGACAAGGTGTCGGCAATTGCGATGCTGTCCAATGTGGTTTCAGAGGCCCGCGCCATGTCGCTGCGTATGGCCGCATTCGGGGGTAGCGGCACCGGATCATAAATGTTCGATGGCACAGCGATGGTGCCGGGCGAGTAGGCGTTGCCGGTTTCCTGGCTCAGGCGCGTCGCGGCCAGGCTCAGCGTGTGGCCGATTCCGCCTGTATCGAAGCGGGCCTGCAGGCCGACATCGCCGCTGAAGGTCTTGGAATAGGAGTCGTAATAGGAATTCATGACGCCGAAGTTCCCGTCGGCGTCCACCCCCTGCCGTGCGAGCGTAAGCGGATCGACGGAAATCGGAAACACCTGCTTGACGACGTTATCTCGATAGCCCAAGGCGAGATGGCCCGTTATATGGTCGGTAATATCGTATTCAAGTCGCGAGGCGATCGTCTTGTCGCGCTGCGTCAGTGTAGTGCCCGGATAGAAGGCGATACGCCCATCGGGCGCGGCGGGAATCTCGGTAATATCGGGACGGAAGCCGATCTGCGAGCGGAAATCATCCACTTCTTCATCCTGGTATATCGCGTCCAGCGACCATCTGAGGCGCGCGTCCCGATAGTCCAGCGCCAGCGCCCCCAGGCCCAGATTCTGCTTGCCATCGTCAATGGACGCTTCGCCGCCGCGCAATACGCCGTTAAAGCGCACGCCCCATGCATTGTTCTCGCCGAAGCGCCGGCTCACATCTACGTGAGCGCCCAGATTGGCCTTGCTGGTATAGGTGGTGGTCAAACGCGTCAGCGGCTCGTCGCGGGCCCGCTTGGTTACCACATTGATGCTGCCGCCCACACTTCCGTTGGGCGGAATGCCCCGCATAAGCGTGCCGGGCCCCTTGAGCACTTCGACGCGCTCGATGAATTCCAATGGAAGGCGGTTGGCCGACAGCAAGCCGTATAAACCATTCATTCCCACGTCGCCCGTGCCGACGCTGAATCCGCGGATCTGGAAGTCTTCGCCAAAGCCGCCTGTGGAAGTGGTGGTGCGCACCGAGGCATCGTTGGTGATGATGTCGGCCAGCGTGCGCGCCTGTATGTCTTCTATTAGTTCCGAGGTGTAGTTAACCGTGCTGAAAGGCGTGTCCATGACGTTGCCCGCCCCCAGCAGTCCCAGACCGCCCCCTTGCGCCACCTGCCCGCCCGCATAAACGGGCTGTAATGGATCGTTGGCCTGGCTACCCTGCACGACGACGGCCGGCAATACTGTGGACGGCGTCGCCGTTTGCGCGAACGCTCCGCCCCCATACGCGACCAAAAGGCCGGCTGCCAGAGGGCTTAGCAAAGTGGGACGCAGTACAGAACGAAAAGGCATGAAGTACTCTTATTTGACGTAAAAACCGACGGAAAAGGGACGCATAGGCATCGCCATGGGATGTAGGTATAATCTTGAAACCAAAAGATAGTAATCGTTCTCAACTGCATTATCAATAAAAATCGGAAATCCGATCCGGCCGACGGTCACCGGGAACCAGCATGCCCTTTAATTCGACCTTCCAATTTGCGCACGTTGGCAGCGCCACGGCGCCGAGCGAAGTCATTCAACCTGCTGCAGACAGGATCTAGACCATGCTCTCCACCGGGGCTTTGCGCAAATGGTCTTTCGTGCACAAGTGGACCAGCTTGATCAGCACCATCTTCCTTCTGATGCTGTGCCTGACCGGCCTGCCCCTGATTTTTGAGCACGAGATCGAACACTGGCTGGCTGAAGGCGCGCAGCACACTACGTCAGCCAGCGGCCTGCCTATGGCCGACCTGGACGACGTCGTATTGGCCGCTCAGGAACAGGCACCCGGCAAAGCGATTATGTTTCTCGGCGACATTACCGATGATGGTTTCTGGTATGTGAACATGGCCGATACAGTCAGCGGCGGCGGCTCACGCACTACCGTAACCGTGGACTACTACACAGGCCAGGTGCTGGACCCATCGGCGCAACGCAGTCCCGTCATGAGGTTCATGCTGCAGTTGCACACAGACCTCTTCCTGGGCTTGCCGGGCAAGCTCTTCCTGGGCCTGATGGCATCCCTGCTTCTCGCAGCCATCGTGTCCGGCGTGGTGCTGTACGCCCCTTTCATGCGACGGCTGCACTTCGGCGAAATACGTCGTAATCGCCACTCGCGGCTCAAATGGCTTGACTTGCACAACCTGTTGGGCATCGTGACCCTGATATGGCTGGGCACCGTCGGTGCCACCGGAATGATCACCACATGGGCAGAGCTGATCGTTGGCGCATGGCGCGCCGACCAGATGGCCGAAATGGTGGCCCCCTACGCGGGCCAGCCGCCGGTCATGCAACCAGGATCACTTCAGCAGGCAGTGCGCGCAGCCCAGCAACTGGAACCAGACATGCAGCTGGGCTTCGTGGCATACCCCGGGTCCAGCTTGGCAAGCCCGCATCATTATGCGGTGTTCATGCGTGGCACCGAACCCCTTACGTCACGTCTGCTCAAACCCGTTCTGGTAGACGCCAGGACATTGCAGGTCACGGATAATCGCCCTCTGCCGTGGTACATGCTGGCATTGCTTCTTTCAGAACCGCTGCATTTTGGCGATTATGGCGGCCTGCCGATGAAAGTGCTTTGGGCGGCCCTGGACATCATCACGATCATCGTACTGGGTAGCGGCCTGTACCTTTGGCTCGTCCGCGGCCGACAGGCGCCCGCCCAGCCCGACCGCGCCATAGCGCCGTCCTCCGCAAACCGGATGTCGGCCAAAGGCGAGAACAAGCGCCCACACAGCGGCATGCGTGATATCTGGCAGGCTCCCACGATCGTGGCGGCGATCACCTTGGTCGGCCTGATTGCGGCCCTCGTGGGCGACGGCTGGAAAGACGCCGTGTCATGGATGGCGCTTAGCGTGCCCGTGGCCTTGATAGCGTGGAAGTGGGGGCGCCGCCAGGCCTAGGCCTCTATTTAGATTTCAACAGCGCATGCAAGGCCAAACCCGCCCCAAAGGCAAGGTAGACATAGGCTAGCGATGACTTGCCGAGCCGGCGCTCAAAGCCGGGCGTCAGTCGTTCGGGCGTACAGTACAAGTCCACCACGCAGGCCGTGGCCGCAACGCCACCCGCCAGAGTCAAGGCCTTGAACTTGGTGGGCTCGGCCTTGCGACGACTCAACAGAAACTCGTAGCCAAGGGCCCAAAAGATAGCGGCGGCGTGGTGTATGCAGTAGCCGGCCAGACTGTAGCGCAGTGAACCTTGCTCTTTATGCAGGGCCTTGTCACCCCACAGCCAGTGGCTTACGGCGTTCACCGGAGCGAACGCGGCGCTGCAGTCGCGCGCGCCACCATGCAATAAGGCGACCGTCGATACAACACTGGCGTAGCTACCCGAAGTGGCGGCGCTCTTGAGCACTCTTACCAATGTTTTCATTTGTGGAATCTCCGGAGGCCCGCAGCCTCTTAGAATAGCAAGAGGCGCTGGCTTTCCTTGTAACGATCTGTTGAACGCATCCGAGGCCGACATGAAGATATTGCTCACCGGAGCGTCGGGCTTTATCGGTAGACATTTGCTCGATGCCCTGCTCGATGCGGGCCATGAGGTGGTCTGTGCCCTGCGCAAAGCGAAAGCCGAGGCAAGGCCGGGCACGTCGCAGTTCATCATTGACTACAACGACGCCAGGCGCGCGCAAGATTGGCTCGCCGCGCTTGACGGCGTGGAGGTCGTCGTGAATGCCGTAGGCATCCTGCGCGAGTCGCCAGGGCAAACCTTCGATGCGCTGCATCGAGCTGCACCCACTGCGCTGTTTTCAGCGGCAGCCCAAGCCGGCGTTGGCCACATTGTCCAGATTTCGGCGCTGGGTGCCGATGCGCAAGCGACCTCGCGCTATCATCTAAGCAAGAAGGCGGCCGATGATTTCCTGCTGGCCCTGCCAACACGCAGCACCATCGTGCAGCCTTCGCTGGTGTACGGCCCGGGTGGCGCGAGTGCCGCCCTCTTCGAGCGCTTTGCCAGCATGCCTCTAATTCCCTTGCCCGGTGACGGCAAGCAGCAAGTGCAACCCGTGCATGTAGACGATGTGGTCGTCGCATTGCGGCTTATCATCGAGTCGTCCTCTACATCCGACACCCGGATTGCCCTGGTGGGTCCCCAACCGATAACCATGCGAGCCTTCTATGCCGCCTTGCGTCAAGCCATGGGTTTCGTCCGCCCGGCGCGCTTTATCGGCATCCCGATGCTCCTGGTGCGCTGGGCAGCTGCAATCAGCAGTTGCCTGGGAAGAGGTTTCCTGGACGAAGAAACGCTGGGTATGCTGCAAAGGGGCAACACGGGCGATCCCGCGCCGTTGATTTCACTGCTGGGTCATGAACCACGTGAGCCAAGGCATTTCGTTCCACGGCCTTACGCCGATGCCGTGGCCACCCGCGCACAAATGCGATGGCTGCTGCCAGTGTTGCGATGGTCTATCGCGCTGGTATGGATCATTACCGGCCTGGTCTCACTAGGCCTTTATCCCGTGGAGCAAAGCTACGAGCTACTGGCACGCACCGGCATGCCGCCCTCTGTGCAACCGCTGTTCCTGCATGGCGCCGCGCTATTAGACCTGGCGCTGGGAGTGCTGACCATACTGCCGCGGCGCCCCCGCGTTACATGGGTGGTGCAGGCGGTGCTGGTGCTCGCCTACACCGCCATCATTACATTGAAACTTCCCGAGTTCTGGCTGCATCCCTATGGTCCTGTGTTGAAGAACCTACCCTTCTTGGCAGCCCTGTGGGTCATTTACGAACTAGAGGACCGGCCATGGAATACCTGACCGTGAAATGGCTTCATGTGCTGGGTTCCACATTGTTGTTTGGCACCGGCATAGGCAGCGCCTTCTATCTGCTGCTTGCCAGCCTGTCCAAAGACACGGCTGTTGTGGCGAAAGTATCGGCTTATGTGGTCATCGCTGATTACCTATTCACCGCCACGACAGCGCTCGCCCAGCCGCTGACGGGGTTCTGGCTGGTTCACCTGGCGGGCTTTCCGCTATCGGCGGCGTGGCTGTATTACTCCATATTTCTGTATGGGATCGCCATTGCTTGCTGGTTGCCTGTGGTGGGCATACAGGTACATCTACGCAATCTGGCCCGAGATGCCGCACAACAGCAAGTCGCGCTGCCCCGGGCCTACTGGTACTGGTTCCGCATTTGGATCGCGTTAGGCGTTCCCGCATTTTTTGCATTCGTCGCCATCTTCTATCTTATGGTTTTCAAGCCGGCCGCTTTCAGTTGACCCCCGGCTGCGCAACGGGCCGCTCATCGTGTCAACCCGGCTACAAAGCGCCCGGTTCGCCGCCAACGTAGCGCGCCCGCGGACGGAGCATGAACCCTTGCGTTCGCTGCTCCAGCGCGTGTGCCATCCAGCCGACTGATCGGCTGAGTATCCACAAGACCGAAGCTCCGTCTCGGGGCATTCCCACTGACCTGGCGAGTATGACCAGCGCCACGGCTATTCCAGGCAGAGCCGAGCTCTCGGCCTTGGCCTTGGCCTTGGCCTAGGCTGCTGCGCACCGCCATGCTGCGGTATTTTGCGGGCGCCGGCTGGATTCAGCAAGCCCGAAAATAGTGTGTCCATCGTCGCCCTGCCCGACTTCATTCAACAAAATGCCAGCTGTCTTAGCCTGTGGGGGTATCTGTGGGACGAAGGCCAGAGAGCCTGCTTTTCTCTGAGGCCCTCCAGAGGCGCCGCAGGGCTTCCGCCTTTTCACCAGTGTCCGCGAACTTTAGCTCTGTGCCGAGTGCCGGATGGCAATTCACGTACCGCTTCGCATAATCTAGGTGTACTCCCAGCTTCGAGGCTGCATGCCACGCCCAACGTGGGTTGTAGAGCATTCCGCGCGCAAGCGCGACCATGTCTGCCTTGCCTTCCTGCAGAATGGCCTCAGCCTGCTCCGCTTCCGATATTTGCCCCACAGCCATGGTGGGAATACTTGCTTCTGCGCGGATTCGCTCGGCAAACGGTACTTGGTAGCTTGGCCCCGCAACGATCTTCTGCTTATGAGATGAGCCACCACTCGAGGCGCAAATATAGTCGCAGCCGCGAGTCCGCAGTTCCTTGCTCAGGACAATTGAATCGTCGAGACTCCATCCCCCGGGCACCCAGTCGACGGCTGAGATACGCACCCCCATGGGCTTATGTCCCGGCCAGATAGCGCGACACTCGTCGAAAATCTCGAGTGCCAAGCGCATCGCCTTCTCTCTCGTTCCTCCGTATCCATCGGTGCGAAAGTTGGTCAGGGGTGACAAGAACTCATTAACCAAGTAACCATGCGCGAAGTGCAACTCGACCAGATCGAAACCAGCGCGGTCCGAGCGGACGGTAGCATCGACCCACGCAGCCTTGATACGATTGATGCCTGCTAGATCAAGTACAGCTGGAGGCGAGTGTACACCGTCATCCACGAAAGAAGGTGCTTCTGGCTGCCACCAGCCCTCTTCCGCCGTCAGCGGGCGGCGCACCTCCCACGACGGGGTAACCGCGCCTTTCCTCCCCGCATGGGAAAGCTGTATGCCCAGCCTCGCCTTCCCGTATTCCCGGCAGAAATCAATGACGCGTGCTAGCGCCAGCTCGTTCTCGTCGGAATATATGCCAAGGCAAAGATTGGAAATCCGGCCCTCTGGCTCTACAGCGGCCGCCTCGGTGATGATCAAGCCCGCGCCCGATACAGCCATGGAACCTAAATGCATGATGTGCCAATCTGACGCATTGCCATTCTCGGCCGCATATTGGCACATGGGGGAAACTACGATGCGATTCTCAAGCACCAGCTCCCGCATTTGATAAGGGGAAAAAAGTTGCGCCTGCACGCCTGCCTCCTGAATCTCTTGCATTGGTATGTAATTAACCAGCGTCTGAATTGGTGGGGTTACTTTGAAGGTTGGAGAATATTCCGGCGTCCGCGCCGCGCCCAAGATACCGTTTTACTCAGTATCGTCGCCAAGCCATTGCTCCACTGCCCGGAGCGAGTTTAGGCTGTGTGCGCTTGAGGGCGCTAGTACTGTTTTCTTATCGCGCCATACAAAGATGAGACGGCTTGCCTTTCAAACGCCACCTCCCCCGCCCAGGGCTTCACAAACTTCAGCGTCCTGTGGCCGCTCTCGTCGATTACCTCGTAGCACGCAGCCAACATCCCTAGCCACGCCGTCAACACATCTATAAAGAGCCCGATTCGCCGCCGACGAAGCGTGCCCGAGGCCGAAGCATGAACCCTTGCATTCGCTGCTCCAGCGCATGCGCCATCCAGCCGACGGATCGGCTGAGTATCCACAAGACCGAGGCAGCGTCTCGGGGCATTCCCAGTGTCCTGGCGAGTATGACCAACGCTATGGCTATTCCGGGCAGAGCAGAGCTCTGGGCCTTGGCCTGTTCCAGGAACTCGAGCAGCATGGGAACCTTGGGGTCCACGGGCGCAAGCTTCAAAGCAAGCCCCAACAGATATTCGGCACGAGGGTCTCCCTTCGGATACAGCGGATGGTTGAAGCCAAATAGCGATGTGCCCCGCTGCGCGGCAAAGCGCTGCATCTTGCTCCAATTGCGCCTGGACAGCGGCTTGAACAGTTGCTCGTCCACGGCAAATGTCGCGGCGACAGTCGACGATCCAGCATGCACACACAAGGCCGCGGCAACGCAACAATATAAATCGCTGTTGGTGGAAGCCGCGATGCGCGACGCGAATGACGCGCTCGCGAGTTCATGGTCGGCCAATAGAACCAGCATCTGATTGATTGCCGACCGATTCTCTTCTGTTTGCTCGCAGGCCGCCGCCCGCAATACCTGGCCAGCGATGGGCTCGTGTGCTCGGCGTTGAACGAATCTGCCCGCTGGGGAAAAGTATCCGAAACAGCCGGCCAGGGTCTGGATAATCAGCCGTTCCGACTCGACACGATCGCCTGCAAGCTCCGCAGAACCGCGTCCATTCATGCCAAGAGCCAATACCACTCTGGCAAGAATCTTGCTGAAATCGTTGGGTTTAACACCTTTGGCGTCCAGGGCCAGCGCCTTTCGGCAGTCAGCCGGAGTTTCGATCTGTGGCCAAGCCTGGATGCCCGGCTGCCATACCCCTGTAAGCAGCAAATGCGTCACAGCCTCGAACGACGCGCCCGACTGTGCGAGCTCGCTCGCCTTGCGATTGCGGTAGAACGGCCCGGCGGCATCGATATGGGTAATGCTTGTGTTGACCACGGGCTCGCCCCAACGCAAAGCCCCCGCGGCAGCCTCTGCCTTTATGGGCTGGCCAGGATGCCGGGCCTTGAGCCGATCGACATCTTCCCTCAGGTATGCGCTGCGCCGCTGCGCGGGGTCTTTGACCCTGCGCAGCAGGCCCCGGCTCACATATGAATACAGCGTCGCCGGCTTCACCCCCAGGGCTTCTGTTGCCTCTTCGCGCGTGACGTAGTCAGGGTTATCCATGCCTGTTGATTAATTCAATCAATATTGATCATGATTTTTACACACTATAAAGTGCATCCATGAACTCAATAGCAGCAGCACCCCCGCGATGCCTGCCATGCGCGACAAGACCCACAGCAACGGAGACCCCGGCATGAACGAAACCACAACCTCAAATGCCCAGCCCACGGCCGAAAACCCGGCTCGTGTCACCTGGCACGTAGACGATGTCGACTGGACGCCGCTTACCGGCCTGTTCATCCAGAAAGCTGGTTATAAAACGGTTGTGCCGCCCGAATTCAGCAATGGCGCCTACAGCATTGAATTGACGACTGTCGGCGCGGGCGGGTCCTCTCCAACGCACAAAGAGCCCTGGGCCCACGTGTTCTACGTGTTATCGGGCCAGGGCGAGGTCACGGTCGAAGACGAGGTGAAACAGGTTCGGGCCGGCTCGGTAAGCCCCATTTCCGCCGGCCAGGCGCATTCTTTTCGAAACACGGGGCCCCAGCCGCTGGAAATGCTCGTTATCTATCATCCGCCTCGCAAACGCAAGGCATAAGCCGGAAAAGCTTCAAGGCTTCACGAACTTCAACGTCATGCGGTCGCTTTCGCCGATTGCCTCGTAGCGCGCACGGTCTTTGTCTTTGTTGCGATACGTGGGCGGCAGAGCCCATACGCCGTTGGGGTGGTCAGCGGTGTCTTTGGGGTTGGCGTTGATCTCGGACTTTGCAGCCAGCTTGAAACCGACGCTTTCCGCCATCTTGATCACATACGACTCATGCATGTAGCCGGAGCTGGCGGTCGCGTCTTGCGGCATGCTCTCGGGCAGCCGGTGTTCAACCACGCCAAATACGCCGCCCGGCTTCAGGGCGTCATACACGCTTTGGAACACACGCTTCATGTTGTCGTCGCCGTACGACAGCCAGTTATGCAGGTTGCGGAAGGTCAGGACCAGGTCGGCGCTGCCAGGCTGTGCATAGCTGAGATTATTGGGCGGCTCGAAGACCGTAAGATGCACTTTGCCATAGCTGGCAGGGTCGGCGGACAACTTCTTCTTGAAGTTGGCGGTATAGCCGCGGCGGTATTCCTTGGGCGAGTCTTCGCCGTAGGCGGCCGCGACGTAATGGCCCCGATCACGCAGATAGGGCGCCAGGATCTCGGTGTACCAGCCGCCGCCCGGGCTTAGCTCGACCACCGTCATCGCGGGCTGTACGCCAAAGAACAATAGCGTTTCGTAGGGGTGGCGGGCGGCATCACGCTGCACATACGCCGGAGTACGGTGGTCGCTGGCGATGGCCGCCTTCAGGGCATCGTCGGAGGAAGGCCCTGCGGCATGGGCAATAGAAGCCATACCAAGGGCAAGGATGGCGGCGAGGACTTGTCTCATTGTTGTGGCTCACTGTCGAATAGTTTCGGCATGGCCGTCCTTGCTTTCAGCGTGATCGTGGGCAACATGCCAACGCCCCTTAGTATGCAAGACACGGCCAGCGAATGAAAACGCCAGCATACAACGTATCGACGCGGTGTATGGTCAAGCCCCTTCTTGTGCCGCCGGCTTCAGCAGCGACGCATGAGAGTCGGCCAGAGAAACTTCCGCAAAGCGAACCCCATCCCGCTCTTCGGACGGATAGCGCGTGAAAAGCTCTATGTCGTGGCCGGGCACCAGTCGAGAAAGATCTTCGCCCGCAACACTCTTCATTTTCTGGAACTCGCGAAGCATGTTCCAGGGATTGCCCTGCGTATAGCCGGGCGGCCACATGCGATGCACGTTCTCAAACGTATAACAGCAATCGCCCGCAACGACATAGCACCCGCGAGCCGAGGCGATTTCCACCCATTGGCTGCCAAAGGTATGCGTGTCCTGCGCAAGCCTGCACGTAACGCCCGGGGCAACTTCGGCGTCGCCCTCCAGGAACTCGACGCGGCCTGCGTCGATGGCACGCTCCAGCAGGTCGAAGTCGTTGAGGTTCAATGAGGAGAAAGCCCAGTCGGCCTTGCTTACCTTGCTGGCGTCGTGCTGGCCAATCACCTGCTTCCACGCATCGTACTCGTAGCGCTGAAGATAGATTCTTGCATTCGGAAAGTTGTGGAAGTTGCCCGCATGGTCGAAATGCATGTGGGTCAGCACTATCTTGTCGATGCTTTCGGGGGCAAAGCCAAAGCGCTCCAGCAGCTGGTCGCTTCGAACGAAGTTGGCGAAACCGGCGCCTGTCATGGAGCCGGCGGATTCGAACCCGGTATCGATAAGAACGGTCTCGCCATCGGTCGAGCGCAGCAAGGTAATGAGCATCGGCGTGTCGACCTTGCCCTGGTTGCTGTGAATGGGCGAACCGCTCAGGAAGTCATAGGGTAAGTTGCCCACCGCGTAGCAAAAACTCCAGATGCTCCAGTCTGTCATGTGTGTACTCCTTACCTATGATGCGAGCCAGTCGTGCCTGATGCCGACCGGGTTTTTCAAAGCCTGGGGTCCTTCACTTTCTCTATCGTGTCGAACTCTATGTTGTAGAGCTCGCCATCGACTTTTTCGGTGCGGCGCAGATAGACGTCCTGCACGATGTCGCGAGTTTCGGGGTCGATGCTGACGGGGCCGCGCGGGCTCATCCACTCCATGCCCTTCATGGCCTCGACAAGCTGTTCGCCCGTGGCATCCGGGCCCGCTTTCTCGAGCGCGGCATAAATCACATGTATGCCGTCGTATGCGCCCACCGACATGAAGTTGGGGCGCATCGTATTGTTCACGAACGCCTTGAAATCCTTCACGTAAGCCTTGTTCTCGGGCGAGTCGTGCGCGGCCGAGTAATGCCCCGAGGTAACCGTGCCGAGCGCTTCGTCGCCTATCGTGGGCATGAAGTAGTCATCAAGCAGGCCGCCCGTGGACATGAGCTGTATGCCGGCATCGCGCAGCCCGCGTTCCACAAACTGCTTCATCAGGGTAACGCCCGGCCCCGGCGGCAGGAACACGAACAGCCCGTCAGGCTTCAGGTCTTTTACGCGCTGCATGAACGGCGAGAAATCCGGCCCCACCAATGGCACGCGTATCGATTCCAGCACCTTGCCGCCGCCTTCGGTATAGCGTTTTACAAAGACTTTTTCAGAATCGAGGCCCGGACCGTAGTCGGAAACCAGCGTCACCACGGTCTTGATATCGGCCTTGGGGTCTTTGGCGGCCCAATCGGCGATAGGCAGGGTAACCTGCGCCTCTGTCATCGACGTGCGAACAATGTAGGGCGACTTTTCAACCACCGACGACGTGCTGGCCGACATGACGACCATCGGCACCTTGGCCTGCGTGGCAATGGGGGCAGTGGCAAAGGCCAGCGGCGTAAGCCCGAAGCCCGCCAGCGCGCTGACACCTTCCTTGACGACAAGTTCTTGCGCCAGGCGCTTGGTGAGTTCGGGCTGGACTCCCCCGTCGTCCTTGACGATTAGCTGTATCTCGCGGCCGCCAACGGTGTTGCCGTGCTGCTTCATATAGAGTCTTGCACCGGCTTCCATCTGCTTGCCGAACGAAGCAAAGGGCCCCGTCAGGGGGATGATGAGACCGATCTTGAAGGGCTCCGCCGCATGAGCCGCGGCCGCCATGGCCATGCACCCCAGCACGGCCAGGGTTCTAAGTATGGTTTTCACTGTATGTCTCCAGTTGATTGGGCCGACGCCAACGCTCGCCTGCGTAGATAGGTACCCGTGTGTGTTTTTAGCTGGGGCTTCTGGCGGCCCCTCTGGTCGAAACCCGGTTTATGAGTCGACATTTTATATTTACATCGATTTTTTTTACAACTTTCGATTTAAACAAATAATATCGATTTAATCAAGCTCTGATAAGAACTGCCCACCATCTCAACCCAATGGTGTCGCACCCACTTCATATCAAGGCCGTCCCGCTGCGCAAACAGGCTCAGCGCGCGCAGGCGTCGCTGCCGGGCCGCAAGGGCCCTTCGAGGATTTGGAGTTTGAATACCGAGGGGCGGCAAGGCATTAGCGCAAGCTGCCGAGCAGGTACCGCAGGATCACACGCGGTGACGCTTTGAGGCCGTAGATTTTATTGTTGTGCGGCGACCTGTGAGGACCAGCCAACCACCGTTCATATACCGGACGTCGCGTGGATTTCCGACACGTCCTGCATGATGAGCCAGGCTTGCGCCGCCACGCACGCCATGAGCCTTATCCGGTCTGCCCCGCCGACGAATCTTCAAGCTGCCACGTGGCCATCGCCACTTCAGCCGCAGCCATGTCGGCCACATGGGCCAGCTTATGAGATTCGCCCAGCACCTTTTTTGCATAGTTGCGGGAATTGCCGGAATATTTGGCCAGGGCCTTCGACAAATCGCCCCCCACGGATTCCAGATACTCTTCGAGTATGTCGGCGCCCACACGAACATTCACGGCTGGGTCAAACAACGACTCGGACGCCTTGAGCTTCTCGCGGTGCCAGCGACGCACCACCTGCATCAGCCCTTGCGCGCCATACCTGTTTTGCACCTTGGGGCGGAAAGTGCTTTCTTTATGCATGATGGCGATCAGCAGTTCGGGGGTAAGCCCCACGCGCCGGCTGGCTTCGGCCCATGCAAGCTGCACGTATTTCTGCACCGTCTCCGGCGGCTTGCGCAACTTTTCGGCAAGGTATTCGACCTGCGCCCGCATGCGGGCCTCGTCCACCATGGACTCCATGTCCTGCACGCTCTCCAGGTCGATGTCCGACGCGGCTTCAGGCTGCTGGTGAAGCGATTCAAGTACGGTAAGCTGATTGAACGCCATGGCCGCCGGGTCGCTTTCGGGCTCACTGGCCCAGGCGCTGGGGATGGCAATTGAGCTGCCTGCAAGACAAAGCGCGACAGCAAATGCAGAGGTTCGGCGGAAAGTTAATCGATAAAGCGATTCAACGCGGTTCAGTAAGGTTTTCTTGTCAGTCATCGGCCCTGTACCCACAACCACCTGCACTCGCAGGAATAGCCTCCCGAGTGATCAGGCCGCTTGGTTATTGGGTTTAGTACGTTGGAGTGCCGGGCGCGGTGCTGCGTGTCACCAAGCACATATCAGAGGTGTATTCAGCAAAACAGCGCCTGAAGCGCCGTTTTTTTTCCTTCGGAATCATAGCATTGTAAACGTTACGACCTTGCTAGAGGCTGTAAGCAGGCATGACATCCCTAGCCTGCCCGGACTTCTGAAGCACAAACACATTGACCAAAATCAACACTCTTCACGCTCGCTTGGTTACTATTTTTCTTAGGTCCATTGTTGTTCAACTTAACCCTGAGAGGCTGAAATGACAATCGAGAAAGCCATGAGCACCAAGGTTGTAACCATCGAGGCGGGCGATACCCTGCTGCATGCCACGCGCACGATGAAAGACAACAAAATCAAGCATTTGCCGGTGGTCGACCGTGCGGGCAGCCTGGTGGGTCTCGTCACCGACCGCGACCTGAAGCGGGCCTCGGCCTCTGACGCCACCACGCTGGAAGTGCACGAGCTGCTCTATCTGTTGGATAAGGTCACCATCGACACGATCATGCGAAAAAATGTGGTCACCATCGACAAAGGCACCGCTCTGAAGCAAGCCGCGCAACTGATGGTCGAAAAAGGCATCGGGTGCCTACCGGTCATGGATGGCAAGCAGTTGGCCGGCATCGTTACCCGCACCGATGTGCTGCGGTATTTTGCCGGCCTTGACGGCTGACAGTTGCCCTTCCTCATTACATTCACAAGCGGCGCGGTGTCCCTTGGCGCAAGGGGGACACCTCCCGCATAAGCAAGCGTGTGGACAAGGTTCGTACGCAGCCTTGTGAACTCTTGTTCAATCCACTTGCAATTCCATTTCACCGGCTTTCAAAATTCCGCCGCGTCTCCCTGATCTGTTTCGGATGGTTTCTCCCCTCATCACTGCGGCTGCATTCAGCATTAGGATGAAGCTATGCCAGACCGCCCGCATGGGCAACGGGAGACAGCTATGTCCTTCACTTTATTCAGCCGGCCCGCCTCGCCGGGCCGAAACCGGTATTCAAGATGGATGCGCAGCGCCGTGGTGCTGGGCCTGGCCCTTACGGTTTCAGCGTGTGCGTACGATTCACCGCATTACAGATCGTATGGCGGACACAGCAGCTACCATCACGGCTACTACAGTCCGGGCCCCGTCTACCGCGGCCACTACTCCCCCCGTCCCGACTGGCGCGCGCAAGCCCGTCACCGCCAGGCGCAGCAGCGCCGCCATGCGGAAATACGCCGTCACCATTTCGAATCACACAAGCGGGTTGAGCGGCAGCGCTTTCGTGAGGCTCATAAACATCGCAACGCACAGCGAGGGAAGCCGCATGCCCAAGACCATAGAGGCAGGGCTGCGGGGCCGCGGCATCACCAGCGACAACAGCATCAGCGGCATAGGTAATCAGTTGGCCAGCGGCGACCTGCTTAGATGGTAAAAAGGTATACCCCGATGCCCAAGCCACAGCAGAACGCGGACCAAGCCAATGACGGAATAGGCGCCATGAAACTGCATACGCCCGTAGCCCTCGTCCTGCTCGCCGGCTGCGCCGCCTCGCCCTCGGCGAACAAGCCGGCTGCCTTGGCCAACCCGGCTTCCACCTACTGCGTCGAACAGCATGGCACAGTCGAGATCCGCAAAGAGGCCAAGGGCGAGGTGGGCTATTGCCATCTTCCCGACGGCAGGGTCATAGAGGAGTGGGAGCTCTTCCGCAGCAAGAAATGAACTAAGCCTTGTCGAACAAGCGCCCCCGTTACACTATGATGATGAACCAAGTGTATGGGTGATCCATGTCAGAAGATTCCTCGCTCGTCGACCAAAACACTCAGGATTCGACACCAGGCAATACGCGCAGCACCAAGCCCCGCGGCATTCAGTCAATTCTTATAGGCTTCCATATCCTCGACCGTCTGGCCGAGTCCCCTACCCCCTTGGGGCTGAAGCATTTGGCCGAGGCCAGCAACATGCCCGCCAGCAAGCTGCGCTTTTATCTGGTCAGCTTCCTGGAGCTGGGCCTGGTTACCCAAGAGGCGCCCAGCGGCCGCTACAGCCTGGGACCCACGGCATTGCGCCTGGGGCTGGCCGCCCTGGAAAAATTCGACATCATCAATCTTGCGCGCAGCGAAATGCGCCAGTTGGCCGACCAACTGGGTTTTTCGGTGTTTCTGGCGGTCTGGGGCACACACGGTCCCACCATCATCGACCGCGTCGACGGACGCAACCGCACCGTGCTGGAAATCCGGGTGGGCACGGCCCTGCCCTTGCAGACTTCTGCCATGGGGCGCGCCTATGCGGCCTTCCTGCCCAAGGCGGTCATTTCACCGCTTCTGCGCACCGAACGCCGCCAGGGTCTTGTGGTGGACGACTTTCCCATGCAGGGCACGGCGCAGGGCGAAGAGATCCGGGCAACCCGGTTGTCGGTCTCGTCCGGTAGGCTGTTGGCGGGGTTTACCGCCATTGCCTCGCCGGTGCTCGACAGGGCCGGCACCCCCGTGGCCATGCTGTCTGTCGTCGGGCAGGTGGGCCCCCTGAAGGATACGCACGAAGACACCCCGGCGCACGCCCTGCTTGAATTGACCAAGCGGCTAAGCCTGCAGCTGGGGTGGTCTGAAAAAGAGCGCTGAAATGACCGGGTGGGCTACCGTTCCGCCCTGCTACACCTCTTCGAGCAGCGCAAACGAATGTTCGGGCACCAATTTAGGCGGGGCCACAACATGCGCCGGGGTCTCTTCTTCGTCCTTTAACCGCTGCTCAAGCAGGCGGCGAGCCTGTATGGGCGCTTGATCGAGCTTGATGGCAACCGTCGGCACCTCTGTCTTGCGCTCTTGCATCTGCTTCTGCTGGATTTCAAGAATGGCTTTGTCTTGGTCGAAGGTCGCAGCAATCGCCTTTTGCACCGATTCCGTCATGGCCTCGTCCTCAATCTTGTAATTGCGAACAAATGCCCAGAAGTAGTGGGTGCTGGTCTCTGTCTCGGGGGTCAGCAGATGCAATACGTGGCCGATCAATGCCCCCGAACGATCTTGCTCGACCGGGTGGAAGCCCACGATGGTCAGGTTGATGGCTGGCACCAGGTTGATGGCGGACTGCCATCGATTGATGACGCATTCGCCCCCTAAAGACATGGCAAAAAATGGCGGCGCCTCGATATTGGGCATTTCGCGGTGCGCCCGCGTCAAACAGCCGGCCTCGACCGTAACGTTGACCGCATAGTTGGCAATGGACTCTTCCTCGTCATTCCCGATGGTGTCTTCGTGCACATAGGTTTCATGGCTAAGGTCGAGCAGATTGTCGTTAAGCAGGCGGAAGTTGGCGCCGATGTTGTGGTAGCCCCGCGAAGCGGCCCATTCGGGGCTGCTGTTCCAGTGGACGTCCGGAATCAATTCGGGGTCTGCAAGCGTTTCATCACCCAGCCATATCCATGCCAGGCCATGGCGTACCTCAAGCGGGTATGTCCTGACCTTGGCGGCGGTCGGGATGCCGGTCTGCCCCGGAACGTGCGTGCATTCACCCTGCGCGGAAAAACACATGCCGTGATAGCCGCAACGAATTTCATCGCCCACCCGCTTGCCCTGCGATAAAGGCAGCAGGCGATGCGGGCAGGCATCGTCCATGGCACAGAGCTGCCCCGCCGAGGTACGGAACATCAGGACAGGCACATCGAGCAGGCGCCGCGCAACGAACGGTTGATCGAACTCGGACTCGAAGGCCGCGACATACCAGACATTTTGCACAAACATGATGGGCTCCCGGGAAGTTTGCACGGCGTGGACGGCAGGGTTCAGCCACACGCATCAAAATCAACATAGTTGATCCAATACAACTTTATATCTCAAAAATCCTTTCCAGAATTAGGGAAATTACCGAATTTTTGGCCAAATAATTTGATTTTATTGTCCAGATGCAACTATATTTACAACGATGACTAAGGAGAACACGGTGAAAAGGCTATGGATCGCACTCTGTCTGGCGTCCGTTCTCGGGGCGACAGGCACAACCGCGCTGGCGGATGAAATCAAGATCGGCTACGTAAACACCTTCTCGGGGCCGGGCGCTATATTGGGCAAGCACTATCGGGACGCCTTTGAACTTGCGGTGGAAGAACTGGGCGGCAAGATGGCGGGGCTGGACGTGAAGGTCGAATACGGCGACGACCAGTTGAAGCCGGAAATCGCCAAGACCGTCGTAGAACGCATGGTGGAACGCGACGACGTGGATATTGTGGCGGGCTTCAACTTCTCGAACGTGCTCCTGGCTTCGCTCAAGACCGTGACCGACTCGGGCAAGCTGCTAATCAGCTCGAATGCCGGGCCTTCGAACCTGGCCGGCGAGCAATGCCAACCCAACTTCTTCAGTGTGGGCCAGCAAAACGACGGCGCCAGCGAAGCACTGGGCCGGTACCTGAAAGAACAAAACGTGGAAAGCGTGTACGCCCTGGCGCCCAATTATCAAGCCGGCCGCGACATGATTGCCGGTCTGAAGCGCGGCTTCGGCAAAGAACTGGCGGATGAAGTGTACACACAGCTGTCTCAAACCGACTTCCAACCCGAACTGAGCCAGATACGTGCCGCCAAACCTGCCGCGGTCTTTGTGTTCATGCCCGGCGGCAACGGCATCAACTTCGTCAAGCAGTGGGCGCAGGCCGGCCTGAACAGCGAAATACCCCTTTACTCGGTGTATTCGGTCGACCATACCACCTTGCAGGCTATAGGTCCCTCGGCTGCAGGCACACTGGGCGTCTCGCAGTATGTCGAAGACCTGCCTTTCGAAACCAATCAGAAATTCGTCAAGAAATTCGTCGACCGCTACGGCTACTACCCTTCTGAGTATGCCGCCAGCGCCTACGACACGGCGATGCTGATCAACAGCGCCGTGGTGGCAACCCAAGGCAAGCTTGACGACGTCGATGCCTTGCGTGCGGCGGTTCAAAAGGCCGACTTCGAGTCGGTACGCGGACCCGGCTTCAAACTGGGCAAGAACCACATGCCCATACAGAATTATTACCTGCGCGAAACCGTCAAAAAAGAAGATGGCAGACTGGGCTTTGTCACTCGCGAAACCGTGGCACAAAATTATGTCGACCACTACGGCGCCCAATGCACCCATATCAAAGGCTAGGGCCTGTCAACACTAAAGGCCCTAGTTGACGAAAGCGGCCAAATTCTGCTTCAATTTGAACCTCTCAAAGGGGAGTAGCTGGCACAAGCGCTAAATGGTTTGTGTTGCGGCGCCGTCATTACGACACCGATTGGTTGGCAGCCATCGGGGTCCGGCGCCGTTTCTCAAGGTTCGTAACCTTGGGCGGCAAGACTGGCGAGGTTTCCTGACCATTTGTCGCCCGTGCCTTGCCTGCATGGGTAACGAGACTCGCCCGCTATGGCCTCTATCGGCACACCTTTGCTCTGGACACTGTTCACAGTGTTCGTCCTGATCGCGCTCGCGATCGATTTCATTGCACTCAATCGCCAAGGCTCGCATGCCGTCAGCATGCGGGAAGCCACCATCTGGTCGCTGATCTGGGTGGCCGTGTCTTTTCTGTTTGTCGGCTGGATGTGGTGGTACCTGGGCGGCACCGGCTCCGATCCTGTTTCCCGGAACCTGGCCAACGCCAAGGCGCTAGAGTTCATCACCGGCTATCTGGTGGAAAAGGCGCTTGCGGTGGACAATATTTTTGTCTTCCTGATGATCTTCACCTATTTCGCCGTGCCCGCGCCCTTCCAGAAGCGGGCCTTGATGATAGGTATTCTAAGCGCCCTGGTCTTGCGCGCCGTCATGATCCTGGTGGGCGCCTGGCTGATCGTCCGGTTTCACTGGCTGATGTATGTGTTCGGCGTATTCCTGATGTTCACCGGCTTCAAAATGTGGCGGGCGGCCGGCCAGGAGCCCGACCTTGGAAACAATCCAGCGCTTCGCTGGATCAACAAGCGCTTCAAGATCTCGGCCGAGTACGACGGAGAGAAATTCTTTACCCGCGCCAACGGAATCAAGATGGCCACCCCGCTGCTTGTGGTGATCGTGCTGATCGGCATTGTGGACGTGGTGTTCGCCGTGGACTCGATTCCCGCCATCTTCGCCATTACGACCGACCCCTTCATTGTGCTTACCTCGAACGTCTTTGCGATACTGGGCCTTAGGGCGATGTATTTCCTGTTGGCCGGCATGCACGAACGGTTCCACCTGCTTTCGTACGGACTGGCTGTCATCCTGGTGTTCATCGGCGCCAAGATGCTGCTTATCGACATCTACAAGATCCCCGTCGCCTGGTCCCTGGGCTTTACGGTAAGCGCGCTTGCGGCCGCCATGATGCTGTCGCTGAAGATACCGGCCAAGCAGGGCAAGGCGCGGTCGGCGTTTCCGTTCAGGCCCAAGCGTGAGGACAAGTCTGGTACAAAGGAGTAGGCGCCAGGCCCTGGCGGCAAGGCCGGCCGTAAGTCTCGACCGCATTTTTATTGGGGGATGACCATGATCAGCGAACAAGATCGCCAATATCTCAGGCGCAGCATCGAACTGGCAGAAGCCGCGCTGGCCGCAGGCGACAAGCCGTTTGGCTCGGTGCTTGTGTCAGCCGGGGGCGAAGTATTGTTTGAAGACCACAACCGCGTCTCAAGCGGCGACGCTACGCAGCACCCCGAGTTCGCCATAGCCCGATGGGCGGCGCAGAACATGAGCCCCGAAGAGCGCGCGCAAGCAACGGTTTACACATCGGGCGAACACTGCGCCATGTGCTCCGCCGCCCATGGCTGGGCCGGGCTTGGCCGAATCGTCTATGCCAGCTCTTCGGCACAACTGCGCAGCTGGCTGTCGGCGCTGGGCGTTCCGCCCTCGCCGGTGCGCGTCTTGCCCATAGGCGAGGTCATTGCAGATGCGGTGGTCGACGGGCCGGACGATGAGCTTGCCGAGAAGGTGCGTGAGCTTCAGGTTCGGTGCTATGCCAAGGACGGTCGGTAGGCTTCCGGGGCGCCGATTAGCAAAAATTTAGTCGCGCGCATTGGCTTCGTCGCGACTAAAGCGGAAGTCGGCCGACTTGCTTGATGTCATCACTTATCTCCACGGTTTGGGCAGGCTAGGCCCTAAACAGCATTCGGATCGATCTCGCGCCACTGCCCCGGCTCCAGCCCGTCCAGGCCCCATGGACCTATCCGAACCCGCAGCAGGCGCAGCGTGGGCAGGCCGACCGCGGCGGTCATTCTTCGCACCTGGCGGTTGCGGCCTTCGTGAATGGTCAGCTCCAGCCAGGCGGTCGGAATACTTTTCCGGAACCGGACCGGCGGATTGCGGGGCCAGATGTCGGGCTCATCGATCAAGCTGGCCTGGGCCGGCAGCGTGGGACCGTCCTTCAGCACAATACCTCGGCGCAAACTCTGCAGTTGTTCAGGGCTGGGCGTGCCCTCTACTTGAACCCAGTAAGTCTTGGCCAGCTTGTAACGAGGGTTCGAAATGCGTGCCTGCAGGCGGCCGTCATTGGTCAGCAACAGCAGGCCTTCGCTATCCCGATCCAGGCGGCCGGCGGGGTAGACGCCGGCAACGTCGACGAAATCCTTGAGTGTGGCGCGCCCTTGGTCGTCGCTGAACTGGGCCAGGACGTCGAAGGGCTTGTTGAACATCAATAGCCTGGGCGTGGCGGGCGCGCCTCGGCGTATGGGCCGGCCCGAGCCGGGCTTCGAGTGATTTCGACTGTTGAAGCTCATGAGACAGCTAGCGCACCGACTTCAGCCCCACGCATGGGAAGGCAATGGTTCCTGGAGATACCAAATTTTGGTACGATCAAAATTATCGTCGTTGTCAAAAGGAGCTTCGCATGGCACGCAACACATCAATCTCCCTGGGCGAGCACTTTATAGAGTTCGTCGACGGCCAAGTATCGTCTGGGCGCTATGGCTCAGCCAGCGAAGTGGTGCGGGCCGGCTTGCGCCTGCTCGAATCCCACGAAAACCAGGTTCGCGCGCTACAAGAGGCTTTAAAAGCGGGTGAAGACTCCGGCGCTGCCGTCCCTTTCGATACTACATCTTTCCTGAAGCGGATGCGCGCCACGCATGTCCGCTAAGAAACGCCAGCTCAAACTCAGGCCTCTGGCCGAAACCGACCTGGAGCAAATCTGGCTCTACACTTTCAAGCACTGGTCTCGTGAACAAGCCGATAAATATATACGCGATCTTGCCACCACTATGGAAGACCTCGCATGCGATGCCAAAACCGGCCGCATATGTAGTGTTCGGGAAGGATATTATCAGTACGCAGTCGGCTCCCACATTGTGTTCTACCGCATGCCACATGACGAATTGGACGTTACCCGGATTTTGCATCAACGCATGGATGTCGAGCGGCATCTCTAGACGGAAACCCGGGGAGCATTAAGAGGTCAGCAGAAAACGCTAACACCACGCTCGTCATGAAGTTTTCGGGCTAAGCGGAAAGGACCTCAGCCACCCAGGAAACTTTCCACGGCCTGGGCCAGCTTTCCCGGCTGTTCAAGATGAACCATGTGCCCGCATTCATCAATACGCAGCCGCTCCAGGGTCTTTATCGCACCCAGGCGCGCTTCGAATTCTTCCCGCGAATAGCGCTCGGGGCTCAGCGGAGTTTGCTCCGGCTTGTCCCCTTCCACCCATAGCACCCTGGCTTGAATGTTTTCCCAGGCGGCAAGCACCTCGTCACAGCGGTAAAGTATCGGGTTCAGGCACTTGTGCACGGCATCCGCCATCACGTGCCAGCGACCGTCTGCTTTACTTTCAGCCCATTCCCCCGCAAGCCAGAGAGCGTATTGCTCATCCATGTGGGGGCTGCGTTTCATCAAGTGGGCGGCCACATCCTGCCGGCTGGCAAACGTGCGCATCGAAACCGGCGTCTTCAGTTCTGAAAGCCAGCGCGCCAACCTGTCAGGCGCGTCGGAAGGCGATGTTCGCGCCAGCCCGAACCCTTCGACATTGACCAGGCGCCGGATACGCCCCGTGCAGGTTCCCGCATAAATCATCGCGACGTTACCGCCCATGCTATGGCCCAGAAGGTCAACCGGCGCATCCGGCGAGATATGGTCGATGACCGCATCGAGATCGGCGTAATAATCGTAGAACCAGTAGCTATCGCCGGGCTGGGACGCCCTGCTGCCCCCGAAGCCCCGCCAGTCAATCGCGATGACCTCGCGAGCCATGCTCAGCGAATCTACAAAACGCTGAAAAGAGGCCCCCACATCCATCCAGCCATGAGCCAGAAGAAGCGGCGGTGCGCCCGGGGCCGCGCTTTCTTGCGCCGCCCAGCGACGCAGGCGATACGACACATTGTTTCTGATCTGGATCTGCGCAGTCGTGCCGGGCCTGCGTGGGGTATAGGAAGATAGGGTGTCCATGCCGCTATGTTAACGCTCGGAAAGCGGAATGCTGAGGCTTTCGAACAGCACAAACTCGTCTTCTTCGTCTTCATAGTCCCACCGCTCGACGACGCAGCGGTCGGCCCCCCCCTCGAAACCGTGACGAATCAGATTGATCGAATTGTTCGAATCATGCCGCACGCGAGAGGACACGGCCGTACCGGCTTGCAGCGCCCATACGCGGCGGCGCAGATTGGGCAGGTGTTCATGCAAGCCGCACATGAAGGGGCGATGAATGTGGCCGCCCAGTATCAGATCGGCCCCGGCCTGCGCCCATGCTTCGACGGCCCTTTCATGACCGCGCAGCAGGTGTTCCTTGTCTGCGGCGTGCAGCACGTGGACGGGCTGGTGCGTGACCACGATGCGCAATTGATCCGGGCCCGCCTGCCTCAAGCGACGAGCCACTTGTTCGACCTGCCGCGCCGAGACTTCCCCCTCGATATGCCGGTAGCGGCGGGTGGTGCGCACGCCGATCGCCAGCACGTCCCGGCTTTCATGAACAGGCTCCAGCTCTGGACCGAACACGCGCTGGTAGCGAGAGTATGGTCTGAAGAACCGAGTCGCCAGGTCGAACAAGGGAATGTCATGGTTACCCGGCAGGATCAGCCTTGCCGGGACCGCGAGGCGTTCCATCAGCGCGCCCGCCGCGGCAAACTCGGCCCTACGCGCACGCTGCGTGATGTCGCCCGACAAGATGACCATGCCCGGCGCCTGGGCGTGAACCAGGCGCTCCAACGCCTTGACCACCATCGGCCTTTCGGTGCCGTAATGAAGGTCGGAAATATGCAGCACTGCCTTCATTGCGCATCCGCTTGGGAGCCGGGCAGCCCTTCCGGCAGCGAGCCCGTCGCCGGCTCACACTCACCGGCCGCCGAGGCAGCAGCGGGATCGTCCGGCTTCGCTTCAGGGCGCCGCTTTATCAATGGCAAGGCCGCTTCGCCTACGCGGAAATTCAATGGTGCGCGAAGCCAGACGATCTCGCCGTCGATGGCCACTTTGACGCGCCCTCCGCGCACTTTTTCCTGGCCCGCCGCCTTGCGCGCCCGCCGTGCGCCACGCATGCCACGCCACAACCCCAAGGGCGTGACGGTGAGGCTGTGAAAGCAAAAGCCAGTGACGTTTTCAGCGTCGGCCAGCTTCCCCACGGCGCCCCGCGCACCCAGCCCCAGCAGCGCCAGCGTGCTGACCGGTTTCACCGCGATCGCGGCGAGTGTCTGTTTATTGAGCAGGGCCGCCTGGGGCATGCCCACCTGCTCGAGCTGAAGGCGGTTGTTGCCCACGAACAGCGTGGCGGCCCGCAGGTCGACCCGCTTGCCGCCCTCTTCAAGCACCATGTCAAGGTGCCGGAGCGGGCCGCAAGCCGTGACCACCGCCGACCACAGCGCCACCAGCCGGCTGCGCCCGTAACGCTGCTTGAACTGCTCTCGGTCTTCGAGCAATTCGGGGTACAGGCCCACACTGGCATTGACAAGAAAAACCCGGTCATTTACCCAGCCCACCTGCACCGGCACAGGCGAGCCCGACAATAAATCGCCAAGGGCTGCATCGATCTCTTCGGGGATGCCGTGCGTACGGCCAAAATAATTGAAGGTGCCGCGGGGAAGCGCGCCAAACAGGCAGTTTGCGGCCAGCGCCGCCGAGGCCACGGCATTGATGGTTCCGTCTCCGCCCACCGCCACCACCGCGCCGGCTTCATTCCTGGCGGCGTCGACCGCATTTTGTATGGTGGACTCGATGCTGCCGGCATCGTCGAGCACGAAAACCCGATGCTTGCGCCCGGCGCGGCGCATGGCTGCCTCGATAGAGCCAAGCGTAGCGTCCAGATCGTCGCGCCCCGACCCGCCATTGATGACGAAGAACAGAGGCGGCGAGGACGATTGCGAGGGAGACGCCATGATGTCGGTCGAAGGCCTTGAGGTGAACGCGTTTCGCTTCCTGGCGGCGGGAAGGGCCAGTTGGCTACGAATGCCCCATGGTAATTTTCCGGCGGCCAACTCGCAAGCGAGGCTTGTAAGCCTTTACCACGACTGATTGGCCTGCATAACATCGTCGCATAACGCTCGGCCAGAAAGGCCTGAGTGTCGCATGCTTGGGCCCCTCAAACCGGAACCCATACACGTTACGCTTTATTGGGCAGCGTTACTTTTGCCCTTGGACACATGCGACCTTACATACCATGCCAGCACGATTGCGCTGCATACGGTGGCAAAGGCCATAGGCACAAGAAACGTGACATCTTCTGCGGGCATGCCCATGATGAGCTGATTCGGCATGAAGGCCAACCCGACCAGCCCCGTGGTAAGGAACATTGCTACCACGATTGCGGTGACAAGAATGACGACTTTAAAAAGGCTGGCCTCGAATGCGGCTCTGTTGTCCATAGTCTCCCCCTTTTGGGTATATTTTTTATGCTGCATAAGAATCACAGCTTCTGGGCAACCATAAAATCAGTAAAAGCCCTTATTGCCGCCCAACGATAGGAGCCTGTACCAGGAACGAAGGCCATAGCCATAACCAGGCAAAAATAGGTAAAATAGACCAAATAGACTATTTCTGGAGAACACTATGCCTGCCCAATTTGAAGCCATTTCCCAGTTGCCAACGGCGCCTGCGTCGACCATCAAGCGCGAGGGCTGGAAAGGCGTCATGCGCTCGCTAAGCGGCATAGGTCGGTTGGTTGTCACCAATCACAACGAACCAGAGGCCGTCATCCTGTCCACACAGGAATACGACAGGCTCGTCAAGGCTGCCCACTCCGCTGCCAATGCCATCAATGATCCGTTGCAAGCACTCCGGGATCGCTTCGACGCCCGGCTGGCAACGCTTGATTCGCCAGACGCCGGGCATAGGCTACGCGAGCTCATGGTCAATCCCGGGACACTGGGCGGTACGCTCAAGGCCGGGGAAACCTATTAATGCCGAACAGGCCTGTCTTGTATGTGCTGGCGGGTGTCAACGGCGCCGGCAAGAGCTCCATCGGCGGCCATCTGCTTACCCAAGCCGGTCTCCCTTGGTACAACCCTGACGATTTCGCCAGAACACTGGCGTCTGATTACGGACTCGTTCAAGAACAGGCCAATATAGAGGCCTGGCAAGAAAGCGTGCGCCGGTTGCGGCAGGCCATGGCCATGCGACGCTCATTTGCGTTTGAAACCACGTTGGGGGGACAAAGCATTACGCAGTATCTGCTGCGGGCATGTGAAGCGCATGACGTCATGATCTGGTATTGCGGGCTACGCGATCCGCAGCTTCATCTTGACCGCATCAGGCTGCGAGTCCAGAAAGGCGGTCATGACATACCAGAGATCAAGGTGCATCAGCGCTGGACGTCTTCCCTGAGAAATCTGATTATCCTGATGCCGTCGTTGGCCCATTTACGCGTGTACGACAACAGTGTGCACTATGATCCAGGCACGGCAATCGGTGAACCGAAGCTGCTCCTGGAAATGCGCGCCGCCAAGCGCCTTTATCCAGCCACGCTTGCAGAAGCCGCCCATACGCCGGAGTGGGCCAAGCCCGTACTTGAAGTGGCCTTTGAGTTGGATCCGGAACCGCCACTGTAGGGCGAATATGCAAACCATGTCTCGGGTTGTACGCTTTCATACCTTGGGCGGCCCCGAAATACTGAAAATTGAAAGCCGGGCGGTGCCCGATCCCGGCGACGACGAAGTGCTTATCAAGGTGGAAGCCATAGGCCTGAACCGGGCCGATGTCACGCTTCACCAATTCAATCCGTACGCCCTGCGTCTCCTAAGAAAAACCGGTGTATCAAGGCCGGCGTGAAATAACCGTGCTGCGCAAAAGTGCGTTCGCCACACGCAGATGACCTCGACCGCAGCGCCACCACGCCTTTCACCAATCAAACAGTCAATACTTTGCCCGGGTTCATCAGGCCTTGCGGGTCGAGCGCCTGCTTGATCCGGTGCATCAGCGCCATTTCGACAGGGTCTTTGTAGCGCGGCAAGACATCGCGCTTCAGTTGCCCCACGCCATGCTCGGCGCTGATCGAGCCGCCCAGCTTGTGCACATTGTCGTGCACGATTTCATAGACGGCATCCTGGTTGGACAACAGTTCGTCTTCGGTAAAGGCTTGGCCGCGCGCCACGTTGTAGTGCAGGTTGCCGTCGCCCAGATGGCCGAAGATCACATGCTCGATACCCGGGAAACGGGCCTGCAGGGCGGCATTGGTGGCGTCGATGAAGGACGACATTCTGGATACGGGCACCGAGACGTCGTGCTTGATGCTTTTGCCGGCGTCTTTTTCGGCCAGCGGTATGCTTTCACGCAGGTGCCACAACGCCTTGCTTTGGGCGATGTTCTCGGCAATGACGGCATCGGCCACCAGGCCGGCCTCGAAGGCTTCGCCCACAATGGCCTCGAAGCGTTCGCGTGCATGTTCGGCGCTTTCGCTGTCGGAGATTTCAAGCAGGGCATACCAGGGTATGGCCACCGAATCGCCCTCGAAGGGCAGCCTTTGCTGCGGATATTGCCGATTGACCAGATGCAGGCAAAAGCCGGCGATCAGCTCGAAGCCCGTGAGGGACGCAGCAAAGCCACGGCGCGCCACCGAAAGCAGGGCCACCGCGTCTTCGACCGAGTTCAGGGCCACCAGGGCCGTGCACTGGGCCACGGGCAGGGGATAAAGCTTGAGCGTGGCTGCGGTAATGATGCCCAGGGTGCCTTCGCTGCCAATGTACAGGTTGCGCAGGTCGTAGCCGGTGTTGTCCTTGCGCAGGCCGCGCAGGCCGTGCCAAATGTCGCCTTCGGGGGTGACGACCTCGAGCCCCAGCACCAGTTCGCGCGCATTGCCGTAGCGCAGCACCTGCGTGCCCCCGGCGTTGGTGGCCAGGTTGCCCCCTATGGTGCAACTGCCCTCGGCTGCCAGGCTGAGCGGAAAAAGCCGTTGCGCATCGCGCGCCGCCTGCTGCACCTGTTGCAATATGCAGCCCGCCTCGACTTCCATGGTGTCGTTGTCGGTGTCGATGCCGCGGATGCGGTTCAGGCGCGCAAGCGAAAGCACAAGCGCCGTGCCGCTTGAATCGGGCGTGGCCGCCCCGCACAGGCCCGTATTGCCCCCTTGCGGCACAATGGGCACCTTGTTTGCTGCGCACCACTTGACGACCTGGGCCACTTCCTGGGTGCTGCCGGGCCGGGCCACGGCCAGCGCCTGGCCGCGATAGCGGCCGCGCCAGTCTTCGACGTAGGAATCGGCGTCGGCCCCGGTGATTACATTGGCCGGCCCCAGAATTTGAACGAGGTCAGTCAGTTGCGTCATTGCTTGCCTTGAATTGCACCATATTCCAGGTTGACTTTATAGAGCAGAGTTTGATAACGGAAACGTTTGGAAAAAGCAGATGGCCGCCTCGACACCACGACTCAAGGGCTGAAGTTCAGTACTGCCGAGGATCCAGTCATAATCACTTCCTTCAAGGCACATGCGGGTAACAAGCGGTGTACCGTGAAATAGCGCGTCGCCGTTCTCTTCTGGCTTATAAAACTTGCCGATAACAAACGGGGGGCTCCAGCACGGCTGGCCTCAACGGTGCCTTTCATTAGCAGCCAGGCGCCCAGCCCCGCTCCCCATAGATTCAAGTAGTGCACGGCAACCGCTTCCCGCTTGTCAGGCTCGCCGGCGTCCAAAGACAGCATCCATTGCGTCGTTGCTCTCAAAGCATCAAGCGCGCGTGCCACGATCGGCTCACAGCCTCGAACCGCTTCGACATCTTTATATGCCTCTAGATCACCATACATTTGGTCCAGCAGATACATTGCCGTTTCGCCACCGTCACGTACGACTTTTCGAAACACTAGGTCCTTGGCCTGAACCCCTGTCGTGCCCTCGTATATTGTATGGACGCGCGCTTCTCTGAAATATTGCGATGCTCTACTTTCATAGACGTAACCGGCCCCCCCAGCTATCTGCACGCCAGTAGATGCTGTTGCAAACCCATTCTCGGTAACCCACGCTTTCACTATCGGCGTCAGGAAATCAAGCAGCTTTGCGTACTTCTGTCGTTCTTGCTCGCCAGGCTGATGTTGGGCACGCTCTGCAACAGACGCGGTGTAATAGACCATGGCGCGCATAGCGTCAACGCTTGAGTGCATATCCAGCACCATGCGCCGCACGTCGGGGTGACGAATGATGGCACAAGGTGTGCCTTGGCTATCGACCCCCTGCACTCGCTCTTGGGCGTAATCTAGCGCTGCCTGATAGGCGGCTTCTGCCGAGGCCAAACCAAACACCGAAATATTCAATCGGGCTCTGTTCAGGACCTTGAACATGTGCTCCAAACCATGATCCTCTTCGCCTAGCAACTCGCCGGTGGCGCCATGTTCTTCACCAAAAACCATGGTGGCGGTAGGACTAGCATGAACCCCGATTTTTGCTTCCAGCGCCACGCAACGGACATCATTTCTTTCACCAAGGCTACCGTCTTCAAACACCTTGAATTTAGGAACGATATACAGCGACAGCCCCTTGCTTCCGAGCTTTCCAGAAGGGCTACGGGCAAGCACGAAGTGCAAAATATTCTCGCACAGTTCGTGATCTCCGTATGTTATGAAGCACTTGTTACCCTTGATCCGATATTCCCAAGCGTCGATATGTTCGGCCTTTGTCCGCAACGCTCCCAGGTCTGTACCAGCCTGGGGTTCTGTAATCGCCAACGTCGCGGTCCAGCGGCCGCTGACCAAGGCAGGAAGATACAGTGCCTTTTGCCTTTCCGTTCCCAGGCTGGCCAACAGCGCCACCACACCAGCGAAAGGCATTAGGCCAAGACAAAAGGCAACATTTGCGCTGTTGAACATCTCCGAAACCGCCACGCTGACAGGGATAGGCAGGCCTTGGCCACCTATCTCTGTCGAAAAATGTACTGTATTCCAGCCCAACCCCACAAAGCGCTGATATGCATCTTGCCACCCCGGAGGCGTGTGCACGCGGCCATTCCTCAAGTGGCTGCCCTCCCGATCACCCACAACGTCTATAGGCGCCAGGACTTGAGTCGCGAAGCGCCCCGCTTCGTTGACAACATCCGAGATGACGTCCGGATTCCGTTCCTCGACGCTTGGCAATCGAAGCAGCTCCGGCAACTCAGCCCATACGTCAAGAGCAAAGCGAATTTCTTCATAGCGCGGAGTAAAAATCTTCAAGTGAGGACTCCAATGAATTCGAGCAAGCAGTTCAATGCTTTCTATCCGGCATTTGCGCTTTTCCCATGTCGGACAGAGTGGCCCGATCAAGCTTTCCTACTGCCGTGCGCGGCAAAGTCTGTACAAAATGTACTGCCGCCGGAACTTTGTAACGAACGAGATTTTCCTGACAGTAGGTGAGAATCTCACTTTCTGTCACGGTGGCGCCAGGGTCGAGAACCAGAAAAGCGCATACGACTTCGCCTCGGTAAGGATGGCTCACGCCGACCACGCCGCAATCCCGAACGAAGGGCAACGCAAACAGCAACTCCTCGATCTCTCGAGGGTACACATTGAACCCGCCCACAATCACCATTTCTTTCTGACGCCCCCGGATGAATAAATACCCCTCGTCATCCAGTTCGCCCAGATCGCCGGTATACAGCCAGCCGCCCCGAATAGCAGCACTTGTTTCATCAGGAAGATTGCGATAGCCAGCCATTAACTGCGGCCCCTTTGCCCTAACTTCTCCGATTTCGTGGCTTCCCAGTACTTCTGAGCGATCGTCGGGAATAACGATCTGCACCGTTGTGTTCGGTGCAGCGACCCCAACGGAACCAGCCTTGCGTACGCCGTACCGCGGATTAAATGTCAGGATGGGCGACGACTCGGTCAGACCGTAGCCCTCCAGAATGGGAGCCCCCGTTATATTTTGCCACTTCTGCAGCACTTCCAGAGGCAGCGGCGCCGATCCAGAAAAGCTGGCCGAAAGCGTTGAGAAATCTCTATGTTCGAATTCGGGGTGTCCTACCAGGGCGTAATAGATTGAAGGTGCGCCCGCGAACAGAGTGATGCGTTCGCGCTCGATGGCCTCGAACACCAACTCCGGCTTGAAGCGAGGCAATATTATCAGGGCGCTCCCGCTGGAGAGCGCCGGGTAAAGTGCCATGGCAGTCGCATAGGCATGATAGAGGGGCGTTACGCACAGAATCCGTTCCCGGCCCTGGCTCATAGGAATGAGCGCTTCACGCTGCAAGACGTTCACCGCGACATTGGCGTGAGTCAGTATCACACCTTTTGAACGTCCTGTAGTTCCGCCCGTATATTGCAACTTGGCCGCACCCGCCAGATCGGGGAGCGGCAGAGTTGGCGAGGGCACACTTGCCGCTTGCTGGGGCAGGTCAGGCAACAGCATAGCGGGCTTCCTTCCCATAGAATCAAGCAGTGTGCCCACCCTGGCGTATTGAGCGTCTCCACACAACACGACCAGCACATCAGCGTCAATCAAGATTGCACCAAGCTCTCTTTCCGTATATTCGGGGTTGAGAGGCACTGCCTGCATCCCGGCGGCATACACTGCATACATGGAAATTACTATCGCCGGACCGTTGGACATGACGATGGCTACGCGGTCTCCGCGAGACCCCAGCTTACTTAATTTACTTGCCAGACATATGATTTCGTTCGCAAGCTCGCGATAGGTCAAGCGAGCGTCGCCGAATACCACCGCCTCATTGTCGGGGAATCGATTGACCGACTCCTGAAGCATATGTACGACAGTCGGGACTTCCCCGTTCGTTGCATCGAAGCTGACGGTTACGTTGCCCACCTGCCTCTCCTTTGAGCTCGATCTAGGATTTAGTCTCTTTCTTCGAGCTAGGGCTGGATGTTGGCTCGTTTACGCCGATACCCCCCAAGCAAACATATTTCAGCTCTAGGAAATCGTCGATACCGTGATGCGATCCTTCGCGCCCCAGGCCGGAAGCCTTCACCCCGCCGAAGGGAGCCTCTGCTGTAGATATCAAGCCCGTATTGACCCCTACCATTCCATACTCCAGCGCCTCTGCCACGCGAAACACTCTAGCCATGTCTCGCGCATAGAAATAGGAGGCCAAACCATACTTGGTGTCGTTTGCCCGAGCGATTACGTCTGCCTCGTTCTGAAAGCGCAGCAGGGGTGCCACAGGACCGAAGATTTCTTCTTTGGCCACCTTCATTTCCGGCGTGACTTCAGTGAGCACGGTGGCCTCAAAATAGTTGCCGCCCAATGCAGACCGCCCGCCCCCGATCAATGCCCGGGCGCCATGAGACAGGGCGTCATTTATATATGCTTGCACCTGCTCAACGGCAGCCGCATCGATCAGCGGGCCCAACTGGACATCAGGATCAAGACCGTTTCCTGTACGAAGCTTGGCTACCGCTGCGGCAAACCGTCCGGCAAACTCGTTATAGATGCTCTCTTGTACATAAATGCGGTTGGCGCATACACAAGTTTGTCCGTTATTCCGAAATTTTGCGACCAGTGCTCCCTGCACTGCGGCATCAAGGTCGGCATCATCAAAGACGATGAAAGGGGCATTTCCCCCAAGCTCCAAGCCTAACTTTTTGATAGTAGGAGCGCACTGACGATATAGCTCTATTCCTATTTCGGTGGAGCCAGTGAACGTAAGCTTGCGTACGATTGGACTGCGGGTAAGTACGTCGCCGATCTCACCTGCTGCCCCTGTCACGACACTAAACAATCCCGAAGGTAGGCCGGCCTCTTGTGCAAGCGCCGCTAAAGCGATAGCTGAAAATGGCGTCTGGGAGGCAGGTTTCAAGACCACGGCGCATCCGGCAGCCAATGCGGGCGCGACTTTGCGAGTGACCATGGCATTTGGGAAGTTCCAGGGCGTAATCGCTGCAACCACACCGACAGGCTGCTTCAGTATCATTAACCTTACATCTTCTCGATGTCCAGGCACGGTTTCACCATATACGCGGCGAGCCTCCTGTGCAAACCATTCAATAAAGCTGGCCCCATATTCGATTTCCGCCATCGCCTCTGCCAAGGGCTTTCCTTGCTCTCGGGTCAAGAGTTCAGCAAGGTCTTCGCGTGAAGCCATAATGAGCTCGTACCAGCGATGCATGATACTTGCGCGATGCTGCGCAGTTTTCCTTGCCCACTGAGCCTGCGCCTTACGAGCCGACTCAAGCGCCGCATTCACACGCATAGCTTCCAGGCGTGGCACGTAGCCAACCAGCTCTCCGGTAGCCGGATTGTCAACTCTAATGCTTTTCCCGGTTGCGTCTGCCTCGATCCATTCATCGGCTACCAAGGCTGCTTCACGAAACCAGTGCTTGTTCGAATCCACCAAATCTCTCCGCTTTAACTCCATCGGCCACGGGATTAGCCCGTGCTTAACTTAGCCGTCAATGCAAATAAGTACCGCCGTCGACCACCAATGTCTGTCCGGTAATAAACGAAGAGTCATTTGACGCAAAGAATGCAACGGCACCCACCACGTCTTCGGGATATTGCTCCCGCTGGATTGAACGTCCATGCAAAGATATTTCACGAGATCGACTCATCTGGCCTTCGTTATCCAACACTGCCGGGCTCAACGTAAAGCCTGGAGCCACAGCATTGATCAATATGTTTTTTGCCCCCAACTCCTTCGCGAGGCTCTTCGTCATTGCTAAGACAGCGCCCTTACTAGACACGTAATGCAACAGATACGGAATGCCTTTGAACGCTGCAGCTGAGGCGATGTTAATAATTCGTCCTCCCCCATTTTTTTCCATATGGGGCACGACACTGCGACACAATCTGAAAATGCCCACAACGTTAACGTCGTATACGTTCATCCACTCTGCCGGATCAATTTCGTCAAACGAGCGGGGAGGTATGCCAGTAGCGATTCCGGCATTGTTCACCAGTACGTCAATGGTTCCGAATAGACCAAGCGTCTGCTCAATAGTCTGTCGAATGGAATCCTCGGAGCGTACATCCATTTCAACGCCCAGAACGCGCTTCTCGGACGGATCCAATTCCGTCGCAACTTGCCGGGCATTCTTAAGATCGGCGATTACAACGTTCGCCCCCCTTTCATAGAATGTCTGGGACATGCCTTTTCCAATACCCGCTGCTCCGCCTGTCACGATGACCGTTTTACCTTTCATACACATATTCAAAGGACTACTCATAAATACTCCCAAATATTCTTCTGCCCAATTTCACGAGGATCGTCGTTGTATTCTTGGGAAACGCCATCCTTCAAGATAAAAAGCCGATCAACTATGCCTACCATCGATATGATGTTTTGCTCAACGATTAGAATCGTGATGCCTTGCTCCCTGCATAAAGACTCGACCGTCGTCATCAGTTGGCTAACCATATGCGGCGCCAAACCCGTCGTCGGCTCGTCCAACAGCAGAACCGTCGGCGGTAGAACAAGCCCAATGGCTATCGCCACCATCCGTTGCTCACCGCCACTCATCGAACCTGCCAACTGAGTCCGGCGTTCTGCCAACCGAGGAAATAGCGTGAATAGGAGATCGAGCCGCTCCTGCAAACTAGTATTCTTGGCGCGGTGTCCAGCTACTCCGAACGCTGTCTCCAGGTTCTCCAGTACAGTTAAATTGGGGAAAACGTTACGTTCCTGAGGAACGTAAGAGATACCATTAAGCCGCCGTTCCAGCGGTGGCATCCCTGACAAAGACAAGCCTTGATATTGAAGCTCGCCAGAAACGGGGGCCAACAAGCCAGCAATAACTTTCATTGTCGTAGTTTTGCCTGAGCCATTTGGACCGATCAGACCCACGACCTCTCGCCTACCAAGTGCTATCGAAACATCGCGTAAGACAGGCACCCCACCGTATCCTGCGCTCACGCCCTTCATCGAAATACAGGTTTGATCCATGCCTCAATGTCCCAGGTATAGTTCAATGACTTTCGCATCCTGCAACACCTCGTCGGTCGGCCCCTCCCGGAAGATTTCCCCTTGATGAAGGAACACCACGCGGTCTGCCAACTCTTTTACCAAGGCAAGGTTATGCTCTACGAATACGATTGTTTTTCCTGCCTGCGAAAGTTGCTGCATACAGTTTCGGACTTTATCGACCAAATCCGGTTCAAGCCCTGCGCACAATTCATCAAACAAAAGCACCGAAGCTTTGGTAGCCAGCACTTGCGCCAACATTAGCAACTTCTGTTCGCCGTAACTCAGGTTGTCGGCTTTGCTCTCCCATTTCTCAATAATGGAGCTTAAGGCAGGTACATCAAGCTGGGAGAGGCCGCCCTCGTCGGGCGGAGAACGGAAGCCAAGCGCGCGGCAGGTTGAAAGAAATAGTTTTTCTTCGCGAGGTCTTGTGCTTGCCAACTGTATGCTCCTCGCGACTGAGAAAGAATGAAATACGCGCGGGTGCTGAAAAGTGCGCATGAAGCCTACCGCCACTCGCTCATGCATAGACTTGGCCGTAACGTCAAAGCCATTGACATAAACCTGACCTTGGTCGGCGGGAAACACTCCCGCCATTATGTTGATTAATGTTGACTTCCCCGCACCGTTCGATCCGACCAAGGCGGTTATGGAACCAGGCGAAACGTTGAATGAAACCCCATTCAACACTCGGATGCCAGAAAAATTCTTGTGGACTTTCTTGACGGCTAAAGAGCCAGCGGGCGCGTGCATAGTGTGTGCCATTGCTACTTCTTCTTTGTAGGAGTTCTTCCAAATAGACCTTGCGGGCGAAAATACACCACTGACACAAGCAGCACCCCATATACCAACTGGCGTGCCGGCGCGGCGGTCGTCGCAGACAAAGGCAGGAACTTCAGTAGTTCCGGCAAGAAGCAAAGGATTACCGCCGCCACCAAGGGGCCATACAGCGTGCCGGCGCCGCCAAACATTACAATCAAAAGGGTGAAAATCGAAACGCCCACATCAAAACTCAAAGGATCTATGTATCCGGAGTAATGGGCAAAGAAAGAGCCGGCGGCGGCCGCGATGGCACTGGATAACGCAACGGCCGCCAGCTTAGCCCGCGCAACATTTTTCCCTAGCGATGCAGCTCCCAGCTCATCATCGCGAATTGCCTGCAACAGCGTACCAAAAGGGGTGGATGTCAGGCGCAAAAGGAAGACCAGAATCAAAAGCGCCACAGCCATCGTAAAAATAGCAAAGCCAGTCTTGCTAAAGGCATACCCCAGAAGTGTGTATGGCGCGATGCCCGGAATGCCAGCGTCCCCCCCGGTTACTTCTCGCCAATTCTGAACGAGAACGGTGAATACCATTTGAACCGCGATGGTAATTATCAAAAAATAAATGCCCTTGATGCGAACAGCGGGAAAGGCAATGAGCATGCTTGCAACCGCCGCGACCATCATCCCCACGATCTGACAGAAAAGCGGAGAAAAACCCTGCCCCATCAGTAGGGCAGTAGAGTACGCACCGATACCAAAAAACACGGCAGATGCCAGCGACATCAAACCAGCTAACCCGACCAGAATATCCAGAGATAGGGCTAACATCCCGAATATGGCTGCGGTTGTGACGAGATATAAAACGTAGTCCATGAGTCGACTCAAATTAGTGGCTATTCAACGAGGCTTTCCGAACAGCCCCCAGGGACGAAACAGCAGAACGACGTACAGCAACGTGAATGTCATAAACTCTCGCCAGCCCGCTGCGAAGAACCAGACCATAATGCTTTCTGCTACGCCCACGATCATGCCAGCCAACAAGGCCCCTGGAAGAGACCCTCTCCCGCCGATGATGGCGACAATGGCGGCCATCAGGACGATATGAATGACCTCGTAGGGTTCTAAGCCACGGCTATATAGATACACGAAGGATGCAGGGGCGGCCAATGCTGCGGCTACCGCTGCGACGACCATTGCGATTCGCCCTGTGCTAATTCCGAGCGCAAGCGACAAGTCAGTGTTCTCGGCCACCGCGCGCATCTGCTTACCCGTTTGTGCATACTTGATGAACAGGAACAGCGCCAGGAATATAAGCAGGACCGCGCCCACGACAATCAAAGAAAATGAATCCAATATGTAGCCGCTGGTTGGGAAAATGGGGGTTCGCAGCGAAAAGGAATCGAGCATTACCCCCTCGGGCCCGAAAATGAGGGTAACAATATATTCAAGGCAGATGAGGATACCGAGCGAAATTGTTAGCATCCCCATCTCACCCGCGCCTCGTTCCAGCATCTTGTGATACGCGAAGTGCTGGATCAGCAGACCCAGGATCACCGCCACACCCATCGCCCACAATAATGACAACCAGAGGGGAAGCCCCCACAGCCCTACGGCGACATACCCCGCATACCCGGCTGCGATAATTACCCCACCGTGGGCGAGATGGATGATTCCGCCTAGCCACCACAGCAAGGAAAATCCGATGGCTACGAGTGCATATAAGGCTCCGGTAGTGATCCCGTCTGTCAGCAAGTTAATCAATAAGGTCGACTGATCCATGGAATTCGAACTGCCTATTCAACGAGATCGGTAATCTTTACGAATTCGCCGCCTTTCAAGGCTTTTAACGACGTTGGGCGAACTACACTACCGTCCGAGTAATCGAAGCGGTAGGTTCCTGCAGCGCCGGTGTACTGCGGGACATGCTCGACCAGGTACTTTCGAAAGGACTTTCCAGTGACTTCGGTGCCTTGCTCTGCTAGGGCGTCAGCCACCTGCTTGTAGATGTAGATAAGATCATAGTGATTGGCCTGATGCACGTTCGGAGTGCGGCCGAACCTTTCTTTAAAGGCCTCGACAAATTCCTTGGTTTTGGGTTGCTGGCTATCGACTTCGAAAGACGGTGATGCATAGAATGCGTTTTCACCCAAGTCGCCCAAGGCTTTGACTTCAGGATCTTCAAAGGCGCCGTAGCTCAAGAACTTACCTTTGTAGCCCAGCTCGCGACTTTGACGCACAATCTGCGCAGACTGACGCCCCACTGATCCCGTGATATAGATGGCGTCGGGCTTGGTAGCGAGCAACCGTAGCAAGATAGGACGAAAATTGGACTCGTCTTGCTGGTGCACCTCTTCGCCCGCGAATTCGCCTCCAAGCTTGTTCCATTCAGCTTTAACAGACTGCGCAAGTGCAGTACCCAAATCGCTTACCACCGTCATAAGCGCCAGACGTTTGACGCCGAGATGATCTTTGGCGTACGGCAGAATCAGACGAACGGTTTCATCATCGAACATCCAAGTAGACTGAAAGTACGGCGAGATACCCCGAACAGCTGGCGACGCAGTGCTGGCGGAGATGAGCATTACCTCAGCGCTTTGAGCTAGCGGCGCCACCGCGGAAACCACGGAAGTCCAGCCGGTAATCACGACCTCGCTCTTCTCCAGGTCTACCAGTCTTTTGAATCCCGCGATACTTACACGCGCAGTGGCCTGGCTGTCTTCCGGCAGCAGCTTTATCGGACGACCACCCGCTCCATTATGCTTGCTATTGATTTCGTCCACCGCAAGCACACTGCCCTGCATCATCATGTCGCCCAGCTTTCCGGCTCCGCCCGTTAGCGGCATGAGAAAGCCAATGTTGCGAGGCGCGTCTGTTGCGGCGTGTGCCGTAACCCCCAGCCCCAAGGCTGCAACACACGATAAAGCGGCTAGAAGTTTTGTGCCCTTTGCAATTTTCATCATTTGTCTCCTGTCATTATTGTTTGCCTCAAAAACCACCCTACGCGAACAGCGCCTCTACGTAGCTGTTACGTATATACATGCATACATATAAGTAATATAATGCCCAGTATAATCGTTGTCAACCTACAACTCCCCCTGCATTGCCCCCTGACTCGCGCCTGTTAACGCATCAAGCGATGCTCAACTGCAGATACTATGTTTTCTGACAAACTACCTATCACCTACCAGTTAGCCCAGCACTTACGCCGAGAAATTATCCGCGGGGCCTACCCGCCGGGCTTCAAACTTCCCACAGAATTGCAGCTAGCCTCTGATTTCAAGATAAGCGTCATCACCGTTCAACGAGCCTTGAAGATACTGGAAGAAGAGAAACTCATAACTCGAAAGCGTGGCCGAGGCACATTTGTCTCCGAACTTCCGTCGCACCTCAGTGGTGCCAAGTCGTTGTCGACTCTTGACATGATGTTCTCGGACGAGTTCAGTAATGAAACCGAGATCCTCGAGCGTAAAGTTATCCCCACACCTGAACACCTTTCCAACGTATTCGCCGAGGATGAGTTGATGCTTATTCAGCGACTGGTTAAATCGAATGGGACCCCTATCAGCTTTACGAATCACTATATCGTTCCAGAGTATGGAAAGCGCATCTCCGTTGCTCAACTCAAACGCTATCCCATGTTTCGAATACTGCGCGAAAAGCTGGACGTCTCTCTGCAGAATGTCGAAATACACATCGAAGCGATCGCCGCGCCCATGAACGTCTCACAAAGACTCAAAATATCCACGATGGAGCCGGTTCTGTTTTTCACTGCTCTTCTTTATGAAGAGGGCGGACGATTGATCGACATACCTGAAATTTATTTCTGCGGAAATCGGCACAAGTTTTCTTTCGACATCGATTTGAATAGCGAGACCAAAAAATTCACGAATTAAGCTTTGCTTTGCCACGTAGAGAATTTATTGTCGCGTTAGGAGAGATACGTTCAGGATCCGTCATTAACTCAATTACCGACATGGCGGGCTGACTCAAAGCCCTAATCAATGCAGGCCGGAACAACTCGGTAGAATCGACACGCTCTGCATGAGCACCGTACGATTGAGCCATCATCACGAAATCCGGATTGCTCAATGCTGTGCCTATCACCCGTTCTGGGTAGGCTGCCTCTTGGTGCATTCTGATCGTGCCGAATATTCCGTTATTGACAACAATGAAAATGGGGTTCAGGTTGTATAACCGGGCCGTAGCCAGCTCTTGCGAGCTCATCATGAAGCAACCATCACCCGATACTGCGACAACGGCTCGATTCGGATAAATGACTTTAGCGGCCACGGCTGCGGGCACGCCATAACCCATCGCACCATTGATCGGAGCCAGTTGCGTTCCGTACCTTCGATATGTGAAATAACGGTGCAGCCAGGCCGTATAGTTGCCCGCGCCATTGCACACAATGGCATCCTCGGGTAATGTTTCGCAAAGAACTTGAATCACGCGAGCCAGATCCAGACCCGGTCCACTTTCTTCGCCCGGTTGGCTATGAGCCACATACTCTTGATGCGCATTTTTCGCCCACTCGCCCCATTCTGGTCGCGGCGACAGTTCTTCGTACCCCGAAAGCGCCTGCATAAATTCGCTCATCCCCGAAACGATACCTAAAGCCGGTTGATACACTTTGCCGATCTCTAGCGCATCCGGATGCACATGAACCAGCTGCTGCTTTGGATTGGGCGATTCAATCAGGCTGTAGCCTCCCGATGTCGCTTCGCTGAGCCGATCGCCCAGAACCAATAGCAAACTGGCTTCGCGTACCCGTTCTGCCAGCTTGGGATTGATCGCCAATCCGACATGTCCTGCATACATAGGGTGCGTATTGTTGAAATGGTCCTGGCGCCTGAATGCCGTGCAGACCGGTATATTCATACGAACGGCGAACCGCTCGAGCTGTTTCATTGAGTCGCCCGACCAAGTACTGCCGCCTACGATGATCAGAGGCTTCTCGGCACGCTTCAGCATGAGCCCAAGTCGCTGCAAATCACCCGGAGAAGGCCACGCCTGCGTCACTTCGATGCACCGGGCATCACTGACAGTGACCTCATCGACCAACATATCTTCAGGCAAGGCGATTACAACCGGCCCGGGGCGGCCAGAGCAGGCCGTATGAAACGCACGCGCCACAATCTCAGGAATCCGGCCGGCGTCTTCGACCTGAGTGACCCATTTCGCCAACGAGCCAAACATTTGTCGATAATCTATTTCCTGAAACGCCTCTTTCTCGGAAGCGTCGCGCCGCACCTGGCCGATGAAGAGTATCAACGGAGTACTATCCTGCATGGCAGTGTGTACGCCGATGCTTGCATGCGTCGCACCTGGACCTCGTGTTACGAAACAGATGCCGGGCTTGCCCGTAAGCTTGCCATACGCCTCGGCCATATTGCAGGCACCCGCCTCGTGCCGCGTGACTATCAGTTCAATGTCATCTGCATCATGAAACGCATCGAGGACCGCCAAATAGCTCTCGCCCGGTACACAGAAAACTTTGTCAGCACCTTGCACAAGCAATTGATCGACAAGGGTCTGGGCGCCAGTTCTAGACTTCGACATAGTGGTCATTCAGAAAAACACCGTGAGATTCTTTGAGGGGAGTACGGTTCGGTCAATGACCGCAAAGCGGTCGAATACCGCCCATTGATCTTCAGCCCGACGTATGCGGTCGGTGCGCTGGCCAATAAACAGGTTCTCCTCGCGCTGAAGGCGGGTTTGGTAGATGATCATATTGCTTACAACCACCAACGCATCACCCTCTTCCTTGATCTCTATTGGATCTATGAAGTACCGCAGTCTGGAAGGCGGGGTTTCCGTCCACGCCCTTTTGCTCTTCGCGCGCGCTACGCGCAGCTTCAGCGTTTCGAAACTGTCGTCGTACAGCATCAAGTCGGTGGAATTTGAAAGAGAGCCTGCGCGGTGGTCGGTTACTGATACCAGCGGGGCGCGATAGCGCAAGTCATCGGAAAAAATGTTTAGCCATTTTTCATACTCCAGTTCCTGCAGCAACGAAGTCTCGAACGATTGAAAGCTTTTGACCTGAAAGTACAAGTCCATATCACAGAGGACGCTCATTACTTCTTCTCCATTAAGCTGCGCCACTGGCGGTAGTATTCGCGTTGATTCACCTCGCTCCAGTACCAACCCGTTCGTCCTGGCAAACCATCGCCAAATTTGTCGGCCACGAGCTCCTCTTTTCCCAGCCCCATTTGATAGTTAAATGACTGCTTGGAAGCGACATGTCCCGCGATACTGTCTGAGACTTCAGCCCAGATTTCACCGTCCTCAACTTCGAACATACCGCTAGGGCCAAATGAAAGTATGAACTCGCGCCGTATTTCCTCTTTCAATTCCGGCGCCAGATTCTTATCGACGAAACACATTGCGTGGCTCTCTGTTAGTTGAGGGCCCCGAGGATGCGACATCCGGATCATTCGAAACTTCACGCTATCCAGAATTGACATATTCGGAAAGACGGTAGCGTGCCCCATAGGGATGAACTGATTGGCAGGGTTATTCTGTGTCGCAAGCTTTGCGCGCATATCGTCTATATATTTGGCGTAGGCGGAAGATCCAACCTTTCCAGCCCCGAATCCATCTTGCTCCGACCCAAACCCATGACCACCGCGCAAAGAAATCTGGAAGCCCTGCTTTTTGGGCCGGGTGCGGTACCCTATGTCCATGACCGATGCGTGCGTCGTGGCGACATGATATGAGTCGCCCAGAAAGTTCTCAGCAGGCAATTTCCAGTTGACAGGTATCTCCCATTTCTGAACTCCCGCTATCATTTCAACCCCGCCTTCACTGCGGTTGACAACGCGGTCCAGGTAGATGGCCATCTCTCCCAGATAATCAGTCAGGCTACCGGCATTGGGGTTCCATGTCGCGAAGATAAGACCTCCGAAGGTCTCTAACTGCGCCACTTCCCGCAAGCCCCACTGGCCCATGTCAAGCGATTCGTAGTATGCCTCCCGATAACCCGGAACCCCTACCAGGTCTCCTTTGGATGAGAAGCACCAACCATGATACGGGCATGTGAACGCCGGGGCGTTTCCTTTGTCGGTACGGCTGACCTTCATGCCTCGATGCGTGCAGAAGTTCAGGAACGCCCGGATCTTTCCTTCGGCCCGTGTGACGATCACTGAGTCTGAGCCCATGTAAGTCGTGAAGAAGTCGTGCTCATTTGGCAGCTGGCTTTCGTGTCCCAAATACAGCCACGATGTCGCAAATATATTCTCCAGCTCCCTCTGATAGATATCGGGGTCGGTGAAAATTTTATTGTGCACCAACCCTTGTTCGGGCTGCACTAGCGCCAAGTAATCCCGTTCTTTATTCGAAATCTCCATTTTGTTTCTCCACATTTCAGTCTATTTGCGTGCCAAAAATGACACCACCGCAACCTGTTTCCCATTCCGGCACTGACTCATAGAACACCACTTCGGCCGGCCCACCGCCGCTCGCACCCAGAGCAGTCATCCATTGGCGTATTTCCCACGCACCAAAGCCGGCCCCATCCAGCTTTTCATTGCTCCAATCAAGCACGCTCTCTGGGTGAGGTGAGGCGAGACTGCTCAGGAGTTCCAGATCGAACTTGGTATCAATATCGCCGGCTTCGGGCGCGCCGGGCGAATGCGACAAGCCACCCGTACCTACCACGGCAATTCGCAGATCGGACCTTTGCGCCACGCCCCGCAGAAAGCTTCCGAACTCATGACAGCGCCTCAACGTGGGAAGAGG
>Ga0180218_1000360_pt1 | contig 50139 bp, 49 predicted proteins | sample eDN3rd37CKraftBY_FD_151334 | JGI IMG/M metagenome (GOLD analysis project Ga0180218, IMG submission 151334) | Enriched backyard soil microbial communities from Emeryville, California, USA - eDNA 3rd pass 37_C Kraft BY (version 2) (version 2) | ecosystem: Environmental > Terrestrial > Soil >... | reverse complement strand
TGGAAGAGATCGCCTTCCTCAACGGCTTCATCGACACCGACCAGCTGCGCGCCCGCGGCCAGCTCTTCGCCAAAACCGCCTACGGACAGCACCTCCTCCGCCTCGCTAACCAACACACCTGAGGGGGAGCCGAATGCAGCACCAGAACAGGAATTCATTGGCGGGAGAGAGTACGATGCGCATCCTGGTTGCCGGCCGCACGGGCCAGCTTGCTGTTGAGTTGGCCGACAGACTTCCGCGCGACGGCCATGAAGTGATAGCACTGGAGGCGCCGGAGCTCGACCTGACCAGCTCCGAGAGCATCGCTCGGGTGGTTCGCGAGACGGCACCGGACGCTATCATCAACGCCGCCGCCTATACGGCGGTGGACCGCGCGGAGGATCAGGCGGACCTGGCCTATGCGATCAACGCGACGGGGGCCGGGCAACTCGCGGCGGCAGCGGCCGGGCGCAGCGTCCCCTTCGTGCACGTATCCACCGACTATGTCTTCGATGGAGCCAAGGGCAGCCCCTATACGGAGACGGATGCGCCGAACCCGGTTGGGGTCTATGGTGCATCGAAGCTGGCCGGCGAGCAGGCGGTGATGGCCGCCAATCCCCGTTCGGTGGTACTGCGGACCGCCTGGGTGTGCAGCCCGCATGGCAACAACTTCGTCAAGACGATGCTGCGGCTCGGCGCGGAGCGGGAAAGTCTTTCCGTCGTCGCGGACCAGCATGGCGCACCCACCTTCGCGGCGGATCTTGCCGATGCCATCGCCCGTATGCTGCCCCGCCTCCAGGCCGAGGCGGCGGGAAGCGAAGCCTTCGGCATCTTCCATCTCACGGGCCAGCCCTGGACCACCTGGCACGGCTTCGCGGCGGAGATCTTCCGCCAGGCCGCCGCCATGGGGAGAAAGGTGCCGGAGTTGCGCGCCATCACCACCAACGAGTATCCGACGCGGGCAAAGCGCCCGGCCGATGGCCGCATGAACTGCAGCCGTATCGAGAAAGTGCATGGGATCGCGCCGCGGGACTGGCGCCTTTCCCTGCAGGAGTGCCTGGAGAAGCTCTCCGCCGCTGCCGGCCCGGAATCCTGACAAGGATATCGGGCCGCCGTCTCTGATGGCGGAGCAAGAAGTGTTCGAGCTGGGGTGAAGTGACCGTCCGCTGATGCGTTCTGCGCAGCGCGGCACTTCTCCCACGGCCGCTTGGGGAGGATTTCAGCCAACTCGGCCATCAAATGGCCTTGGTATGGCGGATTGTCGGGCCGACATGGGGCTGGCCCGGCTCACCGGCGGGCACAGTTCGGGCTATAAGGGTCGTGACGTGAATACTGGATCGCAGGGCAGGCGACAGAAATCGACGGGTGGCGAGATGCGCGTGCTCATCGTTTCCCACATGCATCCCCGGGTTTCCCGCGGCGGTGGCGAGATCGCTGCCTATCAGATGTACGAGACGCTGCGCGAAACCTCCGGCGTGAAGGCTTTCTTCCTGGCAGCTTCGGGCGGCAAGCTCTTCGCGCCGCTTGGCGCGCCCATCTTCCAGCCCTTCACCGAGGATGAGTTCGTCGCCTCGAGCGACGGCTACGACTACTTCAACCACAGCAACCCGAATCCGAGCTTCCCCAAGCATTTCGCCGACCTGCTGCTGCGCATCCGGCCCGACGTCATCCACTTCCATCACTACGTGAACTTCGGCGTCGAGGTCTTCGCGCATGTCCGGCGCCTGCTGCCGCAGGTCCGCATCGTCGTTACGCTGCATGAGTACCTCCTGATCTGCAATCACTTCGGGCAGATGGTGAAGCGGCCGAGCTTCGCGCTCTGCGAGGCTGCCTCCGCGCGCGACTGCGCCCGCTGCTTCCCCGAGAAGACCGAGAACGACTTCTTCATGCGCGAGTTGTTCCTCCGCCGCTTCCTGGAGGACGTGGACCAATTCATCTCGCCGAGCCATTTCCTCGCCAATCGCTACATCGCCTGGGGCCTGCCCGCCGACCGGATGGAGGTGATTGAGAACGGCATGCAGCCGCTGCCGCAGCCAGCGCGCCCGATGCCCCCTGTGGAGAGTGGCCTGGTCATCGGCTTCTTCGGCCAGATCTCGCGGCTCAAGGGCGTGCCGGTGCTGGCCCGTGCTGCGCAGCAGATCGCGATGGACGCGCGCTTCGATCAGCCGCTGCGCATCGAGATCCATGGCGATGCCTCCAACCAGCCGGCCGAGATCAAGGCCGAGCTGGAAGCGCCTGAGGGCAGCCAGCGGTCGATCATCACGATGTGCGGCCCCTACCAGCACAGCAACGTGCACCGGCTTATGCAGGCCTGCCACGTCGTCATTGTGCCGAGTGTCTGGTGGGAGAACTCGCCGCTGGTCATCCAGGAGGCTTTCCTGAACCGCCGCCCGGTCATCTGCTCCGACATCGGCGGCATGGCCGAGAAGGTGCGGAACGGCCTCGATGGCTTCCATTTCCGCGCCGGCAGCAGCATGGAACTGGCCGACCTCCTCATGCGCCTCGCGCGCAACCCGGAGCGTGTGCTGGCCCTGCAGGAAACGCTCGCCGTCCCGCCGACCCTCGTGGAGACCACCGGCATGACGATGGCGGTCTACAGGAAGCTGCTCGCCGCTCTCCGCCCGCCGGCGAAACCGGCGGCCGGCAAGGCTGCGACGCCGGCCGAGCCGGTGGCATAACGGCGCGCCAGGGATCCACGCGATGAACGAACGGCAGATCATCCTCCACGACGGGTTGGCCCATAGCTTTGTCTTCGCGGAAAGCGCCATCCGTCACGCCAGTGTCGTCAACTACACGTTCGACAAGGACGTCCTGATCAACATCTTCATCCGCTCGCGGGGGGGGCGGCGCAGCTTCGTCGTCAACAGCAAGTCGGAAGGGCATTGGGGCGAGGAGCTGATCCTGCCCATCGCCGATCCGGCCGCCCCGGATGCGCGGATCAGGTTGCTCTTCGAGGGTGGCGCCGTGAAGGTGCAGCAGGAAGGAGGCGAGCCGGTGATCTTCCGGCCGGACCGCCAGCTGCCAGGGAGCATGAAACTCATCTTTCCCTCCTCCATTCAGCTCCACGAGAATGCTCCTGTAGGCGAGGCGGAGGCCATCAAGGCCAAGGATGCCTCCAAGCCCAAGCTGCCGGAGAAGGCGGAGGCGAAGAAGGCGGAGCCGAAGCCCAAGCCCGCGCCGTCGGCGGCCGCACCGGTTGCCGAGGCCTCACCGCCGGCCCCTGTGGAGTCGCATGGCTTCGTCGATTTCCAGGGCTGCCTGGGCGATGCCGGCATCTGGGTGGCGGCCGGCTGGACCAAGGACTTCACGGCCGAGAGCGATATCGGCCGGATGACGCAGCTGCGCATGGCCTTCGCCGATGGCGAACTGGTCGGCCCGGCTGTGGTCTGCTGGCACGAGCGGCCTGACCTCAAGGGCGCTGGCGTTGGCTTCCTGGTCGTCTCGGCCATGCCGGAGGAGAGCGCCACGCCCGCCGGCAAGTTCAGCTATGCCGAAATCATGCGGGATTCCGGCTCACCGCTGCGGGTCGTCGCCAGCGCCGTAACCAGCTCACCGCCGATCCCGCAGCTGCAGCAGTGGACAAACGACGTGCTGAGCAAGGCGCGCGGTGAGGTCACCACGGCGCGCCGGCATCTCCGCCGCATCTACTCCGGCGCCGAAACTATCTCGCAGCTGCCGATCCACCTTGAGGTGGATGATGTCTGCCCGGTCGAGGACGATGGCGCCTTCCTGGCCGGCTGGCTGGTCGATCCGGGTGAGGCGGTGGTCAGCATCCGTCTTTGCGCCGGCCGCACCCGTTCGAGCAACCTGCGCGACCGCTGGGTCTCGATCGCCCGGCAGGACGTGAAGGAGGCCTTCCAATCGCGCTACGACCTTCCAGGAAACCGCCTCGGCTTCCTGGCCTATGCGAACCTGCCGGAGGCGCCGCTGTCCGACGCCTATCTCGAGGTGACGCTGAGGAATGGCGATGTCGGCTTCAAGCCGCTGCCATCCCGGCGCATCACCGGGGTGCCGGCCATCCGCCGCGTGCTTTCCCTGGCCGATGTTGCCTTCGACGAACTGGATCATGTCTTCGGTGAGATCCTGGCGCGCCCGCTCGTGCTGCTGAACCGGCAGCGCCTGAACCGGCCCCTGCCGGTGACGGAGGCGGTGTTCGGCACGCCGCCGCGCAAGCCGCGCTGCAGCGTGGTGGTGCCGCTCTATGGCAGGCTCGATTTCGTCACCTATCAGACGGCGCTCTTCTCGGCCGGCGGCCTCGAGCAGGATGAGCTGATCTATGTGCTGGACGAGCCGGAGAAGAAGCAGGCGCTCTTCGAACTGGCCCATTCCGCCTATGAGCGCTTCCAGGTCCCCTTCCGCCTCGTCTTTCCAGCCGAGAACCGGGGCTTCGGCCCGGCCTGCAACCTTGGCCTGCAGCACGCGAAGGGCGAATTCGTCTGTTTCCTGAACTCCGACATCTTCCCGCGGGAACGGAGCTGGCTGAACCATCTGGTGGCTGACCTGCGAGAGGATCCGACCATCGGCATCGCCGGTGCGCTGCTGCTCTTCGCCGATGGCAGCGTGCAGCATTCGGGTCTCGTCTATGAGCCGGTGAAGCAATTCGGCGATTGGCTCTTCCCGCTGCATCCCGGCAAGGGCTTCCGGCCGGAGCCGCATGCCGATCCAGTCCGTGAGGTCGAGGGTGTCACCGGCGCCTGCATGGTCATGCGCCGGGAACTGGTGGAGAAGCTGGGCGGCTTCGATCGCGACTTCATCATCGGCGACTTCGAGGATGCCGATCTCTGCCAGCGCATCAAGACGACCGGCCTGCGCTGCGTCGTGGACGAGCGGGCGGTGCTGTACCACCTGGAACGGCAGTCGCAGGGCAACCAGGCGAGCCGCTGGCGCATGAACCTGACGCTGGTGAATGCCTGGACCTATGGCCAGCGTTGGAACAGGCAAAGGCAGAAGGCGGCGGCCTGACACCGGCCGCCCGCTGATCGCGCGGCGGCGGGCACATTCTTCCCCGGCGCCGCCACCCGAGAACCGCACATGGCCGCCGCGCTGTCGGATATATCCCCGCGCCCGTAAATGGTCGGCAGCGGCGCATGGTGCCACCCTTGCGCCAGGATGCGGTTCGGAGGACATTCCCGCGCGGGAAGCCGGCCTTCAGATGCCGCTTTCCTTTCTGGCTGTCCCGTGGTGGAACGAAAGCACCGTGATCACGATCGCCGCCATCGCGAAGAACGAGGGGCCCTACCTCCTGGAGTGGATCGCCTACCACCGGGTTGTCGGCGCCGACCGGATCATCGTCATGGACAATGACAGCACCGACGGCAGCCAATTCCTGCTGCAGGCCCTCGATGGTGCTGGCGTCATCAACTACATTCCCTGGCCCACCCGCCTGGCCTACCGCCATTTCGAGAACCGGAAGACCGGCGCGCAGGTTCCTGCCTATGACTTCGCCCTGCGTGCCGAGCGCCGTCTCGGGCGGGCGGGCTGGATCGGCTTCATCGATCTCGATGAATTCGTCCTCCCTCTGGAGGGCAACAGCATCGGCGCTCTGCTCGACCGCTTTCCGGACGCCGCGGCGATCGGGCTGAACTGGCGCGTCTTCGGCTCCAACGGTCATGAGGCGCAGCCTGCCGGACTCGTCATGGAGAACTTCACCCGCCGTGGCCCGGATGACTTCGGCCCCAACAAGCACGTCAAGACCTTCGCGCGGGTGCCGAAGCTCATCAATCCGGGAATCCATGTGCCCTCGACGCTCGACGGTCCCATGCTGGACACGGAAGGGCAGGAGATCGACCGGCAGGGGCGCGGTGTGCACACGCGCGTGGCCAGGGGCGCGCTGCGCATCAACCACTACTTCATCAAGAGCCGCGTCGAATGGGAGCGGAAGCGCCGTCGGGGGCGCGCACCGATGATTGTTTCCGACCCGCGGCGCATCCGCGATGACTCGGTCTTCACCGCGCACGACCGCAACGACATCGAGGACCACACCATCCTCCGCTTCCTGCCGGAGGTGAAGACCGAGATCGCGCGGCTGCGCCGGGAAATCAAGCGCTGGCTGGGTCGTGGCCAGGGCCTGCTGATGGGGGAGGATGCTGCGTGCTCCGGTCGCTGAGGGATGGCCTGTTATTGATGCTGGCTGAAAATCCCGCGGCTTTTGCGACACGCTTCCGCAAGGTCGCCGAACTGCTGCAGCAGCGCGCCGGAAGCCTTCCCTTCGATGCCGAATGGTATGCCCTCGCCTATCCCGACGCGGTGGCCGCCGTGGAGGCCGGCGTTTTTGCCGATCTGCACCAGCATTTCCGCGAGCAGGGCATCCTCTGCGGCCGCATGGGTGCGCCCATGCCGGTGGATGAGCCCTGGTATATGCAGGCCCATCCGGCAGCGGCGGCGGAGATTGCTGCCGGGCAGTTCAGCGATGCCCGCGAGCACTTCCGCCGGAAGGGCTTCTTCGAAGGTTGCGCCGCCTCCCGCCGGCATCAGGTGGATGCGGCATGGTACCGCGCCCGCTATCCGCAGGCGCAGCTTGAGGTGGAGATGGGCTACTATCGCTCGCTGCAGGACCAGTACAACCGCGTTGGCCATGGGCTGGGCTTCATCCCCGCGCCGCAGGGTGACTGAAGCCGCTGGCCGTCCTGCCTCAAAAACCGCCCGCGTGCCCTGAAAGCCTGGCCGAGGCAGGGCCTTGCTCGCCGGCGGGGAATTGCCCGCCGCAGGATATGACTTCCGGCGCGCCCCAACCAGTCCACGAAGTTCTCTTTGCCTTCCTCGCGGAAAATGCTTTCGGCCGCTTGCCGGGATGTGCTTTTTTGCGCGCATCCTGAGGGAGACTGCCATCTTGAGCACCACCGCGACCCGTCTTCGCGTCCAGGACGAGGATTTTCTTGTCGCAGCGATGATCGAGCGCTGCCCGAAGACGATGATGATCCGGGAATTGTTCAAGAACGCGCTGGAGGCTGCGGCAACCGCGCCGGAAGGCCGGCGCCGCGTCGAGTTCTCCGCGCTGTCCGTCGAGGGCGCCCCGAAACTGGCGCTGTGGAATTCCGGTCGCGGCCTCACCGGCGCGGAACTCTACCGGATGTGCGACATCGCCGCCTCGATCCGCAAGGAAAGCGGCCTCGACCGCAATTTCGGCATGGGCGCCAAGGTCGCCTCCCTGCCGTCCAACCAGTGCGGCATGCGCTATCGCTCGGCGCATGAGGGCACGGTGCAGGAGGTGGTGATCGGCAAGTTCGGCGGCGTCTATGGCCGCCTGCTGCGCCCCGGCCCGGATGGCGCCCTCACTGAGGTTATCGCGGTGACGGAGGCCGCCCGGGCCGAAGGGCGCGATCCCTCATCCGACTGGACCGAGGTGGTGCTCCTCGGCAACGCGCCGGAGCAGAACACCGTCGCGGACCCCTATGCCGGCAGTCCGCGCAGCCACTGGACCTGGCTCGTCGAGGCGGTGCGCAGCCGCTTCTTCCGCTTCCCCGCCGATGTCGAGATCCTCTTCCGGGAGGGCGTGGCGAACCTGAAGGAGCCGCACCGCCTAGTCAGCCTCGCCAGCCGCCTGCAGGCGCTGAAGCAGTATGAGGCGGTGCGGACGCCCGAGGGCATCACCATCCATTACGCCTTCAATCCCGAGCTGCTGGCCGGCGCGCGGCAGGGTCACGCGGCCATCTGGGATACGGGCGAGGGCATGGGCGCACTGGTCTATCAGGACGAGATCTACAGCATCCTGCGTGGCGCGACCTGGCTGAAGGAAGCGCCGAGCTTCGGCATTCCCTTCCTGGCCCGTGCCGTCACTGTGCTGGTGGAACTGCCGAACGACTACCCCGTGCTGCCGGAAGCCTATCGCGAGTTCCTGCGCTACCGCACCGACCGGCAGGAGCAGGTACGGGTGCATGACTATTCCGGCCTGGTGGTGCGGCACCAGCCGCTCTGGCTGACCCGTCTGCTGGCTGAGGCGGTGCCCCGCGCCGACTATGTCGAGGACATCGTCGCCGAGATGCAGGCGCTGCTGGACCAGCTCGGTGTCGCCCTGCGCCGCCCGAGCCAGGCGCCGAACTTCCGGCCCCGTGCCCTGCAGGGCTCTGCGCCGCAGCAGCCCGCGGAGCCGGCGCCCTTCCGCGGCGAGAAGCCGCCGGCGATCATCCTGCTGCGCGACCCGGAAGACATCGCCGGCCGCGGCTTGGCGCATCGTGCCGCCGCCTACTACCCCGAGACGCACCAGCTCCACGTGAACCTGCGATATGCCGTGGTGTCCGAGGTGGCGCAGACCCTCGCCGCCGGCGCGCCGGACGATCGCGACATCGAGGCCGTGCAGGCGGCCGCGCAGCTCACCGCCGAGCGGGCCATGGTCAGCCGTGTGGCGCGTGCCCTGACCCACTGCCTGGCCAAGCGCGGCCGACCGCGCGAGTGGAACGAGGGGCAGCTGCGCGTGGTCTTCTCGGCCGAGGCGCTGACCCTGGCCGCGGACGACATCCAGACGGGCTGGACCGATACCGAGGCAAGTTTCGCCGAGGCGCTGAAGGACGTGCCCAGGACAGTCGTGTCCGCGCTGGCCGACTAGAGCGTTTCCATTCGCATTGGCTCACGGATAACGCTCTGGGATAGTGTTTCTACGAGCATCTCCACCCGGTCAGGCGATCCGCCTGATCGGGATCTGCTCTAAGCTCCCAAATTCGGGAAAGCGAGGTGCCGGGCCCCTCCGCCGCTGCGGGCGGAGGGCCTCCGGCGTCAGGGCGACTCAGCTCGCCGGATCGATCCAGCCGACATGCCCATCCGGCCGGCGATAGACGACGTTCAGTTGCCCGCTGGCCTGGTTGCGGAACATCATCACCGAGGCCTGGCTCAGGTCCAGCCGCATCACCGCCTCGCTGACGGTGAGATGGGCGATCTCGGTCGGGGTTTCGGCGACGATGGCGCCGTGATGCGCGCCATCATGCCCGTCGGGCGTGGCCTCCTCAGCCGCGCCATCCTCGGCCAGCCCATCCAGCAGCACCTCGCGGTCGATCGTCTCCTCCGGCTCGTCCAGGGGCCGTGCCAATACCACCTCGCGCGCGGTTTCGGCCGTCGGCGGCAGCCGCGTATCGGCCAGATTGCGGGAGTGCTCGTTCATCCGCCGCCGGTAGCGACGCAGCCGTTTGGCGATATGGGAGGCCGCCTCGTCAAAGGCGCGCTGCGCCTCGTTCCCTTCACCCTCACCGCGCAAGCTGAGGCCGCGCCCAGCATGAATGTCGATGGTGCAGGAAAAGAAGGCGCGGTTCCTGAAGAAGGTGACATAGGCTTCCAGGGCGTGGTCGAAATATTTTTTGGTGACCGCCTTCAGCCCCTCGGCCACATGGACCTTGAGGGCCTCCCCGGTTTCGACCTGCTTCCCTGAGACGACGATGTGCATGGCGGGCTAACCCCTCCTTGTTGAGGGAGGGGCCGTCCCGAAGGACGGCGGGGCGGGCGGGTCATGCCCGCTCCGGGTCAGGCCGGGACGGCCTTCTCCCGTTTGCGCTGCACCGATGACGGGATGCGCAACGCTTCCCTGTATTTGGCCACCGTCCGCCGGGCGATGTCCACCCCCTCCTGTCGCAAAGCAGCAACAATCGCGTCGTCGCTGAGGATGCTCTCCGGGGTTTCGGCAGCCACCATGCTGCGGATGCGGTGGCGGATGGCCTCGGCGCTGAAGGTCTCCCCATCGGTGCCACCGATGGCGGTGGTGAAGAAGTATTTCAACTCGAAGTTACCGCGCGGCGTGGCGATAAACTTGTTGGCGGTGACGCGGCTGACGGTGGATTCATGCATTTCCACCGCCTCGGCCACGTCGCGCAAGATCAGCGGCCGCAGATGCGCGACGCCGTGGCGGAAGAAGCCCTCTTGCCGCCGCACGATCTCGGCCGCAACCTTCAGGATGGTGCTGGCGCGCTGCTCCAGGCTTTTCACCAGCCAGTTGGCGGCCTGATATTTCTCGGAGAGGAAGGCGCGCTCCTCCCGCGTGGCGCGGCGCTGGGCCTGCGCATGGAAGTCGCGGTTCACCAGCAGGCGGGGCAGGGTGTCCGGGTTCAGCTCCAGGCTCCACTCGCCCTCCGGCGCGCCGGCCGGGGCGCGGCGCATCAGCACGTCGGGCACCAGCCAGGGCGCGGGGCCATGGTCATGGCCGGCCCCCGGCTTGGGGTCCAGCCGGCGCAGCTCGGCGACCATGTCGGCGAGATCCTCGGCATCGATGCCGCAGACCTGCATCAGCCCGCGCATGTCGCGCCGCGCCAGCAGGTCGAGATGGTCCAACAGTGCCGCCATGGCCGGGTCCAACCGGTTGCGCTCGGCGAGCTGCACGGCCAGGCACTCCCGCAGGCTGCGGCAGAACAGGCCGACCGGCTCGAAGCGCTGCATGCGGGCGCGGATGGTGGCGACCCGCGCCTCGGCGCAGCCCAGCGCGGCGGCGATCGCCGCATCCTCGACGGATAGCCGGCCGGAGGGATCGAGCAGCGCGATGAGCTGTGCGGCGATCAGCCGGTCGGAGGCGTCGGGGAAGGTAAGGCGGACCTGTTCGGCCAGCTCGTCGCGCAGGCTGCGCGGGCGCGCAGCGGCCAGTTCCTCGATGCTGCGCGGATCCTCGAAATCGGCCCGGCCGCCACGCCCCGCGAAGTCGCTGTCATAGACATTCGACCAGTCGCCGATGTCGAGTGGCGCATCCGTCTCAGCGGGCAGGCCGGCAGCGTGGACGCCGTCGAAGCTGTCCGGGATGGCGGCGTGATCGGCGGGCGCGGCCTCCCGCCCGGCCGCCGCCTCGGGCTCGCCGCCCTCCGGCCGCTCATCGCGCTCCAGCAACGGGTTGCGCTCCAGCTCCTCCTCAACGAAGGCGCTGACCTCCAGATTCGAGGACTGCAGCAGCTTGATGGCCTGCCGCAGCTGCGGCGTCATCACCAGCGTCTGGGTGAAGCGCAGCTCAAGCCGTGGGCCGATGGCCATCCGCTACGCCGCCTCCGCCCCAGGCCACCGCCCTGGCGCGGGGGTGTTACAGGCTGAAGCTCTCACCGAGATAGACGCGCCGCACGCCCTCATGCGCCACGATATCCTCCGGGGTGCCTTCCATCAGGACCTGCCCGTCGTGCAGGATGTAGGCGCGATCGATGATCTCCAGCGTCTCGCGCACATTGTGGTCGGTGATCAGCACACCGATACCGCGGTTCTTCAGATGCTTCACCAGATCGCGGATCTCGCCCACGGCGATCGGGTCGATGCCCGCCAGTGGCTCGTCCAGTAGGATATAGGCGGGGTGGGTGGCCAGCGCGCGGGCAATCTCGCAGCGCCGCCGCTCGCCGCCCGAGAGCGCGAGGGAAGGGGAGCGGCGCAGATGCGTCAGGCCGAACTCGGCCAGCAATCCGTCCAGCATCTGCTCGCGGCGGCTGCGGTCCGGCTCGACCACCTCCAGCGCGGCACGGATATTGTCCTCCAGCGAGAGGCCCCGGAAGATTGAGGCTTCCTGCGGCAGGTAGCCGAGGCCCATGCGGGCGCGGCGGTACATCGGCAGGGAGGTGATGTCCTGCCCGTCCATCGAGACCTCGCCCTGGTCGGGGCGGACCAGCCCGGTCATCATGTAGAAGGTGGTGGTCTTGCCGGCGCCATTGGGGCCGAACAGTCCCACCGCCTCGCCGCGACGCACGCTGAGCGAGACGTTGCGCACCACGGGGCGCTTCTTGTAGCGCTTGCCGAGGCCCGTCGCGACCAGACCGCCCTCGCCGGGAATGACCTTCAGCGCGGCGCTCACTGCGGGCGCCCCTGGCCGGACTGTGGCTGGCCGGACTGTGGCTGGCCGGACTGTGGCTGCCCGGACTGCGGCTGCCCGGACTGCGGCTGCAGGGCCTGCTGGCCCTGCTGCGGGATGATCAGGCCCTGTACCCGCTGGCCGGGCGTGGAAACCAGGCGCGCCACGCCGCTGCGCATGTTCACGATGGCCTCCTGGCCGTTCAACTGATTGTCGCCCCGGGTGATGCGGACGCCGCCGAGCAGGCGGGCCATGCCGGTCACCTCGGAATAGACACCGCGATCGCCGCGCACCACCTCGGAGGGCGTGCGGATCTCGACATTGCCGAAGGCCTCCACCCGCTCGAGCTGGCTGCCCTGCGCAGGGCCGGAGGCGGTGGACTGCGCCGCGCGGGGAGCCGGCTTGTCGCTGTCCTGGAAATAGCCGACCAGCGTGTCGGCGGAGATCTGCCGCTGATCCTGCGTGACCACATGGGCGGCGCCGCGTGCCACGGCCATGCGCTTCTGCGGCCAGTACTCCAGGCTGTCGCGCGCCGTCAGCACCTCCTGCGGGGTGGTCAGCTTCAACGCGCGTCCGGTCATCACCAGCACCGCCTGGTCCATGTCGTAGATGGCGCGGTCGCCCTCCGCATGGTCGGTGGCACTGTCGATCTTCACATTGCCCTCGGCCTCCAGCCGCCAGATCTCGCCGCCCGACATCGGCGCCTCGGCCGGGGCGGGCGCGGGGGCGGCCGGCTGGCCGGCGCGCGGACGGTAGCGGGCGATCAGCCGGTCGGCAGTGAGCGTCACGCCATCCCGCACCGCGCGGGCATTTCCGCGGGCGATCACCACCTGCTCCTGCTGGCGCCATTCGATGCCGTTGCTGGCCGTCACCTCGATCGGGCCACCCTCGGTCAGGTCGAGAGCCTGGGCGGCGGCGGCGGCCGGCAGCGCCAGCACGGCGAGTAGTGCGAGGGCCGGCCCGCCAGGGTCAAGCACGCGGCGGCTCATTGCCCGCCCTCCAGCACCGCCTTGGCATTGCCGGTAAACACCACCACCTGGCCACGGTCCTTCAGGCGGAAGCCGTCGCCGGTGATGGTGCCGAAGGGACCCTGGGCGGCCACCGGATCATCCCCCTGAGCGCTGCCAGCAGCGAGGTCGATCTGCGCCGAGGGGGTGCGCAGCATGCTGCCGTTGTCGTGCCACAGCGTCACCGTGCCGCTGAGGTCGAGCATGTTGCGGTCCCGGGCGTATTGTCCCTGGTCCGCTTCCAGCAGAACCCAGGCGCCGTTGCCCATCACCATGTCAGCGCGCGGCCGGGCCAGGTCCACGACGTTCTTCTGCTCTTGTTGCACGGCCGAGGTGGCGGTGATCGAGAAGGGGCGGCTCTGCTCGTCCACGCCCTGGTAGCGGGCGCTGGAGATCCGCATCGCCTCCGTGGTCGCCTGCGTCACCCGCCGGAAGGCAAGACGGCCGCGATCCTCCGCCCGGTCGAATTCCGGCCACAGCGCGATCAGGGCGAGCAGGCCGAGCGCCACCACCGGCAGCAGCCACTTGGCCAGCTGCACCAGCAGGCGCCTGCGCGCCAGCGCGCCCGCATCGACCGCGACCCGCGCGCGCGAGGGCAGCAGCACGCGGCTACGGGCTGAGGCGGAGGAACGGTCGGCGCGGGGGACGGCCGGGATGTCGCGCGGAGGAAGGGGCAATGTCATGCGGTGGCTTCGTTGGCCCGCGCCGCTCCCCCGTGACCTGACCACGACGGGCGCGGCAGGATCGGGCGACGGACGGTGCGGGGCGGGGGCGGAGACGGCCTCACCCGGCTTGTATGGGGCTGGGAGGCGGCGGGGTCAACGCAAGACCCAGACGCGGTCTTACAAAAAACGTGCCAAAGTTTTGCCGAATTCCCGCTTTTTGCGCCTTCAATGCGCAAAAATATCGGGATCATCATAGCCCAGCAGGTCCAGCGCCCCCCGGGTTGGCAGAAAGCGGAAGCAGGCCTCGGCCAGTTCGAGCCGCCCCTCGCGCCGCAGCATGGCCTCCAGCCTGGCCCAGAGCGCATGCAGGTGCAGCACGTCGGAGGCCGCATAGGCGAGCTGCTCCGGCGTCAACTCCGCCGCCCCCCAATCGGAGGATTGCTGCTGCTTGGAAATATCCACGCCGACCAGCTCGCGGCAGAGATCCTTCAGCCCGTGCCGGTCGGTGAAGGTGCGCACCAGCTTGGAGGCCACCTTGGTGCAGCGCACCGGCGCGCATTCCACGCCCAGCGCCGCCCGCAAGATGGCCACGTCGAAGCGCGCGAAGTGGAACAGCTTCACCACACCGGGGTCGGCCAGCAGCGCCTTCAGGTTCGGGCAGTCGGCGCCGCGCCCTCCCAGATGGGGCGGGATGATCTGCACGCAATGGGCATTGCCGTCGCCGGCCGAAAGCTGCACTAGGCAGAGTCGGTCGCGGCGCGGGTCGAGGCCCATCGTCTCGGTGTCGATGGCGACCACGGGGCCGAACTCAAGCCCATCGGGCAGGTCATGCTTGTGTAGCTTGATCATGGTGTTCGGCGCGAACAGGGTATTTCCCATCTTCGCCATCCCCTGCCTTTCTTTCCTCTGCCTCGACCCTGGCTGCCGGGGACCGACAAGCGGGGAGGGGAAATGCCCAGGAAAGGACTCGAACCTTCACGACCTTGCGGTCACTGGCACCTGAAGCCAGCGCGTCTACCAATTCCACCACCTGGGCAAGGGGGCGAACCGCCGAACGGCGTGGGCCGGCTTTTATGGGGTCGGCGAAGCCTCGTCAACAGGGGTTTTGCGGATTTGCGACAGCCTCCGCATCATCACCACCGGCAATGATGGCGATGCCTTCCGGCCCATCGCGCCCGACCCTGGCCTGCGCCATGTGGAGGGAGATCGGAACCGCATGAAAGCCCCCGCGATGATCGAGATCCGCCCCTTCGACAGTCTCGGCCACGCCGAGTTCGGCTGGCTTAAGGCCCGCCATCATTTCGCCTTCGGCCATTATCGCGACCCGGCGCGGATGGGCTGGGGCCGCATCCGCGTCTGGAACGACGACGAGATCGCCCCGGGCACCGGCTTCGATCCGCATCCGCACCGGGAGATGGAGATCATCACCTTCGTGCGGCAGGGCGCCATCACCCATCGCGATGACCTGGGCAACCAGGGCCGCACCGAGGCGGGCGACGTGCAGGTCATGTCCGCCGGCACTGGCATCACCCATGCCGAGTACAACCTGGAGCCCGTTACCACCACGCTGTTCCAGATCTGGATTCATCCTGACCGCCCAGGTTCCGCCCCGGCCTGGGGCACCCGCCGCTTCCCGCGCGCCGGGCAGGAGGGCTTCACCTTGCTGGCCAGCGGCCGCCCCGCCGATGCCGGGACCGACGCCCTGCCGCTCAACGCCGATGCCGCCGTGCTGGCGGCGACCCTGGCGGAGGATGCCCCGGCCTCGCTCGACCTCGCCCCGGGGCGCAGCGCCTATCTCGTGGTCGCCAGGGGGGCGGCCCGGGTGAACGGCCAGCACCTTGGTGAGCGCGATGCCGCGGCCATCGCCGATGAAGCACGGATCACCGTTACCGCCGAAAGCGGCACGGCGGAGGTGGTGCTGGTGGAGACGGCAGCGGGCTGAGGGAGAAGTCTGGGGTATCGGCGGCACTGCCTTGGACGGTCCCCAGACCCCCATCCTCGAGTTGGGGGCCGGCCAAGGCCGCTCAAACTGACAGAAAGAAGAAGGGGGCTCGGGGGGAATTCATTCCCCCGACCTTCTTCTCTGCCTTGGCAAGCCGGGCCTCAACTGCCAGTTCCGGTCCTGATTGTCCCGACTTCGGAGTCCGGCCCATGCGCCTTCCCTTCCATCTGGCCATCCTGGCCTTTGCGACCCTCCTCGCCACGCCCGCCCTGGCCCAGCAGCCGCCGGCGGATACCCTGGCGGCGGTAAAGGCGCGCGGCACCCTGGCCTGCGGCGTCTCCACCGGGGTCGTCGGCCTGTCGCAGGCCGATTCGCGCGGCGAGTGGCGCGGCATCGACGTCGATTTCTGCCGCGCTGTCGCTGCCGCCGTGCTCGGGGATGCCAGCAAGCTCCGCTTCGTGCCGACCACGGCGCAGAACCGCTTCACCGCCCTGCAGTCGGGCGAGGTGGACCTGCTCTCGCGCGGCACCACCTATAGCTTCACCCGCGACGCCGGCCTCGGCCTCAGCTTCACCGACGTGATGGTGCATGACGGCCAGGGCTTCCTGGTGAAGCGCGACCTCGGCGTGAAGTCCGCCAAGGAACTGGACGGCGCCAGCGTCTGCCTGCAGCCCGGCACCACCACCGAGCTGAACCTGACCGACTGGGCGCGCGCCAACCAGGTGAAGTTCCAGCCGGTGCTGATCGAAAGCTTCCAGGAGGCCACCAGCGCCTTCCTGGCCGGCCGTTGCGACGTCTACACCACCGACCGCACCGGCCTCGCCGCCATCCGCGCGACCCAGGGCGCCAATGCGGACCAGTTCCTCATCCTGCCCGAGACCATCAGCAGCGAGCCGCTCGGCCCCTTCGTCCGCAAGGGCGACGCACGCTGGACCGATATCGTGAAGTGGGTCCGCAACGCCCTGGTGGCGGCGGAGGAGCATGGCGTCACCGCCGCCAATGCCGAGAGCCGCCGGCAGGACGCCAATCCGGAGGTGCAGCGCCTGCTCGGCACCACCGGCGAGTTCGGCAAGCAGCTTGGGCTGGACAATGCCTGGGCGCTGCACGCCATTGCCGCCGTCGGCAATTACGGCGAGATGTGGGAGCGCAACATGGCGCCGGTGGGCGTGGACCGCGGCCGCAACCAGCTGGTGCGGGATGGCGGGCTGATGTGGTCGCCGCCCTTCCGCTGAGCGCGACGGCCCGGGACGCTTCCATCCCGGGCCGAAGCGGAGGCCGAAGCGCTGTTGAGGGGAATGCGCCATGAGCGACGCGATGCCGGTCCGGCCGGAAACCGACCTCCTGCTGGTGGTGGACGTGCAGCCCGATTTCATGCCCGGCGGCGCCCTTCCGGTGCCGGAGGGCGACGCGGTGGTGCCGGTGGTCAACCGCCTGCTCGGCCGCTTCGCCCATGCCGTGGCGACGCAGGACTGGCACCCGGCGGACCATGCCTCCTTCGCCAGCCAGCACCCGGGGCGGCGGCCCTTCGAGAGCGTCACCCTGCCCTATGGCGAGCAGGTCCTCTGGCCCGACCATTGCGTGCAGGGCACGCCCGGCGCGGAGCTGCATGCGGGGCTCGATGCCCGGCGGTTCGAGCTGGTGCTGCGCAAGGGCTTCCGGGCCGCGATCGACAGCTATTCCGCCTTCCGCGAGAATGACCGCCGGACCTCCACCGGCCTGCACGGCTACCTGCGCGAGCGCGGCTTCCGGCGGCTCTTCGTCGCCGGGCTGGCGCGCGGCTACTGCACCGACTTCACCGCCGAGGACGCCGCCGAACTGGGCTATGAGGTCGTTCTGGTCGAGGATGCCTGCCGCGGCATCACCGCCGAGGCCACGGAGGCCGGCACGCGCCGCCTGCGCGAGCGGGGCGTCCGCTTCGCCCGCAGCGGCGACATCCTGGGCGGCTGAGCGGGAGGGGGCGTCCTTAGGAGGCCGTCCCCGCCTTCTCCAGCTCGTTGGGAAGGGCCACCGGCTCCGGCTTGGGCAGGGGCTTCTGCTCCGGTGGCGGCGTCCGCTCCTCGGCGATGCGCTCCATCCGCCGCGCCAGCTCCGGCGCCTCGGTCAGCAGGCGCTGGAAATCCGCCGCGTCCAGCTCCAGCAGGTGGCAGAAGCTGGTGGCCCGCGCCCGGCCGAGGCGGCGGGAAGGGGTCAGCAGCTCCGCCTCCCCGAAGAAGTCGCCATGCGTCAGCAGCACCTCGCCGGTCGCGGTCTGCAGCGAGACGTCGCCGCGGCTGATGAAGAACACCGAGCGGGCGCGCTGGCGACGACGGTAGATCCACTCGCCCGGCACGGCGAAGCGGATGGTCACGCTCATCGCCAGGTCATGCAGCAGCGCATCCTGCAGCCCGGAGAAGATGGGGAACTCCTCGATCCGCTTGTCCAGCCCGGACTGGATGTTGAACTGCAGCGGCCGCGCCACCTGCCGGCGCAGCGTCTCCAGGCCACGCATTAGCTCGTCGTAGAGCTCCTCGCCGACCAGGGATTCCTGCTTCAACAGGGCGTATTCCTCCAGCTCCAGCCGCAACCCGATCTGCCGCAGGATCCGCGTCTCCAGCGCCTCGGCATAGCCGGGATACTGCAGGCGCAGCGTCTCCATCGCGTCGGCCAGCAGGTCCTCGCGACGGCCGACGATGTCGGAGACCACCTCGGTCACGCGGGCGCCCAGCACCGGCTCCATCCGCCGGCGCATGAAGCGCTGCATGGAGACGGCGACGAGATGCGCCAGCAGCAGCATCTCGAAGCGCTCGGCCATGCAGTGCATCAGCGGCTTGTCGATGCGGAACTGCCGGTGCAGCCACTGCGCCAGATGGAAGCGCGGCCCCGGTTGCAGCCGCCGCCGCGCCGCCTGGATGTAGCCGAACCGGCCCTCGCTGCGAGCGCCATCGATCATGCTCTCGGCGGTCCAGAGCAGGTTCTCCATCACCCGCCGCGAGAGGGCCTGGTCCTGGAACATCTCCAGCAGCAGGGAGCGCTCCTGGGAGGCGAAGGTGAGCAGGCCGAGGGTGACGCGCTCGCGGTCGCTGATCGCGGTGTCGAAGGTGTTGGCGGCGGTCTCCACCTTCACCCGGCGCTCGTACATGTCCACCACATGCGCGGCGGCCGGGGCGGAGAAGCCGAACTCGGCGGCGGTGCGGCGCAGCTTGTCCCGCACCTCGCCGAGGCCGATGGCGACCACCTGGGTGCGCAGCGCCTGGTCGGCGGGAGAGAGGCGGTCGAGCTTCAGCGCGTGCACCAGGAAGCGCAGCGTGGTGCCGTTCACCAGGAGGGTGGAGAGCACATAGCCGGTGGCGACGATGGCGACGAACTGCTGCACCTGCCGCGGCACCGCGTGATTTTCGGTCACGGCCAGAGCCAACGCCAAGGTGATGGCACCGCGCAGCCCGCCCCAGAGCATCGTCACCTTGAAGGGGAGCGGCACCCGCTGCGACAGCCGCGCCACCTGCAGCAGCGGCATCACGCCGAACAGTACGGCGGCCCGGGCGGCCATCGCCGCCAGGATCACCACGCCGATCAGCACCAGGTCATGCTGCTGCATGCCGAGCAGCAGCCGCGGCACCAGCATCGAGGCCAGCACGAAGACCAGGGAGCTGGCCCAGAAGGAAAGCTGGTCCCAGATGTCCTGCAGGAACTGCCAGGAGCGCGGCCGGAAGGTGGAGGGTCCGACGGCGCTGACCGTCAGCCCCGCCGCCGCGGCGGCCACCACGCCGGAGAAGCCCAGCGCCTCGTCGCAAAGGATGTAGCTGATATAGGGCAGCGCGAGGGTCAACGTCACCTCGGCCGTGCGGTTGCCGCCCAGCCAGGGCAGCGCCGCCAGCATCAGCCGCGCCAGCACGAAGCCCACCGCCATCCCACCGGCGAAGGAGGAGGTGAAGGTGAGCAACACCGAAGGCAGGGAGGCGGCATGCTGCCCGGTGAGCTGGCCGAGGAAGATGGTGAAGATCGAGATCGCCGCCGCGTCGTTCAGCAGGCTCTCGCCCTCGACCAGCCGGGTGAGGCGGCTGTTGGCGCCGATCTCGTGGAAAATGCTGACCACGGCCGAGGGGTCGGTGGTCGCCACGATGGCTCCCAGCATCAGGCAGGCGGTGAGCGAAACCCCGGCAAGGGGCGCCAGCGCGAAGCCGATCGCCGCCGTGGTCACCACGACAGCCACTACCGCCATCACCAGCACCGGTGCCCAGTCCCGCGCCAGGCGGCGCACGTCGATCGACAGCGAGCCGTGGAACACCAGCAGAGGCAGGAAGATGAAGAGGAAGGCCTCGGCGTTGATTGGGAAGCGCAGCAGGGTGCTGGCGGCCTCGTCCAGCGGGGTGGATTGCGGAGTGTTCAGCAGCAGCGTGGCGCCGGCGCCCAGCAGTACGCCCACCATGGCCAACAGCACCGTGCTCGACAGCATCAGTTTTCGCGCGAGGGGCTGGATGGCACTGACGACGATCAGCAGCATGGCGGTGGCGAGGAGGGTATTGGGCAGGGTCGTCAGCATCATTCCACTCGTCTCGCGCGAGGCGTGGGGTACGGAGTCTCGGAATCCGAGCCATTCTGGCCCGGCTCTGCGGCGGTTATAGGGCGGGCGGTGCCCGCCGCACTGCGTTCGGTCGCCCCGCATCGCGCCAGGGCATGATCGCCCGGATGGAACAGGACAGGCATGGTTCCGCGCGGCAGGCACGGCGCAGCGCGGCCACTAGCTTCCGGGCGGACCCTTCCCTTACCGCGCCCGAGGCAGCGCTGGAACTCTGGCCGGAGCGCTGGTGCGATCGAGGAGGGGGTGAATCGTCTCCGCCGGTTGCTGGCCGCCTGCCGCGGCGGAAGGGCTCGCCGTCACCCACCACCCCGGGGCATGCCGCCCCGGTGGCGCGGATCTTCCTGCGCGAGCTGCTGGCGTTCCACATGGGCTTCTGCCGCGATCTCGCACAGGGGCTCTTCGTGCTGATGGCCCTGGGTGGTGAGCGTGTCATTCGTGCCACCTATATCGCCGGCGTGTTGGCCGCGGGGCGCCAGGGCTGATTTCCGTCGAAACATTCCGAAACCTGCCGGAGGCATGCACGTTGCTCCGGAGCCGGCCGGAAGGGCGGCCTTGACAGCGGCGAGGGGTGGTTGCCCCTCCCGCATCCTTCAACCGGAACCGGGCAGCCGCCATCGCCGCGTGGCCGCCCCTGGCGGAGATCCTCGCATGTCGATCATCTGGACCATCATCATCGGCCTCGTCGCCGGCATCATCGCCAAGCTGCTGATGCCGGGCCGCGACCCGGGCGGCTTCATCATCACCACACTGCTCGGCATCGTCGGCGCGGTGGTCGCGACCTATCTGGGCCAAGCCGTCGGCTGGTACCGCGCCGATGAGGGGGCCGGATTCATAGGAGCCATCGTCGGCGCCGTCATCCTGTTGGCGATCTACCGCATGGTCCGCGGCCGCTCCACGCACACCTGAGCCCGGCCGGCAGCCCAGCTGACTGACAGAAAAAGACGGGATTCGGGGGATTGTCCGAGGCAGTGCCTCGGACCCCCCGAACTTTTGTTGCACCCTACAGCGCTACCACAAGCTTCCCGAAGTTGCGCCCTTCCAGCAGCCCGACGAAGGCCTCCGGCGCATTCTCCAGCCCCTGCACGACATCCTCCTTCCAGCGCAGCTTGCCCTCGCGGATCCAGGCGGCGCCGCGTTGGCGCCAGACCGGCCAGGCGCGAGGATGGTCGGAGACGATGAAGCCCTGCAGCCTGAGCCGCTTGCGCACCACGCTGGCCAGGTTCGGCCCGGGCGGCAGGGGGCGGGTGTTGTAGGTCGCCACCGTGCCGCAGAACGCGATGCGGCCGAAGTCGCGCATGCGCGGGAAGACCGCCTGCTGCACGGCGCCGCCGACATTCTCAAAATACACGTCAATTCCCTCGGGGCAGGCTTCCTCCAGTGCCGCCTCGAGGTTCCCGCGATGGTCGAGGCAGGTATCAAAGCCCAGGGTCTCCGTCACATAGCGGCACTTCTCGGGCCCGCCAGCAATGCCGATGACCCGCGCCCCCATCTGCTTCGCCACCTGCCCGGCGACACTGCCCACGGCGCCCGAGGCAGCGGAGACGACGAAGGTCTCGCCCGGGCGCGGCTGGCCGATCTCGGTGACGCCGACCCAGGCCGTGACACCTGGCATCCCCAGCACGCCAAGCCAGGCGGTCGGCGGCACGCCGGCCTCCTGCGGCAGCTTCAGCAACTGCTCGCCGGGCGCGACCGAATAGCGCTGCCAGCCGCGCGCACCGCCGACCCAATCCCCGGGGGCGAAGCGCGGATGCTCGCTTTCCACCACCTCGCCCACGCATTCGCCCTCCATCACCCCGCCGAGCGGGACGGGCCGGGCATAGGAGGCGGCATCATCCATCCGCCCCCGCATATAAGGATCGAGGGAGAGGAAGCGGTGGCGCACCAGCACCTCGCCGGAAAGGGGGGTCGGGCGCGGTCCCTCCGAAAGCTCGAAATGCTCCGGGCCCGGCTTGCCGGCTGGACGCGCCCGCAGGAGCACGCGCAGGTTGTTTTCGGCCATGTGAAGACACTCCTCCCCATCTGCTGCTCCGGCCTGCCGGAGAATGGCGACAGAGAGACAGCGCCGGAATGCGTGGGATGGCAAGCGGGAGGTTTCAGGCTCCCGCCCGGGCCGGGATGGGACAGGCCGGGCGCCTCACTTCCGCTCGCGGAGATAGTCCTCGCTGGTCCTCGGCGCGGGCCGGGCCGGGCCGGCATAGGGGTCGATCTGCCCGCCGGTCGCGGCGCCGACGCGGCAATCCTCGCAGAGGTCGAGCAGCGCGAGGCGCGCCGGATCCTGGAACATCCAGTGCCCGCCAGCGCGCAGCCGGGCCTTCACCCGGTCGATCGAGGCGCGGGTGCCGAAGGGCTTGGCGCAGGCGGTGCAGATCGCCGGCTCCTCCTGCTTCACCACGCGGCGGCTGGCGGCCTCGGGCGTCAGGTTCAGGCGCGGCGTCAGGCTGATGACCTTCTCCGGGCAGGTATTGGCGCAAAGGCCGCACTGCACGCAGGCATCCTCCAGGAAAGAGAGCTCCGGCCGGTCGGGGTTGGCGGCGAAGGCGCCGGTCGGGCAGACCATGGTGCAGGCGAGGCAGAGGGTGCAGCCTTCCACCGCCACCGTGGCCTCCCCGAAGGGCGCGCCGGCCGGCAGCGGAATGGCGGTGGCCGGGCTCCCGACGGGCGCGCGCAGCGCACCCAGCGCCGCCTTCAGGATCTCGCGCGGGGCGCCCATCGGCAGGAACTCCGCCTGGGCGGCGGGCGCGGGGCGGGGGGCGGCGCGCAGCATCTCATGCAGGGTGAAGGGGTCGTCCGTCTCGATCACCCCGGGCGCGTGCGGCAGGCCCAGCCCCGCCAGGGCGGCTTCGGCATAGTCGATGTTGCGCAGCACGCCCTCGGCGCCGTGCGGGCGGTGGGCGGGCAGCAGGACCTGCACGTCACTGGCGCCCCAGGCGAAGGGCGCCACCAGCAGCGCCAGGTCGGCGGCGGTCGGCTCGTTCACCCGCACCGGCAGCACATGCGCCGGCAGGCCGGGGCCGTGGCGGGAGAGTGCATCGAGCATCGCCTCGCCCGCCTCGCCATGGAGCAGCAGGGTGGGCGCCCGCCCGCCCGCCGCACGGTAGGCCAACAGCAGGGTGCGGATGCGGCGCAGCAGCGCATCGGTAGGGGGCAGGGCGTATTGCGCCGCGCCGGTCGGGCAGACAGCGGCGCAGGCGCCGCAGCCCGCGCAGATCTCGGCGCTGATCGCCACGCTGTCCCAATGGCCCTGGGCGCCGGGCGTGATGGCGCCGGTCGGGCAGAGGTCGAGGCAGCGGGTGCAACCCGTGCGCTTGTTGCGGGCATGGGCGCAGAGTCCCGCCTCGAAGCGGATGAAGCGAGGCTTGTCGAAGGCGCCGACCAGTTCGCCCGCCTCGGCCGCGATGCGGGCGATCGCCGCCGCATCCTCCGGCGCCGCGCGCAGATAGCCCTGCCGCACCTCATGCGCCGGGAAGAGCGGCGCCCGGCCCGTGAGATCGATGATCAGGTCGCACTGGCTGCTGGCGCCGTCGCGCGGCGTGCTCCAGCGATAGGCGGCGCGGGAGGAGGGCGCGGCGGCGGCGAAGCCATCGACGGTGACGGCGAAATGCCCCAGCCAGCCGATGGCGTTGCGCGCCCGGCCGCGCAGCACGGGATATTCCGCCTGCGGGCGCGGCGCCACCTCCGCCTCGCCGGTCAGCAGCACGGTGAGGTCGAGTTTCTCTTTCAGTCGCTCCGCGAGATCGAGCGCCGCCGCATCCCGGCCGAGGATCAGGGCGACGCCCTGGCTTTCCAGCGGCACCAGCGGCGTGGCGGGCATCGGCACGGCGGCGGCGGCCAGCAGCGCGGCCATCTTCGGCCCGGCCGCCGCGCCCTCCTCCGACCAGCCGGCCTGCTCGCGAATATTGACGAAGTCCAGCGCGCCAGCATGGCCGGCGGCCTCCGCCTCCTGCCGGAACAGCGGCGCCTCCTGGGTGCAGCCGACCGTGACATCCCCCTGGCCCAGCGCCGCCAGGAAGCGGTCGAGCTGGCTCCGGCAAAGCTGCTCGGCGGTGCGCAGCCGGCCACCGCAGCCGCGCTCCAGCGCCTTGCCGTCCAGCGCCATGCTATCCTCGCAGCTGCAGGCGAAGACGGTGCGCGCGGGCCGGTTCGCGGAATCGGTCATGCATTCTCCCGCCCGCTGTGCTGGCGCGGGCCGAAGCGCATATATCGTCCCACCGCCCTCATTTCCAAAGGGATGCCGCCCGAATGCGTGGAGGATTGCCCCCATTGCCGAGCCTCTTTGACCCCGTGCCGCTCGGCGCGGGCGAGGAGGCGCGGGCTCGCGCCATGGCCCTGGCGCCGGAGCGGGGCGGCGGCACGCTGACATGGCTGGCCACGTCCGAGCGCGTCGAGGCCGCCCTGGTGGTGGAGCCAGAGGAGCCGCTCGCCGCCGCCCGCGCCGCCGTGCTGGCCGCCGCCAGCGCCCTCGCGGATGCGCTGGGGGTGCTCGGCCCGCCCGAGATCCCGGTCACCCTGCGCTGGCCGGCGGGCATCGTGCTTAACAGCGCCGTGGTCGGCGAGGCCATGCTGGGCGAGCCGCCCGACACCGCGCCGGAGGAAAGGCCGGACTGGCTGGTGGTCGGCTTCCGCGCCCGCTGGCGCCACCCGCCCGGCCATCAGCCCGGCCTGGATCCCGGCCGCACCGCCCTGGCCGAGGAAGGTTTCCTGGAGGTGCCGCCGGAGGAGCTGGTCGCCGCCTGGGCGCGGCACCTGATGGCCGGCTTCGCCGAATGGCAGGCGCGCGGCTTTTCCGCCATGGCCGAGCGGGTGCTGGCGCGGCTGGAGGTGGAGGGCTGGATGGCCGGCGCCCGGCGCGGCCTCGACCCCGCCAGCGGCGACCTGATCCTCCGTCGCGCGGGGGAGGATGCCCGCCATTCCCTCGCCGCCGCCCTGGCGGAGGCCGGCGCATGACCCACCGCCTGCCGCGCACGCTGCGCCTCGACCCCTCCGACACCGTCATCTTTGCGCGCGCCGCCGAGCCGGGCGAATGGGCCGTGCCCGGCGGCTTCGCCTTCTGGGACGAGGACCCGGCGGCGCTCACCGGCCAGCGGCGGCAGGAATTCCGCGCCGGCTTCCTCGGCCTCGGCAGCTTCGGCTTCTCCACCCTGGTGGAGGTGGCCGAGGCCAGCCCGGCGGAGCGCGCGGTGGCGGTGGCCGCGCTGGCCGCGCATATCCGCGCCTGCTACGGCGCGCCCGACGAGGCCGCCGCGCAGGCTGCCGCCGAGGAAGAGATCGGTTTCGCGGAATCGCTCTGTGATCACCCGCCCGGCACGGTGCTGGCCCTGTCCCGCAGCGTCGAGGCGGGCGCGGTGCGGGAGCGGTTCCGCACCCTGCATCGGCGGGAGACGCCCCGTGGCGATTTCGCTGGCCTGCCGGTGTTCAACATCGTCACGGTGGAAGGGGAGGATGACGAATCGCCGGAGCGCCCCGATCTGACGCGCGTGGGGAAGGAGTGAGAATGCCGGATTTCTGGGTGGCCTCCGGCCATTGCCTGTGCGACCGGGGCGCCGAGGGGCGGCTCGTCGCCACGCCTGACCTATGGCGTGCCTTCCTGGCCCGGCCCGAACTGGTGCCGCCCGGGGAGGCCTGCGCGGCCGAGCGCGCCCTGCACCATGCCCTGCTGGAGGACCCGCTGCGGCCGGTGGCGCCCGCGACGCTGGCAGCACTTGCGGACCCTGACGCGCGCGAGAACTGGCAGGTCTTCCTGGCCTTCCGCGACCGCGTGGCGGCGCAGCCGACCTTGGAGGCCGCCTGGCTGGCGCTCTACCGCCAGGGCGTGGCCGGCGTGCCGCCGCTTTTCCTGCAGATGCTGACGCAGCTCGTCGCCCGCGCCGCGCTGGAGGGGGTTGAGGATGCCTTCACCCTGCGAGCCGGCGAGTGCCTGTTCCGCCCGCAGCGCGCCGCCATCCACCAGGGTGCGCTGCTGCTGGCCGATGAGGAGGTGATCGCCGCCCGCGCCGAGGCGGCCGATCTCGGCCCGCTCGGCCGCCTGCTCTCCGAGGCCGGCGCGCCGCCGCGCGAGGTGGAGCTGGACGTGCTGGGCGAGGCCGATCCGGCAGCCTATGCCGCGCGCTCGGACGCGCATGACTTTGCCCTGGACATCGCCGAGGGCCGCCCCGGCCAGCATGGCCTCGCCCGCGCGCTGGAGCATTTCATCCGGCATGTGCTGGGCGAGAGGGTGACGATCCGCCCGGTGCCGGTGATCGAGGATGCCGCCTGGAGCTGGCATGTCGGCCTGGACAGCGAGGCGACGGCCATCGCGAATGACCTCTGGCACGGCGAGCCGGTGGAGCAGGCGCGGCTGGCGCGCATTCTCTGGCTCGGCGTGCTGGACTTCGCGGACACGACGCGGGTGCTGCCGCGCGTCGCCGGCCGCCCGGTCTACCTGGCGCTGGCGATGGACGTCGCCCAGCGCGTTCGCATGAAGCCGCAGAACCTTGCCACGGGCCTGCCCCTGATTGCCGCGGAGGCCGCCCTGTGAAGGGCCGGAGGAATCCCGGGGCCCGGGGAGGCGGTTGCCTCCCCGACGGAGGTGCGGGGGCGGCGCCCCTGCGGCGCCTGCTATGACCCTCATCGGCACGCCCGAAAGTGAGCGCATCCCGGTCGCCGTCATCGCCGAGCGCCGCCCTTCGACGAGCCCCTGGGCCGAGTGGTCCTGGCGGGTGCTGGAGGTGCTGGCCGAGGCACCCGAGGCGCCGCCCTGGACGCTGCTCAGGCAGGAGGCAGGCCGTGCGCTCTACCTCGCCGGCCATGCCGAGATCGCCCTGCACCCGACGGACACCGACAACTACCGCCACAACCTGGCCTCGCCGGAGCCGCGCCTCTGGGTGGTGCTGCGCACCGCACCGGGGGAGCCGGGCATGGCGCTGCATCTGGTGACGCTGGACCCGGGCGAGGCGCATCTCTATGCCGATGTCGGCAGTGATGTGCTGGAGAGCCTGCCGATGCCGCCTTTCCTGCGCGCCCCGCTGGAGGCTTTCGTGGCCCGCCACCACCGTGAGCGCGGCTTCTACAAGCGCCGCCGCGACCGTGCCGATCCCGAGGCCATGGCACGCCGTCGCCCGGAGGATGAGCGATGAGCAGCGAGGGGTTCCTGTCCCGCTGGTCGCGCCGCAAGCGCGGGCTGGAGCCGGAGGCGCCGGAGCCTTCCACGGCGCCCGCACCCACACCGCAGGCCGAGGCGCCGTCGCCCGAGCCGGAATTCGACCCCGCCAGCCTGCCGCCGGTGGAGAGCCTGGGGCCGGAGAGCGACATTTCCGCCTTCCTGCGGCCGCAGGTGCCGGCCTTTCTGCGACAGGCGGCGCTGCGGCGGATCTGGTCGCTCGACCCGGTCATCCGGGACTTCACCGGCCCGGCGGAATATGCCTGGGACTTCAACGCCCCGGACGGGGTGCCCGGCTTCGCGGCGGAGCTGAGCGAGGAGGTCGGCCGGAAGCTGGTCCAGGCGCTCAGCGGATTGCCCGCGCCCGAGGCGGAGGCGCCTGATGCGCTCCCCGAGCCGCCCGCCTCCCCGCCACTGTTGGCCGGGGAAGCAGAGGCCGTGGCGCCGGCAGTACCACCCCTGCCGGACTCCCCGGTGCGGCTCAGCGACGCCGAGCCGCCGCCGGCCCCAAAGGAGGCGGAGAGTGAGGCACCCCCTGCGCCTCTCCCGCGCCGGCGGCATGGCGGCGCGATGCCGGTTTGAAGTTGAGAATACTTCGCAACAATTTCCGTGAATGGTGCTCGACTTGCCGTCAGCCCTGGCGCTGAGGCATTATAAAGTATTGGTCATCCTTGCATGTGAGGATGGCCGGACTTGAAACGCCAGGGATAGGCACAGCAGCACATGACCTCCTCGGTGCCGCCGGCCCCTACCGACGACCCGCTGGCCCCTGATCTGCTGGAGCTGGAACGCGCGCGTCTCTTCGCGCTGCTGGGCCGGCTGCTGGTGGCGCCGCCCGATGCCGCCCTGCTCGCCAGCCTGCGCGGCCTGCGCGGCGATCCCGGCACGCTGCTGGGCGCCGCCTATGACGCGCTGGCCGAGGTGGCCCGGCAGACCGGGCCCGAGCCAGCCGAGCGCGAGTACCATGCGCTGTTCATCGGCATCGCGCGCGGCGAGCTGCTGCCCTTCGCCTCCTACTACCTGACCGGCTTTCTGAACGAGCGGCCGCTGGCCGATCTGCGGGAAAGCCTGGGGCGGCTCGGCATCGAGCGCGCGCCGGGGGTCCATGAGCCGGAGGACCACCTGGGCTTCCTCTGCGAGACCATGGCCGGGCTGATCGCCGGGGTCTTCCCGGCAACGCCGGAGGCGGCGGCCGAGTTCTTTACCCGACACATCCAGCCCTGGGCGATGCGCTGCTTCGCCGACCTGGAGGCGGCGGAATCCGCGCGGTTCTACCGGGCCGTGGGCGCCCTGGGCCGCGCGGCGCTGGAAACCGAGATCGCCGCGGCGGACCTGCCGCGATGAGCATGACGACGGAGGGAAGGCAGCGATGAGCGACCGTGAGGATGCGAAGGTGGCGGAGCGGCGCGGCTTCCTGAAGACGCTGGGCCTGGCCGGCGGCGCCGCCATGGCGGCGAAGCCGGCACTCGCCATCCAGGAGCACGCGCCCGAGCAGCGCAAGGAATCCGAGGCCGAGAAGGTGGCGGCGCGCTATCGCGAGACCGAGCACGTCAAGGCCTTCTACCGCACCAATCGCTACTGAGCCGCGACAGGGAAGGGACGCCCGATGCTGATCAAGCGCAGCGAAGGGAAGGCCGCCCGGCAGCGGCTTTCCTCCGCCTATCAGGGGCTTTCCGGCGGGGGGCTGGATCGCCGCGGCTTCCTGCGTCAGGCAGGGCTCGGCGGTGCCGGGCTCGCCGCGTTGGGCGGACTCGGCCTGACCACCGTGCGCAAGGCCGAGGCCGGCCCGACCGACTTCGGCCAGCCGATCCAGCGCATCAAGAACGTCTGCACCCACTGCTCGGTGGGCTGCACCGTCACCGCCGAGGTGCAGAACGGCGTCTGGGTCGGGCAGGAGCCCTCCTGGGGCAGTCCGATCAATCGCGGCACGCATTGCGCCAAGGGCGCCTCGGTGCGCGAGCTGGTGCATGGCGACCGCCGCCTGAAATACCCGCTGAAGCTGGTGAACGGCGAGTGGAAGCGCCTCTCCTGGGACCAGGCGATCGACGAGATCGGCGACAAGCTGATGGAGGTGCGCCAGAAGTCCGGGCCCGACGCGGTGTTCTGGCTGGGCAGTGCCAAGTTCAGCAATGAGGGCTCATACCTCATGCGCAAGTTCGCCGCCTTCTGGGGCACCAACTCGGTGGACCACCAGGCGCGCATCTGCCACTCCACCACCGTCGCCGGCGTCGCCAATACCTGGGGGTATGGGGCGATGACCAACAGCTACAACGACCTCCGCAATTCCCGCACCATGATCATCATGGGCGGCAACCCGGCGGAGGCGCACCCGATCTCGGTGCAGCACGTGCTCTCGGGCAAGGAGCTGAACCGCGCCAACCTGATCGTTATCGACCCGCGCTTCACCCGCACCGCCGCCCACGCCACGGAATATGTGCGGCTGCGCCCCGGCACCGACATCCCGGTGATCTGGGGCATGCTCTGGCACATCTTCGAGAATGGCTGGGAGGACAAGGAGTTCATCGCCCAGCGCGTCTACGGCATGGATGACATCCGCAAGGAGGTCGCCAAGTGGAACCCGCAGGAGGTGGAGCGCGTCACTGGCGTGCCGGGCGAGCAGCTCAAGAAGGTGGCGCAGATCTTCGCGACGCAGAAGCCCTCGACGCTGATCTGGTGCATGGGCGCGACGCAGAAGACGGTCGGCACCGCCAATGTGCGCGCCTATTCGATCCTGCTGCTGGCCACCGGCAATGTCGGCAAGCCCGGCACCGGCGCCAACATCTTCCGCGGCCACTGCAACGTGCAGGGCGCGACCGATTTCGGCCTCGATGTCACCACACTGCCCTCCTACTACGGGCTGGACGAGACCGCCTGGCGCCACTGGTGCCGCGTCTGGGAGGTGCCCTACGAGGACATCCTCGCGCGCTTCGCCAGCAAGGACATGATGGAGACGCCGGGCATCCCGACCACGCGCTGGTTCGATGCCGTGCTGCTGCCCAAGGAGCAGGTGGCGCAGCAGGACAACATCAAGGCCATGGTGGTCGTCGGGCATGGCGGCAACACCGTCACCCGCATGCCAGATGCGGTGAAGGGGATGGAGGCACTGGAGCTGCTGGTCGTCGCCGATCCGCACCCCACCACCTTCGCCGCCCTCTCCAACCGCAAGAACGGCACCTACCTGCTGCCGATCTGCACGCAGTTCGAGGTGGATGGCAGCCGCACCGCCTCCAACCGTTCGCTGCAATGGGGCAGCAAGGTCGTCGAGCCGATCTTCGAGAGCAAGAATGACTTCGAGCTGATGTACCTGCTGGCGCGCAAGCTCGGCTTCGCCGAGCCGATGTTCAAGACGCTGGAGGTGAAGGACGGCACCAAGCCCACCGCCGAGAGCATCCTGCGCGAGATCAACCGCGGCTCGCTCTCGACCGGCTATTCCGGCCAGTCGCCGGAGCGGCTGAAGCTGCACATGGAGCGGCAGGAGGATTTCGACCTCGTCACGCTGCGCGGCCGCGAGGGCACGCCGGTGGCCGGCGAGTTCTACGGCCTGCCCTGGCCCTGCTGGGGCACGCCGGAGATGAAGCACCCCGGCACGCATATCCTCTACAACACCAACCTGCATGTGAAGGAAGGCGGCGGCACCTTCCGCGCCCGCTGGGGCGTCGAGCGCAACGGGCAGACGCTGCTGGCCGAGGGCTCCTATTCCCAGGGCTCCGAGCTGACCGACGGCTACCCAGAGTTCACCGTCGCGGTGCTGAAGAAGCTCGGCTGGTATGACGAGCTGACCGAGGCGGAGAAGGCGACCATCGCCCGCATCGGCGGCGACAATGTGGACAAGGTCTCCTGGTCCATCGATCTTTCCTGCGGCATCATCCGCGTGGCGATGGAGCATGGCTGCCTGCCCTATGGCAACGGCAAGGCGCGCGCCAATGCCTGGAACCTGCCGGACGCCATCCCGCAGCACCGCGAGCCGATCTACACCCCGCGCACCGACCTGATCGCCGAGTACCCGACGCTCGACGACCGCCGCGCCTTCCGCCTGCCGCATCTCGGCAAGTCCGTGCAGGCGCGCTCCTACACGGTGGCGCGCGACTTCCCGATCATCCTCACCTCCGGCCGCCTGGTCGAGTACGAGGGCGGCGGCGAGGAGACGCGCTCCAACCCCTGGCTGGCCGAGCTGCAGCAGGACATGTTCGTCGAGGTCAACACGCAGGACGCCGCCGACCGCGGCATCCGCGACGGGCAGTGGGTCTGGGTGATGGGGCCGGAGAACAATGCCCGCGTGCGGGTGAAGGCGCTGGTGACCGACCGCGTCGGGCGCGGCGTCGCCTTCATGCCCTTCCACTTCAGCGGCTGGTACCAGGGCGAAGACCGGCGGAAGTTCTACCCGCCGGGCACCGACCCGATTGTGCTCGGCGAGAGCGCCAACACGGTGACGACCTATGGCTATGACCCGGTGACCGCGATGCAGGAAACCAAGGTGACGCTCTGCCAGATCCAGGCAGCGTAAGGGGAGGGACGCGCAAATGGCTCGGATGAAGTTCCTCTGCGACAGCGACCGCTGCATCGAGTGCAATGCCTGCGTCACCGCCTGCAAGAACGAGCATGAGGTGCCCTGGGGCATCAACCGCCGCCGCGTCGTCACGCTGAATGACGGCAAGCCCGGCGAGCGCTCGATCTCGATGGCCTGCATGCACTGCACCGACGCGCCCTGCGCGGCGGTCTGCCCGGTCTCCTGCTTCTACACGACGGCGGATGCCATCGTGCTGCATGACAAAGACCTGTGCATCGGCTGCGGCTACTGCTTCTACGCCTGCCCCTTCGGCGCGCCGCAATATCCGCGCGTCGGCAATTTCGGCGGGCGCGGCAAGATGGACAAGTGCACCTACTGCGCCGGCGGCCCGCAGCAGGACAACACCAGGGCGGAATACGTGCAGTACGGCGCCAACCGCATCGCCGAGGGCAAGCTGCCGCTCTGCGCCGAGATGTGCTCGACCAAGGCGTTGCTGGCCGGCGATGGCGAGATCATCGCCTCCATCTACAAGGAGCGGGTGCAGCGGCGCGGCTACGGCTCTGGTGCCTGGGGCTGGCGCACGGCCTATCGCGAGACGGTGGAGGTGTGATGTCGGCCCTTCGCAACACCCTGCTGGCGCTGGCCGCGGCGGCACCGCTGCTCGGCGCCCCTGTCCTCGCCACCGCCCAGGCGCCGGCGGCGCAGGCTCCGGCCGCCGGTGCGCAGCCGGGCGCGGCCGAGCGCCAGAGCAGCGACCCGCAGGTGAAGCAGGCGCTGCCGTCGGCCGCCACCACGCAGCAGGAGCAGCCGCAGAACGACGGTGCCGGCCCGCCGCGCGGCACCCCCGAGATCCAGGGCCGCGTGCCGGAGAGCAGCGCCGCCGGCACGAACGAGCAGCGGCAGGCCCCCACCACCACCGCCCCGACCCGGCCCACCGGCACGCCCGCCGCGCCGCAGCCGGTCGTGCCGCCGCAGCCCGTGCAGCCCATCCCGGCGCCTTCGCCGATGGGCGAGCGCGGCACGCTGCCGGCCGCCGAGCTGGAACTGCAAAACGCGCTGAAAGGCAATCGCATCACCGGGCGCGTCTCCATCCCGGACGAGAAGTTGGCTGTCCTGGTGCAGCCGGAGGGTCGCGACTGGCGCGCCTTCCGCAACGGCACCCTGATGTGGGTTGGCGGCATCGCTGTGCTGGGCATGTTGGCCTTGCTGGCGCTGTTCTACCTGATCCGCGGCCGCATCCGGGTGCAGAGCGGCTGGTCCGGCCGCACCCTGGAGCGCTTCAACTTCTTTGAGCGCATGACGCATTGGATGACCGCCGGCAGCTTCATCGTGCTGGCGCTCTCTGGCCTGAACCTGACCTTCGGGCGCCACCTGATCCGGCCGCTGATCGGGCCCGAGGCCTTCACCGCCCTGGCCGACTGGGGCAAGATCGCGCACAACTTCCTGGCCTTCCCCTTCACCCTCGGCGTGCTGGTGATGCTGCTGATGTGGGCGCGCGACAACCTGCCCAACCGGCTGGACTGGGTCTGGCTGAAGAATGGCGGCGGCTTCATTGGCAATGCGCATCCGCAGGCTGGGCGGTTCAATGCCGGGCAGAAGGGCATCTTCTGGATCACCGTGCTCGGCGGCGGCGTGGTGGCGATCTCCGGCTTCCTGCTGATGTTCCCCTTCTTTCTGCTCGACATCGCCGGGCAGCAATGGGGCCATATGGTGCACGGCACCCTCTCGATGCTGCTGATCGCTGTGATGCTGGCACATATCTACATCGGCACCCTCGGTATGGAGGGCGGCTTCAGCGCCATGGGTAGCGGCCGCGTGGACTACAACTGGGCGCGCGAGCATCACGGCATGTGGGTGGATGACGAGCTGAAGCGCGCGCATGAGGCCGTGCGCCCCGAGGCCGCCACCCGTCCCGCCGGGGCGGACTGAACGGCATCCCGGGCGCAGCGCGCCCGGGGAAGGGCAGGGGGCGGCGTCCCCTGCCGGACCGCCGCAAGGATGGGCCTTGCCGGCGGGGTATGTGCCGCCCTAAGCCGGTGACATGCGCCTGATCGGATTGGCCGGCTGGAGTGGCGCCGGCAAGACCACCCTCCTCGCCAAGCTGATCCCCTGCCTGACCGGGCGGGGGCTGCGGGTCTCAACTGTGAAGCACGCGCATCACCGCTTCGACGTGGATCAGCCGGGAAAGGACAGCTACATCCACCGCGAGGCGGGAGCCGAGCAGGTGCTGGTCGCCTCCCCCCTGCGCTGGGCGCTGATGAGCGAGTTGCGCGGTGCCCCCGAGCCTTCGCTGGAGGAGTTGCTCGGCCATCTCTCGCCGGTGGACCTGGTGCTGGTGGAGGGTTTCAAGCGCGACGCGCATCCGAAGATCGAGGTCTTCCGCGCCGCCAATGGCAAGCCCTGGCTCCACCCGGAGGATTCCGCCATCCGCGCCGTCGCCAGCGACACGCCCCCGCCGGGGAGTCTGCCGCGGGCGGAACTCGGGGATGCCGAGGCGGTGGCCGACCTCGTGCTGCGGTATGCCGTGCCATGGCGCAACTGAGCGACGACTGCTTCGCCTTCGGTGGCGCGCTGCTTTCCGTCGAAGCTGCGGCGGCGCTGATCGCTGAGCGCGTGCCGCCCTTGCCGGGGCAGGAGAGGGTGCCGCTGGTCCAGGCGCGCGGCCGGGTGCTGGCGGAGGATCTGCGCGCGCCGCATCCGCTGCCACCCTTCTTCAACAGCGCCGTGGATGGCTATGCCTTCCGCCATGCCGATCTGCCGCCGCAGGGCGAAATGCGCCTGACCCTCGCGGGCCGGTTGGCGGCGGGGCAGGCGGCCGGGGCGGTGCTTGCCCCGGGCACTGCCTGCCGCATCCTCACCGGCGCGCCCATGCCGCCCGGCGCCGATACCGTGATGATGCAGGAGGACGTGCGCCTGGAAGGCGCGGTCCTGCACCTGCCTGCCGGCCTGAAGCCCGGCGCCAATTGCCGCCCCGCCGGGGAAGATGTGGCGCAGGGCGTGCTCGCGCTGGCCGCCGGCACCCGGCTGAACCCGGCGCATGTCGGGCTGGCGGCGGCCCTTGGGCAGCCGGCGCTCATGGTCCGGCCGCGCCCGCGCATCGGCGTCTTCAGCACCGGCGACGAGCTGGCACCGCCCGGCGGCACGCTCGGTCCCGCCCAGACCTTCGACAGCAACCGCTTCTCGCTGCTCGCCCTGCTGGCCGGGCTGCCGGTCGAGCCGGTGGATCTCGGCATCCTGCCCGACCGTGCCGAGGCCACCGCCGCCGCCCTGCGCGAGGCGGCCGCCGCGCATGACATGCTGCTGACCTCGGGCGGCGTCAGCGCCGGCGAGGAGGACCATGTGCGCGGCGCCATCGAGAAACTGGGCCGGCTGGTCTTCTGGCGCCTCGCGCTGAAGCCGGGCCGGCCGGCGGCCATGGGCATCCTCGGCGGCACGCCCGTGCTGGGCCTGCCGGGCAATCCGGTGGCGGCCATCGTCACCTTCCTGCACCTGGCGCGGCCGCTGGCGCTGCGGCTTTGCGGGGCCGCGCCGGAGCCGCTGCCGCGCTTCGTGGCGGAGGCCGCCTTCACCCATCGCAAGAAGGCCGGGCGGCGCGAATATGTGCGCGTGCGGCTGACCCCTGGCGCGGCGCTGCCGCTGGCGCAGAAGGATGCGCGGGAAGGGGCGGGGCTGCTTTCCTCGCTCACCGGCAGTGACGCCTTTGCCGAACTGCCGGAGGATTGCACCGTCATCGGGCCGGGCGAGAGGGTGACCGTGCTGCCCTTCGCCGCCATCTTCTGATGAGGAAGGTCGGGGGAATGAATTCCCCCGAACCCCCTTCTTTTTTTCTTCGAGTTCCCCGCGCTGGCGGCCGGCGCGGCCCCCAACTGACAGAAAAAAGATGGGGGTCTGGGGGAATTCTTTCCCCCAGCCTTTTCGCTTCACCCGAAGGAGGGATGCCCGATGTTCATCGCCATGAACCGCTTCCAGGTCGCGCTGGGCGCGGAGGCCGATTTCGAGGCGGCCTGGACCAGCCGTGAGTCGCACCTCCACAAGGTGCCCGGCTTCGTCGAGTTCCATCTGCTGCGCGGCCCCGCGCGGGAGGACCATGTGCTCTACGCCTCGCACACCATCTGGCGTGACAAGGCGGATTTCGAGGCCTGGACCCGCTCGGAGGCCTTCCGCCAGGCGCATCGCGGCGCCGGCCAGGGCAAGCCGCTCTATCTCGGCCCGCCGCAGTTCGAGGGCTTCGAGGTGATCCAGACGGTGGGGCACCCGGAAGGCGGCTGAGGCGCCGCCTTTCCGCATCCTTAGCCTTGGCGGACGGCGGCGGTGACCTGGTCGAGCAGGCGGTCCATGGCAGCCTGGAAGGCGGGGCCGTCCAGATAGCCCTCAGTGGCGCCCGTTCGCTCCAGGAAGGTGGTCCAGGCGGGTGCTGCCATGGCCTGCCGGAACCGGTCGTGCAACGAGGCCACCACCGCGTCCGGCATGCCGGCGGGGCCCATCAGCCCCTTCATGTTCTCGATCTCGACGTTCCAGCCCAGCTCGCGCAGGGTCGGCACCTCGGGGAAGGCAGGCAGGCGCTCGGCCGAGGCCACGCCCAGCGGGCGGATCTCGCCATCGGCCACCAGCCCGCCCATCTCCTCGGGCGCCAGCACCGCCAGCTCCACCGTGCCCGCCAGCAGCGCCTGGAGAGATGGACCGCCGCCCGTGAAGGGCGCGTGCAGGAACTCGACGCCGGCGGCTTTTCCCAGGAGCAGGAAGACGGCGTGGTAGAGCGAGCCGATGCCCGAGGAGGCATGGCTGACGGTGCCCGGCTTCGCCCGCGCCTCCTCCACTGCCGCCTGCAGGGTCGGGAAGCGGCTCTTCTTGCCGGCGACGATGAGCAGCGGCTGCCGCGTCAGGCGGAGCACCGCGCGGAAGGAGCGCTTCGGGTCGTAGGGAACCTCGCGGAAGGCAGGCAGGGAGGTGCTTTCGCTGCCGCCGCCCACCAGCAGCGCCTGCCCGTTCGGCGGCATTCCCGCCACCTGCTGCGCCGCGATGGCGCCCCCCGCGCCGGCCTTGTTGACCACCACGAGGGGCACGGGAAACTGTGGCGCGGCGGCCTGGGCGATGGCCCGGGCCGCCAGGTCGGCACCGCCGCCCGGCGCGAAGCCGACGATGATCTCCATTGGCCCGGCCGGCTGCCAGCCCGCCGGTTTCTGCGCCCAGGCCGAGCCGGCGGCCACGGCGGTGCCAGCGGCGGCCAGCAGGCTGCGTCGCTTGATCATGACTTGGTTTCCTCCCTAGTTTTGCCGGCAAGCTTAGCCGAAGGCCGGGGGAGGGCGGCATGGAATCGCAGACCGCCTCTCATTCCGGGCTCATGAGGGAAACGTCTCCGCCATGCCGGATACCCCGCCTCCCATCCCGGAGGGCGCCTGCGACTGCCATATGCACATCTACGGCGATCCGGCCCGCTACCCGATCGCGCCCACCAACCCGACGCCGCCGCCCTTCGAAGGCACGCTGGAGGCCTATCGCCGCGTGATGGCACGACTCGGCCTGTCGCGCGTCATCGTCGTGCAGCCGACGGCCTATGGTGCCGACAACCGCTGCACCCTGGATGCCGTGGCGGCGCTCGGCCCGCAGACCGCGCGCGCCGTGGTCGTGGTGACGCCGGAGACGAGCGAGGCGGAACTGCGGCGCCTGTCTGGGCTCGGCGCCCGCGGCGCGCGTGCCTTCATGATGAAGGGCGGGCTGGTGCCCTGGCCGGACCTGAAGCGACTCTCCGCCCGGGTCGCGCCGCTGGGCTGGCACGTGCAACTCCAGTTCGACGGTGGCGAGATGCCGGAGCGCGAGGCGCTGATCCGCGACCTGGACTGCCCCGTCGTCATCGACCATCTGGGCCGCTTCGAGGACCCCGTCACGCCGGATGCCCCGCCCGCCCGTGCCCTGCTGCGTCTGCTGGAAAGCGGCAAGGTCTGGGTGAAGGCTTCCTCGCCCTATGGCGTGTCGCGCAGCGGGCCGCCCGACTACGCGGATGTCTCCGCCCTGGCGCGTGTGCTGATCCGGGCCGCGCCGGAGCGGATCGTCTGGGGCTCCAACTGGCCGCACCCCAATGCGCCGGCGCCCAAGCCGGACGAGAAGGCGCTGCTGGACCTCCTGGCCCACTGGGCACCCGACGAGGCCACCCGGCGGCGCATCCTGGTCGGAAATGCCAGCCGCCTCTATGGCTTTCCCGCGGAGCCGGACACCACCGCCAGCACCTAGGGGCAGGGGAGGGGATGGAGCAGGCCAGGAACTGGCTGGCCTTCGACATGGCTTGAAAATCTGCGACGGAACCCGGGAGAACGGGAAGGTCCCAGCGCGGTCCGTTAAACGCCGTTCAACGCGCAGGGTGCAGATTGGGCAGGCCAAGGCTGAGAAAACCTGGCCACTTCGAAGTTCTGCCGGGTTAGCGCAGCGGTTGTGCGGCGGTTTCGTGCAACCCTGACGCACTTCATACTTTCTGCGGAAATTCAGCACCTTGTTCCGAGTGCTATCCCCGTATGCTGTCCTGGAGCCTTGGCAGGCTGCTAAGGTTTTGCACCGCTGCAAATTGGTGTTAGAAGCCCCGTCCCTCACGCTGGGGTGGCAGAGCGGTTGAATGCACCGGATTTGTAATCCGGTTGGGTAACCACGTCGCAGGTTCGAATCCTGTCCCCAGCATCTTGGTGGCACCCCCGTTCTGCGCCGTCCATGCTCGACTCCATCGCCGAGTTCTTCGAGCGCGCGCTCCAGGACTTCCAATCCCGGAACGAGGGGTAGAAACCCGTTTCAAGCGCATTCACGCACACAGGTTCACTGCTGTCGCCGATCTCGGAGGCAGAAACGCGCCGGCTGCCACATCGCTCTGGAGCGGATGGCTAGAGGCACCGCCTGCTCTTCCAATGAGGGCGTGGAACCGAGCAGCTACAATGAGTGTCTGATCGTCGGGGCCGATAAGGAAGGCATTTTCATGCGGCCCTTGGGCTTCGCCACCTGTGGCGAGCCTTTGCCGTGCCTGACCTTCCGAGGCTGTGCTGAAGCCTGTTCACCTTTCCCGATCGGATCCGCCACCACCCGTCTTGCGACGCTCAACGGCTCATGGCCGCTGGGACGGCGTCGTGCCGCCCTCCCCGCATATACCGACGCTCGGGGCGGTAGTGCCGCCCAACCCGCCACCAGCGGAGCGCCGCGCCAAGCGCAGCGCGGATCGGCGCGAGTGCATCACCGCGAGACGGTGCCGTGCGCGGTGCCACGCCCTCGCCTCGGGTCCGTGTTGTCTGAGACATCATGCTTGCCTCCGTGTCGGGCCGCGAGCGTCCCGCGCCCGCGGTCGTATTCCCGCTCTTTAGGGGCCCGTCAGGCCGGTCGGATGTGTTCGAACGCACGCGGCGAACCGGTGTGAATTGCGCTACCGGAGACGCCGCTCACCTCACCAGCCCTGGCGGTGGCCATAGTGATGCTGCCGTGCATGGCGCCACGCCCGCCGTTCCGCGCGCTCCCGCTCGATGCGCCGCGCCTCGCGCCGTGCCGCCGCGGCGATCCGGGCCTGTTCGCGCGCTCTGCGGTGCTCCCGCCAGTGGCCGTCATACCGCACCTGATGCACCGCTGCCTCTGCCGGGGCATGCGGTAGGATGCTCGCCTGCGTAGCCTCGGCCGGTCGGGCCGCGACAGCAGTCGCGCTTCCCAGGGCAGCGGCCAGGACCATCATCGCGAACCGTCGCATCCACGACCTCCCGTGCCTGTTCATCACGCACTGATGCAACGGGTGGCGGGTGACAGCGCGCGGGCGGAATGGTGGCGGAGCCATGGCAGCAGGTAACGGTCTGCAACGCCTGCCATGACAGACAGGAACTGCCCAAGCTCTCGTGAACGAGAGGGGGGGAGCGGAACGGCGCCCTTCAATCGGTCGAACACCGAAAGCTACCAAGCCACCGGGCCCGGTGCGGAATTCCCCGCCAGCCCGCTCGCTGACTGGCTGCCGGACTTCCATGACAGGGAGACCCCGTTTCTGGCATCTCGGCCGACCGTTCCGGAGGGGCTGAGCCAGCCCTTCTCGCCACCGAGGACGCTTGGCGCCGGCCGCGGGTTCGTTGCTGGGGTGGCGATGCTCCGGCAGCGTGATGCGCAAGGAGGCTTGCTGCCAAGCACCGGTCGGGCCGATCCGCTCCATGGCCTCTTTGCCGGAAGCTGGACCAAGGCTGCGTGAAGGGAGCTCCTGCATCATTCCCAAAGCCAATCTGCCCCAGCTAGGGTGGCTCAAAGCGCATCGGGGGATGGCGCATGGTGGGGGATGTGAGCCGGGCCACCACGGCCCGCGGGGAACGCTTCCTGGCCTGGTTGGCCATGCATCGGCTCAAGGCCGATCCAAGCTTGCAGGAGGCTGGTCTCAACCTGGCCCATGTCGAGCATTTCGGCCACGGCTATCGCAGCTTACCCGGAAGATCGGCGGAGGCATGGGCGCAAGCATGGAAGGTGTCCCTGAGGGAACAGGGTGAGGGGCGCATTCGGTGGCAGGCCTACCATGAGCTCCCCAGCCAAACGCCGTTCCGGCGTGATGCCTCCCTCTACGACATGGCGTCGGGCCTACGCCTGCTGCTCGGAAGCCCGCTGCGGCAGGTCGCTCTCCTGCCCCTGCGGGACCCGTCCAGGGAACGGCGGCTGGTCATCGGCCCGGACGGCGACTGGGTCCTTTTTTGCCAGGCCAAGTTGCTGGAGGGGATGGGTGCAGATGCGCCGCCTGTTGAGCGGGTTTGGTACGCTGAGGGGCCGACCCTTGATCTCGACGCCATCGATGAGGCTGTCCTGGACCAGATCGCGGACGGCTGGCGTCCCGTCGGCCAGGCGGAATTGCAACTCGACGCCGACGCCGCCCAGGCGGGCCTGCCCGAGAAGCCAGGGATGGGTATTCCGGTGGCGCCCTCCATGGATGGGATCAGGGGTTTCAAGCGCGCGCTCGGGATGGGGAAGCGCACCAGGCCATGCCTGACTCCGGAGGACCTGGACGGCGCGCCAGGCCGCTATCCGCCGCTTTTGGCTTCCACCGCCGCCGAACTGCTGCTTGGTGTCGCGGCCCGGAAGGGAGGTGAGGCGTCCAGGGGGTACCTGCGGCTGCTTCCCGACATGACCTGCCAGGAGGTCGTGGAAGCCCTCGATGGGCTCTTCGGCAGTACCTGGTCACTGGGGGCCTTCACGGCGGGTGGCCTCGTGCCGCTCCCCGGCGCCGTCGTCTGCTGCCCCGGCCACCGTGTGCCCTGGGCGATCCTGGAGCCAGACTGGGATGACCGGACCCGCTGCGCCCGCTTCGACAAGCTCCCGGGCGTGCCATCGCTCCCGCATACGGAAGTCGCCCAGATCCGCCAGGGAGACATGCCTTCGCTGAGCCTTCAGTCCCGCCTTGTCGCCCGCTCGACCGTAATGGAGGCGCTGGCGACTTTGTTGCAGTTGCCTTCCTGGTCCGATGGGAGCCATTGAGGCGTTGGTTGGCTTGGGCGGTTGGTGGGCGAGGTCACTCAACCCTGGCGCAAGGCGCCTCCGAGGTGCGGTGCGGCTCCGCAGTGGGTGGCCCGCTTCAGGCATGTGCGGGGTCTGAGGCGGGCCCGTCCGGCTTCTTCAGGTTGTAAGGCCGGAGATCGCTGCCGCAGATGCAGGCGTGAGTGACGCGGATCAGCGTGTCGGTTGGTTCGCGCAGGCTCACGTCAGGGATGTTCTGGATGCGAACGTCGCCTGCGGCATGCATGACGATGGCACGCAAGGTGGCTCACTCCTTCAGATGAGGTCGGTCCTTGAAAAAGGCATCCGGTACACTCGACCGGCGCTGCGGCGACGAGAAGAACTGCGGGCTGGTGCGGCAAGAGCCAAAATGGCCGTCCTTATCGCGACGTCCATGACCAACGAGATCGCGGACGCCGCACCAGGGCCCGATCAGGGCACCGTCATTCCACCATCCACGGTGAAGGCCTGGCCGATGACGTAGCTCGCCCCGGGACTGCAAAGCCACAGCACGGTCGCGGCGATCTCCTCAGGCCTGCCCGCGCGGCCGATGGGAACCTGCTTCACCATCTCGGCGTATGCTTGATCGTCCCCCTGGACGACATCCCGGGCGATCTGCGTGTCAATCACGCCGGGGTTTACCGTGTTCACGCGGATGCCGTGCTTGACGTATTCCAGGGCAGCCGTCCGCGTCAGGCCGACCACGCCGTGCTTGGAGGCGATGTAGGCGCCAATACCAGGGTTGCCGGTCAAGGCGCCGACCGACGCATTGTTGACGATAGCGCCGCTGCCCTGGCGCTGCATCTGCCGCAGCTCGTGCTTCATGCAACTCCACACGCCACGCAGGTTGATGCCGGTGACGCGGTCCCACTCCTCGCGGGTGCTATCTGCGGTCGGGGCGACCTGGGCCATGACGCCCGCGTTGTTGAACGCGGCGTCGAGGCGGCCGAATTCGGCGACGGTGCGGTTCACCATCGCCGCCACCCGGGCGTCGTCGCTCACGTCGCACGTAACGGAAACTGCCTTGTGGCCGGCAGCAACCAGCTTCTGCGCGGCCACCTTCACCGCCTCTTCCTTGAAGTCCGCGAGCACCACGGTGGCGCCCGCTGCGGCAAAGGCATTGGCGGTGGCCAGCCCCATGCCGGAACCGGCGCCGGTAACGAGGGCAACCTGGCCCTTGAAGTCGTAGGTTGGGTTCATCTTGATCTCTCAGCTAGTGCTGCAACCATGGCGTATCAGCCTGGACATCGCCGCCGGGTGGCGATGCGCGTCAGGGCTGCGGACCACTGATGCAAACCGTCGCGGTGGAACATTCCGCCAGTCCTTCACCAGAGCCCTGGCGGACCACTCGCCTGACCTCCATCCTCTCCTTGCATCCACCACGGTCTGTGGCTTCCGTCTGTTGAGGGGGCGCTGCCTTGAGGAAGGTAGTGGGTGCAATTGTGCGCAATTAGATGCTAAAATGCGCATGAGGATATAAGCGGGTCTTCTTAATGCCGCGGACTGAGCGCAATGATCTCGATGCCTTTCTGGCTGTGGCGCGCGAGCGGAGCTTCACGCGGGCCGCGGCGAAGCTCGGCGTCTCGCAATCGGCTCTCAGCCAGACCGTGCGGGCGCTCGAGGCGCGGCTCGGACTTCGTCTGCTGACTCGCACCACCCGCAGCGTCGCGCCGACCGAGGCGGGGGAGCGTCTGCTCCGAACCCTCGGCCCGGCTTTCGACCAGATCGACGCTACCCTGTCTGCGCTCAGCGAGTTCCGCGAGAAGCCGTCCGGTACCATCCGTATCACGGCGGGCGAGCACCCGGTCGAGACCATCCTGATGCCAGCTCTGGAACGGCTGCTGCCGGACTATCCGGACATCAAGATTGAAGTGGACGTCGACAATACGCTGACTGACCTTGTCGCCGGCCGCTACGACGCGGGCATACGCTTCGGCGAACAGGTGGCGAAGGACATGATCGCGGTGCGCATCGGGCCCGATATGCGGATGGCGGTCGTTGGCGCGCCATCCTACTTCGCGCGGCGGCCACGGCCGAAGGTCCCGCAAGACCTGACCGAGCATGCCTGCATCAACATCCGGCTGCCAACCCACGGCTCGCTCTATGCCTGGGAACTCGAGAAGGGAAAGCAGGAGCTCAGAGTGCACGTTGAGGGGCCTCTGGTGTTCAACTACCCCCCACTGCTCCTCAGGTCTGCTCTGACCGGGCTCGGCCTGGCCTGTGTGTTCGAGGACCAGGTGCAGGAGCATATCGCTGAGGGGCGGCTCGTCCGGGTTCTCGCCGACTGGTGCCCGCCCTTTCCCGGATACCACCTCTACTATCCTAGCCGTCGTCAGCCCATGCCAGCCTTCTCCCTGCTGGTCGATGCGCTGCGATATCGAGGTTGAGGCAGCATGTGCGTGTCAGAAGTGGGGCCGCACGATGCGCATCACCTATGCCTTCACGACCCTCGTGGTGGCAAAAGGGGCCTTCTTCATTTGCGAACTTAGTCCCTGACCAATTCGATGGTCGCTTGCATGGATTCAGATCGGCTGAGCGCCGCCCCGCCGGAGTCGATCGCACCGAGTTTGATGAGTCCGCGGGAATAGCCAAAGTCCTGGTAGAAGATGGCGAGGTTGCCCCACGGAGCGTAGTAGGTGATGTCTCCGATCGAGGGATCGAAGCCGGCGGGAGCGCCATCCGTGGACAGCTTCCTGGGAAGGTCGCTGACCTTCTCTGTCCTTGCATAATCGGCCAGTGGCACGCTCAAGGGGAGCAGGGAAGCGAAGTCCCTCGCGGTCGGATTGTCATCAAGCGTTCCGGTCACGGTGGCGCCTTCGATATTGATGCGGATTTTCATGGTTTTTGCTTGACTGTCGTAAGTTGATTGCGCTGTGGCCTGCTCAACGGCATTCGTCATGTTGACCAGCGCCACCGCGGTGAGCGCTGTGACTGCGGACATGCGCGTCAGCCGCTTCATTCGCATCGTGGTAGCACTCTCCCTTCTGCGGTTCTTCGCGTCTGGATCAAGCGACGCATGGCTTGTTGTCCGGTGACGGCTCAGAGCGGTAAACGACTCAGAACCGCGCCCGTGCTTGTCCTGCGGCGGGCGCGAGGGCCTCACCGCATGAGCTTTCCCGCACCCGGCCAGCTCGCGCGCGACGCCAGCCTGTCATAAGATGGCGCCCACCTTGTCTCGCGAGAGTTGGCGGCCGCCCTGACTGAACCTCCTTATCGGCGAGAGGCGATTCCAGCGGCCGCAATCACCGGCGGTACTGCTCGTCCGAGACTTTCTCCATCCAGGTCGCGACCTGCCCGTTCACCTCCTCCGTGAGGGCGATATGCGTCACCCCGGTCGTTGCGGCGGCACCGTGCCAGTGCTTCACCCCCGGCGGAATCCACACCACGTCGCCTGGGCGCATCTCCTCCACAGGGCCACCCTCCCGCTGAATCCAGCCAACTCCGGCCGTCACTATGAGCACCTGACCCACTGGATGCGTGTGCCAGGCGGTGCGGGCCTCGGGCTCGAAGGTGACGCTGCCGCCGGTCATGCGTGATGGCGCGGTCGCCGGGAACAGCATGTCAACGCGTACGGAGCCCGTGAAGTACTGGGCGGACCCTCTCGCCGAAGGCTGTGAACCAGCGCGCGTGATTCGCAGTTCGCCTTGGCCTTGGGCCGCCCCGGGAGATGCCGGGCTGGCTGCCTGCGCAAGGACGGTGTTCGTGTGGGCCGCCGCCGATGCGAGCAGGGACATCGTCACGACGAGAGAGGCAAGCCGCTGCATATCGGTGCTCCTTAGGGTGGGTGGCTCAGTTCGCGCGACTGTCGAAAACGCTCTTCATGACGGGCACTGCCGAGAAGGCGTTGGGCCACCCGGCATAGAACGCGAGGTGCGCAACGACCTCTGACGCCTGCGCGCGCGTCAGCCCGTTATCCATGGCCCTATTCAGGTGGTATGGGACCTGCGCCACCTGGCCCGCCGTGATCAGGGCGCTGACCGTGACGAGGCTGCGGTCTCTCGGGGCAAGGTCGGGACGCAGCCACAGGTCGCGGAACAGCGTCTCCGTCGTGAACTGGTCAAGACCGGGGGCCACGGGACGGACGTCCTGCGCGACGCGGGCCGCGCGCTGCGCCTCGGCCGCCTCGTCCAGCGGCAACAGGTCGGGCTCCGCCGCGGGCAACCGGTCCATGCCGATGCCGCGTGCCGCGAAGACGTCCTTCGCCGCCGAGGCGGCCGAGGCGGCGTTGGCCCAGCCGGAGTAGAAGGCGAGATGGGTGATGAGGCCCGAGATCTCGCTCGGCTTGACGCCACTGTCGAGCGCGAGGTCCAGGTACCGCGGCAACTCGGCCGTTTGGTTCCGGGCGATCAGCGCCGAGAGCGTGACGATGCTGCGGTCGCGCGGCGACAGGTCGGGGCGGCGCCAGAGATTGCCGAAGATAGTGCCCTGCTCGTAGCGCTCCAGGGTAGGCGACACTGCCCGCACGTCACCCTGGGTGGGGAGAGTGGCGCCCGTATTCGGTGGAACGCCTGTCCCTTGCGCATGGGCGAGGGATGCGCCGCCCAGGACGCAGGACAACAACACAGGTGCAAGAAGCCTCATCTGTTCGTTCCTTCCTTGGTGAATGGGAGACGGGTCGGCCGGTCGGCGGCGTGCGGGGTGTCCGGAGCGCCACGATGGCGGCGCAGAGCACGACCGGGCCGCTGACCAGGAACACCGAGCTCAGGCCCTGCCAGTTCGCGACCAGGCCAAGCACGGGACCGGCGACCCCGAGCGCCAGGTCCAGCCAGGTGGTGTAGGCGCCCATGGCCAGCCTGCGGCTTTCCGGCAGCGCGGCCCGAACCGCCTCCACTCCGAAGCTCGGGTAGACCAGCGCGTAGCCGAGGCCGGTGATCACCGCGCCCACCAGGAGGCCGACCACCACCGCCTTCCTGGCGCCGCGGCTGTCTGCGAGCTGCCCCGGCCCAGTCCTGCCAGGCGGCGGTGGCAGCAGCGCCTACGACCAGCGCAGCCGGAAGGGCGCGGAGCAGCACGGTTTCATGCTCAGCTTTCCTGGATGCCGATGGAGAATGTGTGGACCGGGCCGATCCGGTGATCGGCGCCGACCTCAGACGCGGATGACGAGCACCGTCACAGGAGGGTGTACTCAGGCTTCTTGTAGAGTGTGCCGGGCTTGCCGAGGATGTCCGGCCGGTACACCGTCTCGGCCCAGTCGCTCGGCTGGACGTCCTCGATGCTGACCGACACAGCATCTTCGTCGTTGCCGGTGATAGCCAGGATGGCCTTGGTCACTTCCTCGGCGATCCGTACCTTCTGCCGCTCGGATCTCCCGGCGGCGAGCTTGACGATGACGTGGGGCATTGTCCTCTCCTCATCCCTGCGGAGCATCGCTGCACGGTGAGAGCACCCGCGGCGATACCCCGCGCCATCTCCAGCCTCAGCGCCGGTACTGCTCGTCCGTGACGTGCTCCATCCAGTCCACGGGGGAGCCGTTGAGCTTTTCCTGGATGGCGATGTGGCTCATGGCCGTGGTCGGCGTGGCGCCATGCCAGTGCTTCTCGCCGGGCGGGAACCAGACCACGTCCCCCGGCCGGATTTCCTCGACCGGCCCACCCTCGCGCTGTACCCAACCGCAGCCCGCGGTGACAATCAGGGTCTGCCCCAGCGGGTGCGTGTGCCAGGCGGTGCGGGCACCCGGCTCGAAGGTGACCAGGGCGCCAGCCACCCGGGCCGGGTCGGGCGGGCTGAACAGCGGGTCGATGCGGACCGTGCCGGTGAAGTACTCGGCCGGTCCCTTGCCGGAGGGCTGCGTCCCTGCGCGCGTGATGTCCATCTTCTCTCTCCTCGTACTCCGAGAGCGCGGGCCATCCTGAGGTGGTCCGTGGCAATCCTGTCAAAGAGGTAATGGATGGATGCCGCCGGGATTAGAGCGTAAAACCGACATGGACTTATTAGGAATTCTTCTAAATGGCGGGGGCGGAACTCAATGATCTCAACGCCTTCATGGCTGTGGCGCGGGAGCGAAGCTTCACCAGGGCCGCCGCGAAGCTCGGCGTGTCTCAGTCGGCGCTGAGCCAGACCCTGCGCGGGCTGGAGGCTCGCCTGGGGTTGAGGCTCTTGACCCGGACCACCCGGAGCGTCGCGCCCACGGAAGCAGGCGAGCGCCTCCTGCGCAATATCGGCCCGCGTCTGGACGAGATCGAGGAAGAACTCGCTGCTCTGAGCGAACTGCGGGAGAAGCCGTCCGGCACCATCCGCATCTCAGCCACCGAGAATGCGGCCACCTCCACCCTGATGCCGGTCCTGGAGCGGCTGCTGCCGGAGTACCCGGACATCAAGGTGGAGATCGTCGTCGACTACGGCCTGACTGATATCGCCGCCGAGCAATGCGATGCCGGGATCCGGCCAGGAGAGACCCTCGCCAAGGGCATGATTGCGGTGCCCATCAGCCCGGCGATGCGGATGGCGGTCGTTGGGTCACCTGCTTACTTCTCGGCCCGGCCAGTGCCCTGCAAGCCCCAGGACCTGACCGCCCACAACTGCATCAACCTGCGCCTGCCAACGCATGGTGGGCTGTACGCCTGGGAGTTCGAGAAGGGCAAGCGCGAGGTCAGGGTGCGCGTCGAGGGGCAGCTTGTGCTCAACAGCGCGACCCTGATGCTCAACGCAGCGCTGGCGGGCCTCGGGCTGCTCTACCTGCCGGAGCAGCAGGTGCAGCCCTACATCACAGACGGAAGCCTGGTCCGGGTGCTGGCGGACTGGTGCGAGCCGTTTTCCGGCTACCACCTCTACTATCCCAGCCGCCGCCAGCCAACGCCTGCCTTTGCATTGCTGGTCGAGGCGCTGCGGTACAGGGGCTGATCATCGCTCATCGATCCTGGCCAAGATCGGCTGCGGCCGCTCCGCGCTCCTTCAAATTATTCAGCAGGTTCCGGGCGCCGTCGGATAGCGGTCCTGCCTGCGGCACCTTTCCTCCATGAGTGGCTTTCGTTGGTTCCTGCGAGGTTGCGGGGGTACACGGTAATAGCTGGCCTACCATACCCCCCTAGCCTATATATGTATGGGCATGACCCACACCGTCCGTGAGAAACAGAAGCTGCTTGGCCGGGTGCGGCGCATCCGGGGCCAGGTTGAGGCCATCGAGCGCGCCCTGGAGAGCGAGGCGGGCTGCGAACGGGTGATGCACCTGATCGCCGCCGTCCGTGGCGCCACGGCCGGGCTGATGGCCGAAGTGGTCGAAGACCACGTCCGGCATCACCTGGTCGACCCGGAGAAGCACCCGGGCGCCCTCGACGAGGAGGCCGCTGCGCAATTGCTCGAGGTCGTCCGCACCTACCTGAGGTGAAGACCAGCCCATGACCCCCTTCTCCGACCTGCTCCAGCAGGGCGCAGCCCACGCCTGGCTGTTCATCCCCTCCGCTATCCTGCTGGGAGCGCTGCATGGGCTGGAGCCGGGCCACTCCAAGACGATGATGGCCGCCTTCATCGTCGCCATCCGGGGCAGCGTGCCCCAGGCCGTCCTGCTCGGCCTCTCGGCAGCGCTGTCCCACACGCTCGTCGTCTGGGTGGTCGCCCTCATCGGCCTGCACTATGCCAACAGCTTCGACGTCGAGACCTCCGAGCCCTACTTCCAGCTTGCCTCGGCCGTCATCGTGATCGGGGTCGCAGCGTGGATGCTGTGGCGCACCTGGCGCGACCAGCATCACGATCATGACCATGACCACGATCACCACCATCACGACGAGGTCCGGCGCATCGATACCGGCCACGGCGTGATGGCATTGGAGGTGTTCGAGGACGGCGTACCTCCTCGCTGGCGCGTACGCTTCGAGGGCGGCCACGGCTGGCGGGCCAACGAGGTGACGGTGGAGACGATCCGATCGGACGGTGCCCGGCAGGCTTTCGCCTTCGCCGACCGCGGCGGCTATCTGGAGTCTATTGAGGAGATCCCCGAGCCGCACGAGTTCGACGCGCGGGTGCGCCTCGCCCATGGTGGCCACGCCCACGAGTACGACCTCGTGTTCCGGGAGCACGCCCATGGCCACCACGACCATGGCCACGAAGGGCTGGACGTGTCGGCGCCTGGCTTCCAGGACGCCCACGAGCGCGCGCACGCCGAGGACATCCGGCGCCGCTTCGCCAGCCGCCAGGTCACGACCTGGCAGATCATCCTGTTCGGCCTGACCGGCGGTCTCATCCCATGCCCGGCGGCTATCACCGTGCTTCTGCTCTGTCTGCAACTTCAGCAGTTCAGCCTTGGCGCCACCCTGGTGCTCTGCTTTTCGATCGGGCTTGCCGTGGTGATGGTCTCGGTCGGCGTGGCGGCCGCCGTCGGCATGCGGCATGCGGAGCGCCGCTGGTCTGGCCTGTTCGACCGCGTCGCCCGGCGTGCGCCCTATGTCTCGGCGGCCCTCATCCTGCTCGTCGGTTTCTATATCGGGTGGAGCGGCTGGTCCGCCCTGCCGCCCGGCAACTTGTGAAAACCCGTGCATGGAACTGCCTGGAGAAGCCTCGCCGCTGCCTTCCTGGCCCTCGGCCGGAGCTCCGGCAGCGGAGGGTGGAGTTGGTTCGTTGGGGCCGAACGCCGGAGGACCCGCCCCGTGCGTTTGAGCCGGTGGCCCAGCCGATCTGGAACTGGATGCGCCAGGCCGAGCGGGGCGCGGGAGTCCGCAAGGCTGGCGGCGTGACCAGAGACGCGGTTGCGCCCCTACGCGGCATGGGCGCGGCCGGAGCACCGATGCTCCGGTTGCTCTGTTCCGGACCGGCGGTTCTGACGTCCCGAGAGTCAGGCGGCCACTTGGTTTGCGTAACCCGCGTCCTGGATGGCCTCGGCGATGTCAGCCTGGGACATGGAGGAGGTCACGGTCACCCGCTTCTTCTCAAGGTCCGCATTGAACTCGGCTGAAGCGTCCTTCGCCTTGATGGCGCGCTCCACCTTCCTGGCGCAGCCACTGCATTTCATGCCGGGGACTTCGAAGCGGTACATCGTGCTCTCCTTTGCAGTCGACCGCCTCACAGGTGGGGCTTGCCACTGTGGGAAGGTCAAGGCGCCACGGCGCCTCCGTTGCATGCCTTGACCTTCCCACAGGGGGAGGCTCCATCTGAATTGCAGCCAAGCACGGCCAGCACAGCAGTCGCGGAGGAATGCCGCAGATGGACGAGCAA